>Ga0193716_1001687_pt1 | contig 12710 bp, 9 predicted proteins | sample U2c1metaG_FD_145901 | JGI IMG/M metagenome (GOLD analysis project Ga0193716, IMG submission 145901) | Soil microbial communities from a riparian zone of the East river system, Colorado, United States - U2c1 | ecosystem: Environmental > Terrestrial > Soil > Riparian zone | place: USA: East River...
GCGGGTACGGGTGATTGGAATTTACCTGCAGATAGGCAAACAACAATTGCTTGCCGCTCGGGCGATGACTTCCACCGTTTGGCTCGACCGTGACGAACACCTCATCGATGTCCGCCAGAGTTTTTGGATCCTCGGCTTTCAGAACCCAGCGCTTCTTGCTGGCGTTGTCTTCATAGAAGATTCCGAGATTGAGCGCCTGCCCTGTGCCCTGCCCTCGCCTTCCCCATGCCTGAAACGTGTTCGCATTTCGCAATCCCGCTTGCGCGTCAAGATCGTAGGCGTAGAAAATCAGCGACTTCCCTTTCGTGTAAAAAACGCGTCCGTAGGCTTTATTCATTTTGCCGGTTCCCGCCACGTCGTGAACTTCTGCAATATAAAGGTCGCGTGCGCCCATCAATTCGCGAATGTCGCGGTCGTGATCAAGCAGCTCCTGCTGCCTTGAAGCTTCTGCTTGCTTCCGGTCGAGGGCTTGCTCCTGGTCACGCACAAGCCGCGTCAGTTCGCTAACTTTGGCCTCGAGGGCGGTTGCTCGGGCTGTGGCTTCCTGGTGGCGAGCCGTCTCGTCGTCAACCGCCTTCTGTAGCCCTGAGAGTTTGGCTTGGGCGGCCGCGATCTGCTCTTCGCGTTTTCCATCAGTTACAGCCAGTGCGGACGCTGTCGCTTGCAAGGAAGGTAAGGATGCAGCTTTCAAGTCGCTGACAGCCTTAGCTTGTTCTGCCAGCTGTCGCTTTAATTCTTCAATCGTCTTAACGTCTTCGTTCAGCTTCGAAACCAGCAGCGCTTTTTCATGAGCTGCATCGCTTGATTGTTCTTCGACGGAACGCACCGACTCTTTTGCCGGCTGCGTGGGAGCCTGTGCAATACCAGAGCCAAGCTTCATACCATTGCGATAGACGGTGAGACCCAGCGCAAGAGCCAAGATTACGGCGGCGGCAAACGGCACCCAGACTCCGCGCCACCGTATTTCGGACGGACGGTATCTGAATCGCTGGCCTGGTTTCGACTCATTGGGGAGGCTCGGTTTGGTTTGCTCCGCTAACTGAGCCGCGTCTCCGCGATTCAACCGTTTGAAGAACTTTTTCTCTGCGGCTTCCGCCGACCACGAGCCGGTCTCCGGCTCTTCCTGTGGCGCTAACCCACCTGCGAGGGTAGCAACACCAGAATACACGACCAGTTCGTACTCGCCCATGACCTTTCGGCAGGGTTCGCAGTCGACAAGGTGTATCTCTAGCTTTGTCCATTCTTCCGCAGTCAGTTCCCCCGCGGTCGAAGCGGCGCACAGCTCCAGAAATTCTTCATGCGGATGCATTATTCACCGGTCTCGACTTCACACCGGAATGCAGTTTGTAACACACGGACTATCGCTTGCTCAATCCATCGGCGGTTAAACACTTGCGAAGCTTTTCCAGTCCTCGGTAGTGATGGTGCCTGACATTGGCGTACGTCTGACCCAATTTCTCTGCAATCTCCGCAAAGGTGTAGCCCTCGAAGAAGTGCAGCCGGAGGGTCTCTTTCTGTTCGGGTGTGAGTGAATTTAGGACTTGTTTCCAGCCGCTTCGACCGAAAAGCGCTTCGACTGTTCGGTCGTACTCCGCACCTGAACTTGGATTGGAATCCGGTGGCGTTTCTGTAATTCCGGACGCGTAAAAGCCGATGGACTTCAGCTGTCTGCGACGGATGAAAGCCTGGGTGTAGGCAATCTGGAAAATCCAGGAACGAGCAGAGCCCTTGGAGCTGTCAAATAGTCTTCCTTTTCGATAAACGTAAAGGAACACTTCTTGGACTAGATCGTCAGCCTCACCTTTGTCACGTAGAATTCTGTGGCCAATTCCATGCAGGATCGGCGCATATCGATGGAATAAGCAACCGAGGGAACTCTTGTCGCCATGTTGCAAACTCTGTAGCAAGTCTTCGTCCGGAAGCGCCCGCTGATCACCGGGGGTCTCACTATTGCGTCTGGCGGAGGCCCAAGCCGTAGACTCGCGCGTAAGTGCCGGGAATGGTTTGGCTCCCGTCGCAGCTGTATCCACGGCTTGGCCTCCGCTCATCCGGTACAGATCCTGCTGAGTAAATCCACCAGTTTAGTTACTAATTGTCTGTCGTCTATGTGTCTGTGGACGAATACGAATCATATCGCCAGACTGACCAAGATGCAACAAATTCTTAACGCACTTGGAAAGCGGTTGCGGGATTTGCGAGCTGAACAAGGCTATTCGCAGGAGGCTTTCGCTGACCATTGTGGTTTACACCGCACCGCGATGAGCCTCTTGGAACGCGGCAAGCGTACTCCATCGCTCCGTACACTATTGAGTGTCTCGCAGGGATTCGGGATATCGTTGAGCGAACTCTTGAAGGATGTTGATAAAGAAATGACAAGAAAACACCGGTAGAACGACGAACTTGGGATAGCGTTGCTTTCGCTATCTCCTTGTGACGGGAGGAGGTAGGTGTGCATTCCCACAGAACCTCATCTCCGGCATAATGACGCACGATGCCCCCGCCCCTTTTCACGGTTCTGATTGATACATTCAACTACGGCCACTTCATCGAAGAAGCCGTGGAAAGCGTTCTGAATCAAGACTTTCCCGGCGACCAAGTCGAAATCCTGGTGGTTGACGACGGTTCGAAGGACAACACCGCCGAGCGTCTCAAACAATACGGGAGCCGCGTCACGTACCTCTACAAGCCCAACGGCGGCCAAGCCTCGGCCTTTAACCTCGGCCTGGCCCACGCCACAGGCGAATACGTGGCACTCCTGGACGCCGACGACTACTTTCTGCCAGGAAAGCTCCGCCGCCTCGCCGAGGCGTTCGAGAAGGCTCCTGAGGCCGGCATGGTCTACCACCGCCTCGAGGAATTCAATTCGCAGACCGGCGCGCGCACCGACGGCTCATTCGTGGCACTCTCCGGCTTCGTTTCCCGAGACCGTAAGGCGCTTCTTTCCTATGTTTTGTATCCAACCTCGGCCCTGGCTTTCCGGCGGCGCTTGCTCGAACCGCTACTGCCGATTCCGGAGGAACTCACAATTCAGGCCGACAGTCACTTGACGGGCCTCATCATTTTTCTGGCTCCTATTGCCGCCATTTCTGAATCTCTGGCGGTGTATCGCGTGCACGGAAACAATCTCTTCAATGTTCCGGGCTCGGGATTTGACTTGAAACGCACAGAACGTCGCATCTCTACCAGGAAATTTCTGATGGACGATATGAAGCACTGGCTCCGCGCCAATGGACATAACCCGGACGAGCCCGTGCTGCGTGAATTTTTCATGCAGTGGTTCCTGACTCAGGAGGCCGACGAATTTACAATCAATCCGCCGAGCCGCTGGAGACTGTTTTTGCATTTGATACGCTATAACAAGTATTTTCGCCCGCGCATGTCCGCTCGCCATCTGGCCATGAACTACCTACAGGCCTTCGCAGCCCCAGTTCTAGGACCCAACCATCTACACTTGGTCGAAGATGTGGTCAAAAAGCTGAAGTCAAAAACGAACTAGTGCTGCATACCGCAGCTCCCATCCGATCAATAAGCACCGGCCTTAGTCTCGCTAAAGCAAATTGGAGAACACTTGCTCAGAGCAAGCATATAGGAGAAGAGTTTGTTGATGCCGCCGGCAAAACCTACGACGTTATGGGCGGCAGCAAGGCATACGAGCATTCGGTGCAGCAATTCTCGACCACGTCAGAAAATCAGTTGATCACGTTCCCATTGACCTCAAGGGAGCTTCGAAAGAAACAATTGCTGACATAAAAGGCTTTGTTTTGTCGCTTTCCCCAGCTCAGCAAAAAATGATAATTTATGTTAACGAGTGATTTAATTAAAATTTACAGGCAAATTAATGGGAACTAGTTTTGTCAGATACGGCGACTACGGCTTTTGGACTCCTGATGCATACTTGGGCAGTTGGTTGGGGAGTTTGGTAGGGGAACTGCAGTCAGTGGTGTTACGCGAAGAATGGCAGGAGCAATTGATAAAGCATTGGCGGATCCAAATGGGTATAGATGGGGGCGTCATGTGGGTGGGTCTTGACGATTTTCTGATAGACGATGCTAGACGAGAATTTGTTCTTGTTGTTGCTAAACGAGCGTTGGACCACAGTCAACCATTGGGCCTTCGTACTGGCCAGCTATTCATCGATCTTCTCGCAGGTAGATTAAAGACTACTGTTTCAAGTCCGATCGACTATCTTGAACGCCCCTGACCAAAGTAAGTATGGTTGAACAATGGATGGTGGGGAACCCAAGGGCGACATTAGGTACTCTTCTTTTTGATCTCATACCGCCCTTACCTAGTCCACCAAACCCCGTCCATTGTTCACTTGTTTTTACTCGCGTTCGGATGCTATTGACGGGCCCGGATGGCCTGCACCGACTCCGCCAAAGGCTTGGGTCCCCTGTTAGAATGAAGGGATGAGCGGCCCCCTCGTTACTGTCCTCATCGATACCTACAATTATGGGCAGTACGTTGAGGACGCCGTGGACAGCGTGCTGGCGCAGGAATTTCCCCGGGAACAACTGGAAATTGTGGTTGTCGACGACGGCTCGACGGACGACACACCGCAGCGCCTGGAAAAATATGGCACGTCCATCCGGTACTTGCGAAAACCGAATGGCGGGCAGGCTTCGGCGTTTAACTTTGGATTCACGCAGTCTAGAGGAGAAATTATCGCTTTGCTGGACGCGGACGACGTCTGGCTGCCGGAAAAATTACGACGCATCCGCGAGACATTTGAGGGAAATCCTGCAGCGGGCATGGTCTATCATCGCGCGCATTTGTGGGATGGAGCGGCAAAGCTTTCCGAAGATACGTATTTTGTGGCCATGTCGGGGCGCGTGACGGAATCCCGGGCGGACTTACTAAAATACGCGATGGTGGCAACGTCTTGTCTGGCGTTTCGGCGGGAAGCGCTCGCGAAGCTGATGCCGATGCCCGAGTCGTTGCGGACCCAAGCGGACGCATTTCTAACGGCGCTCATTATTTTTACTGCTCCGATCGTGGCTATACCGGAATTTCTCACCAAGTACCGCATTCATGGAGCAAATCTTTTTCACATGAACGGCACGGGGGATACTTCCAGCCGAATTGAGCATCGTATGAAGATGCGGGCCGCGCTGCTTGCTGAAATACGCGACTGGTTGGCTCGGAACGGCGAGGATCCCGATGCACCGAACTTGCAGGCATACTTGAAACAGTGGGTGAAAGCGCAGGAAGTGGACGAATTTGCACTGCGATCGCCGGGGCGATGGAGGTATGCGCGACACCTGTTTGAATATCCAAGAATCTACGGGGAAAACATGACGTTTCGGCATCGTCTGTTCAGCTATCTGCAGGCCGTGGGGGCCCTCTTCTTGGGCTATCATCATGTGCACCTCGTGGAGGATGCGCGAATGAGCTACAAGCGGTGGTTTTCGCGGCGCGTTTGACGAATTCAGCGAGCGGGAGGGTATGGAAGCGATGGAGAGGGCGAAAATTTCTTGAAACGAGCTTTGATTACGGGAATCACCGGGCAAGATGGATCTTATCTTGCGGAATTGCTGCTGGCGAAGGGGTACGAGGTTCACGGCATTGTCCGGCGCGCGAGCACTTTCAACACCAAGCGCATCGATCATATCTACGAAGATCCCAATCAGCCTGGAGCAAAACTGTTCTTACACTACGGCGATCTGTCGAATGCCGAAGGAATACTGAATCTGATCCACGAGCTGGCCCCGGATGAGCTTTATCATCTGGCGGCACAGAGCCATGTGCGTGTGAGCTTTGATATGCCGGAGTACACGGGGGAGATTACCGGGCTCGGAACGACCCGCTTGCTCGAAGCGGTGCGCCGCAGCGGGAGTAAAACGCGATTCTATCAAGCGTCGAGCTCGGAAATGTTTGGATCGGCAGCTGCGCCTCAGAGAGAAACGACTCAATTCATTCCGTTAAGTCCCTATGCGGCCGCCAAGGTGTACGGATACTGGATGACCCTCATGTATCGCAATGGGCATGGGTTGTTTGCGGTGAACGGAATTTTGTTCAATCATGAAAGCCCGCGGCGCGGAGAGACATTTGTGACCCGGAAGATCACGCGGGGGATTGCGGCGATTCTGGCGGGGGAGCAAGACACTCTCTACTTGGGAAATCTGGATGCGCGGCGCGATTGGGGATATGCGCCGGAGTATGTCGAAGTGATCTGGCACATGATGCAGCAGGATACGGCAGACGACTTCGTGATCGGGACGGGCGAGGCTCATTCGGTGCGGGAATTTGTGGAAGAGGCCTTCCACTACGCGGGACTAGATTCAACCAAATATGTGAAGCGATCCGAGCGCTACCTGCGGATGCTGGAGGCCGATAATCTGGTGGCGGACGCGAGCAAAGCACGCGAGAAACTTGGGTGGTCACCGAAAATTGGATTTGCAGAACTGGTGACCATCCTGGTGGACGCTGACCTGGAAGCGGCGGGATTGCCGTCACCGGGACGCGGAAAAAAAGTGCTCGAGGAGAAATTCAGTTATTGGAATCATTGGCAGACCTCCGTGACTCGGACCAGGAAAGCGGTGGAAGGGCACGCGCCACAGCACTGAGGGATGTGCGAAACCAATAGGTAGCGGTTGCTGAGTGTTTTTGAGGGACCGAGATTTGGCGAAAGTATTTGTCAGCGTCCTAATTGATACGTACAACCACGAACGCTTTATTGAACAGGCGATCACGAGCGTGCTGGAGCAGGATTTTCCCTCGAGCGACAGAGAAGTGATCGTGGTTGACGACGGCTCGACGGACGGCACCGCGGAGATTGTTCGAAAATTTGCGCCGCAAGTCCGTTTGATCCGGAAGCTGAACGGGGGACAAGGGTCCGCATTCAATACCGGCATCCCGGAGTGCACGGGAGAGGTTACTGCATTTCTCGATGGAGATGACTGGTGGCATAGGAATAAGTTGTCTCTGGTAATTCCGAGAATGGCGGCGGAACCATCGGTAGGCATGGTCGGGCATTCGTTTGTGGAAACGTTTCCGGGCGGAGAGGAAAAGATTGTTGCTTTGGGGCACGAAGCGCGCTTTCGCCTCAATAGCGTCAAGAACGCGGAAGTGTTTCGTCTTTGCCGCTGCTATTTGGGAACGAGCCGGCTGGCCATGCGAACTGCCATCGCGCGAGCGGCCCTAACCGTACCAGAAGAACTGAGATTTGAAGCTGATGAATATATTTTTACCGTTGCTGCGACGCTGGCCGATGTACTCATACTGAATGATCCGCTCTGTCACTATCGCATTCACGGCGGAAATCTGTTCCTAACTTCAGGAGCGACGCCCGAGGGCACCCGGAGAAAGCAGAAAGTGCTGGCGGCGCTGGGAATGAGCCTGTCAACCGAACTCGCCCGGCTGGGAATGCCGACCGACGTCAGCCGGTGTGTTCTGGAAATAATTGAGGCCGAAGAAGCACAGTTGCGGTTGATGCTCGATGGAGGAACGGCTTGGGAGACCTATCGAACCGAAAATCTTCTGTACCGCGTTCAGCACGCCGACGCGTCCTGGACGCATAGAATGTTTCGGTACGCGACCATGATTCCCGCGCTATTCCTGCCGCCGGTGTGGTTCTACAAGGCGCGGCGTTGGATTGGAAATCAATCATGGTATCGGAGCGCCCGGAAAAGGATGCTGCCCGCGCCCGAATTTAGCAAGATTCCGGTGGGAAAAGCAGGTGACGAGTGAACATGCGGCGCGTGCATTTTCTTGCCGCGGGAGCCTGCTAGATGAACTCTCCGCGGAACCCACGACAGATTGCACTGGAATCCCATCGCGACTATTACAGCGCCGGCGAGTACCAAGACGATCGCTTGAACTGGACGATCCAGACATTTCTCGGCGAACGAGACAATGGGAAAATACTGGAAGTAGGTTGTGGAAGCGGCTCGTTGCTGCGGCTGCTCGTCAAGCTGGGGATGGACGCGAGTGGTGTAGACGCCTCTTCGTCCGGGATTGCGCAATGCCAGTCAGCGGGCCTTTCAGCACAATGCCTCGATGTCAGTTCGGACGGACTACCGTTTCTCGACAATTCATTCGATGTCGTTATAAGCCTGGAAACCTTTGAGCATTTGATGAATCCGTACTACGCTCTGCAAGAAGTTCGCCGCATCTTAAAGCCGAACGGACGATTCATATGCAGCGTTCCCAATCCGCTCACAGGGCATCCCTATTTGTATCCGGGACTTTTCTCCTATCCCAATTTCAGGAAGTTCCTCGAACAATCGGAATTTTCCATTCAGCAGGTGCGCCCGTGGCAGTGGGCACCCCGCGAGAGTATCCTGCCCCGCTCCATGCGTAAGATCGGGTTGTTGCGAAGCAGAATTGTGGCTGGGGGAATAAGAAAACTGATCGAAAAGGCCTATCTGGCGGTCGGAGCTTTCCCTGCTTTCTGTTATTGGTTATGGACATTTGACACCAGGAACAACAAATCAAGTCACGACGACATGTATGAAGAAATTTCCGCACAGACCCGGCCCGGCAGCAAGAAAGGGTTTTCGTCTGTGCAATGAGCGATCTGAGCGAAAAGCCTGTAACCATACTTTGTCTGTGCCAGGAAGATAATCACCGTAAGCTGCTACCGGCATATGCGGCTGCGTTTCGCGCCCAAGGTATGCAATTTGTTTGCGTGAACTGGTCACCGCCTTTTGATTCGACGCTCGAGGAGATATTGTCAGCGAGTCCGGTGAAGCCGGACTATATATTTCACTTTGAATCTGATTTTCCCTTGCTGCCCATAGGGCTCGAGAAAAGCGATGTGCCGACCGTGTGCTTTCAGGTAGATAGCTATGCATTTGCAAAAAGAAGAATAAGATGGTCGAGCCTGTTCGACTATGTGGCGGTTTTTCATCCGGGCCATGAAGTGGAATACGCCAGAGACGGCCATAAAGGAACATTTCTGCTTCCCCACGCCGTGCAAACCGAACTGTTTGAAAATCCCGAAATCGAGCGGGAATTCGAGCTTGGATGGGTTGGGCAGATCCAAGGGCCGCTCTACAAGAATCGCGCGAAATGGATTCCCAAACTCGCCCAAATGTTTCAAATGAACGATATCGCTCGCAGCTATTCTCTCGGGGAAGTCGCCGACGTCTACCGCCGATCGCGAATAGTTGTTAATTTTGGTCGCGATGACTATCCACAAGACGCCAATATGCGCGTTTTTGAAGTATTGGCCTCCGGAGCCCTTCTGATAACCTCGCAACCTACCGAACTCGCGGCACTGGGATTTGAACAGGGCGTTCATTTTGCAGCGTATCAGAACGAGCGGGAGCTGGTTCCGGTGATCCGCAGGTTTCTTGCCGACGAACCACTGCGGCTGCGCATTTCTCGGGCAGCCCGGGCCAAAGTGCTTCGCGAACACACGTATGATTGTCGCGTAAGGAAAATCATGCAAAAGTTGAACCAGAGGCCAGAAAGGCTGGCTCCAGCAAGAAATTGGGCAGAACCTGCGATTCGGCTGTCCTATCTGGACTATTTTGCGGCGCACGGAATTCTGGATGGGGCCAAATCGCAATTCAAACAAATCGATTCCGGCGCTATTCGTGAGAAGTTCGAAGGGATGGCGATAGTGGCGAAAGCACGATTGGCGAAGGCGCTGGTGAGGCGGAACAAATGAAAATCAAAGATAAAGTTGGTGCTGAAGCGCGATGCTGACACTGGGAATCAACTATTCGCAGATGCATGATTCATCGGCGTGCATTGTGCGCGACGGGGAATTGCTGTTTGCGGTGGCCGAGGAGCGGATCAGCCGCATCAAGCATGATGCCGCTTTCCCGAAAAATGCCATCCGGGCGTGCCTGGATTTTGCCGGTGTTTCCGCGCAGCAACTGGACGATGTGTGTTTTGGCTGGCCGCCGCCGGGACGGGCGTTTCGGCACGATCTGAAATGCTACGCAACCGGCAAAATGCCGATAACCTACTTGAATGTCCTCAACTCGACGCGACATTTTGTCAGTATGTGGCATCAGCGGAACGGGGTGAATCGATTCACGCAACAATTTGGCAAGGTAAAGGCGCGGATGCGCTTTGTCGAGCATCACCTGTCGCACGCCTTGAGTACCTACGCGTATTCGGGAATTGATGAGGCAGCGATTGTGGTGATGGATGGCCGTGGCGCGTGGGAAGCGACTTCGATCTGGCATGGCCGTGGCGGGAGGATCGAACATGTCTTGACCATACCGTTTCCTGACTCGATCGGTTATTTTTACGGGGAATTTACGGAGTTTTTGGGATTTCACCGTAACAGCGATGAGTGGAAAGTGATGGGGCTGGCCCCGTACGGGAAATCCGGCGTGGATTTGAGCGCATTTATTTCGCCGCAGGCAAACCCGTGCCAGGTGCACACAGGAAAACTTGTGGCAAGTGGGGCGGATCCATTTGCCGAGATGATTGCGCGCCTGGGGACGATGCGCGAAGAAGAAAGTGAAATTGAAGAGCGCCACAAGAATATTGCGTATGCCGTGCAGGAAGCCTGCGAGCTGGCGATGATGAGCGTGGTGCGGATGGCGCTCGCCAAGACCGGCAGCCGGAACCTATGCCTGGCCGGCGGCGTAGCGCTGAACTCGAAGGCCAACGGGAAGATTGTGGCTTCCGGCCTGGTCGACCGGTTTTTTGTGCAGCCGGCGGCATCGGATGACGGCGTGGCGCTCGGCGCGGCCATGGTCCCGTACCTCGACAACGGCGGCAAGGTTCCCAATAAAGAGATGCGGCATGGGTACTGGGGACCATCGTTTGGAGATGAGGCCATTGAGTCCGCGCTGCGAACGTATAAGCTGCGCTACAAACGTGTGCCGGATGTGGCGGTTACGGCGGCGGAGCTGCTGGCGCAGGGGAAAATTCTGGGGTGGTTCCAGGGGCGGATGGAATTTGGACCGCGGGCGCTTGGAAGCCGCTCGATTCTTGCCGATCCGCGCGACCCGGAGATGAACGCCAAGGTGAATAACGCGGTGAAATTCCGCGAATGGTGGCGGCCCTTTGCGCCGTCGTTTAAAAAGGAAGCGGCCGCGGAATATCTGGAGAGCGCTACGGATTCTCCTTTCATGATTTTGACGGCCCAGGTGCGGCCGGAAAAACGCAGTGTGATTCCGTCCGTGACGCACGTGGATGGCAGTGCACGGCCGCAAACTGTGGAACGAGAGATCAGTCCGCTGTATTGGAAATTGATCGATGAATTTGGGAAGCGCACAGGAGTGCCCGTGGTCATGAACACTTCCTTCAATTTGCGAGGCGAAGCGATCGTGCACACTCCTACCGATGCGATTCGCACGTTTTTTAGTTCCGGGATGGATGCGCTGGTGATCGGTAATTTTATTGTGGAGAAGTAGCGGGCGCGCAGAAACCAGGCTGGCCAGCACGGGCTAAGGAAACGAAACGTACGGAATATCCAACTAGCGGGAGAGGGCTTCGATTAGGGTTTCTTTGCGCTTTTCAGCGAGGTCACTGAGGGCATCGAGCGAGGCAAAGTAGCCGCTCATCGCGATGACGGCCAGAAACGCAAAAATCTCCGCCGGAAGCCAGGGATTTCTCGTCCAGTGGCCCATTCCGAGAATGAAGGCGGACATTCCACCCAGAACAATCTGGGCGGCAAACATAATCCACACCGACATACCGGAATTGCGCTGCCCGCGCATCTGGCCAAATTCAAGTTTGCGTGGAAATCGCAGCGAAGACCAATTGGCGAAAATAAGCTGCGCAACAACGGTAAAAGCGAGACCAGCAATGGTCGCGATGAATACGGGAGTCGAGGGACGGCCCACGCGATAGGCCAGCACAACCATGCACGCCGTGATTTCAAAGAATAACAGGGCGAGGACCATCAGATTTTTGGCAATAAAGACATCACGAAAACGAATGGGAGCAGTGAAATAGGACTGGATGCCCTTTCCTTCATAACCAAAGCTGTTGTAGGCGGGAGCCAGCAGGATAAGCATGAGATACGCCATCATGGCGGGGAAAAACAGATCCGGGGTGAAGCCATGCCTGGCCATGGTCGGTTGCTTGCCCGCAACGTGGAGACTAAAAATAATCACGACCAGCGGAGGCATGATCAAGGCAAACAGGGACAGGCCATTGCGTGTCAGATAGAAAAATTCCTTTCTGAGGACCGAGGCAATAATGGGCGAAAGCAAGGTCCGCCCTTCGCTTTGCGTCTGTTTTTTCCCGCGCTTGCGAACGACTGTGCGCGCCGGAGCGCTCGCTTCACTCAATTCTTCGCCGCGGTACTGGGCGGCAAATCGTTGCCAAAGCAAGCCACTAAAAAACAGCACATACAGAATCAGGCCGCCGACACACACCAGAGTGGGCGCGAAATGCCCTGCTACGGCTGAGCTAATGGCGCGGCCCGCGAGCGACGGCGGCAGCGGGGCGAAATAGGGAATGAGCTTCAGCAACCAGGGACGAGCCGTGCCATGCATGCTCTGCAGGATAGGGGAGATGAATTGAATGGAAACCATGGTCAGAATAAAGAGTCCCACGAGCAGTTCACGCGTACGGCGTCGCGCCAGCAGGCGTTCCAGCCAGGAACCGATGAGACGCTCGAGAGTGACGTTTGTGAGGATAAAGAGAGCGGAGACAAGAGCCATGGCGAGGAAAAGGCTGAAATTAGCCGCGGTGGCCCCCAGCGTCATGGCGATGAGCCAGCAGATCGAAGCAGCGGCAGCAATATCCGCGAACCCGTAGGCCAGGGCAATGATATAAAACGCCGGCATGCT
>Ga0193716_1001688_pt1 | contig 12706 bp, 7 predicted proteins | sample U2c1metaG_FD_145901 | JGI IMG/M metagenome (GOLD analysis project Ga0193716, IMG submission 145901) | Soil microbial communities from a riparian zone of the East river system, Colorado, United States - U2c1 | ecosystem: Environmental > Terrestrial > Soil > Riparian zone | place: USA: East River...
GTTGGGCAATTTCTACCAGGATTTTGTTCGCTCGTTTACCCGCATCCTGCTCCCGCTTTGTATCATCGCAGGGGCTCTGTTTGCATTTCGCGGCGTACCAGCCACGCTTAAAGGTCCATACGCCATTCATAGCCTCCAGGGAGATAGCTTGCAGGTAGCCACTGGACCAGCTGCAGTAATGCTACCAATCAAAGAGCTGGGTTCTAATGGCGGTGGCTTTTTTGGCGCCAACGACGCCCATCCCTTCGAAAACCCCGACTTTTTCACCTTCGTTCTCCACTGTATCTGCGTATTGCTGCTGCCGATGGCATTTGTGTATTTTATCGGGTATTACCTGAAAAACCGAAAATTCAGCCGGATGATGTTTGCAGTGATGACAGCCGGACTGCTGATAATTACTATACCCATCATCTGCCAGGAAATAAAAGGCAATCCGGCGATCACCGCAATGGGCATCAATAACAGTTCCGGCAACATGGAAGGAAAGGAAGTTCGCCTTGGTGGAATAAATTCTGCTTTCTATTCGGGAATCAACTCCTGCATACCCGCAGGTACCATTACCGGCATGCATGACAGCTACATGCCTTTATCGGGTATATTCATGTTATGCGGCATGCAAATAGATGCCTTCTTTGGCGGATTGGGTACCGGATGGATCAATTTTTTCATTTGCCTGATCATTGCCCTGTTCATCGGTAGTCTTATGATCGGTCGCACACCAGAATTGTTCGGCAAGAAGATCGAAATAAAGGAAATGCAATGGGTGGTAGTCATCAGCGTTTGCCAGATGTTGCTCCCACTGCTGTTTGCAGCCATTGCCGTATACACATACGTCCACTATCCCGGAAGCAATGCTTCCCTTGGCTGGCTTACCAATCCGGGCCCCCATGGTTTTACTACTATGTTGTATGAGTATGTCTCCTCCTATGCCGGAAATGGTTCCGGATTTGAGGGACTGGGTGACAACACCGTATTCTGGAATACAACAACCGCCATCGTAATGCTCGCCGGCAGGTTCCTCCCCATCGCCGGCGCGGTTGCCATCGCGGGATCGCTGCAAAAGAAAAAATATGCCCCTCCTTCTTCCGGGTCGCTGAAAATAGAAGGCTTTACGTTCGGCTCGTTTCTGTTTGTATTGATCATTATCGTAAATTCACTATCCCTGTTCATCGTGTACATGTTCGGCCCGGTGACAGAGCACTTTCTGCTAAGTATAACTAACTGCACATGAAAATCATATTAATCACAAGCTGTATTTTACTTGTATCAACCTTACGAGGGCATTCACAAGATTCTGCAAAACCTAAAATACCATTCGATGGCATAGAAACTAACTGGCAAAACGGAAGCGATCGACGCGACTCTTCGGTTTTCCATGGAAAATATTTCATCCCGACCATAATGGCGGATGTCAATTATACACATTCGTTTAACCATCCAAATGATAATACAGTTGTGGGGTCTACAGCATTATCCCGAAACAACGAAGTCCAGCTTTCTCAATTGAGCCTTGGGGGTGATCTTACTTATGAGAATGCGAGAGGCAGGATCATGCTGCAGCTCGGGACAAGATCGTACGTCGTGCCCAGAAATGATTATAGTACCTATAGGGGGCAATATCAGCTGGCCAATGTATATCGCTTCTTAAGCGAAGCCTATGCAGGATACCATTTTAATAAGTGGTATGGCATTAATGTGGATGCCGGCCTTTTTCTTTCCTATATAGGGCTCAATTCTTACTATCAGGCAGAGAACTGGGAATACCAGGCATCTTTTACATCCGATAATACCCCCTGGTATTTTAATGGGATTCGCATCCAGATCTTTCCTTCGAAATATCTGAAAATAGAGCCATGGATCATTAATGGGTGGCAAAGCTATGGCAAGTTTAATTCGATGCCCGGTGTAGGTGCGAATATAACCTGGAACCCGACCAGCAACTTTAAGCTCCTTACTAACGACTATTATGGCACTGATGCCGCCGGTCTTCCTCAAAGAAAAAGATTTCATTCGGATAATAGTTTAGTATTAAGGTATTTTAATAACCCGCAATCGAAGGGAATCACAAAAATGGCCTTTACATTAACCGGTGATGTCGGATTTGAAAAGGGAGGAGGGGTTAATGGATTCAAAGAGGATCCAATAAAGGGGCCAGCCCAATATTTTTTAAGCGCCATGTTTTATAACCGCATATGGTTTGCCAAAAACAAATTTGCATGGACGTTTGGCGGTGGCGTCATGAATAATCCTGGACGTTATTTAGTCCTTTACCCTCCGGGGCAGGCAAGCCCGCTTCCTGATCCCAATAATCCGACCCGAACAGAAGGAGCCTTTCCTTTTAGTGCCAATCCGGGAGATCCCTTTAGTGAATGGGATTGTTCCACTAATTTCGATTGGATGCCTAATCAAAGCTTTCTCTTCCGTTTTGAATATGTCCATAGACATTCCAGTGTTCCCTATTTTGCAGGCCCCGGAGGGGTTACTTCTCCTACCGGCTATACCACTACGCCGTTGCCGCCAGACTGGAGACCCGACCTGGTCAAGTCAGAGGACAGAATAATTTTTGCAATTCTATTTAGACTATAGTACCCTTCCAAACCAAGGCATGGCTTGCCGTCACCCGAGGCAGGCTACGACCGCCGCGGCCAGGTTCGACGCCCGAGATTCGCCAATCCGGAATGACCACAGATTCGTGACGTAGCCGAAGCCGACACCGGCACCGGGGTCGGCGAAACCGACCGATCCGCCGGAGCCGGGGTGACCGAACGACCCGGGCCCGACCCAGCGCATTGGCGGGCAGGCCCGCCAGAACCCGAACGACATGTTGAAGGAGCGGTCGGCCGGAATATCCAGTCCCGGCGGAAGGCCGTTCATCCGCGTCCTGTTGGTCTGGACGACGGTCATCCTTTCGACCGTCGCCGGATCGAGTAACCGCACGCCGTCGACCTCGCTCACAGTAGCCGCATACATCCGTGCCAGCGATCGGGCGTCTGCGAACATGTTGCAGCAGGGGAACTCAGCAGCTCGCCAGGCACGCGTGTTCATGTAGCCGCTGGCGGGGTCCATGGCGCCGCCGAGCATGCCGGCGCGGGCTTGCACGGAGCCCGGGCCCCAGACGGCGTTCATCCAGGCGATGACCGTGGCCTCATCGAGGCCGGTGGTCTTGATCATCCCGGCGGTCATCTCCTCCATCGTGAACGGAGCGGCGTACTCGATCCGTGCCACCCTTCCCTCTTGCTCCTCAGGCAGCCCGATCCAGGCACTCAACCCGAGCGGGGCAGCGACCTCGTCGGCGAAGAAGCGACCGGGCGACTTGCCGGTGATCCGGCGCACGAGCTCCCCGACCAGGAATCCGAAGGTCACGCTGTGGTAGACGTGCTCGCTGCCCGGTTCCCATTCCGGCTTCTGCGCTTCGAGTGCCCGGATGACCGGATGCCAGGCGCAGGCCTCCCCGAAGGTCAGCGGTCCGTCGACGATCGGCAGGCCGGCCTGGTGTGAAAGCAGCCAGCGCACCGGGATCTGCTCCTTGCCGGAAGCGCCGAACTCCGGCCAGTACTGGACCACCGGAGCGTCCAGATCGAGCTCGCCGCGCTGTACCAGCAAATGGGCGCAGATAGCGGCAGCGCCTTTGGTCGTGGATGCGACGGCTACGATGGTGTCCTTGTCCCACGGACGGTTCGCTTCGCGATCGGCGAGGCCGCCCCGCAGATCAACGACGGGGCGACCACCTACGTAGACGCAGCAAGCAGCGCCGACCTCGCCGGGATTCCCTTCGAAGTTGGCACGAAAGACATCGGCGACCTTCCCCCAGCCTTCCTCGACATATCCCTGTACTGGCGTTCCGCTTGTCATGTCCATTATGCTGTACCGCCTTTCACCTGGATTGCTTTGTTTTGTGTTTTGCATAATCATTCTTCTTTAAATTTAAATAATAGTAACCTTTGATAAATCGACGACCCATAGGCCTTTAAGCCCAGCGTGGGTCAGCTTATCCATCATCGCGCCGTCAAAGCAGACGGTTTTGAAGGCACGGTAAGATTTGTTTGTCATGGAAAATGGTAGGCGGAATGACACGTTCCTGAGTGTCGCTCCCGTAAACGAAACGTCGTTCAATGCAGACTTGTCAAAGTGGACACAAATGAAGGTATGCCCGTCAAAACGCATTCACTCATTTTAGCTTCCATATATTATCATTTTGTTTTAAACAGATTTCTCACTTCTTATAGTTCTTTATTAAAAGAACCAAAAAGTTAAAATAAAAAGGAAAACAGTCTTTCCTTATTCCGATGCTGTCTCTTCTATTTTTAGTCTTAATTTTTCCACTCGGGTACAAAGATAAAACTTTTTAGTTCTTAACAAAGAGAACCAAAAGTTTTTTCAATAATTGTGAGTAGATTGGTCTTCAGAGGAGTTTGCCATAATTTTAGCAGCACTGGATGAGATAGGTACATTCAAGTCTAACAGTTGATTTGGCCCATTAAAAGCCCGATTAAATATCACTCTTCCTTCAAAGCCCTTATCGGACTCATAAAAGACGATCTGACAACATGTATCCCAATAGTCCCCCACGCCGTTAACAACGAAACCAAACCAGCAACGATAAAATAAACAGGGCTTAGAACGATCCTGTAAGCAAAATTATTAAGCCAGGAGCTGGTTATGAGATAGCTTAACGGCAACCCCAAAAGGATCGACAATAGAACGATCCTCGTAAAGTCGGCAGACAACAAATAGATTATACTAAGTTCGCCGGCGCCTAAGACCTTGCGCACTCCGATCTCTTTTATCCTTCTCTCTGCTGTAAAAGCAGCCAACCCGAATAAGCCCAGGCAGGACAGGAGGATCGCTAGTCCGGCAAAATATTTCGAAAGAGTGGCGACCAGTGTGTCAGCTGTATATTGTTTTTTATAGTCGTCGTCCAGGAACTGGTAATCAAATGAAAAGCCGGGGTTGAAAGTTTTATAAAAGGTCCGGATATTTGCAATAGTCTCGACCTCTTTTCCCTTTGCCAGCCTGGCCATGACGAGTAAGGAGGACTGAGGCTCCAGTTTGAAGATGAACGGCCTTATCTCTTCATGCAATGAGCCGAAATGAAAATTCTGTGTCACCCCGATGATATGCAGGTCCTCCTTCCATACTTTTATCATCTTGCCTACAGGATCGGATAGCCCCATTAATTTAACCGCGGCTTCGTTCACAACGATCGCTGATGAATCAGTGGCAAAGTCTCTCGAAAAAGTTCGTCCCGCCGCCATTTTTATTCCCAGGGTTTCGATAAGGTCATAGTTTACGGGATAAGTGCCGATTTTTATTTTCATGTTCTTCTCGTCCCACTGAACAGCGGGAGCAGGATTGGAAGATGGTGATATAAAAGGAGCCATGATGCTGGATGCCTGCACAACGCCGTGAACCTGTTTCAGTTCCGAAAGGAAGGTAGGCAGATTCCCTGCTACATTTCCTTCCATTTCGAAATAAATGACATTCTCCTTATCATAACCCGGACTTTTTGTCTGGACAAGCTTTATCTGATTGTAAACAACCAGGACCGAAACTATAAATATGACCGACAGGGTAAATTGAAGGATGACCAGCCCCTTCCGCACGAACAGTTCCTTCAGACCGGAAGACATATTGAATTTCCCCTTAAGCGTCTCTACCGGTTTGAAACGCGAAAGAAATAAAGCCGGATAACTGCCGGCAATAAGCCCGGTAAGCAGGGCAATGCCCAAACTGGAAAGCAGGTGCTGCGCTATATCGTGAAGTGTCAGATGTTTGCCTGTCAGTCCATTGAACCCGGGAAGGATGATCACGACCAGCAGCAGGGCAATGAGCAGTGATATGAAACTCATTAATAATGACTCGCCCAGGAACTGATAGACCAGGGTGCTCCTGCTTGCCCCAAACGTCTTTTTGAGCCCTATCTCCTTCAGCCTTCCAGTTACCTTGGCCGTCGACAGGTTCATAAAATTGATGCAGGCGATGAGCAGGATAAAACAGGCGATAACTGCGAACAGCCGGACATATTCTATTCTTCCCCCCGCCTCTACCCCATTCTCAAATCTTCCGTGTAACCAGGCATCCGAATATTTCCGCAGGAACATGGTCGCGGGTGTCCTGTCAAATTTGACGCTGGAAAAATTGTTCAGCTTGGCATTAAAAGATGCCACATTCGTATGCTCCCTTAAGACCAGGAAGGTGCTGAAAGGGCCGGTGCTGGGGCCATAACGCGGGTTTTCGTCAGCATTCAACACCTCTTTCCAGGAATCCAGTGACAATACAAAATCGAACCGATAGCTGGAATTGGAGGGAAAATCGCTGCAGATCCCCGTAACAGTGACCTGTTTGGATACAGACGCCCACTTCCATTCCAGGGTCTTACCGATAATATTATCCGTAGTATTGAATAATTTCATGGCCAGCCCCCTGGAGAGCACGATGGCATGTCTATCCGTCAGAACGCTGCCCGGCTTCCCCCGCAGAAGATCGTAGGAAAAGACGTTGAAATAGTCCTGGCCTACAAAATTCCCAACCGCGCCGATGGTATTATTTCGCCAGGTTACGTTGAACTTCTTAAACCAGTTGGGTGGTGTGGTAGTGACCGCGTATTCCACATCAGGAAGCCCCTTTTTGATAACTTCCCCCAACAGACCGTTGGTCCCATCCGAAGTATTGATCTGGTCCCCCTGCCGCTGGTTGATCATGACCTGGTAAAGGCGGCTGTCATACCGGTGAAACTTATCAACCTCCAGCTCGTCGCTGATCCATAAAAAGATGAGTAAGGTACAGGCCAGTCCTATAGAAAGACCGACCAGGTTGATAATAAAAGTCGATCGGTATCGCTTGGCCATCCTGGAAAGGGTCTGCCATGGGCGGTGAGTTGATTTCATATGGCCTGGAAGCAAAATACAGGATATTCCATAACCCAACGAGGATTAAAATTTTTCAAAGATGATCCGGAGCAAAGTCCAATGATACGGAATTCATGCAATACCTTTTATGTGTCGGCGGAGGGCCGTCATCAAAAATATGCCCGAGATGTGACCCGCACCGGGTGCAGATCACCTCCGTACGCGTCATATTGGACGACTTATCCGTCCTGTAGATGACGCTATTTTTCCGGAGCGGCTGAAAAAAGCTGGGCCAGCCACAGGTGCTGGAAAACTTCGCATCCGACCGGAACAGCTTGTTCCCGCATACCGCACAATAATAGGTCCCTTTCGTCTCGTTGTTGAGGTACTTACCCGTAAAAGCCTTTTCGGTCGCCTGCTGCCGCGAGACGGCATAGAGATCGGGGGAAAGGATCTTCTTCCACTCCGTATTACTTACGTTGAGCCGGCTGGTATCAGTCGTAGAATAATAAGGGTTGTTCTTATGGGCATTGTCCGCCTGAAGGTGCTGTGCGAATGCGCCCGAAAAAGACGAGAGCACGACAACCATCAGTATAAATATCCGCTTCATATTGATCTTACTTTTTTATGCAAGTTAGTCAATTAAAAAAATACCGAAAACTTCAGCTTCGCGAAAAAAGGTATACCAGGCGTATAACTCAGTTCATCCACGGGCCGCGTCTCGTTCTTCAGTCGCGACAGCTCCTCGAACTGCGACTCCTTCCACTGCGTGTCAAAAAGATTCTCGACGATCAGCCCGATCTCGTATTTCTTCTTTGTATAATTCACCGTCATATCGGTAATAAAATAACCCGAAGCCGTCAGGGTGTTGTCTTCATTCCCCGGCCGGTCATGCATATACCGGTAGCTGATGCCGCCATTCCAAGCTTTGCGAAAGCGGAAGTCAAGCCCCGCCGTACTGGTAAAGGTCGGCGCAAGAGCTATATAACTTTCTGCCTTCGGGACGTCCAGTGTCCGGGGATGCGCCGCATTGGCATTCAGATAGGCAAAGAGCCAGTCATTCACCTGGTAACGGACAGACAAGTCAATGCCTTCCCGACGGGTGCGGCCGCCAGGGACAACGGCATCATCACCCAGATCAGCCCCATAGGTAAACTCCTGCTTCAGATACAGATACCACAGCGCCGCATTGATAAAAAGGCGGGGTGCAGGTTTCCAGTTGATGCCCAGGTCGGCTCCATAGGCCGCCGGCAGAATATCATAACCCTGGTTGGCGATGACGATACGGGCGTCATTGGAGTGGAAACCTTTTCCCAGCTTGACATAGATCTGCGTTTGTGGATCGATGGTATACTGCGCGCTGAGCTTCGGGCTGATGATGGCCTTACCGGCCCTTGGATCGACTCCCTGATAAACGCCCGCGGCACTGTCCGTAGAACGATTGTTATAATAGAAATGCAGGTAGTCGACCCGGGCGCCGGCATTGAACAGCCATTTCCCGGCCTGCAGCGTCTCGTCGAGATAACCATTCAGGGCAGTCTCGCGGATATTACCCAGCTGAAAGTAGTTGAGGAGCTCTCCCTTTTGGGTATGCGCCAGGTAGATCGGGTCTATATTGTCATATCGTAGCCCCCACCCTGCTGTTGAAGTGAGTATGGCGTTCGAAAGATAATTCCTCTGCGAGAGCTTGCCGTTGTACCCATATAGATTACGCGACTCGTGCTGCCGGAATTCATCCCCCTGAGTCGGATAGGAATAATAAAACGTAAAATTGGAAACCAGGTTCAGAAAATAATGTGTGTAGTAAGCCTGGTTCTCGAGGGTCAGATGTTCGTTGAGCCGCGTCTGCAGCCTCGCCATCGCATTGGTCCTGGTGGTATTTCCTCCCTGCGCGCTGTCGATGACCCCAAAACGGTCCTTTACATATCCTTCGGCAATTGCCCGGTTGGGCAGCTCGCCTGAACTTCGCCAGCCCGAGCTAAAGGTAGAGGCTTCCAGCGTCAGCTTGCTGGCTTCACTCAGGGGAGTGATGAACTTCGAAAAAATGTTACCCCGGTTGAAATGCATCCCATAATGAAAGGGGCCGTCAAAATACAAGCCTTCCCCGGCCAGATAAGCGCTGCGTCCTTTTTCCTTTGCACGATCGGAGAGCAAGCTGAACATCGCTACGATGCGGGCATGGTTGAACTCCCCTCCTTCCACCTTGATCGTGTTGTGATCAAGTACATTGAAAGTATTATAGGCGACATATCCTGCCGTTGTAAAATCTCCTTTATCGGTATAATAGTCCCCTTTCCCGAATTCATAACCCGAGACCGTCTCGGGGATGATGAAGTGCATGTCGGCATAACCCTGTCCATGGGCATGCGAGACCATGTTGACGGGCATTCCGTCAAAGGAGATATTGACGTCGGTACCATGATCGGCATCAAAACCGCGCAGGAAGATCTGTTCAGCTTTCCCGCCGCCCTGGTGCTGGGCGATGAACAGACCAGGCACCAGCCGAAGCAGGTCCTGGGCGGAACGTACCGGCAGCAGGTTGAGATCCAGCTTGCTTAGTGTGTGAAAAGCGCCGATCCCTGAAGCCTCCGAATTGGTGACCGTCACTTCCTTTAGATTTAGGACGCCCCTGTCAAGCCCGATGGTCAGCAAGGCCGAATTGACGGCACCGACGCTGATCTTTTGACTCGTGAAGCCGATGGTGGAAACCTCCAGCACCGCGGGCAGTGAAATCCCCCTTAAGCTGAAATGGCCGCCCTGATCGGTCAGGACATTGTGTCGTGTTTTGAGATCGGTGACGAAGGCCATCTCCAATGGCTCCCGCGTGATCCTATCGATGACCTGGCCATGGATAATCGACTGCGCACTGGCAGTATATGCTATAAAGAAGGACGCGATAAGTAATATGCGGGCAAAAGTTTTTGTCATGGTTTTCGGACCGGCACTGTCCTTATGGGAACATATACGTTCACTTCGCCCGTAAAGATGCTGGGTTTTTGCCAAATTTCCCAAAGACATCCTTCAACACTGTCAGGGACGAATGATAGCCGCACATCCCATGAACACCCCCACCCGGCGGCGTCGACGACGAGCAGAGATAAATCCCCTTCGCCGAAGTCCGGTAAGGCGAAGAACGCAATGCAGGACGGGTGAACAGCTGCCGGATATCTATCGCTCCGCCATTAATATCCCCGCCGATGTAGTTGGGGTTATAGGATTCCATTTGTGCGGGCCCCATTACATGTCTGCCGAGTATCCTTTCCCTGAAACCCGGGGCGTAACGCTCCACCTGCTTTTCGATGATAGCCGTATGATCATCGGTCGATCCATTGGGTACGTGGCAATAGGCCCAGGCGGTATGTTTGCCTTCGGGAGCGCGCGATCTGTCGAAAAGACTTTGCTGTGCCAGCAGGACAAAGGGCTTGTCGGCAATACGGCCCTTCCAGGCCTGATCTTCACCATACATTATCTCTTCCAGCGTGCCTCCGAGGTGAACGGTACCCACCCTCCGGCAATCGGGGTTGGTAAAAGGGATTGGAGCATCCAGCGCCCAGTCGACCTTGAATACGCCCATCCCGTAGCGGTATCTCTCCAGCTGCCAGCGGTAAAGAGAGGAGAACCGATGTCCCGCGATCGTCAACAGCTGCCGGGGCGTCACATCAAAGAGCACGGCGGATGCAGATGGCAGCTGCGAGAGGGAGCTGACGTGAAAATTGGTCTCGATCTTTCCGCCGAGCGCCTGAAAATGGGCTGCCAACGCATCTGCCAACTGTATCGATCCTCCCCGGACCAGCGGCCATCCATACACATGCCCCACCGTTGATAACACCAGTCCGATGGCAGAACTGCTCAGGTGAGATAAGGGCAGGATCGAATGCGCGGCCATCCCTGCCCAGAGCCCTTTTGCCTCGGGTGTAGTAAAACGCCGTGAGAACCTCGAAGCTGAAGACAGCGCCTTCAGACCAAATGCCGCCAGTTCCACCGGGTGTGCCGGGAAACGCAATGGCCCCAAAAGATCCGCTGCCAAACCAGGCCACTGTTCAACCAGTGGCCGGAATATATCGAGCCAGGTGCGACCATCCACTCCAAGCCGCGCGGCTGTCCCTTCCAGCGATCTGTCCAGGATAGCGGCATGTCCATTGTCAAACGGATGCGCGACGCTGAGCGGCGGATAAATATATTCCAGACCATAGTCGGCAAGAGGCAGGGTCTGAAAAAATGGCGATGCTACAGCCATCGGGTGGATGGCCGAACAGATATCGTGTGTGAAACCCGGCAGCGTAAGCTCGGCTGATCTCAGTCCGCCGCCGATCCTCGATTTGGATTCGATCAGCAAAACAGACTTTCCATTTCTTTGCAATGTAATAGCTGCCGCGAGACCGTTTGGTCCTGAGCCCACTACCACTGCATCATATTCTTTTTTTTCCATCGGTTCGGGTTATGTCCATTTTTCGGGTCTAAAGAAGACCCTTCCATCTGATCTTATATTCCAGGCCGTGATGGGATTGAGATGATAGCCTCCCATATCCGTCCCCCTGGCTTCGACCAGCTGATGGAGGGTTGGCTGAACATAGTCGGTCTCGTCCGTGGCGCGGCTAAGGATCTCCGTTTCCCGGCCATCCCATTTCCATAAATACCGGAAGACAGTATGCGCCTTATCCAGCAATGGTCCCTGCAGCAAGCTTATTTTTACAAAATTCTCTATTAGTCTACTAATTTAATAGAGTAAATGTAAACACCGACACAGATAGTTCCAAAATATTTTATCCATCCGGATAGATTTAATTAATAGTTATATAATCTACCATTTTTGTAGACTAATATAAAAACCATATTATTGCAGAAACATTCACTCTTTAAACCATCATATTATGCCGGACCAGGACATGCCCTTACAGCCAGCTGCCGAACGAGACCTCACTGCGGTCAGACAACCTTTTTTTGCCTCGCTAACCGAAGACTGGTGGGCGGTGATCCTCGGGGCTGTCATCATCTTTTCAGTGCTGGCGTTCAATAACAATGGAATAGCTCTGAAACTTCCTGTATATCAATGGAGCACGGGGGCCGACCTTTTTGGAAAAGTGCTGGCTCCGCAGAACCTCCTGCTGATCCTTGAGGTTGGGCTGATCTTCCTGGCCCTGGCTTCATTCTCGGTAGCCCTTGCGGGAAAAAGCGTGAAAAACTTCTCTGCCGGCTTTGTGGTGATCTATGGATTTGTCATCCTGTCCTTTATTCTTGCCGGCAATAAGAGCGTCGCTTACTATGGATTGGAATATGTCGTCTTTGCCCTGCTGATAGGCCTGGTACTCGGCAACGCAGCAACGCTGCCGGCATGGCTGAAAGAAGCTGTGCGATCGGAGTTTTATATCAAAACCGGTCTGGTCATCCTCGGCACCACCATTCTGTCTTCTGACCTGATCAAAGCCGGGCTGCCGGGCATTGTCCAGGCAATTATCGTAGTGACGGCCGTGTGGTTCTTCTCGCTCTGGCTGAGCAGACGATTGAAGGTCGATGATGAGTTCGGAGTTATCCTTGCTTCGGCAGTGTCGATCTGCGGCGTGTCTGCGGCCATCGTCGCAGCGGGCGCAATCAACGGCGACAAAAAGAAACTCTCCTATGTGACGACGCTGGTCCTATTAATGGCGATACCGATGCTGATCATTCAGCCCTGGATCATCAAGGTCTTGCATATCCCCGAGATAGTCGGTGGCGCATGGCTGGGAGGCACCCTTGACACAACGGCTTCTGTCGCGGCGGCCGGGCAATTGGTAGGTACTGCCGCTGTAAAGGCAGGTGTTATCGCCAAATTCTCGCAGAATGTATTCATCGGGGTAGCCGCATTCTTTATTGCCATCTGG
>Ga0193716_1001690_pt1 | contig 12696 bp, 10 predicted proteins | sample U2c1metaG_FD_145901 | JGI IMG/M metagenome (GOLD analysis project Ga0193716, IMG submission 145901) | Soil microbial communities from a riparian zone of the East river system, Colorado, United States - U2c1 | ecosystem: Environmental > Terrestrial > Soil > Riparian zone | place: USA: East River...
AGCACACCTATCTCGCGGCGACGGTCCAGCACCGAGAGCATCAGCGTATTGAGCAGGGTGATCGCAGATACCACCACGACGATCCACGCGATGATCATGATGACGGCGATCACCTGATCGAGCGCGCTGCTGACGCCAGCCAGCGCCTCGTCGCCGGAGTAGACGAAGGCATCCTTTGACACGCCATTGCGTATCGCCGCCCGCACTGCCTGCGGATCGGCGCCTGGGGCCACGGTGACCTCGAGGTCACTGGCACCAGGCCGGAGAAACCAGCCCTGCATCGAGTCCAGGCTCATGGCGATCGTGCCGGTGAGCCCTGAGAAGTACGGAACGAGCTCGAGTACCTCCACACGGCGCTCACCGGTCGGCGTCTGCAAGGTGACCTCGTCTCCGTCCGAGACGCCCATCGCATGACCGAGGTCACGCGACAGCGCGACTCCCTCTCCTGCGAGCAGCTTTTCGCGATCCCGCGCCGACATGGATGCGTAGATGTCCCGATGAGAGCCTGGTGCGATGCCGAGCAGCATGACCCGGGTTTCGCCGACGGTGGCGAACGCCATCTGGTCCGGCACCACTCTCGCGACGCCGGGCACGGCCCACACCCTGGACTCGGTGTCCGGTGGAAGCAGCGTGGTCGAGAAGTCGGTGGCCGCCGCTGAACTGACCCATGCATCAGCATGCCCGATCGAAGCGAATGACGCGACGGTCGAGTCGACGGCATTGCTGGTCGCTCCGGTGACGGCGACCGTGGTGACCACGGCCGTCAGCACGGTCATCATGGCGACCCACATCCGTCGCGGTGCACGCTCGATCGTGGCCGCGCCGAGGACGCCTGCGCTGCCGAACAGCCGGGCCACCCCCGCGGCGCATCGAATGATGGGCCCCGACAAGGCGAAGCAGATCGCGCTAGCGCCGATGAACGCCAAGGCAATTGAGGCGACGGCGATATTGCCCAGGTCAGCGGTCACGATGAGGACGGTCGCGACGAGCAGGATGACGCCTGCGATGCCTCCGACGATCCGAAGCCGACTCGAGCCTGCCTCCGACGTCGCGACGCCGCACGACGCCAAAGCCTCGACCGGGGCGACGCCGTACACCTGTCGGGCGGCCAGGGCCGAGGCCGTCACGCTCGCAATGACGGCCGCAGCGATGGCCGCTGGCACGACATAGGGCGCCAGGACGTATTCGATTCGCGCATCCAACGATTGGACCATCGTCGAGGGCAGCCGACCGATCGCGAGACGGCCGATGACGACTCCGAATATCGAGCCGATGGCGCCACCGAGCAAGCCCAGCAAAGCAGCCTCGACCAACATGTCGGCCACGATGGTCCGGCGCTTGCCGCCGAGTGCCCGCATCGTCGAGATGGCAGGCCTGCGCTGCGCGATGGCGATACTCATCGCGTTGTAGCTCAGGAACGCCGCCACCACCAGGGAGACAGACGCCGCGAGCAGCGTCATCGCCTGCAGAATCGCGAACGAGCTGCCGGCCTGGGCGGCCCGAAAACTTGGCGTGGCCACGACGGCACGCCCGCCGATCGCCGTGGTCACCGCGGACCGCACCTGCGCGGGGTCCGCACCCGGTGTAGTGAAGATCAAGATGGAATCAAGTCGACCCTCGCGGCCCGAAATCCGTTGTGCGAGTGTGAGCGGTGCGATCACGAAGTGCGCGTCGTTCAATCGCCGCGCGGCGGGTCCGTCCACGACCGCGACCGCGGTGACCGTCGTGGATGCCACCTCGAACTGATCACCCTTCGCAAGATGCAGGCCCGCACCCACGATCACACCATCGGTCGCACCGGCTACCGGCGAACCCGCGTCGAGCTGATCCTTGATCGCCGACTGCAGATCGGAATGCAGTTCGGACGCGTTCTGGCCAAGGCCGAGCACCAGGGCAGGGGTTGAGTCGACCGTTGCCCGTATTCGCACCATCGGCACGGCCGCGGCGACGTCCGCGACACCGGTGACCGCGTCGAGCAGCGACTCGTCGAACCCGTCGTCGGTGATGCCGGACACCTCGAGATTCGCGTCGCCGCCGATGCTGGTGGCCAGACGATTGATGGAGCCCGTGATCGAGCCCGACACCCCCAACACCGCGACGAGTAGTGCGGCAGAGACCGCAACCACGGATACCGTCGCCACCGCGCGTCCCCAATGTGTCCGCAGTTCGCGGACATTAAGCACCCTCAGTCGGCTGAATACTGCGGGAAGCATTGCGCTACAACCGGTGTGCCGCGTGACGACCGCCCCGCGGGGGACCCAGGTCGGGCAGGTCTCGGTTGTGCAGCGCGACGATGCGGTCTGTCGACGGCTCTGCGTGCGGGTCCGCGGTGTGCCGGCCGGCCTGCAGCGGCTCCCGCACGAGCACGTCGGACTTCAGTGCGCCGTCCTGCAGTGTGATCACACGGTCGGTCGCAGCGGCAGCCCGGAGGTTGTGCGTCACCATCACGACTGCGCGCTCGACACGGACGTCGTGCGCGACGTCATTCAGCAGTTCCAGGATCGCCGAACCGGTCGCCGAATCCAGGTTCCCGGTCGGTTCGTCGGCCAGGATGAGCGGTGGGTCCATCATCAACGCGCGCGCCACGGCAACTCGTTGCATCTGCCCGCCGGACAACTCTGCCGGACGATGATCCGCGCGATTTCCGAGGCCGACGAGCTCGAGTAGCTCGATGGCATCCCGTCTCCCGTCGCGTAGCTTCTTCCCGTCCAGCAACATGGGGACCGCCACGTTCTCCCATGCGGTGAGTGTCGGCAAGAGGTTGAAGAACTGGAAGACGAACCCCACCTTCCGGCGTCGGAACGTCGACTGCTGATCGTCGGTCATCCCTGCGATGTCGACACCGTCGTACCGGATTGAACCCGAATCGGGCACGTCCAGCGCGCCAAGAAGATGCATCAACGTGCTCTTGCCCGCACCCGACGGACCCACGATCGACGTGAACTGGCCGCCGTTGATACGCAGAGTGAGCCCGTCCAGGGCACGGATCGTGTGTCCACCCGCGCGGTACTCCCGCACGACATCGGTGAGATCGACGGTTAGTGCCACGTCATCTCTCGAGGGCGATTTCCAGACCGGGGAAGGCTCTCTCGGCAAAGCAGTCCCTGACCTTCTGACCGACTTTGCGATTCCCAGTCAGTGTGCTAGCCAGCAGCGACGACACGTGCGCATAGACGGCCTGATTGTCGGGCGCATCCATGTGTGTGAACGGTGGCGTGTCTGCCAGCGGAACGAGGGGTAGTCCAAGAACGTCTCGCGCCGCTCTGAAGACGGGCGCATCCAATACCGCAACGAAGTGCTGAATGTCCTCGCGAATTGCCGCCGCACCCACCACGCGCAAGATCTGCACGTGTACGGCCGCCAGCTTGCGCCGGTAGCGCCGCGGTATTGCCGCGGTTGCGCCGTCCCAGCACCGATCGAGGTCGTCAATCCCGTGGTGTCGCATGATGTCGTCGGCAGCGATGGCGATCGGCGCAATCGGAGACTTGATGACGTCGTCCAGGTCGACGATCGTCTTGAGACCAGCAGGCGAGTTGCGGATCATGCGCAGTACGCCCGCAGGCACTTTCGCCTTCGTATCCATGACGACGAAGAAGACACTGCTCTCGTCGTAGGGGCCGTATTCCGTCTTCATGGTCACCGAATCGTTGCCCCACGTGTCCTCGAAGACCTCGCGCTCGACCTGGCGGGCGATGTTCGCAAAGGGGTCGGTTCCCTCTATCTGAAAACATGCGAACCGGTCGCGAACGAGAATGGCCCTCGTCCCGAGGAATTCCCGCGTGAGCTCGTTCCGCTCGGCATCTGACAGGTCGTAGACATACTGCTGCGGTGAGCGAGTCAGCTGGTTGCCGGCTTGCGGGTCAGACATCCTCGGCGACCGACCGATGCCGATACGCGAAACGAGCAGGGTCAGTCACTGGGCGGGACTCCACCTTGAACCAAACGTTGATCGGCGGCCGGATCGCATGCCAAGAAACCACCCAGGCCGGATGGGTTAGTCGCGACCATGCCACCCTGCATCACCAGACGCAAGCGCCGACCGATGTGAATAGCCTCTGCATTGCCTTTGTAACAACTGATATTTCGGCAGGTGGGATCATCGTGTCGTGGTTCCGCGATTCGCCATCGGTGAAGGCTTTGCCGTGTACCGGGGCGCGACGACGACCGGCCACGTGCACCGGCACGCCGCCTTCCAGATCGCCATCGGGACGCAGGGCGAGGTTGCCATCGTGGACGCGTCGGGCATCGAACACCGGGCCGCGGCACTGGTGGTGGCGCCGATGGCGCCGCACTGCCTGCAGGCCACTCCTGACGTGCTGACCTACTTCGTCGATCCGCACTGCGTGTTCGCCGACCGGTTGCGCGAGTGCCACGGAACCGGCATCAGCGCGGCCCCCGAACTGCGCGATCTGCGCGAGGACGACGTCCGTCCTGCGGGCGTTCGGCCGTCCAGCCAACTCGACCCACGACTGGTGCAGGTGCTCAATGCGATGAGCGACTTCAACGCATCGTTGCCGAGCCTGGCCGCGGACGTCGGGCTCTCGCCGCAGCGTCTGCGCGCGCTGGCCCGCGATCAGTTGGGCATGCCGCTGGCACGCTGGCGGGTATGGACGCGGCTGCGTCGCGCGGCCGAGGCGCTGCAGGCGGGCCAGTCGCTTGCCGACGCGGCGAGCACCGCGGGCTTCGCCGATCAGGCGCACCTGACCCGCCAGATGCGGGAGATGATGGGCCTGACCCCTGCCGTGGTGCTGCCGCTTCTGCGCGGTCAGTCCTTGCGCGCAACGTAGACCGAGATCGAGCCGCTGACCGTGGACACCACCTCGGCCTCGTGCACGTCGCGAAACCCGGCATCGGACATCAGGCCAGGAAGGGCACCGTCGGCATTGGGCTGGGTGTCCTCCTTGCCGTCGGCGAGCTGCACGATGCGAAACGCCAGGCGCATCATCGTCGTTCGCTGCAATCCGTAGTCGGCGATCACCAGCTTTCCCCCGGGCTTCAGCACCGTGAACATCGACGCGAGCACTGCACTCTTCATCGGGAGCGGGCATTGATGGAGCACCAGGCTGGACACCACGGTGTCCACGGAGTCCGCACCCAGCGAATCCACCAAGGCATCACCCATGCCGACGCACCACTGAACGCCCGCATCGGGCGCCGCCTTGCGCCGCGCCACGGCCAGCACCTCGGGGTCCGGGTCGACACCGATGATCCGTGCGCTCGGCTCGACTCGGCTCAACAACAACGCCAGTGACCCAGTGCCGCAACCGACGTCGGCGATCGTGTCGCCGGGCTGCGGTGCCACGTACATCGCGGCCAGAGCCCGCCACAGTCGCTCACGGGTCAGCGCAACGACGAAATCGAAGAACCGTGCGGGTGCGACGCGGCCGAGCGCCGGGGTGAAGGATTGCGTGCTCATCTCCGTAGTCTCGCTCCCCCGACGTGATGCGGTCTTGAACGAATCGCTTGTCGCATCACAAACAGGCAGGCTTGCCTGTCTGTGAAAATCGCAGTACTTTCGTGGCATGACCAGAGCTCGGAGGCGGCACGCCGACGAACGGGTTCGCATCCCTCGCGCGGAGCGGGTGGAGGCCATGCGGTTGCGGTTGTTGGAGGCGGTGATCTGGTGCATCGCCGACAAGGGCTACGCCGCGACGTCCACCAACGACGTCGTTCGTCGGGCCAAGGTGTCCCGTGGAGCGCTTGCACACCACTTTCCGACGAAGGCGGCGCTGGTGAATGCCGCAGCAGGCCAGCTGGTCGACAAACGCGCCGCCGATTTCGAATCGCGGATGGCCCGCCTCGACCCGAAGGATCGCACACCGCTGGCCGCACTCGACATCTTGTGGTCGTTCTACGAACAACCCGAATGCCGGGCCTTGATGGAGTTGTCGATCGCGGCGCGGCATGACTCCGAACTGCGTGCGCTGATGTCGAATTGGGACGACGTGTACAGCGAGGTACTGCTCAAGTCGGCAGGCGAGGTCATCCCAGAGTTGGCAGCCAAACCCCATGCAGCCGTGCTGTTACGGACCGTCACCGCTGTGTACGACGGCCTCGGCCTATACGACATGACCCAGCAGGCCCAGCGCGAGCGGGTCGCCGAGGTGCGCGCGTTCTTCATCGCGATGTTGACCCAACTGGACCCCTCCATGGGGAGTCCGATCCCAGGAACAGGACCTGATCATGACTGAAACCAACGCGCTACCAATCCGCGCACGCCGCATCCACTTCGACTATCCCGAGGGCGGGCTGCGGCGGCACTATGTCCAGGGCGATCTGTTGATGAGCCACATCGTCGCCTACCTTTCCTCCACGTTCCCCGAGGGAGAGGACTTCTTCGTCCGGTCGGTACGCCGCCACGCCGATCAGGTGACCGACCCGGTGCTCAAGGAACAGGTGAAGGGCTTCATTGGGCAGGAAGTGACGCACAGCCGCGAGCACGTGGCGCTCAATGAACGGCTACAGGAGATGGGCTATCCCACCAAGTTCAACGACCGGATGACCGCACGGGCGCTGCTCCGCGACGAGCGGATGTTCTCACCGCTGACCTGCCTTGCCATGACGGCCGCCCTGGAGCACTTCACCGCGGTCTTCGCCGAATCACTTCTTGGCGATGAGGATGCGCAGGCCCTTCTGGGGTCTACCGAGGTGCGAAAGATGTTGTTGTGGCACGCCTATGAGGAGTCCGAGCATCGCGCGGTGGCGTTCGACGTGTACCGGGCCGTTGGTGGCACCGAACGGCGCCGCATCTGGACGATGCGATTGGTCACGCTGACCTTCTTCGGCAGCATCGTGTTGTTCACCACGCTCTCGCTGCTCCGGGACCGCAGCACCTACAACCCCGTGCGGCTCGTTCGCAGCCTCTGGGCACTACGCCGTTCGCCCTTCCTGAAACGCTCCATGCGCAAGCGATTTCGGCAGTACAACAAAGTGGGATTCCACCCGAACGACGTCGACAACTCCGCCCTGCTGGAGCGATGGCATCCCGAACTGTTCGGCGAAACCGGACAACTCGTCGCCAACATGTCCTAACGGCGCTCACCCTCGGCGAGCCACGCGAAGAACTCCGCTGCCGAGAACACCGGCTTGCCCCACTCGAGTGCCTTGCGCGCCTTGCCCGACTGGCTACCGACCTCGGCGGTGACCAGGATGTCGCAGCGCGTCTTGGTCACCGACGGCACGGCCACCAGCCCTGCCGATACCGCCAAGCGCTGCATCTCCTCCCGCTCGACGATGCGGCCCCTAGCGTCTTCGGCAGTGCCGGTGAAGCACACCCGAGCGCCAGGCACCAAGATCGCCGCGATGTCATCGCCTGCGAGTGCCGCCTCGACCGTTTCGTCGATGATCGCCACTCCCAGCGATTCTTCGACAGCGCGCAGCCGGCCAACGGCCTCCACCGTCATGGGCACCCGCGAAGCGGCGGCACGCAACTGGTCGGCCACCGACTGCCGGGCCGCCAGATGCCACGGCGTGTCCAGACCACCGTCGTCGGCCCCCGCGAGCCCCAGCACGGTCGCGCCGACGCGGCGGCTGACGTCGAGCAGTGCCGAAAGACCCGGCAGGTGAACCGATGCCGGTGTCGCCACCTCGGGGTTGCGACTGACGAGATGTCCGGAGAACGACTCGGCGGCCTCGGGTTCGTCGAACGCCGAAGCGCTCGAATCCGCTGAGCCCGTGTGGGAGAACGCGTCGAGCGCCGCGCGGGCCCGCTTCAGAGCCGTGCCAGCCGCCAAGCCTCGACGGTGCTCGGCGCCGAGCACCGAGTGCGGCACGTCGGCGCCCAGCGGCGTGGCCACGACGAGACCGAGTCGCTTGAGTTCGAAGTCGATGAGGCCGAGCGTCTCGTCGATCCCGACGCCGACCGGTGTGCACCCTGCCAGCATCGGCGCGATGACCTCCCACGCCTCCGCCAGCGTGGGCGCCAGTAGCACGTCCGACACCGTGATGCCGTAGGCCTGCCGCGCATCGGCCAGGTCGCGCTGAGGGTTGATCAGCGTGCTGACCGCGGTGCCGTCGTCGAACGCCACCGCGAACTCGACGGGTCGGGGCCGCGACATCCGGCCCTCGTCGCCGACGGTCAGGATGCCGATACCGCAGTACCGGCGGGATCGTTCGTCGGCCACCGCCTGCCGCAGGAACCGGACGACGCGCTTGTCGGTCCTCAAATCCTTCGGCAGCACAGGACGTTTGAGCACCAGCCCGCTCATCGACGTGCACCGGCTGAGCGCAACGTAGAGCTGACCGAACGAGAACATGCCGCCGCTGAGGTCGACGACCATGCGGTCGAGCGTCTGGCCCTGACTCTTGTGGATGGTGATCGCCCATGCCAGCTTGAACGGCAGCTGGGTGTAGGTGCCGATCACTTCGCGGCGCAGCGCTCCCCCATCGACGACCGGACGCGTCGCCTCCCAGGTGTAGGGCCTGACGTCCGCGGTATCGCCGTTGGTGAACTCCACGGTGACGACCAGCCCGTCGTCAAGGCGAGCGGCGGTCACGCGGCCAAGGGTGCCGTTGACCCACCGATCGAACTGATCGTTGTTGAGCATCATGATCTGCGCGCCGATCTTGAAGCGCAGGGTCTCTTCGACGGGTGGGTCGAACAGGCTGAGGTCGCCGGATCGCGATGCGAGGTAGGTGATCTCGTCGCCGGGCAGCCGCTCGAGGCGCTGCCGGTTCCTTGCGGTCACCAGTCGGTTGGTCGGTGCCAACGTGAGCCAGAACTCGTGATCGGGCGGTTCGAAGTCCGGGTCCGTGCGTGCGTTCAGCTGATCACGAGCATGACCAACAAGGACGCCTTCGCGAATCTCGTTGAGAATTGCGGCCATTCGATCATCGCCCTGCTGGCGGAACACCGTGGTGAGAGCAACCGTCGGGAAGTCCTCTGACCGAAAGCTGTCGGCGGAGAAGAAGTACGGCGTCGCGTAACGGGCGTTCAGGTACCCGGCCTCGGCTTCGTGCACCACGGGCGGCAGCTGGTAGAGGTCGCCAACGAGCACGATCTGCACGCCACCGAACGGAGTGCCAGGCACGGGACCGAATCGCATCAGTGCCGCGGCCACCTGGTCGAACAGGTCGGCGCGCACCATCGATGCCTCGTCGACGATCAAGGTGTCCAGCGAGCCGAGGATCTTCGCGAACCGGCCAGGGTAGTACCGGCCGGTGCGGACGTCGTCGAGGCTCGTCGTCGTCGAGAAGCTGAACAGCCGGTGGATGGTGTAGCCGTCGACGTTGAGTGCGGCGATGCCGGTGGGAGCGACGACGACGACGTTGCGGTCGGTCTCGGAGATGAAATGACGGATCAGCGTCGACTTGCCCGTGCCCGCCTTGCCGGTGAGGAACACGTGCCGTCCGCCACCGAGCAGCGCGAGGGCATCCTTGAATTCGTCGGTCAGGACGAGCTGCGAACTCCGCACCTCCGGCGCCGCCATGTCGATGACGATGTCACAGTCCTGACGCGTAACTCTCCTTGACGACCTGAAGGTGTGCCCAGCTGTCGATCCCGTTGACCCCTGGCAAGGCTCGCACGGTGTCGAGTAGCTCGACGAGTTGTGCCGCCGAGAATGCGCGCACCGTGACGAGCACGTCGAAGCGCCCGAGCGTGCGAGCCACGAAGATCACCGACGACATGGACTTGAGCTCGTCGACGACCTCGCGGTGGTCTCCGGCGAGTCGGATGCCGAGACCCATGGCGCTTTGCCGATCCTGCCCGGAGTGCCGCACGACCGCGCCCACGCGGACGACCTGCGATTCGACAAGACGGACGACGCGCCGACGGGCTCCGGCAGCCGAGAGGCCCACCACCTCGGCGAGGTCGACGTACGACGCGCGGCCGTCGTCCTGCAGTGCACGCAACAGGGCCAGGTCGACGGCGTCGACGTCGGTGCTCACGTCGCCGACCGGTCCGATGACGTCGCGGACCACCTCGACGTAGGTGAGTGTGTCCACGCCCGTGACCCCGTCCAGTGAGCGCAACTCGGAGATCGTGCGGTCGACGTCGCGCGGGGTCGCGGCGCGCACCTCGGCCACCAACCCGTACTGCCCGCTGGTCAGCGACAGGAACGGCACGTCATCGCGGCGGGCGATCTCCGCGGCCAGCGGCGCGCCCCGCCCCCGCACGGCGAGACCGACGTGGGCCAACGAACCCCGACCGATCACGGCGGGATGAACGACGCCGCGCACGACTACCTGCCCACTGGTGAGCAGCCGCTGCACGCGGATGGCCGCCGACGAGCGGGACAGGCCGATCGCACGGGCGATGTCACGGTGAGTGAGGCGCCCGTCGACCTCCAACAACGCCACGATTGCCTCGTCGACCTCGTCCATCGCGGCCTCCCGCCAAAATTCGTCGAAAGATTTTTAGACCCGGATCGCCCGACTAATCGGTCATCAGATCCATTTGATTTACCATGTTTGTACGGATGATCCACCAAATGCTGGCACATCGTGATCAGAAATGTGCCCGTAACGAACGAACTGCTTGTGCGGTCATATCACCGGCCCTACAGTGATCTGCAACACATACCCAGGACCTTCACAGACACGGGGATTCCATGGCGACGCTCACCAGCGACCAGGTACTGACTGCAACCGACGAACTCATCGGGGCGTTCGCGGCCAACGACACGGCGGCCTACTTCGCCTGCTTCACCCCGGACGCGACGTTCGTGTTCCACCCCGAGAGCAGCCGCTTCGGCGACCGCGCCGCCTACGAGACCGTGTGGGCGTCGTGGCTCGACTCCGGATGGCGGGTGGTGTCCTGCATCAGCAGCGATCGCCTGGTGCAGATTTACGCGAACTTCGCCGTGCTCACGCACACCTGCGACACCGTCACCTCGGTCGACGGTGAGGAGACCACCCTGCGCGAGCGCGAGTCCATCGTCTTCGTAGTCGACGGCGACCGCCTCCTCGCCGTGCACGAGCACCTCTCGCCCATGCCCGCCGGCGCCTGAGCAGAACGGAACCCACGATGGCCTCCACCACCGACGGCGAGCAGCGCGAGTCCCTCACGACTCCCCCGAAGATCACCGACGTCGAGGTGCACGGCGTTGAGCCGATCCCCGACGCCGAGCGCACCGCACGGCCGCTGGATCTGTTCCGCTTGGTGTTCGGCGGCGCGAACACCATCGCGACCGTCGTTCTCGGCAGCTTTCCCATCATCTTCGGGCTGTCCTTCCGCGATGCACTGCTCGCCACGCTCCTCGGCCTGGTCACTGGCGCGACGATCCTGGCGCCGATGGCGTTGTTCGGCCCGCGCAACGGCACCAACAACGCGGTGTCGTCGTCGGCGCACCTCGGGGTGCACGGCCGCGTCATCGGATCCTTCCTGTCGCTGCTGACCGCCATCGCGTTCTTCTCCATCTCCGTCTGGAGCTCCGGCGACGTCCTCGTCGGTGGCGCGAACCGCGCAATCGGACTGCCGGACAACGACTTCACCGTCGCCGTCGCCTACGGCATCTTCGCGCTGCTGGTCCTGGTGGTCTGCATCTACGGGTTCCGGTTCATGCTGCTGGTCAACAAGATCGCCGTCATCGCCGCGACAGTGCTGTTCCTGCTCGGCATCTTCGCCTTCGCAGGCACCTTCGACCCCGGTTACGCGGGCATCTACGGCCCAGGCGCCGATGCCGCCACCAACGCCTTGTTCTGGCCGTCGTTCGTCGGTGCGGCGTTGATCGTGATGTCGAACCCCGTCTCGTTCGGTGCGTTCCTCGGAGACTGGGCGCGCTACATCCCGCGCGAGACGCCGGCCTGGAAGTCGATGTCGGCCGCGTTCCTGGCGCAGCTCGCGACCTTGGTGCCGTTCCTGTTCGGTCTGGTCACCGCCACGGTCGTCGCCACCAACGCGTCGTCGTTCATGGACGATGGCAACTACGTCGGCGGCTTGCTCGCCGTCTCGCCGGGCTGGTACTTCGTCCCCGTGTGCCTAATCGCCCTGATCGGCGGCATGTCGACGGGGACCACCGCGCTGTACGGCACCGGCTTGGACTTCTCCAGCGTGTTCCCGCGGTTCAACCGCGTGCAGGCGACGGTGTTCATCGGCGTCATCGCGATCGCGTTCATCTTCGTCGGCAGGTTCGCCTTCAATGTGGTGCAAAGCATTTCGACGTTCGCCGTTCTGATCGTCACCTGCACCGCGCCATGGATGGTCGTGATGATGATCGGCTGGTTCGTCCGCCGCGGCTGGTATGACTCCGACGCTCTGCAGGTGTTCAACCGCCGCCAGAGCGGTGGCCGGTACTGGTTCAACCACGGCTGGAACTGGCGCGGGCTCGGTGCATGGCTCGTCTCGGCCACGTTGAGCATCTGCTTCGTCAACGTTCCCGGTCAGTTCGTCGGCCCGCTCGGCAACCTGGCCAACGGAATCGACCTGAGCATCCCGGTCGGTATCGGACTCGCGGCCGTGCTGTACCCGGTGCTGCTCTGGGCATTCCCCGAACCGGCCGACGCGTTCGGCCCCGACGGACCGCGTGCCGTTCCCATTGGGCCACCGGCCAATACGCCCATCGTGTCGACTGCCGATCCCGAAATCGCGACTACCACTGAGGAAGTGCCAGCATGACCACCACCGTCGGCCCCATCGACGCCTCAAAGACGCCGCGATTCGCGGGCCCGGCATCGTTCGCCCGGCTCCCCCGCCTCGACCAGGTGCCGCGCGCCGACATCGTCGTGGCAGGCGGTCCGTTCGACTCCGGGGTGTCC
>Ga0193716_1001692_pt1 | contig 12695 bp, 15 predicted proteins | sample U2c1metaG_FD_145901 | JGI IMG/M metagenome (GOLD analysis project Ga0193716, IMG submission 145901) | Soil microbial communities from a riparian zone of the East river system, Colorado, United States - U2c1 | ecosystem: Environmental > Terrestrial > Soil > Riparian zone | place: USA: East River...
GTGTGGCCAGCGCCTCGGGCACCACCGTATCCACCGGGCCCGAGATCCGCACCGACGGCGTCACCTCGGCGTCGGCCGACAGCTCGTCCACCGCGTCCAGCATCCGCCTGCGCAGGCTCGCCGCGGCGTCGGTGCCCGCGGTGTGCAGGTCGAAGATCGACGTCCGGATCTCGCGCACGGTCTCGTCCAGTTGCTCGACCGCGCGGCTGACCCGCCTGCGCACGGCCGGATCGCCGATCCTGCGCACGGTCCCCTGCAGGCTCATGCCGGTCGCGAACAGGCGCTGGATGACGTGGTCGTGCAGGTCACCCGCGATTCTGTCGCGGTCGGCGAGCACGTCCAGCTGCCGCTGCGCGCGGTGCTTCTCGGACAGCTCCAGCGCGAACGCGGCCTGGTCGGCGAACGACGCCAGCAGCGGCACCTGCTCGCGCTCGAACCGGGGCGCGCCACGGAAGCGCATGGCCAGCAGCACACCGCTGACCGTCTTGCCGGCCCGCAGCGGCACGGCGACGGCCGGCCCGAACTCGGCGCCCGGCACGTGCCAGCTATCCGGCACGATCGCGGACAGGTTCGGGATCAGCTCGGCGCCCCGCATGTCGAACATGCTCGCGGCCAGCGGCTCGAGGGCCGACACGCTCACGCCGAGCATCGCGGCGGCCCCGTCGCCGGCGGCCGCTCGGACCACCACCTGGGACGGTGGCACGCCGTCGGCGAGCAGGATCAGCGCGTAGTCCGCCTTGGACAGCTCGCGGGCGCGCTTCGCGATCAGCGTGAGGGCGTCCTGGCTGGACCCGCCGCCGAGCAGGTGCGTGTTGACCTCGCGGGACGCCTCCATGAAGCGCTCGCGCAGCCGGGACTCCTCGAACAGCCTGGCGTTCTCCACGGCGACCCCGGCGGCCGCCGCGAGCCCCCCGAGCACGAGCTGGTCGTCCTCGGTGAACTCGGCCGGGTCGCCGGCACCGCGCTTCTCGGTCAGGTACAGGTTGCCGAACACCTCGCCGCGGACCCGGATCGGCGCGTTGAGCACCTTGCCGACCTCGGTGGTGTCGGCGTTGCCGTCCCGGATCGGGTGCGGGTTCTCGATGAGCACGCCGAGCAGGCCGCGGTTCGAGGACCGGCCGTGGGTGTCGTCGATGCCGACGTACACGAACTCGGACAGCAGCTCCTTGCCGTCCGGGCCGACCACGCCCAGCGCGCCGTACTTCGCGTCGACCAGCTCGACCGCTGTGCGGATGATCCGGTTGAGTGTGCCTTCCAGCTCCAGGCCGGCGCCGACCGCGACGACCGCGTCGAGCAGGCCCTGCAGCCGGTCGCGGGTCTTGGCGGTCTCGGTGAGCCGAACCTGCAGGTCGAGCAGGCCTTTGAGAGGCGACTCGGGGCGAACGGACGCGTGACCGCGCTCGAAAGTGCGCTCATGTGCTGCTGAGCGAGCCTGCTCTGCTGGCATGGCAACCCCGGCGGTCCGCTGGATAAGGCAAATGGGCTATCGGTCGGATACGACCGTGCGTTACTCACTGTATTTCTTGTGTCCCCCGCACGGGGGATACGCACCAGCTCTGATCCTCGCCCATGCAGGACGCGAACACCAGCGTCGCAGCCGGGGACGTCGCAGAGTGACGGAGTAGCGTTAACGCACTGTGGGGCATGAATAACCAGTCATGAACGCGTCTCGTCGGTTAGTACATATCGGCCCCGACCGAATCCATGCGACCATGGCGTGACCGCATCACCGGACGGCCGACAGGTCGACACGTACCGTGACCGCCGCCGAAATCTGGAGCCCGCCCCCTCGACGGTTAACAGAGCCGAAAGTCCTTACCTGCGCTGGTTTTGTGCTCTTGTGGAGAACCAGGTCCGCGCGCATGCTCACGCCCGGGAGGGAGGGATCTCTATGGGAGGTGTCCGAGTGAGCGGCATGCCGCGTCACTTGAGCGAGCTGACTCGGCCGGAGTCGCTACGCCTGCTGGGAGGGGCACCGGTCGGCCGAATCGTATACACGGTGCGCGCCTTGCCGGCGATCGTGCCGGCGTGCCACCTGGTCGACAATGGCATGGTGGTCGTGCGGACGCACATCGGGGGCGAGTGCGCCGGCGCGGTCGTGGCATACCAGGCGGATGCCATCGATCCGGTCGAACGGATCGGCTGGACCGTCACGGTGACCGGGGTCGCGCGGCGGATCCTCGACGCGGACGAGGTCGCGCTGTACGAGGAACGGTTGACGCCGCTGGTGAACGCGCCGGGCGTCGAGGTGATCCGGATCTACCCGGAGATCGTCACGGGCCACCAGCTAGTGGCCTACTGAGTCCAGCGAAGATTACGTCCAGGGTGCGGGCGCGCAGGTCGGCGGACCAGCCGCCGTGCAGCGCGCCCTGACTGGCGGCGGTCAGCAGGGCCAGCACTTCGTCGAGCCGTACGTCGGCCCGGATCACCTTGTCCCGCTTGGCTTTCGCGAGCAGGTCCGCGACCGGGGCCGCCAGCGACTCGATCGGTTGCGCGACCCCGACCTCAATGCCCTGGCCCGCCAACAGGTCCACGACGAACCGCTTCTCCGCCGACACCGTGACGACGCGGGTGAAGAAGTCGAACAGGTCGGCGTCCTGCGCCGCCAGCGCGAGGCTCTCGAGGAGGTCCTTGAGGATCGCGGCGAGCAGGTCCCGCTTGGTCGGGAAGTGCCGGAACACCGTGCCGATCGCGACGCCCGCCACCACGGCGACCTCCTCGGTCGAGGCGGCGGCGCCACGCTCGGCGAAGACCTCCTCCGCGGCCGCGAGGATCTTGGCACGGTTGCGGCGCGCGTCGGCGCGGAGCGGCTTGGTTGACAAAGTGAGTCCTCACTCATGATGATGTAATCGGAGTGCTTACTCATCTTAGGAGGTTGGCCGTGACCACTGCACGCGAGGTGTTCGCGCGGTTCGAGGACTACGTGCTGGGCCGGGGCGACGACGTGTGGGCGCCGGACATCGTGTTCGAGCTGCCGTTCGCGGCTGGCGGCCCGTCGCGGATCGAGGGCGCGGACCATTTCCGCGAGCTGACGAAGGACAGCCGCGAGTCGTTGCCCGTGCGGTTCGAGGAGGTGCGCGACGTGGTCGTGCACGAAACGACCGACCCGCACAAGATCATCGTGGAGTACACGCTGGCGGGTGTCGTCACGACGACGAACACGCGGGCAAGCGCGCCGTTCATCGCCGTGATGGTGGTGCGGGACGGGCGAATCGTACTGTGGCGGGAGTACCAGAACACCCTCGCGATGGCCGAGGCACTCGGCAGCTCCTAGCCGACGATGGCCCGTCATGCAGTGGCCATGCCCCGAAAGGCCGGCCCCCGCGCGCGATGCTGCCCCCACCCGATCCCGCAAAGTCTCGTGTGCGCTGCCTGTCCCGAAAGGCGCGTTGGGGACGTTCAACGCCCTGAACGCGCCTTTCAGGGCATCGCGCACGCCGCGAACGGGCGTTCAACGCCCAAAGGGGTCCTTCAGGGCAGAAGGAAACCGACGCGAACGTCCCTGACCAGCAGAAACCGACTTCACCGGCAAGCCGGCTCGCGCGCGATGCATCCCCCACCCGATCCCGGGGGCGGCCCAGTGCCCAGTCTACCGGCACCCACCGACAGAACAGGGGAAGTCGATCTTGGTTGTGGATAACTTCAGCGACTCACGCGAACGGGTGGCATCTCATGCCCGGCGGTCACTGTGCGTCGGCGGCCTGGGGAAACTAGGCCACCGGCGCCTCGACGCTGCCCAACCGGCCGACGCTCGCGACCAGTACGTCGCCGGGACGCGTCGAAGCCACCGACGCGAGCGCCTCGGTCACCACGATCTCCCCCGCGCGCAACGGATCGCCGGCCGACGCCAACTGGCGTGCGAGGTCGGCGACCGCCGCCGCAGGGTGACCCCCACTGGCCGCGCCGGCGGCGGTCGCCACCACGTCTCCGTTGTGCTCCAACACTATCCCGACCAGACGGAGGTCGATGCCGCCCAGCGGCGTCGGGTTGCCGACCACGTGCCGGTCCCCCGCCACCAATGCGGGACACACCGCGGCCGTGGCCGACAGCACATCCCACACCGTCGCATTCGGACTGTCCACATCGGACGACAGCACGAACGCGATCGTCGCGGCCGCCGGGCCCTCGGGAAGCGCGCCGTGGGTCACCCGTGCGGCGCTCACGCGGTCACCCGCACGGTGACCGAACCCAGCTCGTCGAACGAGGCGCGGAACACGTCGCCGACCGACATCGGCACCGCCGCGTGCAACGCGCCGGTCATGATCAGGTGCCCCGGCGCCAAGCCGACGTCGAGGGCGCCCAGGGTGTTCGCCAGCCACGACACCACTCGCAGCGGATCGCCGAGGGCGGCGGCGCCGGCACCGGTGTCGACGACGGAACCGTTGCGGGTCAACACCATACCGATCAGTCTTGTGTCCACATCGGACAGTGGGACGAGCCGGCCGGACGTCGCGACGGCGCCGTTCGACGCCAGGTCGGCGATGGTGTCGGCGAGCGCGATGCGCCAGTCCTCGATGCGGGAGTCGACGATCTCCACGGCCGCCACCACGCCGGCCACCGCACGCGCCGCGTCGAGCACGCTCACCCCCGGCCCCCGCAGCGGCGCGCCGAGCACGAACCCAAGCTCCGCCTCGATCTTCGGCTGGATGAACCTGCCGAGCGACACCTCGGCGCCCGACGGATAGACCGTGGACGCCAGCACCGGCCCGTAGTCCGGCGAGTCCATCCCGATCAGCCGCTGCATCGGCTTGGACGTCAAACCCACCTTGTGGCCGACGATCCGGTCGCCGTCCGCGAGCAACAGTCGCACCAGCTCCTGCTGGATCAGGTACCCGTCGTCGGCACCGAGACCGGCTCCGAACGGCGGGATGGGAACCCTGCTGCGCCGTGCCTCGTAGAGCGCCCTCGCGAGACCTGTCGGATCCATGGCACCTTCCGTCCTCGCGCGAGCACCAGCCACACCGCCGCCGCGCAGCCGGCCAACCCGACCAGCGTCGGCCAGCCGACCGGCTCGCCGAACATCAGCAGCGCCCACAACATCGTGGTGGGTGGCGTCAGGAAGAGCAACGTGCTGACCCCGGTCGCGCCGAGCGCGCGCAGCGTGAGCAAGTAGCAGCCGTAGCCGCCGAACGTCGACAGCACGACCACCCATAGCACCGCCCACCAGAAGCCGGGCGTCATCGGCGGCGCGAGCCGGCCGGCGACCGCCGCGGCCGACACGAACACCACGCACGACACGAGACAGTGGATCGTCAGCACGTCCAGGAACGGCGTCGCCAGCCCCCATCGCCGCTCCAGCAACGTGCCGGCCGACAGCGCGAGCATGCCGCCGACCACCAGCAGGTATCCGACCACGTGCCCGCCGCCGTCGAGGTCGCCGGCCACCACGACCGCCACCGCCGCGAGGCCGACCGTCAGGCCGAGCCACTGCCGGCCGGACACCGGCCGCCCCAGCACCGGTCCGGACAACGCGCCGACGACCAGCGGCTGCAGCACCGCGATCAGCGCCGCCACGCCCGCCGGCACTCCCATGCCGACCCCGGTCACGACGCCGGCGAGGTACAGGCACTGGCACAGCAGCCCGAGCACCGCCTGCCGCGACACCTCGAACCGTGACAACCGGGGCCGCCGCACGGCCAACAACACGCCGACAAGGACCGCGACCACCAGGTAACGCCAGGCCAGGAGCGTGTCGGCGGCCGCATGGGCGGTACCCAACCTGGCGCCGACGAACCCGGAGCTCCACATCACGACGAGGCCGGCGGCACCGGCTGCGGTCTGTCCCATGCCGTCAGATAAACATACAGGTGGGTATACTGTCAGTGTGTTCACCAAGCCGATGACCCCCGCGGGCGAGCGACTGCTGGTCGCCGCGAGCGACCTGTTCTACAACCGCGGCATCCAGGCGGTCGGCGTCGACCTGATCGCCGAGATCGCCGGCACCACGAAGAAGACGCTGTACGACCGGTTCGGCTCCAAGGACAACCTCGTCGCGCTCTACCTGCAGCGCCGGTTCGAGCGGTGGCGCGCGTTCGTCGAGGAACGGCTGGCCGCGCACCCGCCGGGCGTCGAGCGGGTGCTGGCGGCGTTCGACGTGCTCGCCGAGTGGCTCGCCGCCAACACGTCCGGCTGCGCGTTCGTCAACGCCAACGCCGAGATCGGCCGGTCCGACCACCCCGGCGTCGCGGTGATCCGCGCGGAGAAGCAGTGGATGCGGGAGTGCTACGAGCGTCTGGTGCGCGAGGCCGGGCTGCCGGAGCGGCTCGGCGCGCGGCTGCACCTGCTGCACGAGGGCGCGGTCGTGACACTCACCGCCGGCGGCCAGGAGGACGCCGTGGTCGACGCGAGAGCTGCGGCGCAGGACCTGCTCACGGCAGGATGACCGCATGAAGACCATCGGCATCCTGCTGTTTGAGAACGTCGAGGAGCTTGCGGAGCGAATCATCGACACCCAGGACGCCACCTCGACCGCGGAGGGCGCCGGCGGAGCGGAGCCTGCGGAGCGACCCGGCGCCACGCAGCGGGCGAGGTGGCGTCGTGAGCGGAGCTTGACGCTATCGGCCCGTGGGAGGTGCTGTCCTACTGGTGCCGCGGCTTCCCCGACGACGGCTGGGCCGTGACCACGTTCGCCCGCGACGGCGGGGTTGTGTTGTGCGCCAAGGGACTGCGGGTGGTCGCGGACCACTCCTACGCGGCGGTGCCGCCGCTCGACGTGCTCCTCTACCCCGGCGGCCGGGGCACCCGCCCGCACCTCACGGACGACACGCAGCTCGCCTGGGTCCGCGAGCAGCGCGCGAAGGTGCCGGTGCTGACAAGCGTGTGCACCGGTTCGCTCGTGTACGCGGCAGCGGGACTGCTGGCCGGACGGCCCGCGACCACACACTGGGCCTCGCTGACTCGACTGTCCGAACTGGACGGTTCGATCGACGTTCGGCCGGCCGACCGGTTCGTGGACGACGGCGACATCGTTACGTCCGCCGGCATCTCCGCCGGGATCGACATGGCGCTGCACCTTGTCGCGCGGTTCGCGGGTGCCGAACGAGCGCGGCAGGTCCGGCGCGGCATCCAGTACGACCCGGAACCACCGGTATAACCAAGAGTGTGGAATACAAACGATTGGGTTCGTCGGGGTTGAAGGTGTCTTCGGTCTGCCTCGGCATGATGAGCTACGGCGACCCGGGACGGCGGGCGTGGTTCCTGCCGGAGGAAGCGGCGGAGCCGATCGTGCGGCGCGCGGTCGAGCTGGGTGTGAACTTCTTCGACACGGCCGACATGTACTCCGGCGGCCTCACGGAGGAGATCACCGGGCGGCTGCTCAAGAAGCTGTTCGGCGACCGGGACGACTACGTCCTCGCGACGAAGCTGTACTACCCGACCGGGCCCGGCCCGAACGACCGCGGCCTGTCCCGCAAGCACGTCATGTCCGCCGTCGAGGGTTCGTTGCGGCGACTGGACACCGACTACCTCGACCTGTACCAGACGCACCGCTGGGACCTCGAGACGCCGGTCGAGGAGACGCTCGCCGCGCTCGACGACCTCGTACGGGCCGGCAAGGTCCGTTACCTCGGGGTGTCGACCATGCCGGCGTGGCTGCTGTCGAAGGTGCAGTACACCGCGCAGCTCAACGGGTTCACGAAGTTCGTCGCCATGCAGAACTACTACAACCTTGTGTACCGCGAGGAGGAGCGGGAGATGGTCCCGCTGTGCGTCGACCAGGGCATGGGGCTCATCCCGTGGAGCCCGCTGGCGCGCGGGATCCTCACCGGCAGCCGGACCCGCGACGTCGGCGGCGGCACGACCCGCGCCGGCAACGACGCGTTCGCCACGGAGCTGTACACGGACCAGGACTTCGATGTCGTGGACGTGGTGTGCGCGCTCGCGGCGGAGCGTGGGCTGCCGCCCGCGCAGGTGGCGCTGGCGTGGCTGCTGAGCAAGCCCGCGGTGACGGCGCCGATCGTGGGCGCCTCCAAGCTGCGGCACATCGAGGATGCCGTCGCGGCGACCGAGGTGACGCTGACACCGGAGGAGATCGCCCGGCTCGAGGCGCCGTACGTGCCGCACGCGGTGACCCCCAAACCGGGCCGGTAGGTCAGATCTCGTCGAGGTGAGCGACGTTCGCCGCGTCCGCCGGGTCGTCGCTCGCGACGCCGGCGAACCAGCCGTCCAGGATCTCCGTCAGCAGGGGCGCGCTGGTCAGCCGCAGCGACAGGGCCAGCACGTTCGCGTCGTTCCAGCGACGGGCGCCCCTGGCCGTCTCGGCGTCGCCGCACAGCGCGGCACGCACGCCAGGCACCTTGTTCGCCGCGATCGACGCGCCGGTGCCGGTCCAGCAGCAGACGACGGCCTGATCGGCGCGGCCCTCCGCGACATCCCGGGCCGCCGACTCGCTGGCCCACGCCCAGTCGGCCCGCTCGTCCGGGTTGAGCGCGCCGTGCGGCACCGGCTCGTGCCCCCGGTCGCGCAGCTCGGCGACGACAGCCTCCGCCACCCCGACCAGGTCGTCCGCCGCAACCGCGATCCTCATGCCGCCAGGCTAGTGCCTGTCCCCATGTGCGAAGTCCGCGCCGACCAAACAGCTACCCAAGGGGAACGCGACGCCACCCAGCCACCACCCACCACGACAACCGCACCTCCACCGGAACGCGACCCACACTCAAAAATGCGGGCAGGCGGATCAGAGGCGGAACTGCTGGAACATGATGTGCAGGCCAACGTATCCCTTGGTCGGGTGCCGGAAGCCCTCCGGCAGCGTCGCGAGGATCTCGAAACCCAGTGACTGCCACAGTGTCACGGCACGCGTGTTGGTCGACACGACCGCGTTGAACTGCATCGCGCGGAACCCGTCCGCGCGGGCCTGCGCCAGGACGTGCGTGCCGAGGGCGCGGCCGACGCCGCGGCCGCCGTGGTCGGGGTGGACCATGAAGCTCGCGGTCGAGATGTGTGCGGCCGGGCCCATGTGGTTCGCGCCCATCTTCGCGGTGCCGAGCACGGTGTCACCGTCGACCGCGACCACCGTCCGTGCCGGTGGCGTGGCCATCCACATCTCGCGGGCCCGCTCCTCCGGGACGTCGTCCGGCCACGTGAAGGTCTCCCCGGCCGCGACGATCTCCCGCAGGAAGGGCCAGATCCGCGCCCAGTCGTCGTCGGTGGCCTCTCTGATCCGCATGCCTCCAGGTTAGCGGGCCGGCAACTGGTTTCCCTCCGTAGTCGGCCAAGACACGATCGGGCGTTACCGATGAGTTGGCGTTACGCGCGCGCGTGACGGGGTCCACTGTGGAGACATGACTCTCACCCGGCTCGGTGGCGTGCTGGCGGCCGTCGCGCTGTCCTTCGTGGCAACCGGCTCCGCGAGCGCGAGCACCGACTCCTTTCTGGCACTGACGATCGCGTCGCCGGAGGGCCCCGCCACCACGGTGGAGCTCACGTGCGACCCGGCCGGCGGCTCGCACCCGGACGCGACGACGGCGTGTGCCGAACTCCTTGCCGTGGCAGGGAACTTCGACGAGCTCGCCGGCGAGCAGACGACCGCGTGCACGATGGAGTACCGCCCGGTCATCGTCAACGCGGACGGCAGGTGGCACGGCCGCCCGGTCTACTGGGGGCACCGCTTCTCCAACGCCTGCACGATGACCAGCGCCACCGGCACGGTCTTCCGGTTCTGACGCTAGGACCGGAGCAGCACCTCCCGCCGTTGCGCCAGATGTAGTCCACCGTTGTGGACGAAGCCCAGCTCGCCGGTGCGCAGGTAGTTCTCCGTCGAACCCCGCAGCCGCGCGCAGAACGTCCGCTCGCTCTCGTCCGGTCGGCCGAGGTAGCCGACCGCCACGTTCGGGCCCGACACCCACACCTCGCCCGCCGTGCCGTCCGCACAACGCGTCGCGGTGAGCGGGTCGACGATCGCGATGTCCAGGTCCGCGACCGCGCGACCGCGGTCGACCAACGGTGTGCCACCGGGTTTCGTGAGTCGGCCCGGCTCGAGGCTGTCCGCGTCGAAGCCGGTCACGTCGGCGCCGCGCCGGCCCGCGACCAACGCCGTCGCCTCGGACGACCAGAAGCCGGGGAAGAACGCCCCGCGCCGAAAACCGTGTGGCGCCAACCGGTCCGCGAACCGGGCGAGGGTCTCGGGCCCGGCCGAGGTCACCGCCACGTCCCAGGTGGACAGGTCGAGCGTGTCGTACTCGCGGTCGGCATGCCACGCGTACGCCAGCGCCGGCGCGAAGCTGATCCGCGCGCGTCGCGACGACACCGTGCGCAGCCACAGCTCCGGCGACGCGTCCTCGGGCAGCAACGTCGTCCGCGCGCCGGCCAGTATCGGCGCGAGTACCCCGCCGACCAGCCCGAGACCGTGGTACGGCGGTGCGAAACTGACCACGCCGGTGTCCTCGCGCATGCCGACGTGCCCGGCCAACTGGGTCGCGGCGACGACCAGGTTCGCGTGCGACACCATCACCCCGTGCGCGGCCCCGCCGGGCGCGTACTGCAACAGCGCCAACGTGTCCGGCCCGATCTCGGGGCGCCGCCACGGGGTCCCACCGGCAAGCTCCACAATGGACACGAGGTCGACGCCGTGCTCGGCGAACCCGGTGGTGTCGGTGCCCGGCGACACGATCGCCGCCGCGGGCTCTGCGTCGACGAGCACCTCGACGCGGCGACCCGACAGCGGGACCGCGACCGCGCCCGCGTAGAGGCAGCCCAGCAACGCGGTCACGTACTCCACGCCGACCGGTAGCGGCACGAGCACACGCTGCCCGGTCAGGCCACGGCCGGCGAGCGCGGCGCCGATCGCTCGCGCCCGTTCGTCCAGCTCCGGGTAGCCGATGGCCGCACGCACGGCGCCATCGGCGTCGACCACCTCGACGGCGAGGCCAGCCGACCGAGCGGCCCGTGCCCCGAGGACGTCGAGGAACGTCGGAGCTATCGCCATGCCACACCTCTCCCAGCTCGAGTTTCGCTCGACCATGTCATCGCGCTCGACTCGAACCGCGCTCAAGGCTGCCTCGGACCGGCTTGGGTGTGCCTCAGGTCACGGGGATGATGCGCGCCTCGACGAGACGGCCGTCGACGATGTCCAGCTCACCGAGGGTGCCGTGCGGCTGGCGACGGCGGTCGGTCGGCGAGCCGGGGTTGAAGATCCGCACGCCCGCGCCGACAACGTCCATGGGGATGTGCGAATGGCCGAACACGACGAGGTCGGCGTCCGGGAAGCGGCGGCGCAGGCGGGCCGCGCGTCCGTCGGCCTGGCCGCTGTCGTGGATCATCGCGACCCGCAGGCCGGCGAGGTCGATCTCCACAGTCTCCGGCGCGCCCCACGCGACCACGTCCGGGCCGTCGTTGTTGCCGGCCACGACGTGCACCGGCGCGAACGCGGCCAGCTCGTCGAGCACGCTCGGCACGCAGACGTCACCGGCGTGCAGGATGACGTCCGCCTCGCGCAGGTGCTCGGCGACGCGGGGCGGGCACGACTTCCAGTGCCGCGGCGCGTGGGTGTCCGCAAGGACCACCACCCTCATGCGTCCTCCATCAGCGTTGTCTTATATAAGGCAGGGCCGTAGTGTAGGCCGGGTGCACGCCTTCGACGTACTCGGCGACCCGGTTCGGCGCCGGATCCTGGAGCTGCTCGCCGACGGCGAGCGGGCCGCCGGCGACGTGTCGGCCGTCGTGCAGGCCGAGTTCGGCATTACCCAGCCCGCCGTGTCCCAACACCTGAAGGTGCTCAGGGAGAACGGCTTCGCCAGCGTGCGGGCGCAGGGCACGCGCAGGCTGTACGCGGTGTCGCCGGAGCCGCTGCGCGCGGCGGACCAGTGGTTGTCGCACTTCCGGCGGTTCTGGACGCCGCACCTCGACGCGCTGGCCACCGAGCTGGCGCGCGGCAAGCGCGAGCGTCGTCGCGCCGAAGAGGCCTAGCCCGCCTCCCCGGAATCAAAAGTGTTGGTCGCGTGCCGGCGAACGATGCGGACTGCTGGTGGTTAGTGGCTGGGTATCGCCACCGAGTGAGTCAACGAACTACACTCGATAAGGCGTCTACCAGCGAGGATACGTGACCATGAGCGCTTCGACAGTCCGAAAGCCGCGTCGTCGGTTCAAGAAGCAGACCAGCGAACGGCTGCCGGTGGTGCCGTTCACCCCGGATGGCGACGCGGCGTTGTGCTACGTCCGTCAGTCGCACTTCTCGGACGAGAGCATGTCCAGTGAGGTCCAGACGGGGGATACGCATCGGTGGTCGAACGCGTACGGTCTTCCGATCGTTGCGACGGTCGAGGACTTGCACGTGTCGGGGGACTTGGAACCCCACTTGCGGGATGGTCTGAAAGTCTGGTTGTCGGATGTTCCGCCGATGCCGTGGAAGACGCTGGTTGTGTCGAAACTGGATCGGTTGGTTCGGAACGTGATGGACGCGCTTGCCTTGCTGGAGTGGCTCCGGGCGCGAGGGAAGCGGCTGATCTGCATCGCGGAAGGTATCGACTCCCAAAACTCCATGTCGGAATTCATGATCACGTTGATTGCCGCGTTCGCCCGGATGGAGCGGGAGCGGATGCGGGAGAGGTTCCGTGCATCGAAAGCGGCGTTGAAGGACGCGGGTCGGTGGTCGGGGGAAAATCACCTGTACGGGACTATGCCGGTCGAGTTGCCGGGAGGCGGCTGGATTCTCGGGCTCGACCCGTATGCGGTCAAGATCCTGCACACGCTGTCCAAGA
>Ga0193716_1001693_pt1 | contig 12693 bp, 11 predicted proteins | sample U2c1metaG_FD_145901 | JGI IMG/M metagenome (GOLD analysis project Ga0193716, IMG submission 145901) | Soil microbial communities from a riparian zone of the East river system, Colorado, United States - U2c1 | ecosystem: Environmental > Terrestrial > Soil > Riparian zone | place: USA: East River...
CGCTTGCCGTCGGCACCCCGCTCGTAGAACGAGTACGGCGCGACACCCGTGGCCACCAGGCTGAGCATCATCCGGGTGAACATGTCCGGCAGGTTGAGCTGCCCGGCGTAGGTGGTGTCGGCCAGGATCATGTCGCAGCGGAACACCGAGGCGGGCAGTCCGAACTGCTGATTCGCCTCGCGCAGAAGGACTTCGCCGCCCCACTTGCTGTTGCCGTAGCCGTTGGCGTAGCTGTCGTCGACCTTGCGCGTTGCGCTGACGACGCGGACGTCGGCGTCCTCGGTGTTGTCGGCGGGGTTGATCCCCGCGCCGACGGCGATCGTGGAGACGTAGACGAACGGCTTGATCTTCGTGGTCAGCGCGATGCGGATCAGCTCCGCGGTGCCGACCACGTTCGGCCCGAACAGCTGGCTGTAGGGCAGCACGTGGTTGACCAGCGCGGCGGGGTCGACGATCAGGTCGACGGTGTCGGCCAGCCGCTGCCACGTCGCGTCATCGAGGCCGAGGTTGGCCTCGCCCTTGTCGCCTGCCAAGACCTCCAGGTGCTCGGCGGCCAAACCCCGGTAGTGCGCAAGCAGTTTCGGGTCACCGCTGTCGAACGTGGCGTCCAGCCGCGCTCGCGCTTCGTCATCGCTCTTGGCGCGGACGATGCAGATGACCTTGCCGTCGACCAGGTCCATCCGCTCCAGCCATTCCAGGGCCAGGTAGCGGCCGAGGAATCCGGTGGCGCCGGTGAGCAGCACCGTCCTGATCTCGGACGCTGGACCGGGCAGTGACGTTGCCGCGGAAAGGGTTTCAGCGTCGATGAACTTGTCGAGCGTGAGATCGCTGGCGTGCGCCTCGGTCGCGTCACGGCCGTGCACGGACGCGTAGGTCGGCCGCTTGCTGCCGCCCGCGCGCTCCGCCTCGACGTACGCGGCGATGGAAGCCAGGTCCGATGCCGGGCTGACGATCACGCCGACGGGCACGTCGACCCCGAAGATCTCGTGGAGCAGGTTGGCGAACGTCAACGCCGACAACGAGTCTCCACCCAGATCGGTGAACTGCGCGTCGGCCTGCACGTCTGCGGCGGCTGCGCCGAGCAGCGCGGTAGCGGCCCGACTGACGGTCTCGAGGACGGGGCGGTCGGCGCCGCTCTGCCGCAGCGCGCGCAGTTCGCCGGCTTGACCGTCGGCCAGATCGACGTAGAGCTGTTCGAGCTGCTCGCCGTAACGTTCCTTGAGCCGTGGCCACGCCAGCTTCCGGATACCCGTGAGCAGACCGTTCTCGAGGGTGAAAGGCGTTGTCTCGATGACGAAGTCGCGCGGGATCTCGTAGGACTGCAGGTCCGCTGAGCGGGCCGCATCCTTCAACGACGCACTGATGGCCGGCTTCAACTCGTCGGCCGAGTAGCGGGACACCGCGTCCTCGCTCGGCACGACGACGGCCAGCAGGTAGGGCCGCGCACTGTTGCCGTAGATGTAGATCTGGTTCACCAGCGGGCTGTCCCCGAACACCGCCTCGAGCTTCGACACGGTGACGAACTCACCCTGGGAAAGCTTGAGCACGTTGTTGCGTCGGTCCACGTACTTCACCTGGTCGGGGCCGAGTTCGGCGACGACGTCACCGGTGCGGTAATAGCCGTCGGCGTCGAACACCTCGGCGGTGACCTCGGGACGCTTGTAGTAGCCGGGGAACAGCTGGTCGGACTTGACCAGCAGCTCACCGCGGGGGTGCGGCACGTCGGTGCCGAAGTAGCCCAGTTCGGGGACGTCGACCAGCTTGTAGTCGATCACCGGTGGGCGCCGGATCTGGCCGTCGACGAACACGGCGCCTGCCTCGGTCGAGCCGTAGCCCTCCATCAGGTGCATGTCGAGAAATGCCTCGACCCACGCCCTCAGCTCGGGCGAGATCGGTGCCGAACCGGTGAATGCGGTGACGAAGCGGCCGCCGAGCAGGCTCTGGCGCAGATCGGCCATGACCTGTTCTTGTCCTGCGGCGTCGACGACTGCGCGCCGGTCGACCTCGCTGACGTACTCCTGATAGAGCATGTCCCAGATGCGCGGAACGTAGTTGAGCTGAGTGGGCCGGGCCATGGCCAGGTCCTCGAGGAACGTGGACAGGTCGCTGCGGGCGGCGAAGTAGACGGTTCCGCCGGACGACAGCGCGCCGTACAGGACGCCGCGGCCCATCACGTGGCTCATCGGCAGGAACGCCAAGACGATGCCGGGCACCACGCCCTGGTTCTCGTCCCAGTGAGTGTTGGCGGCCGACTTCCACATGTTGGCGACCTTCTCCTCCGGGTACATCGCGCCCTTGGGCGCCCCGGTGCTGCCGGAGGTGTAGATCAGCAGGGCCAGCGGATCGTCACCCTCGCCGGTGACTCCACGTGGGGCAGGCAGGTCCCGTCCGCGGGTGAGCACGTCGCCGAGGGTTTCGACGACCACCGGGGTACCCGCCAGTCGCGCCTTGGCCGCGTCGAGTGCGTCGCGCTGGTCGTCGATCGCGGACTGGAAGTCGAACACCACCAGTCGCGCCGGAGCATGCCCGCCGAGGATCAGCTCGACCGCATCGTCGACGTAGTCGATGCTCGACGCGATCAGCACCGGCTCGGTCTCGGCGATGATCGGTTGGAGCTGAGCCTGGGGAGCGCTGGTCTGCAACGGCACGGACACCGCACCGAGTTGGGTCAGCGCAATGTCGACGACGGCGTAGTCGACGCTGGTGAAACCAAGGATGGCGACGCGGTCGCCGGGCCGGATCGGCTCGTCGCGCAGGGCGGCGCCGAAGGCCTCGACCCGCTCCCACAGCCGGCCGTAACTGACGGTGTCGAACCGCGGCAACAGCTGGGCCGACGTCCGACCGGTAGCGTCGGTGACGTACTCGACTGCCCGCTGGGCGAGGGCGGGTCGCTCGGCGTAGCCCTCCATGACGGTGCGGACGACTTCGGGCAGACGAAGCCCCGGCTGGACGGCGGCGGCGCTGACGGCTTCGTCTGGCTTGGCGGCGGCGAACTGCTCGTCGCTGGCGTACAGGTCGGCGATGCGGCGCTCGAGGCGCGCTTCGCGAGAATCGGTAGACATAAGGAGTCCTCTACGTATTGCTTTGAAAGTCGTGCATTGAAGATCGTGCATGGGAGGCTTCGCTACCTCACCCAGCCGAGACAACGTTAGCAAAACTAAAGATATGCCCCAAACGACTGACCTGGCAGTTCCCTGTGAGGGAACACACTCGCCCGACAGTTCGTTATGGTGGCTAAGTAACTACGAAAGGCAGACGATGACCCGTACCAATGACGACAGCTGGGACCTGGCGACCAGCGTGGGCGCTACGGCGACCATGGTGGCGGCCGCTCGGGCGGTCGCCACGAAGGCCGATCAGCTCGACGACCCGTTCGCCGAACCGCTGGTGCGTGCGGTCGGTGTGGACTTCCTCACACGGTGGGCTACCGGCGACCTGAACGTCGACGATCTCGAGGTCGAGGGCGCCGGATGGGGCCTTGCGCAGATGCCCGCCGCGATGGCGGCCCGCACCCGGTACTTCGACGGCTTCTTCTCCGAGGCTGCCGACGCCGGCATCCGCCAGGCCGTGATCCTGGCCTCCGGTCTCGACGCCCGCGCCTACCGGCTGGACTGGCCTGCTGGCACGACGGTGTTCGAGATCGATCAACCCGAGGTCATCGAATTCAAGACGACGACGCTGGAAGGCCTCGGCGCCAAGCCGAAGGCCACCCTCCAGACGGTCGCCATCGACCTGCGCGAGGACTGGCAGAGCGCGCTGCTGGCGGCGGGTTTCGACCCGACCAAGCCGTCGGCATGGATCGCCGAGGGGCTGTTCGGCTACCTGCCGCCCGAGGCGCAGGACCGGCTGCTGGACGCCGTCACCTCGCTGAGCGCGCCCGGTAGCCGGCTGGGCTCGGAGGCCGTGCCGAACGTCGGCGACGTCGACTACGACGCGGCCAGGGAGAAGATGCGGGAGGCCACCGACAAGTGGCGTGAGCACGGTTTCGACCTCGACTTCTCCGAGCTGGGGTTCGAGGGCGAGCGCCACGACGTGGGCGAGTACCTGGACGCTAGGGGCTGGCAGTCGGTCGGCACGCCGATGGGCGAACTGTTGGCGGCCAACGGATTTCCGGCGATACCGCAACCCGACGACGATCGGCCGACGATGAACGGCGTCGTCTACTACACGTCGAAGTTGGGCTGAACCAACAGGAAGTTTCACGGCACAACTCGCCACGAGCCCGCTGCGCTGCGGCTATCCTTCCGCCCGTGTTCCACGGAACGGTGAACACCATGCGCTCGGCCCCGTGGTGATCGTGATCGTCTTCCTCGCCGCGTTGTTCGGCTTCTCCTACTGGAAGTCGACCGGCCATCGAGCGCGTGACTCAGACTGGCTTACGCGCGATCTTCATCTCGAGTTCGGCTTCGTAGGCCCCCTCGTCGCGGCCTAGGGCGACGGTCGCCGCGGTCATCGCGGCGACCGCGACGGCCAGCGCGATGGCCTCGTACCGGCCGGCCTCCAGTTCCTCGCCGAGCACGAGCGCACCCAACAGGACGGCGACCACTGGTTCGAGCACCAGCATCGTCGGCACCGACGTCTGCAGTGCACCGGCGTGAAAGGCCGACTGCTGCAACAGCGTTGCGATGACGCCGAGCACTACGAGGGCATACGGCGCCGGGGTGGCCAGCAGTGCCAGCACTCCCCGCTCCCCGGCGATGTGCATGTTGATCTTGGTCACCACGGCGACCACGCCGAACAGCACACCGACGGACACGGCCAGCAGCACGGCGCGCTGCCAGCCGCCGACCCGCACGGCCACCGCGACGCAGCAGAGGATGATCGCGCCGCACACGCTCGCGACGATGGCGGCGACGGGCAGCGACGCCAAGCTGTCCTGTGGACCAGGACGGGCCAGCAGCACGAAGACTGCGAGCCCGATCGTCAGCACCCCGGCCCACAGCCATTCCCCGCGCGTGACGCGTCGCCCCGCCAGCCGCGCGCTCAGAGGGAGGGCGAACAGCAGCGCCGACACCAGGATCGGCTGAACCAGGATCAGGGAGCCCTTGATGAGGGCGAGCGCCTGGAACACGTACCCAAGCACCGCGGCCCCGGTGCCCGCCCACCACACCGGGCTGCGCAACAACGTGGTGACCATGACGGCGCTGACGCCATCCTCGGACGGCACGCTCATGGTGGCGCGCTGACGGATGACGATGCCGACCGCCATGAAGACGGCGGCGCACAGCGCCAGGACGATGACGAGTCCATGGCCCACCAACGTCCTCGATATCCCTTCAACTTCTATGCGGCAGGGCCGTGGTGGAACCTGCTACCTACAACGTAGAGGTGCCGTCAGCTGGCTTCGAGTCGAGCGTCGGACTCACCCTTCGGTTTGGCCGTGGACGTGGGCTCGAGCTTGTCGGTCACCTTGGCCACGGCGACGTCCACCTTGGTGACCGCGGCGTCGCACAGGTCGCGGACCTTGTCGCCTGCAGTGTCGACGTCATCCGCCGCGCTGAGCAGGTGCGCCCGGACGTTCAGCCGCAGCCGCTCCACCCTGGCGCGGATTCGGCCACGCAACCGGTCGTCGACCTCGACGGTGACGTAGGGCAATACCTTGATCCGCATATCGGCTCCCATGGGTGACGAATGCCATCAGCGTAGTCGGATCAGGCGAGGACTGCCGCCAGGTCGCTACGCTCCCGGCGGTCACTGGGATCAGCCGACTTCGTACGCCTCGCGCGAGATGCGGAAGTAGTGCCCGGTGCTGCTGTCGGCGCACGTCATTGCGGCGGGCTGGCTGACGCAGGTGATCGCGCCGACGGTCTGGGCCTGGCCGTAGCCGAGGATGTGGTCCACCGCGGGAAGTTCCTGGGCGTAGCAGTCGAAGACGGATTCGCCGCCCTGCTCCAGCTTGAATCGGGAGCCCCAACTCAGATGGCAGTTCGGCGATCGCGGCGGCGCCGTCCAGTTGTACTCGTCGATATCGCACCGGACGCTGTTCTGCCCGTCGTAGGCGAACATCGCGCAGCGGATGTTTCCCGACGGTGACTGGAACGGTCCCGTCGACGCATTGCCCGCCACCACGACCGTCGTTGGCGCTGGCGCATACGGCGTGACGGTGACGGTGACGGGCGATTCCGCAACTGGCGTCGCGACCGGTGCCGGCGGCGGTGCCTGCGTCGACGTCATCGGCGCCCATGTCGCGGGCGCCACCGGGGTGGCCTGGACGGCGGTCGAACCGGTCCGCGAGCAGCCGGCCACCAGCACCGCGCCCAGCGCGACGATCAACACCGCGCTGCGCATCGCACCAGATCGTGGATTCATGTCCCTTGGCCTTCCTCATCGTCGAACATGTTGGGGTACTTGACGCAAGGGTGCGGGGAAGACCTTGGAGGAATCTTGGCGACCAGCGAACGGACACGATGACCCACGACCTCGAAGACGCCATCTTGGCGCGTCGCTCGTCGCGCATGTTCCTGCGTGACGAGCAGGTACCCAAACAGCTCGTCACGGAGGCACTCGAGCTGGCCATCCATGCGCCGTCGAACTCGAATGTCCAACCGTGGCATGTGGTGTTCGCGTCTGGTCGGGCTCGCGACCGGCTGGTCGAGGCACTGCTCGTGGAGGCCCGGTCGAGTGCGCCCAAGGTGCCGCCGCTTCCCGACGCGTTCGCGCATGCCCGCAGTGACCTTGGCGCGGCCGTGTACGGATCGATGGGGATCGCACGGCACGACTCCGAGGCCAGACGCATTGCGGTGCTTCGTAATTGGGAGTTCTTCCGCGCGCCGCTGGCAGGCATCGTGTGCATGCACCGCGACCTGGACTACGTGGACGCCATCGGCGTCGGGCTGTTCTTGCAGACACTGCTGCTCGGGCTGACCGCGCGGGGCCTCGGGACTTGCGTGCAGGTGTCGATCGCCGGCTACCCCGAGACGATCCGCGAGCAGCTGGGCATCGGCGAGGAGATGCGCATTCTGTGCGGCCTTGCCATCGGCTACCCCGACCCCGACTTTCCTGGCAATTCGCTGCGTGTACCGCGGAATCCCCTGGAGGGCAACGTCGTGTTCGTCGAGAGCTGAACAGGGCAGTGGGGCCAACGAAGGGACGCCGGACACGGCTGCCGTCGGCGCGTAGCGTCGGTTTCATGACCACGCTTTCAGACACCAAGGTCGCCTCGGCGCTGGACCGGATGTACGCCGCGTCCCAGGCGCAAATGTCGACGCTCCGCGGCCGATTCGACAACGTCGACATGGCGACCGCCACCGCGCAGGAACGCGCCGACCTACTCAGCGACGTCTACATGCCCGTCACGCCAGAAGCCGGCCGGTTGCTCTACTCCCTGGTTCGTGCCACGCGGCCGCAGACGGTCGTGGAGTTCGGAATGTCGCTGGGACTATCCGGCATCCACCTCGCCTCCGCCGTGCGGGACAACGGCAGCGGCCGCGTCGTCACGACGGAATTGAGCGCGGAGAAGATCAAGACGGCCACGCAGAACTTCGCCGACGCCGGCCTTCTCGAGCACATCACCGTCCTCGAAGGCGACGCGCTGAGCACTCTGGCCGGGCTCGAGGGCCCGGTGGGCTTCGTCCTGCTCGACGGGTGGAAGGAGTTCTACCTGCCGGTGATCAAGCTGCTCGAACCGCTACTGCTGCCGGGCAGCCTGATCGTCGCGGACAACACCAACATGCCCGACACCCAGCCCTACCTCGACTACGTGCGCGAGCCGTCCAACGGATACGTGAGCGTCAACTTCCTCGCCAGGGACACCGACAGCATGGAGATCAGCTGCCGGGTGTAGAGCTCGGGGCGTCGGCGCCGAGCGCGGCCAGGTTGCGCACGGACCGCTCGACGTCGGAGCGCAGGATTCTCGCGACGATGGACCCCACCGGCCCGTTGAGCAGGGCCCCGGAGAACTCGGCCAGCAGGTGGAACTTCGACCCGGGCCGGTCGTCCGCGATGGTCATCCCAAGGGCGATCCGGACGCCGCCCCGGCCGGTGCCGCCCATCTCGATCCGCGTCGGCGGGTCGTAGCGCTTCACTTCCCAGTGGATGACGTTGCGGAATCCCTTGACCTTGATCAGCGACGACGCCTTGGTGCCCTTCTCGATGACGTCCGGCACCGGGCTCTTCCAACCGCCGAAGATGGTCAGCCACTCGTCGAACCGGTGCAGGTTGGATGCCAACTTCCACGCCTGCTCCCGGGTGAGGTCGGAGGACACAGACACGTCGACGCTGGCCATGCCCCAATCTCTACCCGCTGTCGGCTCCACGCAACCCAGACGGTCAACGGGGCGAGCATCTTGCGCAGCGATTAGTCGGCCTGATCGCCACCGGCCAAGACCGCCACACCCACGGCGGAGAGGATCTCCGCATCCCAGGCCAAGCCGTTATGCCGGGTAAGCGATATCCCGCGGGCCATGACGACGCATGGCGCTAAACCTTCCATCGCCTCAAGCCAGTCTCACCCAATTCGCCGTCCCGGGTTTGCCGTCGCCGCCAAAGGTGCAGAACCAGAGGCCGGCGACGTCTCTTGCGTCGCTCTGGTCGCTCTGGGGCCAGATGGTGGCCACGAGTTCCCCGGCGTTCGATCTCCGAAGCGAGGTCGGGTCCTTGATTCGAATCGGATCGAGCAAGAGCTGAGCCACGTCCGCCGATTTCAGTACCGCGGCCTGCTCACTCTTCGAAAAGGCATTCAAGCCTGCGCCAGTGATTCCGATCGCATCAACACCATTGGCGCCTTCGCCCCGCACCCCAGGGCCAAACTCCGATTCCCCCTGCACACCGGGCAACCCGCGACCGAACACACCCGCCCCGTTCGCGCCATCGCCACTGACACCGCGCTCGCCACGTCCGAGCACACCTGCTCTTTGAGAAGCCTCGAACGCCAGGTCGCGGGGCGTTGTCTGTTCGTATCCGACAACGCCGTTCTGGCCGCTGCCAAAGGTCCCTGCAGACGCGCCACCACCGACACCGACAACTCCTGCGCCGATCGAATCTTCAAGGCTTACATCGCGGGTAACCGCGTGGACGTATCCGACTGTGCCGTTGAGGCCCCGTGAAACAACACCACTGGCGGCTGGGCTCGTTTGCCCCTCGGCGATGATCGCGTCGATGCGACGGCTGAAGGCCCCGTCCGCAGTCGACACTTTCAGGACGTAATCGTCCCCGTAGACGCCCGAATCGCCGGCGACCGCGTTCAACGAGGTGCTGTCGTCGCTTTCGTTCCTGCGACCGACGACCATGTCGTCGCCGGCCTCACTCGCCCCACCTGCCATTGGTCCCCCTGTGTGTGGAATGCGGAATGAATCGAGCCAAGCACGAGCGGGCGGTACTGGGATGGGATCTGCACTTCTGCAGCATCTCTTCGGCCCGGTAACGGCAGCTTCAAACCAAGAATCTGGTTGGGGCCTTCACGGCAAATCGGTGTGGCGGTGCGTAGTTCACGAAGAAGGGCGCTCCACCGGACTACGCAGGCGGCGGCGGTACGCCAAGCACTCGCTGCAGGTCCGGCTTCATCGCCTGGAGCTGCGCACCCCAGTAGCCCCAGCTGTGCGTGCCGTTGGTCGGGAAGTTGAACACCGCGTTGTGCCCACCGGCGGCCAAGTACTTCTTCTGGAAGTCCTTGTTCGTGTCGATGGTGATGTTCTCGAGGAACTGCGCGCTGTACGCGGTGCCGAAGTCACCGCCGGCGTCCAGGTCCGACGACCTGCCGTTGCCGCAGTAGATCCATACCGCGGTGTTGTTGGCCACCAGCGTTCCGACGTTGACCATCGGGTCGTTGCGCTGCCAGGCCGGGTCGCTCGTCGTCCCCCACATATCGGTGGAGTTGAACCCGCCCGCATCCTTCATGGCGAAGCCAATCATAGTGGGCCACAACCCTTGTGATGGATTCAGGAAACCCGACAACGATGCGGCGAAGATGAACTGCGCGGGATGCCAAATCGCCAGGGTCAACCCGGCGCCGCCCGCCATCGACAGACCCACCACCGCGTTGCCGGTCGGCTCAACACCCTTGTTCGCCGCCAGCCAGCCCGGCAGCTCCTGGGTCAGGAACGTCTCCCACTTGTAGGTCACGGTCCCCGCGCTGCCCACTGCGGGGCGGTACCAGTCGCTGTAGAAGCTGGACTGTCCGCCGACGGGCATCACCAGCGACAAGCCGGACTGGTAGTACCACTCGAAGGCCGCCGTGTTGATGTCCCAGCCGCTCGCGTCCTCCTGCGCGCGCAACCCGTCGAGAAGGTAGACGGCGTGCGGGCCGCCGCCCTGGAATTGGACCAATATGTCCCGGCCCATCGACGGTGAAGGAACGTGCAGCATCTCGACCGGGAGTCCTTCGCGCGAGTACGCCCCCGCGGTGGGCGCGGGCCCGGCGATGCCGACGAATCCGGGAATCACCACAACGGCCAGTACGGCGGTGCTCAACCGCCGCACCCATCCGCGCCGACTCCTTCGAACGCCAGTCTTCAACACCGGTCGACCCCTTCTCACATGTCGTGTGAATCGAAGCTAACAGCGGGCCGGATCGGCGCGAACCGCCCACGCCGCCCGTAATCGCCTTGTTATCAAGGTGTTCGGCGAGCCGTCCACCACCTCCCGCTTGTGAACACGCCCATCGTGGGCTGTGAGCCACACCCCAATGACCTGTGAATCGCCTTGAGCGTCCAGCCAGGCGCCGATCGCCACGGCAAACTCGGACCACACAGACGCGGACCACACAGATAGGGAGTCAGTCAATGTCATTCTCCGAACGCACCACGCGACTGATGGCAAGCGGCGCGATCATCGCCGGTGGGCTGCTGGGCGCGGCCCTGTTCGGCGGCATCCCGTCAGCGCTGGCCGACCAGGATCCGGGGGCCGACCCGCCCAACTGCACCGCTGCCGATCTAGAGGGAGTTAGGGCCGGAGTCTCGGCGGCGACGTCTGCCTACCTGTTCACCCACCCGGACGTGAACAACTACGTCTCGAGTCTCGGTGGCCTGTCGCGCGCCCAGGTGGCCGTGAAGATGAAGGCCTACATGGCCGCGAACCCGCAGGTGAAGACCGACATGATCGGCATTCGGCAGCCGCTGGCGGACCTGAAGGACCGCTGCGCCGCGCCGCCGAGCCCCTAACGGTTATGCGACGCCCGTGAGGATGGCGCCAGTGCGCCACCATATGAGGGCCGCGAACAGCGCGAGCATCGCGACCGAACACGCCACCTGAATCAACGTCCGATTCGCTCTCGGTGCGTACGCGAAGACCGCCGCGACCGCGGCGCCCGTCAGCAGCCCGCCGATGTGTCCTTGCCAACTGATGCCGGGTGCGACGAACGTGATGACGAGGTTGATCACGATGAGCCCGACGATGCCCCGGATGTCGAACTGCAGCGTGCGCGCGAGCACGAACGACGCCCCGAAGAGCCCGAAGATCGCACCCGAGGCACCAAGGGTGGGCGTGCCAACTGGCGTCAAGAGGTAAACGAGCACGGAGCCACCCATGAGGCTCAGGAGGTAGAGGGCGAGAAAGCGCGTGTGCCCCATGGCGCGCTCGAGAGCGGGCCCGGTGAAGTACAGCGCGATCATGTTGAACGCGATGTGGGTGATGCCCGTATGCAGGAAGCCCGACGTCAGCAGCCGGTAGTACTGGTCGTAGTGGGCGACTCCGTTCGGCCAGAGGAACAACTCCCTCTCGAACTCGGGCGCCACCGTCTGCACGACGAACATCGCCACGTTGATGGCGATGAGCACGTACGTCACCAGCGGGACGTTCGCTTGCCGCCCGCCGAACGCGTTCTTCGGCTGTCGAACGCTGCGAGCACCCTCGTTCACGCACTCGACGCACTGGTGGCCGACCGCGGCAGACCGCATGCAGTCGGGACATATGTAACGCTGGCAACGGTTGCAGCTGACGTATGTCTCGCGTCCGGGATGGCGATAGCAACTCGGCGCTGTACCCGCGGCCGGGTTGTACGGGGTGCTCACACCTCTACTCTGGCAGACCGGACAACGCGCACGCCGTCCGCGACGCGTGGCTGATCAAAACCGCCACAACGCCTCCTGACTGGTGCTCGCCACCAAGGTGCCTGCACCGTCGTAGAGCGAACCGACCACGAGGCCGCGGGCATCGCCGACGTTCAGCGGCCGCACCTCGTAGCGGTGCCACTGGTCGGGGTTGAAGGGCCGGTGAAACCACACCGCGTGATCGAGGCTGGCTGCGTACGACCCCGGGGCATTCATCGACGTACCGGGCGGCCGCGCGACCGGCACCGGTCCGAAGTCGGACATGAACGTCAGCGTGCATGCCCGGATCAACGGATCGTCCTCGATGGGATCCTTCGTCCTGATCCAGAATGGCGGCACCGCGAAGATGGAATCGTCGTCAGGCGCGGTGCGGATCTCGAAGCGATCGGCGAACCCAAGGCCCGTGATCTTGGGCACGGCGTCGTCGAATTCGAGGGCGGGCACCACGGATGGCTGCCAGTCGGCGCCGGGCTCCTGGCGGTGAAAGGACGCGATCATCTCGAGGATGGTCTTGCCGTGCTGGACGGCGGTCACCCGTCTCGTGTCGAAGGAGCGGCCGTCGCGGGTGCGCTCGACCTGCAGTTCGACGTCGACGTCGTAGTCGCCGCCGCGCACGAAGTACAGGTGCAGTGACTGCGGCAGCTTCTCCGGGTCGACCGTGGCGCCCGCGGCCGCCAGCGCCTGCGCGGCGATCATCCCGCCGAACAAC
>Ga0193716_1001696_pt1 | contig 12691 bp, 9 predicted proteins | sample U2c1metaG_FD_145901 | JGI IMG/M metagenome (GOLD analysis project Ga0193716, IMG submission 145901) | Soil microbial communities from a riparian zone of the East river system, Colorado, United States - U2c1 | ecosystem: Environmental > Terrestrial > Soil > Riparian zone | place: USA: East River...
AAGCTTTCTCGCGACGAGTCGCATGGGGACGTCCGATCCACCACACAGGACCGCCTGGCACGACTCGAGCACCTCGGCGAGCCCCGGCTGCGGCCGGCCACGCAGTCCGGCGAGCGCGTGCGCCAGCCGGACCGCCTCGATGACCGCGGCCGGCGACACGTCGTGCTGCTCCCTGCGCAGCAGGTGCGCGACCCGCACCAGCCACCGGTTGACCACCTCGTCCGACGCGGTGAACAGGTGGTGGTACCAACCAGGCGACTCGATGCCGGCGCCGTAGCCGCTCATCCGCGCGAGCCGGGTGGACGTCCACGGCACCCACGTCGCGGCGACCTTCGTGGTGCGCAAACCCTTGAGCAGCGCGTTGTCCGACGTCTGCGTCGGGAAGTCCGACGGGATCAGCACCGGCGCGTGCCACGCGCCGCACACCACCGCGATGCGTGCCGCGTCGCCCCGCAGGGCGGCTCGCAGCACGCGGCGCATGGCCGCCTCACGCCGGCGGGTCCGCAGGTCGGCGACGTGCCCCTCGCGGAGCGTGCGCATCGCGTCGAGGACAGCTTCGAACACGTCGAGTCCGTGGTAGCGCAGCTCGACGGCGTCCTCCCACCACCGCTCGGGATCGTCGAAGCCGGCGGTGGTGGCGAGTGTCCTGATCGGATCCATCGGCGGCTCGGCGTCGGAGTCATTCTCGTCCTCCAACACCAGCGCGACGTTCGCCGGCAGGTCGAGGAACCGCACCTCGCGGCCGTGCTCGATGGCCCAGCGCAGCGCGACCCACTCCGGCGAGAACACCGCCATCGGGTAGAACGACGCGGTGGCCGGCGCGTCCACGGCGTACACCAGCCCGGCGACCGGCGGCCGCATGCCGTGCGCGGCGGCGAGTGGTGCGACCGCGTCCAGCTCCGGCGGGCCCTCGATGAGTACGAGGTCGGGCGCCAGCTCGGCGAGCGCGGTCGCGACCGCGCGTGCCGAACCCGGGCCGTGGTGCCGAATACCGAGCACGTGGACCCGGTCGTCGTCGCTCACACCAACTCGCGGCACGCGCGGTACAGGTCGGACCACGGCTTGCGTTCGCGGACCACGGCCTCGAGGTACTCCTGCCAGATGATCCGGTCCTGCACGGGATCCTTGACGACCGCGCCGTGCAGCCCGGCCGCGACGTCGGCGGCGCGGACCACGCCGTCACCGAAGTGCGCGGCGAGCGCGATGCCGTTGGTGACCACGGAGATCGCCTCCGCCGTGGACAGCGTGCCGGACGGTGACTTGACCTTCGTGCGCCCGTCTTCGCTGACGCCGTCGCGCAGCTCGCGGAACACCGTGACCACGCGGCGGATCTCGTCGATGGTCTCCAGCTCCGCGGGAAGCTGCAGCGAGCGGCCGAGCTGCGCGACCCGCAGCCGCACGATCTCCACCTCGGACTCCGCGTCGTCCGGCAGGGGCAGGACGACGACGTTGAAGCGACGTTTGAGCGCGGCGGACAGGTCGTTGACGCCGCGGTCCCGGTCGTTCGCGGTGGCGATGATGTTGAAGCCGCCGCGCGCCTGTACCTCGCTGTCGAGCTCGGGGATCGGCAGCGTCTTCTCGGACAGGATGGTGATCAACGCGTCCTGCACGTCGGACGGGATGCGGGTCAGCTCCTCGATCCGTGCGATGCCACCGGTTTCCATGGCACGCAGCACCGGGCTCGCGACGAGCGCGTTCGGCGACGGACCCTCCGACAGCAGGCGCGCGTAGTTCCAGCCGTACCGGATGGACTCCTCCGCGGTGCCGGACGTGCCCTGGACGAGCTGGGTGGAGTCGCCGGAGATCGCGGCGGTGAGGTGCTCGGACAGCCAGGTCTTCGCGGTGCCGGGGACACCGAGCAGGAGCAGCGCGCGGTCGGTCGCGAGGGTGGCGATGGCGACCTCGATGAGCCGCCGCGAACCGAGGTACTTCGGGGAGATCACCGTGCCGTCGGGGATCTCGCCACCGAGGACGTAGGTGGCGACCGCCCACGGCGACATCTTCCAGTTGGGCGGGCGCGGCCGGTCGTCGCTCTTCACGAGTGCGGCGAGCTCGCCGGCGTGCTGCTGTTCGGCGTGTTCTCTCAGCACATCCGTCATGTGAACTCCTGGAGGATCGTGGCTCGGACGGTCAGCGCGTGGGCGAGGCCACGCAGGACGCGGCGCGCGGGTTTGCGGTCCTGGTCGAGGGTGAGCAGCCACGCCTCGACCGCGGCGAGGGCGGCGGGGTGCAGGTGCTGGGCGAGCGCCGCGGCGGCGAGTGAGAGAACGGGCTCGGCCTTGGCGGCACGCAGTCGGTTGATCAGGTTTGTGGAGAACGCGGGCGGCCACGGGCCGGGGGTGGCGGCGAGCAGCCCGCCGAAGCGTGCGTCGAGCTTCTTGAGGTCGGACAGGATGTCGGTCGCGGTGTCCGGGGCGAGCGCGCCGAGCAGCTCGGGGGAGGGCTGGTGGCGGGCCAGCGCCGCGAGCCACTCCTGATCCCGTTGGCGCAGCGCGGCTTTCGTCCAGCCGGTGAGCACCTCCTGGGGCGCATCGGCGACGGCGTGGGTGTCCCAGGTGGACAGCGGGGTGGCGGCGAGGATCTGGATCAGCCAGGACGCCTTCAGCCCGTGTCCTGGTTCGCGGTGGTCGCTGATGCCGTCGCGGCGCGCGGCCGGGTCCAGCCCTTCTGGCAGCTCGACTCCCTCCGTTGTCATCAGGGGTTTCGCGCGTTCGGCCATGCGTGCCGCGCGCCGGGAGTCGGGCAGTCGGTCGAGCAGGGCGGCGGCCGCCGCGCGGACGGTGGCGGCCCGGTCGTCGAGCGCCCGCTCGAGTAACGGCTCGTCCACTGTGGACAGTCCGATGTGGAGCGTGTCGAGGAGCGCGGCACGGGTGGCGGCCTGCTCGTCGGCCCAGGTGTCCTCGACGAGTGTGCGTGCGAAGTCGGGCTCGGTGGCGCGGACGTCGGCGAGGAGCGCGAGCCGGTCGGCGCGGGCGGCGGTGGTGAACCGTTCGACGACGTCCTCCGGCGGGACCGTCGCCGCCCAGCGCCACGGCAGGTTGTACCTGGCGAGCCAGGCGCCGCGCGACCCGATGACGGTTCTGACGAGGTCGCGGGTGGCGGGGTTGGCCGTGCCGAAGCGGAGCAGGTGCACGAGCAGGCGGTGGGGCGGGCGCCGGCCGGCATCGCGGGCGGCGGTGAGCCAGTGGCGGGCGAGTAGTTCGGTGCCACCCTCGACGCGGATGGTGCGGTCGAGGAGTAGCTCGAGTAGCTGTGTCGCGGTGGGGGAGCACTCCGGGCGGTCGTCTGCGGCGGCGGGGGTGTGCGGCTCACCGCGCCAGGTCGGCGGTTGCCAGCCGGCGCGCCGGTAGCCGGACAGGACGGCCGCCGCCGCGAGGACGGTGGCCTCCGCGCCGTCGACGTCGAGCTTCTTGTCGGCGAGGTCGACTTTGTCCAGGTCGAAGGACCGGCGGCTGGTGCCGACGAGCGCGGCGCCGAGAAGATCATCCCACGCGCTCATGCCGCTCCCTCGCCCGCAGCGCGGGGCCCCGGCAAAGTCACGTAATTGCTGGTCAAGCACGCCGTGAAGGACGCGTTGGGGACAGCGGCGATGCCCCGAAGGTGGCCTTCAGGGCAGAGGTAGACCGACGCGAACATTCCTGACCAGCGGAAACCGAGGCCCTGGCCCGCAGCGTGGCGCTTGTCCACAACCTGTCGAGTTGTCCACAGGCAAGATCGACTTCCCCCGGTTCGCCAGGGGGTACCGGTAGAATGGACCTCAGGGGAGCCCCCGGGTCGGGGTGGGGTTTGCATCGCGCGCGCGACGGCGGCACAGTCGTTTTCGCGGGTGAAGCCGCAGGTTGGCGCCGTGAAAGGCGCGTTCGCGGCACGTGCGATGCCCCGAAAGGCGCGTTCAGGGCGCTGAGTGCCCTCTTCAGTCTCAGTGCCCCCAACGCGCCTTTCGGGGCATGGCCACTGCTCCCAACGCGCCTTTCGCGACAGGCGCTGCGAAACAGACCATGACGGACCCCTGCCTGCACAGGGTGGGGGCTGCATCGCGCGCGAGGCGACTGGCGGCCGGCACGCTCCGCTCACAGGGTCACCAGCCGGTGGTCGATCTCGATGCTGAGTGGGTGGAGGCGGCCGTCGATCCATTCACCGAACACGTTGCTCGGGTGGCCGCCGGACATGGCGAGGAGCTGCCAGACGTCGGTGTCGGTGGCGAGGTCGAGCGCGGCGCCGTCCTCGCCGACCAGGAGCGGCTTGGCCCCGGGCACCACGGTCATCCCGGCGAGCGACATGGGGATGCGGCTCAACCAGGGGTTGCCGGCCAGCCACCCGGCGGCCCGGTCGAGCGCGCCGCCGACGGTGGTGGCCCCGGGTAACCCGTCCCCCGGCGTGACGGTGTGGTCGTCGCCGGCGAGCAGCGCCCGCCGCGGCGCCGACCCCGGGTAGAGCGCGACCGTACCGTCCACAACGGACCCCAGCACCTGTGCGACCCGGAGCGCCGCCCCGGCCGCGGCGAAGTCGAGGAGGACGACCGTCTCGCCGGTCTTCTCGCCGTGCAGCCAGGTTCGTTGCGACAGCAGGCGTTCGTCCTCCTCCTGGCTCAGGCCCATCACCCACCACCGGTCGGTGACCTGTTCGCCAGCGAGCACCTCGTCGGTGCGGCGGTGCCAGCCGAGCACCGTGCGCAGGTCGCCCATGGCGGCCGCGTCGAGGAGGTGGCGACGCCGCCACGCCCGGATGGCGAGGTACCAGCGGCCGAGCCCGCTGAGCAGGTGGGGCGCCCAGTCGGCGCGTGCGTGGACGTCGCCGCCCATGGCCCGCACCCGGTCCCCGAGCCCTGGTAGCTGCGCGTCGACCAGGCGGGCGCCCGCGACGTCCCAGAACGACGGCGGCTGGCGCCGGGCGCCGGCCAGCCCCTGCCGGACGACGTCGTGGAGCCAGCGTTCGAAGTCGTCCATGCCGGCCGACATGAGCGACTCACGCTCGGCGAGCCGCTTGGCCTGCGCCTCCGGGTCGGGCGCGCTGTCCTTCTTGGGGTCCTTCTTCGCGGCTCGCTGGTCGGCCCAGTCGGCGGCGAAGTCGGCGGCGTCGAGGTCGGCGACCAGCCCGTCGTTGGCGGCCCACATGAGGAGCAGGGCGACCCCGTGCTTGCAGGGGAACTTGCGGCTCGGACACGTGCAGCGGAAGGCTGGCTCGTTGAGATCGACGGTGACCTGGTAGGGCGCGCGGGCGCTGCCCTGGCACTTGCCCCAGACGAGGGAGTCGTTGCTACCGAGGTCCGACCACGTCCGAGGGTTGGCGAGCCCACGCGCGGCCTTGACGGACCCGCCGTCGGGCGCCTGCGCGAGCACCTGAGCAACCGTCCATCGCGACCCCAAGCCGTGTTCCTTCCCACGTCGGCACTGGCCGCAAGCCTATCGGGCACCACCGACAGTTCTGGACGCGTCAGGTGTGGTGGTGTGATTGGGGTATGGCGATCGTGTTGGGCAAGCCGGGAGTCGACGGGCTGAGCGAGGCTGTTGGCGTGCTGCGGGAGTGGCAGTACGACGGGGCGCCGATGCAACTGCATCCGGGGGACCTTGGCTGGTTCTGGCGGTTCGGTGCGGCGGCGACGGCCGCGGCGGTCCGGACCTGGAGCCGGGACGGACAGATTCTCGCCGTCGGGCTGCTGGACGAACCTGAGCTGTTGCGGCTGACGATCGCGCCGGACGCCGCGCGGGACGAGGAGCTGGCGCGGCGGCTGGTTGACGACGTGACCGACCCGGCGTGCGGCGTGCTGATAGCGGGAAAGGTGTACGTCGAGGCCCCGCAGGGCGTGCTGGTCCAAGATCTGCTGTTCGAGGGCGGCTGGCATGCCGACGAGCCGTGGACGCCGCTGCGCCGCGATCTCGCGGAGCCGGTGCGGGACCCGGGGGTGCGGATCGAGGTGATCGGGCCGGAGCGGGCGCACGTGCGGACCGTGGTGCAGCGGGCATCGTTCGACAGGTCGACGTTCACGGACGAGCGTTGGCACGCGATGGCGGCCGGACTGCCGTACGCCGACGCCCGGTGTCTGGTCGCGTACGACGACCATGGCAACGCGGTGGCGGCGGTGACGGTGTGGTCGGCCGGTCCGGGAAGGCCCGGGTTGCTCGAGCCGATGGGCGTGCACCGCGACCATCGGGGGCACGGCTACGGCAAGGCGATCACCGTCGCCGCGGCGGCCGCACTCCAGGAGCTGGGCTCGTCGAGCGCGCTCGTCTGCACCCCGAGCCGCAACGTCGGCGCCGTCGCCACCTACCGGTCAGCCGGCTTCCAGCAGCTCCCGGAGAGACTGGACCAACGCCGGGATGCTTAGGCGGTGGGGTGCGGCCGGTGACCGTCTCAGTAGGACCTGGCGCAGCGGAAGCTCGACGCCGAGGCTGGGTCTCCTCCCTCGTAGCGCGACACCAGCGGATAGCGGCACAGGTTCCGCGTCGCGCCAGAGGGTGCCGTTGCCGGCAGTACTTCCGGTGCCCTGCCCTTCTCCACCCAGTCCACGACCGCTGCCAGTGGGTCCGTCGGCGCCGGCCCGACGCCGCCTGCGCAGTGGCCGACGCCCGGGGCCATGAACAGCCGGTAGAAGTCGTCCACCTTGCCGGGCACCGTCCTGTCGACTCGGGCCCGGTAGTCGATCGTGCCGGTGGGGAAGATCAGCTCATCGGCCTCGCCGTGCCAGGTGACCATCTTGCCGCCCTCGGCCCGGAACGCCGACAGGTCCGGGTCGTCCGTGCCGATGATGTCGCCGTACTCCGCGTCGGACTGCGTACAGGCGGTACCAGTCGCGGTAGGTGATGGTCGACGTGTCGAAGGTGGGGTCCTTCTTCAGGAAGTACTTGATCCAGCTGTCCGACACCTCGAACGGGGTCTGGCCCGCGATGCCGTAGAACGGCGTGCCCTTCGGCAGGCCGGACCACACGCCGGGACCGGCCCAGATCCTGGCCACCACCTCGGCGTCCGACCGCGTGATCGTCACCTGTTGGCCTTCACACTCGATTGTCTTGCCCACCAGGCGGTACGGGTCGTAGCGGCACTGCCTCGGGTCGCCGATCACCCCGTCCGCCACCTTGTCCACCCCGTCGCACGAGGCGACCGCCGCGTCGGCGAACGCCTGCAGCTCGCAGTCGGTCGGGCGGTTGCCCTCCTGTCGCATCACGACCTGCGGCCACTGCTCGGCCACCACGAACTTCGTCCAGTTGATCGCGGGCGCCGCGGCCAGGATGCCGTCGTAGTCCTTCGGGTAGCGCTGCGCCGACATCAGACCCTGCCGGCCGCCCGTCGAGCAGCCGTTCCAGTACGTGTGTGCCGCGGGGCGACCGTAGAACGACGCCGTCAGCGCCTTGCCCGCCACCGCCATGTCGTGCAACGACCGCGACGAGAAGTTGGTGACCAGTTCCGGGTCCGAGGCCCAGGTCGGAAACGGGATGAAGCCCGGGACACCGGCGTCGGTCGACGCCGCCGCATAGCCCGCCTGCACCGGCGCCGCCATCGCCGGGTCGAAGAAGCCCGCCGCGAAGCCGCCGCCGCCGACACCCTGGAAGCGGCGGTTCCATGTGTCGAGGGGTAACCACACCTCGACCGTCACCACATCGTCCGCGCCGGCGTGCGTCAGCGTCACCACGGCCTCGCAGAACGCCGGGATGTCGGTGATCGGCTCCGGGTTGAGCGGGCCGGGTGGCACGGTGAAGTCGCGCCGCTCCACGCCCGCGACCGACAGCACCCGCGCGCCGGGCACCACGGGCGCGGCGATCGACTCGCACGCGCTCCGGGACGCGGCCGCCGGACCCGCGAACACCAGCAGCGCCGCCACCGGAAGGACCGCGAGCAGCAGTCGAGCAAGCTTCGTCATGGTGAGACCCCTCGCCGATATGTTCGAATGACACAGTAGCGGAGGAGTCACGGACTGTCGACGTCAGCAGCCCAACTTGTGGTGCCGAAGATGTCACATGCCTCAGCCGACCGGACTCGGGTTGAGCCGCGCGAACGCTTCCTGGCGCTGGTAAGGGAAGTACGGGTACGGCGCGGTCGTCGCGCTCGCCTTGTCCAGCCGTGCCACCTGGTCCTGCGTCAGCTCCCAGCCGACCGCGCCGAGGTTCTGGCGCAGCTGCTCCTCGTTGCGCGCGCCGATGAGCACCGACGACACGGACGGCCTGCGCAGCAACCAGTTCAGCGCGATCTGTGGCACCGCTCGGCCGGTCTCCGCGGCGAGCTCGTCAAGCACGTCGACCACGTCGTACAGCAGCTCGTCGGCCACCGGTGGCCCGAACGACGCCGTGCGGTGCAGACGGCTCGCGGCCGGCAGCGGCTGTCCCCTGCGGATGCGACCCGTGAGCCGGCCCCAGCCGAGCGGGCTCCACACCACCGCGCCGACGCCCTGGTCCAGGCCGAGCGACATCAGCTCCCACTCGTAGTCCCTGCCGACGAGTGAGTAGTACACCTGGTGCGCCACGTACCGAGTCAACCCCCGCTTCTCCGACACACCAAGGGATTTCATCAGCGGCCAGCCGGCGAAGTTGGACACGCCGACGTAGCGGACCTTCCCCGCCCGCACCAGGTCGTCCAGTGTGGACAGCACCTCCTCGACCGGCGTGCCCGCGTCGAACGCGTGCAGCTGGAACAGGTCGAGATGGTCGGTGTCGAGCCTGCGCAGCGCCGCCTCGCACGCGGCGATCAGGCGGGACCGGGACGAGCCGCCCGCGTCGTCGCCCATGGGCAGGGTCGTCTTCGTGGACACGAGCACCCGGTCGCGGCGACCGCGTAGCGCCGCGCCGAGGACCTCCTCCGACGCGCCGTCGGAGTACACGTCGGCCGTGTCGAACATGGTCACGCCGGCGTCCAGGCAGATGTCGACCAGCCTGCGCGCCTCGGTGACGTCGGTCGTGCCCCACGCGCCGAACAGGTCGCCGCGACCGCCGAACGTGCCGGCGCCGAACGCGAGTGCCGGCACCATCAGGCCCGAGGCACCCAGCCGTCTGTACTCCATGATCTCTCCTTAACGGGACTGTAGTTCCATTAGAGTAGCACTAACGGGACTGCGGTACCATTACCCGTATGACAGAGGGAGCCCAGCGACCCGGCGGCCGCACCGCACGCGTGCGGACCGCGGTCCTGCGCGCGGCCGGTGACGTGCTGGCCGAGCAGGGCTTCGCCCACCTCGACCTCGCCGACCTGGCCCGGCGCGCGGTGGTCGGCAAGACGACCGTGTACCGCCGCTGGGGCACGGTCGCCAACGTGATCACGGACCTGCTCGAGGAGATGGCGGCCGAGTCGGTGTCGCGCACCGAGACCGGCACGTTGCTCGGCGACCTGCGGGCGAACGCCCACCTGGTGCTGCGCACGCTGACCGATCCGCGTCAGGGCGCGTTGTTCAAGGCCGTCATAGCGGCCGCGACCTGCGACGACGACACCGCGGCCGCGTTGGGGACGTTCTACGCGACCCGGGTCGCGGAGTGGGCGCCCTGTGTGCAGCAGGCCATCGACCGGGGCGAGGTCCCGGCCGGCACCGATCCGGCGGAGGTCGTCCGTGCGGTGTCCGCGCCGCTGTACTACCGACTGCTGACCGGGGCCGCCCCACTGGACGAGGCCGCCGCCGAACGCGCGGCGTCGGCAGCCGCGACGGCGGCGAAGGCGGGCGTGTACTGACAGCCGGACCGGCTGGACCTCCCGCTCAGCACAGCGAGCGGCGCCAGATGAGGGCCTCGCCGGGGGTGGCAGTCATGGTCTCGTAGTCGATGTCCGCGTCCTCGGCGCCCGCCATGCGGTAGGGGAGCAGGACCGTGATGGCCATGCTGTCCGCGTGCTCGAGGTGCACCATCACCGCGTCGGCCTTGCCGCTCGTGACGTCGCTCACGAGTGCCGCCGCGCGTAGCTCGTCCGCCTCGGCGGTCATGCCGGTGACCAGGCTCGTCAGCACCTCGGACGGGTTCGGCACGTCCTCGCCGGGGTCGGCGGCGAACACCTGCTCCTCACCCTCGCGGGTGATCGCCACGCCGTACGGGTAGAACTCGCCGTGCCGGCGCAGCATCTCGTCCGCGAACCGCAGCACGGTGTTCAGCAGCCGGTCCAGGTCGGACTGGACGTGCTCGGAGGTGGTGTCGCGCCACGAAGTCACCGTCGCATTCTGCCTCGTCACCTGCTGGGGCGAATGTTCTGGTTCAGGTGGAACACATTCTCCGGGTCCCAGGCGTCCTTGACGGCGGTCAGCCGCGCGAGCTTCGCGGGCGGGTACGCGCGTCGGACACCCTCGGCGCCGTCGTCGGTCAGCGCGTTCACGTACACGCCGCTCGCGAACGGCGCCATGGCCGCGCCGGCCGCCCGCGCCGCCGCCATCCGTGCCTCGTCTTCCTGAGCGTCACGCCAGCTTGTCGACGCGCCGTACTCGAACATCGTGCGCCGGTGGCTGAACGCCGTCGCCTCGTCCGCGACGTCGGCGATCGCGCCGCCGTACGCCTGCAGGCCCACGTTCGGTAGCTGGCGGCCGTGTCCATCGGCGCTGCCGCGCAACAGGAACGCCTCGATCGCGTCGCCGTCGAACGCCGGCAGGTAGTGGCCCTTCATGTACCGGCGCAGCGCGTGCCGCCCGACCGTGTCGTCCCGGCGCTGCAGGTCCACATAGGACAGCTCGGACACCTGCTCGACCAACGGTTTCCCGAGCGCGCGCAGCGCCGGCAGCAACTCCCGGCCGACGGGATCGACGGGGCCGACCCACACGTACCCGACGCTGGCCATGCCGGTGCCGTCGACCGAGGCGGTGAATGTCGCCTCGCGGGGCGCGTGCGCGGCGAGGTCGGCCCAGCCGCGGAGCACCGGCGCGGCCGCGTCGAGGTCGAACGTCAGCTCGACGGACAACGCGCGGGTGCCGACGTCGTGTAGCTGGAACTCGAACTCCGTGACGACGCCGAAGTTGCCGCCGCCCCCGCGCAGCGCCCAGAACAGGTCCGGGTGCTCGTCGCGGCTCGCGCGGACCACGGCGCCGTCGGCCGTGACCACCTCGAACGACAGGACGTTGTCGCACGCGAGGCCGAACCGCCGCGCGAGCCAGCCCATGCCGCCGCCGAGGGTGAGGCCGCCGACGCCGGTGTGCGAGACGTTGCCCGCGGTCGTGGCGAGCCCGTGGCGCTGCGCGGCCCGGTCCAGCGCGCCGAGCAGCGCGCCGCCCTTGACCAAGGCACGTCTGCTGACCGGGTCGACGCGCACGTCGCCCATCGGGGTGAGGTCGATCATGAGGCCGCCGTCGGGCACCGCGAGGCCGAGTGCGCTGTGCCCGCCGCAGCGCACGCCGAGCTCCAGGTTCCGGTCGCGGGCGGTGCGCACGGCCGCGACGACGTCGGCGACGCTCGCGCACCTGGCGATCAGGGCCGGGCGCCGGTCGACCATCGCGTTCCACACCGTGCGGGCGTCGTCGTAGCCGGCGTCGCCGGGCTGGAGTAGCTGTTTCAGCGCAGTTGTCATGAGAGAACACTGACAGGAATCGGTACTCCGGATAAGCTCCAATTCCATGGCCGTCAAGGGGACCAATTCACGGAGTGCAGAGGATCTGCTGATCGAGCTCCGGCGTACCGACGGGGCGCCGCTGCATCGTCAGATCGAGGGCGCGATCCGGGACGGGATCCGGTCCGGCCGGCTGCCGTTCGGCGCGTCGCTGCCGCCGACGAGGACGGTCGCGGCGGACCTCGGGGTGTCGCGCGGGGTGGTCGTGGAGGCGTACCAGCAGTTGGTGGCCGAGGGGTACCTCACGAGCCGTGCCGGCGGGTACACGCAGGTCGCGATCGGTTCGGAGCCCGTGCCCGTGCCCGTGCCCGCCGCGGCGGCCGTGACCAAGCCGGACGTCGACTTCGGGTACGGGTACGCGGACGTCGCGCACTTCCCGCGTGCCGCGTGGCTGCGGTCGGTGCGCCGGGTGCTGACCGAGGCGCCGAACGACCGGTTCGGCTACCCGAGCGGGCGCGGGGTGCCGGAGCTGCGGGAGGCGCTCGCCGCGTACCTCAACCGGGTGCGCGGCGCGGCGGCGCGGCCGGAGCACCTGGTGATCTGCAACGGGTACGCGCAGGGCGCCACGCTGGTCGTGCGTGCGCTCGCGGCGGCTGGCGCGCGGCGGCTGGCGGTCGAGGACCCGTCCTCCGGCGACGACGCCGCGGTCGCCGCGCGGGAGTTCGGGCTCGAGGTGGTCGGGGTGCCGGTCGACGAGGACGGCGTGCGGGTGTCGGCGCTGACGGACCTGGACGCGGACGCGCTCGTGCTCACGCCGTCACACCAGTGGCCGACCGGCGCGGTGCTGTCGGCTGAGTCGCGGGCGGCGGTGCTGCGGTGGGCGCGGGAGCGGGGCGCGGTCGTGCTGGAGGACGACTACGACGCTGAGTACCGCTACGACCGCGCGCCGATCGGGGCGATGCAGGGGCTCGCGCCGGATCTCGTGGCGTACGCGGGCTCGGCGAGCAAGACGCTCGCGCCGGGCATGCGACTGGGGTGGCTGGCGCTGCCGGGGCATCTCGTCGAGGCGGTGGCCGCGGCGAAGAAGGCGGCCGACCGGGGCTCGCCGGCGCTGGACCAGTTGACGTTCGCGGACTTCCTGTCGCACGGCGAGTTCGACCGGCACCTGCGTCGGATGCGGCCGCTGTACCGGCGGCGGCGCGACGTGCTGCTCGCGTCGCTTTCGGCTCGGCTGCCCGACTTCGAGCCGGTGGGG
>Ga0193716_1001697_pt1 | contig 12688 bp, 16 predicted proteins | sample U2c1metaG_FD_145901 | JGI IMG/M metagenome (GOLD analysis project Ga0193716, IMG submission 145901) | Soil microbial communities from a riparian zone of the East river system, Colorado, United States - U2c1 | ecosystem: Environmental > Terrestrial > Soil > Riparian zone | place: USA: East River...
CGATCTACTACCTGATCGCTCGTCGGCTACCAGTTCGTCAGGATGAAACTGTTCAGCGCGAGGGCGCCGACGACGTTGAGGGCCAGCCACCACCGGTGTGATCGCGGCGGCAACAGCGCGGGCGCGGCGGTCAGCCATATCATGAACGGCAGCCAGATGCGTTCGGTCTCGGCCTTGCTCAACATGGACATGTCCGCGCAGAGGATCGCCAGCAGTGCGGCCAGCACCACCAGGTGCAGCCCCGAGCGGCGCTTGATCGCACTGAGGTCGAAGGCCCGTGCGACCCCTGCGACGCTGCCAAGACCGATGGCGCACACCACCGACGCCAGGTTCGCCCACGACCAGTACTGGAACGGGCGGTTGAGCGCGATGCCCTGCCAATAGCGTTCCTGCACTAGGTTATAGCCGTCGAACCACCAGAACCCGGCGGCGGCGAACACCGCGACCACGGCGAGCGCAACGAGTACGGCGGGGATCAGCGCCCGCAATGCCGAGCGGAGGTCCTTGGCGGCGATCAGGACCGCGACGGCGGGAAGCGCGATGAGGCCAAGCCCGTAGTTGAGGAAGATGGCCCAGCCCAGCGCCAGGCCGGCACCGGCGCCCGCCAGCAGCGACAGGCGCGTCGTGCCGCGCACCGCCACCGCAAGCAGCGCGATGCCCCATGCCGCGACGCCTGCAAAGTAGCCGTCGGCCGACACCGCGATCCAGATGGCGGTCGGCGCGACCGCGACGAACGGGGCGGTCAGTCGCGCGGTTGCCTCGTCGGCCAGCGCCCGCACCGCGACGACGATGGCCGCCGCCGCGCTGGAGCCCACTAGTAGGACGAACGCCGCCGCCCAGGCCCCGCCACCGAGCCCGATGCGGTCCAGCCAGACGAACGTCAGCAGTGCGCCCGGCGGGTGGCCAGAGACGTGGGTGATCCACGAATTGGGTTGGAAGTCGAGGATTCTGCTCGCGAACGTCCGGACGGCCTCGGGGATGTCGGTGACGGTCGGTACCTGCCGCAGGTACTCGTTGCGCGCCGTCAGCCGGCCCGCGAAGCCGCGCTGCCAGCCGTCGATCATGGCTAGCGAGAACGCCCAGCCGCACGCCGTCGCCCACGTCACCCACGGCACCGCCCGCCACGGCAGGCGCTGCGCAACGGACTGGCCGGCGAGCACCGCGGCGACGCCGATGACGATCGCCGGAACGGTGCCCCATCCGACGTGGGCGTTCCACCAGCCGAATATCGGCGCGGTCTGGGCGAAGTCGCGGATCTGTTGGGGCGTGCTGTTGATCAGCGGCGTCACGATGCCGAGGTGCAGGTGCGGCACCACGAATGCCGCGACCACCAGTACGGCCGCCAGTGCGACGGCGATGATCTCGCGGGCGTAGCGGCGGCCGGTGGACGTCACGCCTATCCACACTATTGCGTCGAGCTGATCACCCAGCGGCGTTGCGGAGCAGTGTCAGGACCGCGTCGTCGAGTGCTTCGGCGACCGCCGACGCCTCGCTGCCTGCGTACGGGGCGATCGCGCTGGCCACCCTGTCGTAGGACACCGTCACGCCGTCGGGCCGTTCGGCGATCAGGATCGTCACCGGCGCGTAAGAACCTGCGTCGCGCACGGTGGCGGTCATCTTGCTCATCGTGACCGGGTTGCCCGCGATGATCCGCAACAGTCGACCACTGCGATCCGGGTCGCGGATCGCCAGGACCGCGCCGAGGTCGAGGCTCATGAACTCGAGGAGCCCGCTGCTCCCCGCCATGGGTTCGACCGACGCGTCGAACTCGTCGCGGTCGCGTGCCGAATACCAGTTGCGGACGGCCTTGCCGAAGTCCGTCACCCGGCCAAGACCTGCGTACACCGCCGCGACGACGTCGTCGTACGGTCGCGTGCTGGTGATGGTGAAGCGGCGGACCTCGACCGTCGCCTCGGACTCTGTGCTCATTCTCGCCTCCCCGCTCGCTCCGGTCCTCGCTCGTGCCTCGCTGCGATCCTCACTCGCGGCTCGTCTCGGGGACTCACTGGCTATCTCGCCACTCGATCATCTTCTCGAGGATACTGAAGTCGTAGCCGTCTGCGGTGGGATGGATCTCGTTGGTGAACAGCGTGACACCGGCGTCCCGGTAGGCGTCGCCGTCCTTCGCGTTCTCCCACACCGAGGACCGTTCGATGTCGGAGTCGTTGCGGCCGTTGGCCGTTGCGAGCTCGCCGACGAGCTTGCTGGCCTGGACGAACTTGTCGACGGGCAGGAAGGCGTGCCAGATGTCGGCGTGCTTGGCCACCGCGGGCAGTGAGCGCTTGGGCCCGGAGCCCCCGATGAGGATCGGGATGTCGCGCACGGGTGGGGGATTCAGTTTCTGCAGCCGGTGCTCGATGCGCTCGAGACTGGCGTCGAACAGGTCGAACCGGGTCTTGAACGTGCCGTAGTCGTACCCGTAGGTGGTGTAGTCCTTTTCGTACCAGCCGGCGCCGAGGCCGAGGATGACGCGACCGCCACTGATGTGGTCGACCGTGCGCGCCATGTCGGCGAGCAGGTCGGGGTTGCGGAATCCGACGCCGGTGACGAGCAGGCCGATCTCGGCCCGCGTGGTGATCTCGCCCCATGACGCGAGCGCGGTCCAGCCCTCGAAGTTGACGACGTCGGGCTGCACCTCGGACAGGAGCGGCTTGCCGTCGACGATGCCCTCCATCGCGGGCGCATGAAAGTGGTCGAAGCCGAAGATGACGTCCGCACCGAGTTCCTCGGCATGGATGACGGCCGCGCGCCAACTCTGGTAGTCGGGCGCTCCGCCGGGCCACAGTTGAATGCCGACGCGGACGGGTCGAGACATGGAGTTCTCCTTCGAGTGGTGGATGGCCATCAAGGGGGACAAGTCGTCATCTGGACTGCTTATTCCAGAACGGCGTAGAGTCAGTTCGTGCCGCGCCCACGCAACTTCGACGAAGACACCGTGGTGGCGGCTGCCCGCGATCGGTTCTTGCGTGGCGGCTACGCCGCAACGTCCGTCGACGACCTCACCGCAGCCACGGGGCTCGGCAAGGGCAGCCTGTACGGCGCCTTCGGGGACAAGCACGCGCTGTTCGTGCGCGCACTCGACGGGTATTGCGTCGATGCGATGGATCGGATCGAGGCGCAGCTGCGGCAGCCAGGCCTCTCGGCATACGACCGCCTCGCCGGACACGTGCGCGCGACGGTCGCCGGCATCGCGGCCGACTCCGAGCGCCGGGGGTGCATGATCGCCAAGAGCTCGGCCGAACTGGGTGCTGAGGATGCCGACGTCGATCGCGTGGTCGGCGAGTCACTGACCCGGTGGCACGGGTACCTCGTCGAGTGCATCGCGGAGGCTCAGCGGGACGGCACCGTCCGCACCGACGCAGATCCCGACGCGCTCGCCACCACGCTGCTCGGCCTGATGCGGGGTCTCGAGGCATTGCGCAAGGGCGGCACCGAACCCGCCCAGATCGAAGCCGCGGGCGAGCAGGCCCTCGCGCTCATCGCGGGCTAACCGTCAGGTCTGCTCGTCGACGTCCGCGTCGAGCAGCGGGCCATCTTCTTCCTCGAGCGCTTGGCCGCGGGCGGCCGGGTCCGGCGCCATCAGGACGCGGACGAAGCTGTTGAAGAACGCGATGACCGGTACGGCCAACAACGCTCCGACGATGCCGGCGAGCACGCTGCCCGCGGTGATGCCCAGCACCACGGCGAGGGGGTGGATGGACACCGCCCGACCCATCACCAGCGGCTGGAGCACGTGGGCCTCCAACTGCATCACGGCGACGATGAGCCCGAGCGTGATGGCCGCGAAGATGAGGCCCTTCGCGAGCAGCGCCACGACGACGGCAAGGAATCCGGCGACCACGGCGCCCACCACGGGGACGAATGCGCCGAGGAACACCAGCGAGGCGAGCGGCAGCGCCAGCGGAATTCCCATGATGGCCAAGCCGACTCCGATGCCGAGCGCATCGACGAGGGCCACCAGGAAGGTCGCGCGCGCATATCCCGCGAGGGAGTGAAAGCCGGCCGCGCCGGCCTCGCGAACCCGCTCCCGCGCGTCGGTGGGTACGGCGCGGGTGACGAACTGCCAGATGCTGCGGCCGCCGAGGAGGAAGAACACGACCGTGAAGAAGGTGAGCAACCCGCCGGTGACGAGCTCGGCAACGGTTCCTGCCGTCGAGACCGCACCGCTGGTCAATTGGGTCTGGTGTTCGTTGAGCGACTTGATGACGGAGTCGCCTGCGTGATTGATCTGGTCGCGACTGAGGTGGATCGGGCCGTCGATCAGCCAGTTGCGAAGTGTGTCAATGCTATTCGTCACCTGTTCGACCAGACCCGGCAGGCCATCGACGAACTGGCTGATGACGAAGGCCAGAATGCCCACGAAGGCCGTGAGACCAAGGACCACCACGAAGGCGACGGCACCGCCGCGGGCCGCGCCGTAGCGATCGAGGAAGTCGACCGCAGGCAGCAGCATCGCTGCCAGCAACAGGGCCAGCGCAACCGGAACGACGACGAGCCCGAACCGGACCATCACCTCGAACACGACGACGGCCGCGGCAAGGATCAAGAGCAATCGCCATGACCATGCCGCGGCGCGTCGTACGAGTGGACTTACCGACTCGGCGTCGGAATCATGCACTAGAACCAGACTTTTCTGCCTCCGACCGGCCGGCCGACGGCGCCAAGGATCCACAGCACCACGCCGACGAGCAACAGGATGCCGCCGATCGTGTACAGGATCGAGATGCCGGTGAAATAGCCGATCAGCAGCAGGATCACACCAAAGACGATCATCGTTTCTCCGATCATTCGAGGAAGACCGTTCTTCCTAGAAGTCAGAATTGCCGCATCCGTAAGTTCCAAACCACCCACCTTTTTGCGCGAGTGCGACGACTTGGCTCTGCGCTCAGGGTGTGAAAGTGCGAGTAACCCTCGCCGCCAACGCAAAATCAAACGGGGGTGTGGGAAGTTAGTACAGGATCTTGCGCATGTTCTCTTCGCTGTAGTACTTCTGCAGCTCCTCGTCGCTGGTGTCCGGTTTGATGGCCTTGGCGAGTTGTGCGACGGACGGCACGGCGGTCGGGTCCCAGGTCTCCGGCTTCCAGGCGTCGGATCGCAGAAATGCCTTGGCGCAGTGGAAGAAAACCTCTTCGACGGCGATCTCCAGGGCAAGGATGGGCCGCTTGCCGTCCACGATCAGCGCGTCGAAGTAATCGGCGTCGGCCAGGATTCGCGCGGTGCCGTTGATCCGCAGCGTGTCACCGCGCCCCGGGATCAGGAACACCGTGCCGACGTGCGGCCGCTGCAGGACGTTGAGATAGCCGTCCACCCGCTTGTTGCCGGGCCGCTCGGGGATGGCGATCGTGGTGTCGTCGATGATGTGCACGAAGCCGGGCGGGTCGCCCTTGGGGGAGACGTCGACCCGGCCGTCGGCACCGACGGTGGCGACGAACCCGAGCGGCGAATGCGACAGCCAGTCCTGCTGGGCCTCGGACAGGCTGCTCTTCACCTTGTTGGCGACGGCGGGAATCGGCTGCCCGACGATCTCACGGAGGTCTTCGACAGTGGTCACTTCACGGCGCATGACCTCCATCATGCGCCGGGTGTGAACCGCGCGGCGAGCTCCCTTCGGTCCAACTTGCCGATGCCACGGCGGGGGAGCTTGTCGACGACGTGCACCTCCCGCGGTGCGGCGGTGGCGTCCAGGGTGGTGGCGACGTGTGCGCGCAGCTCGGCCACCGTCGGCGCCACAGCGTCCTTGGCCACCACGATCGCGGCCGTGACCCGCTGCCCGAGCCGTTCGTCGGGGGCGCCGAACACGGCGCAGTCTGCGATCGCGGGATGGGTGCCGAGCACGGCTTCGACGAGCTGCGGCAGTACGGTCAGGCCGCCGGTGCTGATGGCATCGTCGACGCGGCCAAGTACTCGCAGTGTGCCCGAATCATCCAGGGCGCCAACGTCGTCGGTGCGGAACCACCCCTGTTCGATGAACGGATCGGGGTCCACCGGATTGCGGTAGCCCTTGGCCACCGTCTCGCCGCCGAGCACGACGCGGCCGTCGTCGATGCGCACCTCGACACCGTCGAGCGGCACGCCGTCGTAAACGCAACCGCCCGCGGTCTCGCTCATGCCATACGTACGCACCACCGAGATGCCCGCGGCGGCAGCCCTTTCGGCGATGGCTACCGGCATCGGTCCTCCGCCGATCAGCACCGCGTCCAGCTCGGCAAGCGCCGCGGCGGCGGCCGCGTCGCGCAGCGCGTTGTCCAACTGCACGGCCACCAATGAGGCGTAGCGCCGGCCGCTGCCCAATGCCGCTACGGCGGAGGGCAATTCACCGAGGTCGAAGCTCGGCGAGATGGCAACGGGTGTGGTGCCCGCCAGCGCGCTGCGTACCAGCACTTGCAGACCGGCGACGTGGTAGGCGGGCAACGCCAGCAGCCAGCTGCCGGGGCCGCCAAGCCTGTCGTGGGTGGCTGATGCGCTGGCGACCAGTGCGGCAGCCGTCAGCATGGCGCCCTTCGGCACTCCCGTGGTGCCCGACGTCGACACCACGATCGCGATGTCGTCGTCGATGTCCTCGCCGACCCGCAGTGACGTCGTCAGCAGCTCGGCCTGGCGTTCGTCGTCGGCGGGCACCGGCAACATGGCCGGCTCCTGACCGTCGAGAACTCCCTCCAACGCCGTCAGAAGGGACAGCGTCGAAGGGAGTTCTGGAATGACGAGTGCGCGAAGCGGGGCTATGCGGAGCCCGATTCGTCGGTCGCGTCCTCGGCGTCACGGGGATCGTCGAGCGGCCAACCCTTCGCGGCTAGCCGCACCCGTACGCGTTCGACGTCATTGGGCGTTGGCAGCTCGTCGGTCAGCTGGGTGATCAGCACCCCGATGTCGACGTGATCGAAGTCGCCTCGGTTGATCAGATCCTGCGCGACGGCCTTGACCTCGTCGTTGGTCAGCCGCGGGGTCAGCAACGCCAGCAACGGCACCCGATCGGGTCCCGGCACGCCTTCCGGATACCCCGCGTTGACCCACGCCACGATCTTGGCGAGAAATCTGTTCACTGCGTCAACTCCCCACACCACGGCAAAGCCGCCTCGGTTTCATGACCCGTCAATCGTAATGGCGAAGTGACGGCGCCGAGCGGACGGCAGTGAATTCTCGCGCTAAACGAACGTGCAGAAGATGATGGGTGAATTATGAGTGAACACCTCACCGGTCTCGGCAAAGACCCAGGTCGGAGCCCTCTTTTCGCTAAGCCGCTAGCTGGTCAAACGGACTCGCGAACCGACATTATTAGCAACCATGAGCGCAGAGATGATCATCCTGGTGCTGTTGATAGCAACAGCACTGGCATTCGACTTCACCAACGGATTCCACGACACCGGAAACGCCATGGCGACGTCGATCGCCACGGGCGCCTTGAAGCCCAAGACCGCCGTTCTGCTGGCCGGCATCCTCAACCTCGTCGGCGCCTTCCTCTCGGTCGAGGTTGCGGTCACCGTGACCACCTCGGTACTGAAGGTGCAAGACAGCAAAACTGGACACCTGCTATCGGGGATCGATGCCTCGATGGGGCTGACCATCATCTTCTCGGGCCTGATCGGCGGTATCCTCTGGAACCTGCTGACCTGGCTGTTCGGCATCCCGTCGAGCTCGTCGCACGCACTGTTCGGCGGTCTGATCGGTGCAGGCATCGCCGCACTCGGGTTGTCCGGGGTCAACTGGCCCGGCGTGCTCAGCAAGGTCATCATCCCGGCGTTCGCCTCTCCGTTCATCGCCGGCCTCATCGCCGCAGCGGGCACCTGGTTGGTCTACCGGATCACCCGCAGGGTCGCGAAGAAGCGTCGCGAGGAAGGCTTCCGCTGGGGCCAGATCATTACGGCCTCGCTCGTTGCGCTTGCACACGGCACGGGTGATGCCCAGAAGACCATGGGTGTCATCGCGCTCGCCCTGATCACCACCGGCCACCTCACCGGCGACGTGAAGAAGGACGGCCTGCCGTTCTGGATCATCTTCAGCTGCGCGCTGGCGATCGGACTTGGCACCTACATCGGCGGCTGGCGCGTCATCCGCACCCTGGGTAAGGGCCTCGTCGAGATCGAGTCGCCCCAGGGCTTCGCCGCTGAAGCGTCGTCGGCAGTGGTCATCCTGAGCTCGAGTGCCGCCGGTATGGCGTTGTCCACCACGCAGGTGGCGACGGGGTCGATCCTCGGCTCCGGCGTTGGCAAGCCGGGTGCTCAGGTCCGCTGGGCGGTCGCAGGCCGGATGGCAGTGGCGTGGCTCGTCACGCTGCCGGCCGCCGCACTCGTGGGTGCGCTCTCGTACTGGTTGTCGTACGGACTCAAGTCGGTCACCGACTCGCAGTTGGTCGGTGACGGCGTCATCTTCCTGATCCTGGTCGGGCTCTCCGGGTTCATGTACTGGCGCGCCCAGCAGCAGAAGGTTGACAGCACGAACGTCAACGCCGATTGGGACGACTCCACCAACTCCGTGGTTCCCGCCGAAGAGCGCAAGGCCAAGGAAGCCAAGCCGACGGCTTCGGTCTAGCCCGCCATCCTTCCCTGCTGACAGAAAGACGTTCTTATGACTTATGTCGAAGCCATTCTCAAGGTGCTCGTGATTGGCCTGATCCTCGGCGCAGGTCTGCCGGCGGTGTTCGCAGTCGGCCTCGTCGCCTTCTCCAAGGGTTCGGGCGGCGACGGAGACGGCGCGGTCGTCGCACCGAATCCCGCGCTGAAGGCCCTCGGGCTGTTGATCTTCGCGCTCGTTGCCGCGGTGGTGGTGATCGCGATCCTGTACATCACCAAGACCACGATCATCCACCACTTCGGCTTCAACCCCGTTCCGTTCATCCCCTGAGTCCGTTTCCTCCCCTTAGCGAGTGAGTGAGAACATGACCGAAAATACGAGTGCGCTCGACAACGTCTTGGGCTGGCTGCACGAGGGCTACCCGGAAGGCGTTCCGCGGAAGGATTACTTCGCCTTGCTGGCGCTGCTAAAGCGCTCGCTGACGGAGGACGAGGTCGTCAAGGCGGCCCAGTCGGTCCTCAAGAACAACGCGGCAACCGAGGACGCAGTGACCGAGGACGAGATCCGCAAGGCGGTGCAGGACGTCATCGCCAAGGAACCGAACCCCGAGGAAATCCACCAGGTCGCTTCACGGCTGGCCTCCGTCGGTTGGCCACTTGCCGAGTCAGCACGCTAGTCCCGCTCTGCGCTTTCGGCGCGCATGCCTCGCTCAGCGACGGTACGCGCGCCGAATTCGTTGTAGGCCTTATTGTCTGGTGTCGCTTCGCAACGGATGTGTCTCAGGAACCTGAACGAAGATCAGGGTGATGCCGTCCGGGTCGGTCACGTGCAACTCGTGCAAACCCCACGGTTCGCGCTTGGCTTCGCGGGCGATCGGCACGCTTCGGGATTCGAGTTCTGCCTGGGTGTCGTACACGTCGCGGACCTGAAGCCACAGGGCCCCGGGGAACGGTCCGCCAGATGCCGCGGGCGCTCCGTGGCCGGCCAGCTCGATCAGTGATTGGCCCGCGTAGAAGACGGTGCCCGCACCGTACTCGCGGGCGATGGCCAGGCCGATGGCGTCGCGGTAGAAGGTCAGCGACCTCTGGTAGTCGGCTGGCCGGAACAGCACCCGGCTGGCCAGGATCTCCATGAATCCGTGTTTAGCACGTCAGGTGCCGGATTCGGCCGCGACACGGTAGCCGCGCACCGCGATTGGACCGAACACCGCGACCAGGCCAACCACCCATGCCACCGACTGCAGCACCGGCCAGAGCGTGGGTCCGCCGTCGGCCAGTGCCCGCATCGCCTCGATCGCGGGCGACATCGGCTGGGCCCGCACGACGGGCTGCAGCCAGCCGGGGAACACGTCGATGGGCACCATGCCCGAGTTGAAGAACAGCAGAAGGAAGCAGACGGTCGACAGCCCGGTGATGATGTTCTTGCCCGCCGCCTGCACGCCGAACGCGACGATCACCGTCGAGAATCCAATCACCATCAGCACCGGCACGAACACGAATCCGATTGCGGCAAGCCAACCTTCGTTGAACCGCAGACCCATGGCGACGCCGACCGCGGTGATCGCGACCGAGCCGACCAGTGCGCGGCCCGCCTCGGCGAGCAACCTGCCGGCCAGCGCGCTGGCGCGGTGCACGGGCAACACCCACAGCCGGCTCAGCAGGCCCGACGCGCGCTCGTCGGGAATGGCGGCGCCAGCCCCGATCGCACCGAACAGCGCACCGACCACCGCGCACATCGGGACCAGTCCGTACAGGCTGTTGGCGCCGGTGAGAGTGCGGACCGACTGGCCGATCACCAGCCCGTAGACGACGAGCAGGAAGGTCGGGAAGATCAACGACTGGATCAGCACCACGGGCTCACGGCGCCAGCGACGAAGCAGGCGGCCGGCCTGAAGGCTGCTCTGCACGGCCAAGCTGGTCACGACTTCCTCCGTTGCATCCGCAGCGCGATCGCGCCGAATACCACCAGGAGTCCAACGCACCACGCCAGGCTGGCCATCAGGTTGGCGAGTTCCACCCCGCCGGTGGACAGTGCCCGCAGCGTCTCGGAGATCTGCGAGACGGGCTGATTGCGCACGAACGCGCCGAGCCAGCCCGGGAACGCCTGCGCGGGCGCGATGCCCGTCGACAGCATCACCAACAGCAACTGGGGGATGAGCAGGGTCTGGCCTGCGGCTTCGGCGTTCGTCGCGACCGAGCCCATGGCGTCGGCGCCGAGGGACAGGGCGAGTGACAGCATCAACGCGATCGCGAGGAAGGCCGCGGTCTCGGCGATGCCGCCGCTGAATCGGAAGCCGAACGCGTACCCGATGCCGACGGCCGCGGCCAGTGCGCCGGTGGCCCTTATCAACGCCGACAGCATGCGGGCGCTCACCGGAACCAGCGCCGACATCGGCAGGGTGCGTAGCCGAACTCCCAAGCCGCTCAAATGATCTCGCGCTGCCCGATCGGCGGTCGTCATGGCGGTGAAGATCATCGCCTGCACGACGATGACGGGCAGGATGTACTGCGGGTAGCTGGTGCCACCGGTATCGATCACGTTGCGCAGCGTGATGTTGAAGCAGATGAAGAACGCGATGGGGCCGCCGATCGCGAAGATCAGGTCGCCGTCGCGAACGGTGCCAAGCACCGACCTCTCGGTCAGTGCGCCGAGTGCCGTCATGCCAGGGCGTCCTCGGCGGGGGCGTTTCCGGTGAGCTTGAAGAACACCTCGTCCAAAGATGGCTTGCGCAAGGAGATGTCGTTGAGTTCGACGCCGAGTGCGCCGACGCGACGGAACACCTCGGTCAGCGTGGCGACGCCGTCGGGCGCAGGCACGGACACCGTGCCGCTGTCGGTGTCGGTCTCGAGGCCGTCGATGCCCGCCAGTGCGGCTGCGATGGCAGGTACGTCGGTGAGGTGGGCAGGCGTCACCTGGCAGTAGCTCCCGCCGACCCTGCTCTTGAGTTCCTCGGGGGTGCCGTCGGCGATCACCCTGCCGTGGTCGATGACGACGATGGCGTCGCTCAAGGCGTCGGCCTCCTCGAGGTACTGCGTGGTGAGCAGCACCGTGATGCCTTGGTCCTTCAGTGATCCGATCAGGTCCCACACCTCGCGGCGGCTGCGCGGATCGAGGCCGGTGGTCGGCTCGTCGAGGAACACCACCTTCGGCGGCACGACCAGACCGCAGGCGATGTCGACGCGGCGCCGCATGCCGCCGGAGTAGGTGGACACCCGCCTGCCGCCAGCATCGGTGAGGCTGAACGCCTCGAGCATCTCGTCGGCCCGGTCGTTGGCCTGGCGGCGCTTCATGCCGCGCAGCCGCGCGAAGAGGATCAGGTTCTCGCGGCCGGTGAGCAGTTCGTCGACGGCGGCGTATTGGCCGGTGAGGCCGATGGCGGCACGAACCTGCTTGGCCTGCTTCACCACGTCGTGCCCCGCGACGATCGCGCGTCCGGTGGACGGTTGGATCAGGGTGGAGAGGATGTTGATCGTGGTGGTCTTGCCCGCCCCGTTGGGGCCAAGTACGCCGAGCACCGAGCCGACCGGGGTGGAGAACGTCACGCCCCGAAGGGCCTGGCTGTCGCCGAATTTCTTGGTGACGGCGTCCAGGTCGATTGCATAGTCAGCCACGCCGCCGAGTATGGCATGGCTAACCTAACTATCTAGTCGTTGGGCTGTACCCTCTGGCGCTTCATGAGGGCGTCGACGGCGGCAGGCGCGAAGCTGTTGACGGCGTGCGCGGTGACGGCCATGCGCGGCGCGATTCGCACCGGCCTGGTACGCGCCGCGGTCAGCATCCACTCGGCGGCCTCGTCGGCAGTCAGCCCAGGCAGCCCGTCGTAGGCCCTGGTCGGCGCGATCATCGGGGTCTTCACCAGCGGGTAGAACAGCGTGGTCGAATGCACGCCGTCCCTGCTCCACTCGGTTTCGATCACGCGGCTCACCGCCGTCAGCGCCGCCTTCGACGCGTTGTACACCGAGAACAGCGGCGACGATTCGTTCAGCACGCCCCACGTCGAGACGTTGATGATGTGCCCGTCGCCCCGCTCGCGCATCCCAGGTGCGAGGCCGCGGATCAGCCGCAGCGGCGAGAAGTAGTTGAGCGCCATCGTGCGCTCGACGTCGTGCCAGCGATCGAGGGACTCGGCCAGTGGCCTGCGAATGGACCTGCCCGCGTTGTTGATCAAGATGTCGATCCC
>Ga0193716_1001698_pt1 | contig 12681 bp, 11 predicted proteins | sample U2c1metaG_FD_145901 | JGI IMG/M metagenome (GOLD analysis project Ga0193716, IMG submission 145901) | Soil microbial communities from a riparian zone of the East river system, Colorado, United States - U2c1 | ecosystem: Environmental > Terrestrial > Soil > Riparian zone | place: USA: East River...
GCCGCGCGATGCGAGCCATGATTTCCTCCCGTCATTATTGTGTGCTGGAATTACGCGTGCTCGGTATTGTGCGCTGGAATTACACGTACGCGGTCGCGCACTTGCGCGCGCCGAGGTGTCGTTTGCCAACTGTGCGTTTCGAACTGCACTACCGCCGCAGGGGCTTCACAGCCGGAGTGTCCGGCCGGGTGCTCCGGGGGCTGACGCTGGTTGAGAATACGCCTATTCGGCCCAAACCGCAGCCCCAATCCTGGCGCGCGGAAAGGCGCGCTCGCTCTGGCGTGATGCCGGCGACCTGGACGACCCAGGTCCAGCGGTCGAGTTCGGCCAGCATCGTTGCGAGGCACCCGGTTTTTACCGGATGGCCCGATCAAGGCGGGCGCATGACGATCGGGAGTGCGCGCCGATGATCGGGTACGGAGACGCTGAGAGTCGGCTCAGGGTCAGACCGAGACTATCAGCTAATTTAGCAGAGCGACCGATTTACGCTTGAAAGCGGAAACCCCTCCGCGTCTCGAAGGGTGAGGTTACTTCGGGCGCTGACTATGCGCGGTGCCGCCGCTCACCGCAGCTTGAACACCAGCTTGCCTTTGAGGTGGCGCGCCTCGCTGATGCGAACGGCTTCCACGGCGTCGGCCAGGCTGAAGAGCCTGACAGGGGGCGGGCGGACGGCGCCTGCCCGATAGAGCTCGGCAATGCGATCGAGATGCGGCCGGTCGCGGCCGACGGCCGGCCGCAAGGCCGTCACGTCGCCGCGATCGGGCTTTGGCGCCTGTCCGCCGGATGCGATGAAGGCCGCCCGTCCGCCCGGCTTGAGAACCGCGAAAGACTGCACGGCGACGTCGCCGCCGACGGTGTCGAACACCGCGTCGCAATTGCTCACGACCTTTCGGAAGTCGGTCGCGTTGTAATCGATGACCTGATCGGCGCCGAGCTCGCGCAGGTAGCCGTGATTGGTCGCGCTGGCTGTGGTGATGACACGGGCGCCGAGATGCTTGGCAAGCTGGATGGCGAAGCTCGCAACACCGCCCGCGCCGCCTTGGATCAGGATCGTCTCGCCGGACTTCAGCTTCAGCGAGTCCTCGATCGAGCGCAGGGCCGTGAGACCGGTGAGCGCGAGGGCTGCCGCGTCGACATGCGACAGGGCGGGCGGCTTCTTTGCGACAACGGCGGCGCCGATGGCGATCTTTTCGGCATAGGTCCCATCGCGGCCCGCTTCCAGCACGCCAAACACTTCGTCGCCGATTCGCAGATCCGCGACGCCCGCGCCGAGTGCGCTGACCACGCCGGAGAAATCGCGCCCCAGGATCACGGGAAAGCCCGGCTGGGCGTATTCGCCGGCGCACACCTTCCAGTCGGCGCCGTTGACGCTCGCGGCAAAGGTATCGACGACGATCTGGCCCGGCCCGGCCGCCGGATCGGGAAGATCGCCGTACTTCAAGACATCCGGTCCGCCGAATTGTTGAATGTAAGCAGCCTTCATGGTGTGCTGGCCTTTGCGACGAGAGTTGGGAAGCAGTGGCGCCGTCGGGATCATAGCCGAATGTTGCCCGATACTCTCCTTGCCCTTGGGACCGGAACTCTTCTGCGCCTAAGGGAACGTCGGCCCGACGCCATAACCGGCCATAACTGCTGCAAGGCGGGCTATTCGCATAGGGCCGTGTAGACTGACGAAAACGACAGCGGGAGGACGAGGCGATCGAGTAAGCTGTTCCGCCATGTCGGCTGCATTCATTTCGAGTCAGACTCTAAGGAGCAAAGCGTGAAGATCCTGATCCTCGGCGCCGGTGCGATCGGCGGTTATGTCGGCGGGCGCCTGCAGCAGAGCGGTGCGGACGTCACCTTCCTCGTGCGCCCGGCGCGGCACGCGGCGCTGGCGCGCGCCGGCCTCGTCATCAAGAGCACAAAGGGCGATATCACCCAGAAGGTGAAGACCGTGGCGGGCGGCGGCGAAGGCGGCCCCTATGACATCGTCGTGCTGACCTGCAAGGCCTATGACCTCGAGTCGGCGATCGAGACGGTGGCGCCGGCGGTCGGCCCCGACACCACCATCGTGCCGCTGCTCAACGGCTATAGTCATCTCGACACGCTCGATGCCCGGTTCGGCGCCGGCCGGGTGGTCGGTGGCCTCGCCCGTATGGGTGTCGCCATGTCGGAAAAAGGCGAGATCCTGCACACCAGCCCGTTCGCCGCGATCTCCTTCGGCGAGCGTGCCGGCAAGGCAGCCCGGCCCGGCTTGATCGAACTCGATACCGCAGTGAAGAAGGCTGGCATCGACGGCGGCCTGAACGGCAGGATCGAGCAGGACCTCTGGGACAAGTGGATCATGCTGTGCACGCTCGCCTCGACCTGCTGCCTGATGCGCGGCGACGAGGGCGATATCCTCGAAGCCGACGAAGGCATGGCGATCATGCTCGAGACGGTCGAGGAGTGCCGCAAGGTGGCAACCGCCGCCGGCCACGATCCGGGTGAGAAGGGCATGACCAGCGTGCGCTCGTTTCTCACGCAGAAGGGCTCGCGCTTCTCTGCCTCGATGCTGCACGATCTCGAGAAAGGCTCGGCGGTCGAAGCCGACCATGTGGTGGGCGACATGATCGCCCGCGCCCGGAAGGCAGGCATCGCCACGCCCAATCTGCGCCTGGCCTATGCCCACCTGCAGGTCTATCTGGCGCGCCGCGCCCGCGGTGGCCTGGACCAGCCGGCGAGGTAGTTGCCATACCGGGTTGACTCTGCGCCCAGTCGTGCCTAGCTCTACAAGATGAGTAGCGCGGCCCAAATCCCGTTTGTCTTCCGTCGGAAGCATCCGATCGCTGAAGCGTAGCCCCCAGCTCGGCCATTTGTGCCCCCGAGTTGAGGGGCAAAGCTCTACGTACGAACCTTGCCCGGCAAGGTCGCACGCATCCCACAAGCGGGCGCTCCCCAAACCCAGTTTTCTTTTCAGGCGGCCGCAGAGCCACGATCCATCGTGGGCCGCGCCGCCGATCGACAGGATGGATGCCGCCATGCGTGAAGATCGGCCAAATCGTTTGATGCCCAGGATCGTCGTCAGCGAAAGCGACCACGAGCGATTGACCGGCCTTGCGACCGCGGCGCTCAGCCGGCTGCCCGAGACCGCCCAGGAACTGCTCGCCGAGATGGAGAGGGCGGAGATCGTCGGTGCGCCCGCCGTGCCGACGAATGTCGTTCAGATGGGGTCGACGGTTACCTTCCGGTCGGACGACGGCCACAAACGGCGCGTCACGCTGGTCTTTCCGGTTGAAGAGGACATCGCCAAGTCCAGGGTGTCGGTCATGACGCCGATCGGCGCCGCTCTCATCGGCTTGTCGGAAGGCCAGTCGATCGAGTGGTCGGCCCGCGACGGGCGGCGCCATGAGCTGACGGTGCTGGCGGTCAAGAAGCGGCCAGCATAGAATATGTAGGCTCGGGCGAGGCGGCCTTTACTTGTGTCTACAACGACACACCCGAAGGCGAAGCGCTGCGTAAGGAGCTGGCCGCCTCCTTCGACGTCAACCATCGCCGGATGCATGGCATGGTCGGCATGGAGGCCGGGTATTCCTATGCGGGCGCTCCTTTGATTGCCGACGCGCCGGCCGACCCTGTCGGCTTGGTAGAGATGGTCACGGGTCGGAAGCGAGCAGGAAGCGCAGCTGGCGGCTACTGACGATCGGCCAAGGACTCCGTCTTCAGCTCTGTTTAGAGCGCGACCTGATCTCGTTGGGGGCCGCGATTTTGCGACTGGAGGCGGAGATCGAGGGCATGGCGATGCCCGACCCCTGGACCAGCTCGGAGGTCTTGCTGACATGGGCCTTGAGCAGCGCAACCGCCTGGTCGGCTTTGCGGTCGATGGCCGCATCAAGAATGGCGCGATGTTCTCCGACCACGTCGCGTGGCGCACGTTGCGTTACCTTGCCTGACAGATGGCGGTAACGGTCGGCGCAATCGAAAAGCATTTCCGCGAAATTCAGCATCCAGCGCGAGCGGCAGGCGGAAATAAGCGCGGTGTGAAAGGCGCGGTGCTGCCGCTCCCATTCGGGATTGATGCTGCCGTCGTCGAGCCGCGTCTGGATGCGCGATAGGCGATGGAAAGCGAGCACGCTCGTCTCTTCCCAATTCGCGTCGCCATGCTCGATCGAATCGCGCAGGGCGATTTCGTTGATCCAGCAACGCGTGCGGGTGAGCTCCTCGAGTTCCTGCTCGCTCACCGGCGCGACGCGAAAGCCTTTTTGGTCCTGTTGCCAGACCAGGCCCTCGGTCGACAGGCGGTTGAGGGCTTCGCGCATGGGACTGCCGCCCACGCCATAACGCATCCGCAAGGCGTCGATGCGAAGCTTTTCGCCCGGTGCCAGCCGCGTGGACACGATATCGCGTCTCAACTGCTCGTAGACAGTCGACGCCAAAGTGCCGGTTTCCATCTCGCGTGTCGGAAGGCCCATTGATTTGATTTGCCTAGGTGTCGGAAGAGGAGGCAGGATCGCAACCTGTTTTATCGATTTTCAGATCAAAAGAACAATATTTTCGATAGTTTAGGGAGAGAAGGATGCCGGAACACGCGTTCCTGCCATCAGGCAATGCCCAGCGGTTTCTCGGAGCAGGGTCATGAGCGAGATGTCGGCCCCCCATATCGCCAAAACCCAGGCCTATGCCGTCAAGACGCAGTGCCGCCGTTACGAGGGTCGCGTCGCCATCGTGACGGGCGCTGCGCAGAGCTTGGGGCGCGTGATCGCGCGGCGCATGGCGGAGGAAGGCGCACGCGTGGTCATCGTCGACATCCAGGAGGAGCGGGTGAAACGCACCGCCCAGCTCCTCCAAGAGGAGACTGGACAGCCCTTTCTCGGATTGGGCGGCGATCTCAGCCTGCCAGGCGTGGCTGACGAGGTCGTTGCGCGCACGATTCGCGAGTTCGGCCAGGTCGACACGCTGGTGAACAACGCCGCTGCGTTGATCCGCATGCGCCTGGTCGATTTCACCGAGGAGCTGCTTCAGAAGGCGGTGAACTGGAACGTGTGGAACACGCTGCGTTGCTGCAAGGCCGTGGTGCCGCACATGATCGCACGACGCTTCGGGCGGATCGTGAATATCGGTGGCGAGGCTTGGCGCACCGCCATCCCTTTCCACACGCTGCTGGCGGGTGTCGGCAAGGGTTCGATGGTCGGGCTCACCGTCACCTTGGCGGCGGAAGTGCTGAGCCAGGGCATCACGGTCAATTGCGTCTCGCCGGCGGGCATGGAGACGGAGGCCGACGGCGATCCCAATCCGAGCAAGGTGAGCTACCGAGACCCGAGCTGGACTGGTCCCGATGTCATGCAGGAGATGGCGAAGGCGTCGGCGGCCCGCGCCTTCAGCATTGGCCGGCAGGCTCATCCGACGGAAGTCGCTGCAGCGGTGGCTTTCTTCGGAGCGCCGGAGTCGTCCTTCGTGACCGGCCAGCATCTGGGCGTGAGCGGGGGCATGGCGATGTTGTAGCGAAATAGAATGTCGATTTATCTAGGACGTTTCTAGGAAAATCGATATTATAGCAAAAGCGAACCGGGCCGATCCAAAGAAACCCGGGCTGCGGAGGAAAAATGACGGAGCACACGGCGACCCATCGGATAATTTCGGCCGTGTCGCGCTGGCGGAGCGTCGCGTCTTGAGGCGCGCCGGCGTCAAAGACATTGGTGGGCGCGATCCCTCGCCTCCTGATGGGCTGCGGCTCTGACCTCGACGCCGCCATGACCAAGAAGATCTAGGAGGACCAGCATGGAAGCGATGGAGCGCAGGGAATTCATTGTCGACGACCGGGACAGAGGCGTGTTCCGCGTCAACCGCGAAGCCTTCACCGATCCCGAGGTCCTTGAAATTGAACGCCGCGAAGTCTTCGACCGAACGTGGCTCTATGCCGGACACATATCCGAGATTCCCACGCCGGGCAGTTTCCTGACGCGTCGGATCGGCGGCCGGCCCGTCATCCTGACCTGCGATGCGGCCGGCAAGCCGCATGTCCTGCTGAACAGCTGCCCACATCGCGGCAACCTCGTCTGCCATGAGAAGTCGGGGTCGGCGCGGGCATTGACCTGTTTCTACCACGCCTGGAGCTTCGACCTGTCGGGCAAGCTGCTCGGCGTGCCGGATGCCGAGGCCTACACGCCGGCATTCGATCGCAGCGCGATGGGCATGACGTCCGTGCCGCGGATGGAAAATTACCGTGGCATGATCTTCATCAGCTACGACGCGAACATCGAGAGCCTGGAGAGCTATCTGGGCAGGGCACGTGAATATCTCGACTACATGATCGATTTCGGCGGCGAGGAGGTCGAGATCGTGCAGGGCGCGCAGTCCTACAGCATGAAGGCCAACTGGAAGCTGTTGGTTGAGAACAGCATGGACGGCTATCACGCGCTGTCGACGCACAATCGCTACTTCCATCAGTACCTGCCCGACATCGGCATGGACCCGACGGCCTGGGCCGGCGCCAATCGGACGATGGGCAGAGGCGTCAACCTGGGCGGCGGCCATGCCATGGTCGAGTCGCCGCAGCGCCCGACGCCGCTCACGAGCAGCGCCAAGGCCGAGCTCGATGCCATCCGGGCCCGGTTGGTCGAAAAACACGGGCCGGACAGGGCCCACCGCATCGCGGGCTTCACGCGCAACCTGTTCATCTTTCCCAACCTGATCCTGATCTCTCTCTGGCACACGGTCCGGACCTTCTATCCGCTGCGCCCGGACTATATGGAGGTCGACGCCTGGGCGCTGTTTCCCAAGCACGAGAGCCAGGACCTGCGTCGCAAGCGAATGGACAATTTCCTGTCTTTCCTGGGACCGGGCGGCTTCGCCACGCCGGATGACGTATCGGGCCTGGAAGGCTGCCAGCGCGGTTTCGCCACCAGGCACGAATTGCCGTGGTCCGACATCTCCCGTGGCATGGGGCGGGAAGAGCCGTCGAGCCAGGACGAGCTGCAGATGCGCGCCTTTTGGCGGCGCTGGGATGCGCTGATGCATGGCCGACGCGGCCCGACCGACTGCGCCGACCGGCCTGAACGTCGTATGGCCGCGGAGTGAGGTGAAGCATGCCGACGCAAGACCTTGCCCGCGTGGCGCCTGTCCGCTCCCTCGATCCCGCTGTCACGAGGGGCGAGATCGAGGAATTCCTGATCCACGAAGCCGCGCTGCTCGACGAATGGCGGCTCGAGGAGTGGCTCGCCCTGGTGGCCGAGGACGGGCAGTATCTCGTGCCTTCCCTCGATTCGCCCGCTTCAGACCATCGCACGGCGCTGTTCCTGATTTCCGACGACCGCCGCAACCTCGCCTCGCGTGTCAGGCAACTGCTGGGCCGCGCGACCTGGGCGGAGTTCCCGCGCTCGCGCACGCGTCGCCTCGTCACCAATGCCCGCATCCTCGAGCAGGCCGACGATTGGGTGAAGGTGACGGCGAACTTCGCCGTCTGGCGTTTCCAGCACGATGCCACTGACTGCTACGTCGGCCGCTACATCAACGTGCTGGTGCGTGGTCCCGGCGGTGGGCTGATGTTTCGTGAGCGTCGCGCCGTTCTCGACCTCGAGACCCTGCGGCCGCACGGCAAGGTCAGCTTCATTCTCTAGGCGCCGCCCTGCTCATCGGAGGAAGCGATGATCCGATACAAGAAACTCGGCTATATCGAACTGACGGTGACCGATCTCGATCGCGCCGCTGCTTTCTACCGCGACATGGTCGGCCTCGAGCCGGCGGGCGAGGGGCCCGACGGCGGGCGGCGGTTCCGCTGTTCCGAGGATCCCTACGCGGTCGTCCTGCACAAGGCGGACCAGCCCGGTTTCAAGCGCGGTGGCTGGATGCTGGAGGATGACAGCCAGTTCGATCTCCTCCACCGGCGGTTGAAGGACGCGGGCGTCGCGTACGAGGAGATCGGCGCGGCCGAATGCAAGGCGCGCGGCCTGGGACGCGCCACGCGCACGGTCGAGCCCAGCATAGGCGCCACATTGGAATTCTACCTGCTGCCTGGCGGCACCGAGCCCAAGTCCTTCGTGCCGACGCTTGCCAAGATCCAGCGGCTGGGACACGTGGTGTGGACGACGCCGCACTACGACAAGGCCAATGCCTTCTTCCGCGACGTGCTCAACTTCGCGCCATCCGATGCCATCGGCGAAGGCATCACTTTCTACCGCGCCTTTCCCAATCCCTATCACCATGGCATCGGCGTCGGGCGCGGCACGCGCAACCAGTTCCATCACCTCAATTTCATGGTGACGGAGATCGACGATGTCGGCCGCGGCTTCAACCGCTTCCGCAAGAAGGACGTGCCCGTGGTGTACGGCCCGGGCCGGCACATCGCCTCCAGCAGCGTGTTCCTCTACTTCCTCGATCCCGACGGGCTGACCCTGGAATACAGCTTCGGCATGGAGGAGTTTCCGGAAGTCGATGCGCGCGCGCCGCGGGTGCTGCCGCCGGTCCCTGAGTCCGTCGACTCCTGGGGCGCGGTGCGCGACCCGCGAATGACGGCAATCGGCGAAATCGCGCCTCACAGGATCGCAAGCGTGGCTTAGCTCAAAGAAAAAAAGTCAGTGGCGCTAAAGCGGCCACGACAATTGGGGAGGGCCAACCAATGGCTGAACGGAGTCGTCTGCTTGAAAGCCCGTGGTGGATCGTCGTGGGGTCGACGATTGCGCTGATCGTCGGAAACGGGCCTGTCGGGCTTTTCAGCGTGGGCGTGTTCCTGAAGCCGATAACCGTGGAGTTCGGCTGGGAGCGCGCCACGATGACGGGCGCTTACGGCGTCTCGACCGTGTTCTCCGCGATCTGTGTGCCCATCGTCGGCATGATGATCGACCGGTGGGGCATCAAGCGTGTCATGCTCCCGGTTGTCTCACTGTACGCCCTGTCCCTCGCCGCGCTGTCGCAGACGACCGCTTCGCCCCTGGTCTTTTCGATGCTCTATGCCCTTGTCGGCATTGCGGGCGCCGGGCAGGGACCCCTGCCTTACGTAAAGTCGATCTCCGCGTGGTTCGACAGGACGCGCGGGTTGGCCCTTGGCATCGCCATGGCGGGCATCGGCATCGGCGTCATGATTGTTCCGCAGATCGCGCGGCTCATGATCCAGGAGTATGGCTGGCGCACCGCCTATGTCGGGCTGGGCGCGTTGATGTTCATTGTCGCCTTTCCGAGCCTGCTCTTCTTCATCCGCGAGCCAGAGGAAGGCTATGCCCGGCGGCGCAGGCAGCTTTCACAGGCCGCCGACATCGTCCTGCCGGGCGTCAGTGTGCGGGAGGCGTTGACGGGCATACGCTTCTGGGTGCTCGCCCTCTCGGTCTTTTGCGTGGCAACCGTGGTCAACGGCATCGCCGTGCACGTCGTACCGCTGCTGACGGACCGCGGCATGACCGCGGCCGTGGCGACGTCGATGCTCGGCTCTTTCGGCCTCGGCACGTTGGCCGGCCGGCTCGTCTCCGGCTATCTCGTCGACCGTTTCTTCGCGCCCTACGTTGCCGCGGCTTTCTTCCTGCTGGCCTGTCTGGGCATCGTGCTTATCGCGAGCGGTGCCGGCGGCGGCGCGGCGATGGCCGGGATCATTTTCCTCGGCCTCGCGGCGGGGTCCGAGATCGACATGATCGGCTTCCTGACCTCGCGCTATTTCGGGCTGCGCCGGTTTGGTGAACTCTACGGCTATGTCTTCGCCGTGTTCTCGGCGGGGACAGGCCTCGGGCCGCTCCTGCTCGGTCTCTGCTACGACAGGTTCCACTCCTACGACTATGCGCTGTTCGGCTATATCGGCCTGCTGGTGATTGCCAGCGCGGCGGTCGTCACGCTCGGCGCCTATACCTTTCCGGTCGAGAAGGAGAAGTTCGCCACCGGACCGGATCCCGCCGCGCCGAAGCTCGCGACCTAGCGGAGGAGAAGGGCAATGGCCGGATCCCTCAAGCGACGCCGGGTGCTGGCCGCGGGCGGCGCGGCGCTCGCGGCGGCCACGGCTGGTGCCCGCGCCCAGCCTGTGCTGCCCCGCGGGCCGCTCCGGATGCTCGTCGGCTTTTCCGCGGGTGGCAGCGCCGATGTCGTCGCGCGCGTTATTTCCGACAAGCTCCGCGAACGCACGGGGCTTGCGGTGATCGTCGACAACAAGCTCGGCTCGGGTGGCGTCATCGCCACCGAGGCGGTGACCAAGATGCCGCCCGACGGCAACACGATCGTGCTCGCCGCTATGGCCTCGACGGTGATGGCCAAGCTCACCTACGCCAAACTGCCCTACGACCCGATGGTCGACCTCGCGCCTGTCAGCCTGGTGAGCACTTTCCAGCTTGCCCTTGCCGTTACGCCGTCGCTGCCGATCGACAGCATGGCCACGTTCGTTGCCTGGGCGAAGGCAAACCCCAAGCTGACAAGTTTTGGCATACCGGCGCCGGGCGGACACTCGCATTTCTTCGGGTTGATGCTCGGCAGGGCGCTTGGCATCGACATGCAGCCGGTGCCGTACAAGGGTTCGGCGCCGATGATCTCCGATCTGAGTTCGGGCCAGGTCCACGTCGGCATATCGGCGCTGTCGGACTTCTTCGCTTCCTACAAATCCGGCAAGGTCCGCCTCCTCGCCACATCCGGCAAGGAGCGCTCGCTCTCGGCGCCGGAGCTGCCGACCTTCACCGAATCTGGCTACCACGAGTTAGTAGGAGAAGGATGGCTTGCGATTTACGCCCCGGCCCAGACGCCACCCTCGATCGCTTCGGCGCTGAGCGCGGAGATTTCCGCCATCCTGGTGCTTCCCGATGTGCGCGACCGCATCATCACCATGGGCATGGAACCCCGAGGGTCGACGCCGGCGGGCCTGGCAGAATTCGACAATGCCGAATTCAGGCGGTGGCAGCCCATCGTCGCCGCCTCCGGCTTCAAGGTCGAATAGCCTGACTTATTTGATCAACCCCGCGCTCTTGGGCAGGAAGAGCGAGAGCTGTGGAAACAGGATGATCAGCATCAGGCCGAGCAGCAGCGCGCCGACATAGGGCATGTAGGTGCGCCAGTGCTGGCCCACCGTGAGGTTGGCGAATTTGAGCGCCATCAGCAGGCCCACGCCCATCGGCGGCAGGAAGAGGCCGATGCCGACGGCGGCGGTCTGCACGATGTTGAAATGGATCGGATCGATGCCCATCGCCTCGGCGATCGGGAAGACGACCGGGATCAGCACGACGGCCGCCGGCAATCCTTCCAGCACCATGCCGAACATCATGGTGATCAGGGCCGTCACCAGCAGGAAGAGCCAGGGCGTGCCCTTCAATGGTCCCAGCACGTCGGCGAGCAGTTTCGGCACGCCGGAAACGCCCATCAGGTATTGGAAGATCGAGGCCACCGCGAGCAGGAACACCACGGCGGCGGTGAGGATGGCGCTCTCATAGGCGAGCTTGCCCATCTGCCGGTAGGTGACGTTGCGATAGTAGAATTTGGCAACGACGAAGGCGTAGCCCGCGACCACGGCGCCGGCCTCGGTGGCGGTGAAGATGCCGAGGAAGAAGCCGCCCAGGATGACGAAGGGGATCACCATCGGCACCGCGGCGCGGCGGGCGGCGGCCAGCAGGAAGGTCAGGCTGGGCTTGCCGTCGACCGGCCAGTCGAACTTGCGGGCGCGGTAGTAAACCAGCGCCATCAGGCAGACCATGATGGTGGCCGCCGGTATGAAGCCGGCGAGGAACAGCGCCACCGCCGAGGTGTTGGTGACCTGGGCGATCACGATCATGAAGATCGCCGGCGGCACCAGCATGCCCATGGCCGTGCCGGCGGCGATCAGCGAGGCCGAATCGGCGGGCTTGTAGCCGGCCTTGGTGAGCGGCGGCATCAGGGTCGAGCCGAGCGCCGAGACCTCGGCCATCTTCGAGCCGCAGATGTCGGAGAAGAAATAGGCGACGACGATCACCGACATGCCGAGCCCGCCCTTGACCCAGCCGACCAGGGCGCGGGCGAACTCGACCAATGCGCTGCTCATGCCGCATTTTTCCATCAAGCCGCCGGCAAAGACGAAGGCGGGAATGGCGAGCAGCACCCAGCTCTGCGAGCCCGAGACCATGCTGGCCGACAGCATCTGCATGTCGTAGCCGCCGATCCACAGCCCGGCGACCCCCGCCACGCCGAGCGCGAAGACGATCGGCATGGAAAAAAGGATCAGGACGACGAAGATCGCGGCGACGATGAGCAACAACATTTAGGACGCCGCCCTGTTTGTCATCCTGAGCGGAGCGAAGGATCTCACGCTCGCAACACACTCGGTGCCGGTGGTCCGTGACTGGACGTTCGGTGAGGTCCTTCGGCTCCGCCTCAGGACGACATTGTCTTTTCGGCGGCGAATGCAAATCATTCGGCTCTGACCTCCAGCGGCACCGTGTCGAGGTCGCGCGGTGGCGGCGATACGATCATCGACACGGCGTAGATCACCATCAGTGCGCCGCCCACCACCACCGAGGCATAGAGCAGCGCGAGATTGAGTTCGAGGCCGGGCGTCTTGAGCGTGCTGTTGAGCACGCAGAGCTTGACGCCGTACCAGGCGGCCAGGCCACCGACGATGGCGATCAGCACATGGTGGCCGCGCTCGATCCAGGCCTGGACCGAAAGCGGCAGGCGCTGGGTGAAGACGTGCAGGGTGAAATGCGTGCGCTCGCGCACGCCGATCGCCGCGCCGATCAAGGTCAGCCAGGCGAGCAGCATTTCGCCCACTTCCTCGACCCAGGTGAAACGGAC
>Ga0193716_1001699_pt1 | contig 12679 bp, 5 predicted proteins | sample U2c1metaG_FD_145901 | JGI IMG/M metagenome (GOLD analysis project Ga0193716, IMG submission 145901) | Soil microbial communities from a riparian zone of the East river system, Colorado, United States - U2c1 | ecosystem: Environmental > Terrestrial > Soil > Riparian zone | place: USA: East River...
GGATCCACCCGCCGGCGGTGATGGCAGTGGCAGCGCCCGTGCCGCTGATATCCGTCGCAATAAGCCGGTCACGATTGGGCTTGATATTAAAGCTGCTGCTGTTGCTCATAGAGCCCAGCCAGTAGGAATGTTGGCTTAAAGGGTTGGTGGTAGCCGCCTCTATGTCCAGCTCTTTCCAGTTGCTTGCGCTGCCGTCAGTGAGCTGAAGGCGATTGCCGGCATTGAAGTCAAAGGTCTTTACAGCCTGACCGGAGATGTTACGATCGAAGACATAAAGCAAATTGTGCTCATCGTCACCGATGACCATATTATTATCATCCAGCGGCAAGGCGGCGGAGGCATCTGAAATACCTGTAGAATAACTTGTAACGGGTGTTGTGATACCGGCCGAAGCGGCATAATTGAGCGTATAGGTAGTGAAGTTGGTGCCATCACCGACGGTCAGCGTGATATCGGAATAACCCTTCGCCGCCGGAACGATCTTTAGCAGGCGTGAAGCTCCGGTCCCTGAGAGGATGAGATTGGCTGCGGGTACAACTGTCAGATTGCTGCTGGCTACCGTGAAGGTCAGGTCATCAACGGGAGTAAGGTTGTCTCCGTCTGCGATAGTAATGGCCACACCAAGGGTGCTTGCGGGGTCGGTTGGATCATTGGTGACGCCGCTGACCGCAAAGGAATTGGCGGGTGAAGCTGCTATACCCCCGTCGACAAGATCGCTTGTCGCAGCCACATCCAGTCCGATCGTGGGTGCACCGGGCACTACAGCAATACAGGGGCTATAAGGTGTAACAAGCGAGCTTTTGCCCGGGCTGCCGATATCGCCACCGACCGATGTCACGGAACTCTCACCGTCGCCGACGACAGAGAGGGCCCAGCTGGTACTGATATTTTTTCCCATTGCAGCAGGGCTGACCCATGCGCTGATATTGTTGGCCCTGACGCCATGCAGGGTCTGATCGTCGTAGGTCAGGCGATCGACCAGGAGCTCGTTCTCATCATAAAGATTGATCTCGTCGGCGCGACCCAGGTTGGTCGTATTACCGCCGATAACCTTCTGCCCGTTGCACAGTGCCCAATCCGTGCGAAAGGCACTGGCGGCGGTCTCCGTGAGAATGACGGACTCGCCGGGTTTGACGATGCCAAAGGCGGTGAGGTTGACGGCACCGGGGATCTCGGCGTTGTCGGAGAAGCTCCAGTTCGTCATGTCGATGGCAGCGCTGCCGACATTGGTGAACTCGATGAACTCTCCATTAGCACCTCCATACATATACTCCGTGATCCGCATCAGTCGTGGGGAGACATCATCGTCGGTTATGGCGATATTCTGTGTCGCAGTACCGAGTATTATACCGGAGGAAGGATTGCTGATCGTCAGCGCGGCAGTCTCGGGGTCTTCTACTTCGGTGTCGTTGAGAACCGTGAAGGTGACTGTGCCTGTTGTGGCGCCATTGGGGATAGTGATGGTGGTGAGATTGGGAGTAGCGACAGCGGCACCGGAGATGCTGTAGTCCGTGGCGGTAATATGGGATCCGGAGACTGTAAGCGTCATGGTTTGATCACCGGTTACTGCGGCCGAGGCAGTTGCTGTGACCGTTACGACGGTGCCGGCTGCTTCCGATGCGGCGTTGGCGCTGACAGTAAGATTGACGGAGGGGATAACGGGAGGTGTCCCGCCGGATGTGGTCGGAGTAAAGGCCACTCCTTTTATGGTTGATGCTGCAGGTGCAGTATATAAATTCACAACCGTGCTGCTGATAGTGATGGCGGCATTATAACCTGTAGCATCGGTATATTTCATGAGGCTGTTGCCCCCTGTGGCGCCGTTGCCGGAAGAGATATACAACTCTGCGGCGGTTCCGGACCTCTTTGCCGCCAGGCCATAACCACCGGTGCCTGTTGTATAGGTGCCATTGGCCGTCCAGGTGCCACTTACGAGGGAATACTTCGAAAGGATGCCGTCCGATCCGATAGTATAAAGTATGTCATAGCTGGTGCCATTGGACCCGGATGAGATCAGGTAAAAATCCGTGAAATTTCCCTGGGTGGTGTTCAAACCGGGCAGGGAAGTGATAGTACCGCCGCTTGCTGCCGAAACAGTGCTGACCACGGCTGCGAGCTTGGCGCTGCCGACGTAGACCGTTCCGCCAAAGGATTTTGCGCTGAGGACGTTTCCGGCAGGGCTTGCAGCCACACCATTATTAGTATATATACCACCCTGATCGGCGATGAACCAGTTGAGATTGTCGATGCTGGTGACACCGCGGGTTTGATTACCGGATGTACCGGTATAGGTCGTTGCTATGGAAAAGTTCTGGCTGCCGTCGAGTGTGCCTACCCCTCTTGGATTGAGGGCATTGCTATTGCCAGTCGCGGTCGCGTTGTTGGCACCCATAAAACAAAGCAGGGTACCGTCGTCGGTATTGGCCAGGTAGCCGGTAGTTCCGGCGCTGGCAGACATGCGAAAAGCGTTGGTGCCGGTACCGGGGATAGCCTTGCTCGTGATAAAAGACTGACCGGCATCGGTAGTATTGAACTCGAGGATAGTGCAGGTACCATTGTTGGAAGAAGCGAGGTCCCCCTGAAGGACGGCGATGTGGCCGGGTGCCGCAAACTGGGCATGAAGGGCGGCTGATAGTGAGAGGGTTAGTATGGAAAGAGCGAGTGCGCGTAGAACTCTTATCATAAGCTTAGTAGTTTTACGCAAAGGTTTCCTGATGGCGTTAAGCCAATGTTACGGTTGTGTTACCATAGTGTTAAGCGTGGAGGCGACAGCGGTAGAATTACTATTCGGACAGGAGTTTTTTGGCGAGGGCGCGGTCAAAATGTCCCCATTTGTCGGCATTCCTGATAACATCTACCAGCTCCATGCTGGTGAAGGACAAAAGATAATAGTCCGGGTCGATATCATTTAAGCCTGGCTGATAGTATTCTTCGAGTACCTGGTTGGCCCGATCGAAATCGCTGGTTTTTACTTTTAGGGTGATGGGTGGTTCGGAACTGACGCCGATGATGATGGGATCGACAAGGGAAGTTTTGTTCTCGATGAGGAGCTCGATGCCGGCCTCCTGTAATTTGTCGGCGATGACGGCCGCGAGGCGAAAATCGGTGAATTTCTGGAAGGTTTGAAAGACTTCAGCCATGATGAATGGTTTGGATTGCGAAAGGAAATTACGTTATTTTAGGCCAAATAACCAAAGATGAGAATTAAGCTATTGCTTTTCATACTGTTATTACATGGCGCTTCCCTTTTTGCACAGGCTCCCGCTTTTATTACCGATAGTCTGGACAACTATATCCGACAGGGGATGAAGGACTGGCAGGTGCCGGGTCTGGCCCTGGTTATCGTTAAAGACGGGAAAATAGTAGTGGCAAAGGGATATGGGGTAAAAGACCTTAATTCAAAGGAAGTTGTGGATGAGAATACGCTTTTTATGATCGCCAGTAATACGAAACTCTTTACGGCTACGGCACTGGCACAGTTGGAATACGATCACAAACTATCGCTGGATGACAAAGTTTCGAAATATCTTCCTGATTTTCAACTATACGATGCTGTTAGCACCCAGTTGGTCTCTCTCCGGGACATCCTCAGCCATCGCATCGGGACAAAAACTTTCCAGGGTGACTTTACGTTCTGGAACAGCAACCTGAGCAGGGAAGAGATCATTCACCGGATCCGGTTGCTGAAACCTCTTAGTCCTTTCCGGCAGAACTGGGGTTATTGCAACAGCTGTTTCCTGACGGCGGGTCAGGTGATCCCCAAAGTGACAGGCAAGGCATGGGAAGAGTATATACAAGACAGCCTGCTGGTGCCTTTGCAGATGGCGCATACCTATACGAGTCTGAAGCTGGTGCCTGCTTCGATGAAGCTGCCGCAGCCTTATACCACAAGTTTTACCGGCGAGCTGCATCCCGTGCCTTTGGATCAATGGGACAATCTTGGTCCTGCTGCTGACCTGATCAGCAGCGTGTCGGATCTGAGTCATTGGCTCCTGTGTCAGCTGGATAGCGGACGGTATGATGGAAGACGGGTTCTGCCCTTTGCCGTTCTGCAAAAGACGCGGGATATCAATTCGATGATCACCAGCCGGAAGTCGGCCGTGGTGCCGACAAATTTTATCGGTTATGGACTGGGACTGGAAGTCGGGGATTACAATGGGCGCCAGGTCTACTGGCATACTGGTGGAGCAGCGGGCATGGTCAGCATTATCACTTTTGTGCCGGAAGAACATCTGGGTCTGGCGATACTGACTAATCAGGACAATCAGGATTTTTATGTGGCGTTGAGACATCAGCTACTCGATGCTTATCTGGGTGTTGGTTATCATAATCGGAGTGGGTATTATTTGAAGGAGTTTACGGCAAATATGAAGGATACGCTGAAGACCATCGGTGGTTGGAAGGCAAGAGTGAAGGGGAATGCTCCACCGCTGGCCCTGGAAAATTATTGCGGGCATTATTCCAATGGGGTTTATGGGTCATTGGATATACGGCGGGATGGTGGGAGGCTGACAATGAAGTTTAATAGTCATGATAATCTGACGGCGAAGATGGATTATATGGACAATGGGGAGTGGTTGTTACAATATGATAATATTGAGTATGGGGTTTTTCAGACGAAGTTCGAAGTGAAGGGGAATAAGGTGGTTAGTGTGGAGACGAAGCAGAGTGATTTTGTGGAGTATGATGGGTATAGGTTTGTGAAGGAATAAGGTGGTGCCATGCCTGTATCACAAAAGGACAAAAGTTGTATTGATTTCGGACGATCTTGGGTGGCGGGGTCGTTGGAAAAAATTGGTTATCAGTTTGTTGCAAGTATGGCATTCAAATTGGGGCCTTTGGGGTCACAACTGATTAATTCTCCGTATGTTCCGCAACTACTTCAAGACTGCCTTTCGCAATATGCGACGCAACAAGCTGTTCACAGGACTGAATATTTTTGGTTTGGCCACGGGACTGGCCTGTAGCATCCTTATTTTTTTATGGGTCCAGGATGAACTTAGTTATGATAAATTTAATCCTGGCGCCGACCATATCTTCCGACTGACGACCAAGGTAAAGGATATCGAGTCTGCGGCGGTGCCCCCGGCTTTTGTGACAGCGATGAAAAGCGAGATCCCCGTGGTAAAAAACACGACCCGCTGTATTCACCTGCAAAAGATCATAACGGTAGGCACGCGTAAATTCGATGAGAAGCATATGTACTATGCGGACAGTAATTTTCTGCGGATCTTTAACTATCCCTTGTTACGGGGAAATATGGCTACCGTCCTGCAGGTACCCGATAATGTTGTATTGACAGAAGCAACGGCGATAAAATATTTTGGCAGCGTCGATGAGGCGATGGGCAAATCCATCTATATCGACAATGATATAAAGGGCACTACGCTTAGAGTGACGGGTGTGCTGAAAAACATTCCTTCCAATTCCCATCTGCAGTTAGACCTGCTTTTGCCGATGCAAAATTGGGACCGTCAGATAATTCAACCGCAACCCTGGCGATATTTCGATAGTTATGTCTATTTTCAGTTGGCCGACGCCGTGAAACCCGAACCCGCAGTCCTACGGAACCTGGAGAAGGAGATCAATACCATGCGCAACAGCGCTATCCTCAATACCAAGGCTGTCCCCGCAACGATGAATATTCAGCCCATCACCGATATTCACCTGTATTCTCGCTTCGGGCATGATGTCGAAGGGCAGGGTAATATTCAGTATGTCCGGATCTTTGCGCTGGTCGCCATTTTTATTATTTTTATTGCCTGTATCAACTTTATGAACCTGGCGACGGCACTATCCGGTACGCGGGCAAAGGAAGTGGGGTTACGCAAAACGGCAGGCGCCTTACGCTGGCAGCTGACAATACAATTTATCGGCGAGTCCATGCTGCTTTCCTTTATCTCACTGGGCCTGGCCCTGATACTGGTTTACGCTACCTTACCCTTTTTCAATACGCTGGCCGCCAAATCCATCCACCTGAACCTGCTTGATATCGGGCTGGCAGGGAAGGTCCTGACTATTGCCGTATTGGTGGGACTACTGGCGGGGAGTTATCCAGCCTTTTATCTCTCTTCTTTTAATGTCGTCAAAGTGCTGAAGGGCGGTGCGATCCTGAAAGGTGGGGGCTCTTTTTTGCGCAACGGACTGGTCGTGCTGCAGTTCGCCGTATCGGTCATCCTCATGGTCAGCACCATCGTCATCTACAATCAGCTGCGCTATCTTCATAACCGGGACATTGGCTTTAACCGGGAAAACTTATTGTATATCCCGCTGCCGGAGATAGGCGACCTCAGGAACAATGCCGATGCGCTGAAGTCCGCGTTGCGCCAATCTTCCCAGGTGGGAGACTACACAATCACCGGGGGCCTGCCTACGGACCTCAACGCCCCGACGCCATTGACCTGGCGGGGCATGGAAAATGGCTCACTGGTCATATGTAACTGGCTGAATGTGGATGAGAATTTCACGAGGACGTTTGGTATGAAAATGCTGGCTGGCCGCTTCTATTCGGGCGACTTTAACGGAAGTGACAGTGAATATGTGGTCAATGAGACCGCTGTAAGGGCCATGCAAATGGATCCGGACAGGGCTGTGGGAAAGATGATCACCGTCAGGGAACGGGAAGGGACCATTATCGGTGTGATAAAAGATTTTAATTTCGAACCGTTGCATAAGCCAATCGAACCATTGGTGATACGGCGCCGGGCCTCCGGTGACTTCCTGGTGCTCCGGACAACGGCAGGCAATATGCGAAAGACCCTTGTATCTGCACAGAATTGTTTCCAACGGGTATATGGAAACACCCCTTTCTCCTATGGGTTTGTGGACCAGGACCTGGATCATCTCTATGCGGCCGAAACGCGGATGGGTACACTATTTAATATCTTTTCCGTTTTGTCTATCGTCATCTCCTGCCTCGGACTTTTTGGTCTGGCTACCTTTGCAACCCAAAGGCGGACGAAGGAGATCGGTGTCCGCAAAGTATTGGGCGCCGGGGAAGCGGGTATTGTCGCCTTGCTGGCAAAGGAATTCCTACGGCTGGTGGCGATTGCGCTGCTGATCGCTTTTCCCATTGCCTGGTATGCCATGAATCAATGGTTACAGGGATTTGTCTATAAGGTGAATGTCAGCGTGTGGGTTTTTGTCGGAGCAGGTGTCGCGGCCATACTGGTTGCGTTTGCGACGGTGAGCTTCCAGACGATAAAGGCCGCGATGGCCAATCCGGTGAGGTTGCTGAGGAGCGAGTAGGCGCTGATTTGCCGTCTCTCGCGGGGGTAGTGGTCAATAAATTGTTAAATAACAAGCGCTTTTCACGGAGTTTTTGCGGAGTAGCTTAGTTTCCCGTCTGTAAATGAAACAGACAAAACTTCTGCGGAAACTTCTGTTTGTGGTCTTCCTGACTTTTTGTGGTGTTGTGGTGGTGGGGCAGGAGACTAAAAAAGTGCAGCTGACCGGAACGATCTATGATGCCTCTGCGCGATTTGCCCTGCAGGGGGTCAGCGTATTGGCGGCATCAGGGGCGGGTACTTCGACGGATAGCCTGGGGCATTACAAGATCCAGCTTTCTGTGAGCGACAGCATTTACTTCTCTTACCTTGGCCGGGGAACAGCTAAGATACCGGTGAAAGATATCCCACAAGGTTTTCCCTTTGACATGAGCCTGGACGTGGCAATAGATTCTTTGCCCGCCGTATATGTCCGGTCGCGGGACTATCGGACGGACTCGCTGGAGAATCGCCGGGAATATAAGAAGGCTTTTGATTATGGATATAGCTACGTGGATAAAATGAATGCCGGTCGTGGAGGGCGTAGCCTCGGAGTGGGGATCGACCTCGACCTACTGTTTGACGGAAAGAAGAACCGGCAGATGCTGGCTTTGCAGAAGAGACTGGAATGGGAGGAAACGGACAAATACATCGACTACCGATGGAATCGTGCCATGTTAAGACGCGTGACGGGTCTGGAGCCGCCGGCTCTCGACAGTTTCATGCGGCAGTACCGGCCCAGCAAGGAATTTATTCAGAGCTGCGCTACCGACTATGAATTTTACCATTACATCAGGGAGTGGAGCAAATATTTCGCCGATGATTGGACGAAGGCGCATGTGCCGGTGCCCGCGCCCGCGGAGCGCGTGAAGGAGTGATGATCATTATTTGTCTAATGCGGCCAGTATGCGCGTATCGACGGCTGGTGTCTTTGTTCCGGCCGGATAACGCTCCAGACGTGTTTGGGCGGCGCGCGCGTCGGCCTCGCGGTGGAGGGCAGTGTAACAGCGAAGGCTCAGCTGGTCTTCGACCCGCAGGTCCTGGTCCTGCAGATAAGGTTCGCCGACACCAAGGTTCTCGGGCCATTTTTTCGCCTCTCCGATATAATTCAATGCCTTCTTATATTGTTTTTCATTGATACTGCCGACGGCCTGCATCAGCAGCGCCTCGCGGTAAAGCTCGCGGCCTACCGTGGCGCCTTCGAAGGGGATGATGTTGAGGTGGTGCAGAAGCTGAACGCAGGTCTCGTATTTTTTATTCACCAGGAGCGTTTTGGCGTAGAGCATTCCCATGATATAGTTGTCGGGGTGTGCTGTATAGAACTGTCCGGCTATTTGCCCGGCACGGATGAAGTTGCCGTGAGTAAGCTCGAACTCGGCCAGGAGTTTGGCATAACGCCATTGTGGGTCGAGTGCGGTTGCGCGTTCGAGGTCGTGGCGGATAGTGGAGGAATCGGTGGGAGGTGTTGTCGCTGAGCCGGTGGACGTTGAACCGGCTGCGAGAGCGGCCCGGAATGCATAGAAGGGGGCGAATGTGGGCTGATCGCCACAGGCCTCCAGCAGCTGCCGGGCGTCCCTGATGCGATTGCGATCCTTAAAGATAAGGGCCAACTGGTAACGCAGGAACCAGGAACCTGTCGATGCTGAAGACAGGAGGCTCTCCAATATTGTGGCTGTCTCCGATCGGAAGGGGAAGGCGCGGACAGGATCCAGCGCTGCGAGGTCCAATGGCTGATGGGTCAGATATGCTAACCAGATGCGGACTTCGGCGACGGGCGGGCTAAGCTGCAATACCTGGATGGCTTCGAGGGGGCGATTGCAGTTGGCATACCAGATGGCGAGCTCGAGATATGTTTCCTGGGGAAGTTCGTTGCGGATGAGATCTTTGAATGCTGCGCCTTGTTGTTCGAAACGCGCAAAATGATTAAGCGGGTCGAAAGCCAGTAAGGTCTCCAGGCTTTTCTCATGAAGCGGCCGGTCATTGAGTAAGCGTGCTGCTACGGCCTGTAGCTGAAGGGCATCGATATTTTGCGGTGATGCGGCAAGCGCCTTAACGGCATAGCTTGCGGCGCGTTGCAAATTATTCTCCCGCAGGTAGAGCCGGGCAAGACAGGTATATGCGGCGCTGCGCCATGCGGGTGTGAGGCTGGCGATGTCGAAGCCATCCCGGGCATCGGTGATGTGACCCAGTTGAAGGTTGATCAACCCATAGATGAAGTTGGCGCTGCCGTCTTCGGTATTGATGCTGAGGGCGCTTCTGGCCAGGGCCAGCGCTTCGGCATAGCGAAGATTACGATATGACAACTCCGCTTTTTTTACGAGAGCCGGGAAAAAGTAGGCATCTTTTTGCAGAGAGCTGTCGAGGGCCGTCTCAGCTGCTATATAGTTTTTTTGATCCATCGCTTCACAGGCGGCGAGGTAATGGCCGTAAGGGCTTGCCCAGTCGAAGCCGGCGGGGGCGTCGACGGGACGGGACAGATCGCCTGCTGTCGGTGAAGAGGACCAGGATAATAATTGATTGCCGAGGGTGGCGACAAGGCTGTCGTCGGCGCCGGGCAGGGCAACAGAATCGGCAAATAGTTGTAACGGAGTAGTGCGGATCAGCTTTTTATAGAGCGTCTTCCCATTGGCTGTGATCCGCAAGGTATCGGTCAGGGTCTGGGCCGGAGAAAAATAGATCTTTAGCTGGTCCTTCTCCCGCAGGACATTCAGCGCACCATATTCACTGGCCGCCACAAAGCCGCGGGTGCCCAGTACCGGATACCAGTATTCCTTCCAGGTGTCGGTCTCATACGGCGCAAACGCCAAATGCTTGAACGGCGTCTGGCTGCTTAGTTCAGTATTCTGATTGAAGAGACGCCCGGATTGGAGTTCGACATACTGGCCGTCGGTATCCGTGAGCAGCCGGTCCCAGATCATGCCCTGACGCGAGAGGCCCCAGATCCAGATCTTCTTCCCGGCTTTATCGTCGTGGGTGCCATAACGCACCATGCCGAGCCCTTCATTGTGCCAATAGGCGCCGGAGAAGTCGGTGTATTTCCCAAAGACATGATACGACTTATAACCCCCGAAATCATTGTTGCGATAGAAAGAAACGTTTTTGCCGTTATCAGGGTTGATCGGCCACGCGCCGTATTCGCCATTGTGACCCAGATATTTGTTACCGGGATAGATGAACTCGAGATCGTCGCCTGCTTTAAGCCCGGCATTCATCCAATGATAATAAGGCTGATCGAGCGGGGTTGTGTTATACCAGAAGGACTGGGTGGTGAGATATGCTTTGTCTGCGGGCAGTCTGATCTCGACGCGCCAGTTGCTCCGGGTCAGCAGGTCCAGGGCGCCTATAATACAGCTGACGCTGCCGTCTTCATTGGTGCGTGTGATATAATCTACCGGTGTGGCGCAGTTGGGAGTATGCCCGATGATCCCATAATTAGCTTCCAGCCCGCCACTGGTCCAGGGCCCGCGCATTGCGACGTCCCGGAATTTTACGGTATGGTTGTAATAGAAAAAGGATTTGTTGGTTGACTTTTCGATGGCGGCCCAGATCTTGCCGCCGATCTCAGGCAGGATAATGACGCGGATATACTTGTTCTCGAGGGCTACTACCTTCCATTTTTTTTCTACGGACTTCGCGGTGAATCCGTCGTAGCGGAAATAGGGATAAACATTATTTGTCAATGGAATGGGACTGGGGTCGGAGAAGGGATAGGTAGGAAAGGACTGCTCGTATTCGCGGACTGTAGATTGCGCACCACAGTGTAGCGCCGCCAGGAGCAGCCAACAAAGAAATAGCTTTTTCATTTTTTAATATTTATAAATGGCTGCCGGCCCATCATTCACGCCAAAGATCAGTTGTTTCGAAGAACCCATATCCACTACACCTCTGACGTCGTCGCGGAGTTGCAATCCACTGCGGTCCTGAGGCACATAATGGAAGTTGCCTTTTCCATCGCCCAGGAGCAGGACACCGTGGTTAGCACGATAACGTCCAAAACGGATACGTGTCCACTGATTTCCGCCGGCCAGCACCAGATCGGGATGACCATCGCCGTTGACGTCGGTTGCCGCGATAGCATACACTGGCCCATACTGTGCTTCGGAGGGCAGTTGCCTTGGTAAAAGACCGCTGTCGCCTTTGTTCTCCAGCCAGATGCTGGAAAGTGTCTCTGCTTTTAGCGGCCCGGCGTCTTTTAGCTCATCGGCGGAAAAGAGATCATGGATCGTGGCGTCGGCGTAGTTGTGGTATTCGATGAACTTCTTTTTCAGAAAGGGGATCTCCGCGGTAAGGTCATCCCTGGATGCCGCGGGGTAAGAGGTGTCGCCGATATAATAACAGAAGACAGGATTAATGGTGCCGTTGTGGTTGAAGTCTTTGTAATACAATGTCAGCGGCCGATCGGCACTGGCAATAAACTGGTTGTTGGTGCCCTGGTTGCCCAATACAAGATCGGGGCTGCCGTCGCCATTGAGATCGGCTACGGTAATGCGGTTCCACCAGCCGGTCGACGGAAATTTAATATATTGAGATGAGGCGTCTTTTAGACTACCATCCTTATTGATAAAAACTTTAACAGGCATCCATTCCCCGACCAGCACGAGGTCGGGTTTTTTGTCTTTGTTGAGATCGATCCAAACTGCGTCGGTGACCATGCCCAGGCTGTCCAGTACAGGTGCAACATGTGCCGTCTCATCGGTAAAATGTCCTTTGCCGTCGTTGTGAAGCAGCTTGCTGCCCGGTGAGAGCGGGTATTTCCCCGGTAATACACGACCCCCGATGAAAAGGTCGAGGGCCCCGTCTCCGTCGACATCCGCCGCTGCTGCGCAGCTGGCATTCAGCAGCAGGTTGGGTAAGGCTTTGACGGCAAGGTTGAAATGTCCTTTCCCATCATTGAGGTATAGCCGCGGTTGCAGCAGGGGATTGTTCCCTTCCAGCTCATAACCACCGGCGGCGACAAAGAGGTCCGGATGGCCGTCTCCATTTGCATCGAAGAAAAGTGCGGCCCCGTCATCGGCTAAGGAATCTTTTTCGATAGCCATCGCATGAGCGGATATAAAGGCGCCAGTTTTGGATTGGAGTAGGAGCCGGCCCGGATGGCCTTTCGAACCGCCGACATATAGGTCATCGAGGCCGTCGCCGTTGACATCTGCCTTGGCCATGCAGGGGCCACGGCGGGAGAGATAATTGAGCAGCAGGGGCTGCTGGTCGAAATCGTTGAAGGCGTTCTCGGTGTGGACGAGGAGGGAGCTGTTCTTTGCGCCGGGTGCCGGGGGGGCGGAGATATTGGTTAATAAAGGTTTTGGCGCGACATGTCCGGCCTTGTAGTCCCAGGCACCGGAGGCGTCCTTTTTGGCGATGTTTAAGAGCTGGTCGGCCTTTACCTGGCGCAAAACCTGGAAGCGATCGTCGGGCCA
>Ga0193716_1001700_pt1 | contig 12647 bp, 13 predicted proteins | sample U2c1metaG_FD_145901 | JGI IMG/M metagenome (GOLD analysis project Ga0193716, IMG submission 145901) | Soil microbial communities from a riparian zone of the East river system, Colorado, United States - U2c1 | ecosystem: Environmental > Terrestrial > Soil > Riparian zone | place: USA: East River...
CCGCTTCCGCCAACAACACATTCATATGCCCGGGCATCCGCCCCGCCACAGGATGGATCGCATATTTCACTTCCACCCCTTTTTCAGTAAGCAACTTCTCCAGCTCATGACAGGCATGCTGCGCCTACGCTACCGCCAACCCATATCCAGGCACGATCATCACCTTATGCGCATAGCTCATCAACAAGGCCGTATCACTGATGCTGATGGATCTGTACGCCCCCGTCCCCACCTCACGACCAGTCCCAGCGCCAGCACCCGGAGCCGCCGAAGCCCCAAAAGATCCGATCAGCACATTCTTCAACGACCTGTTCATCGCCTTACACATCATTATTGTAAGCAAAGTCCCCGCCGCCCCAACCAATATCCCCCCTGTCAGCATCGCCTCATTGTCATACAAAAATCCGCCGCAGGCCGCAGCCACACCGGTAAACGAATTCAGCAGTGAAATGACAACCGGCATATCCGCGCCCCCGATCGGCAGCACAAAACAAACCCCATATACCACTGCCAAAAAAGCAATAATATAAAACACAAAAAAGTTATCAGGAGATATAGTAAACAAAAACCAGGTTGCAAGCCCAACGACGACGATCAGCAAAAAAAGATTGAACAAATGCTGCCCCTTAAAAGTAATATCCTTCACCCGCCCATTCAGCTTCCCCCAGGCAACCAGACTGCCCGCAAACGAAACAGTCCCGATAATAAGACCAAGCAGAATGATCAGCAACGAAGTAAAGGTCGTCTCTTCACTCAGATTACCAAACTCCGACAAGGAGATCAATGCCGCACACGCTCCCCCCATTCCATTGAACAAACTCACCATCTCCGGCATCGCCGTCATCTTCACCTTCCGCGCAGCCAAAGTCCCCGCGATCCCGCCAACCAGCAAACCCCCAAAGATCCATCCATGATTATGCAACCGCACCCCCTCTGTCTCATACAAAAATATCGTCCCTACAATAGCCAGTATCATCCCACCCGCAGCGATAAGATTACCCCTCCGAGCCGTAGCCGGACTCGACAGCATCTTAAGCCCAAGAATAAACGTAACAGATGCGATCAGATAACAAACTGTCAGGATATTTGCTCCCATATCATTTGCGCTTTTTCTTAAACATTTCCAACATCCGGTCTGTCACTACAAAACCACCCACGACATTCAATGTCCCCAGTACTACCGCCAGAAATCCCAGCCCAAGCGCAACATAATTATCACTCTCCGCCTTACCCATTACAATGATCGCCCCTATGATCACCACCCCATGAATAGCATTAGCCCCGCTCATCAACGGCGTATGCAAAACCGCAGGGACCCTGCCGATAACCTCAATGCCAAGAAACACCATCAAAATGACGATATACGTCATCTCCTGGTGACTGCTGAGCCATGATAATATATTATCCATATGGTCTACTTTTCCTTTGACTGTCATCCCTCTCCCAATGCCTTTACACGCTCATTTACCACCTCCCCTCCAAACGTGATACAACAACCCTTCACCAGATCATCATTCATATCCAGTTTCAGCCGCCCCGCCCCATCAAAGATCAATTCCAAAAAATTCAATACATTCTTCCCATATAGCTTACTCGCATCATAAGGCATAGTCGACGCCAAAGCAGAATTGCCTATGATCATCACCCCATCATGAACCACCGTCTCGTTGTTCTTTGTCAACTCGGTATTCCCGCCCGTAGCCGCAGCCAGATCCATAATGACAGAACCCGGACGCATCGTCTCGATCATCGCCGCCGTCACCAATACAGGCGCCCGGCGACCAGGGATCTGGGCCGTAGTAATGACCACATCCGCCCGCGCAACACTCTCCGCGATCCTGTCCTGCTGCCGCTGAGCAAAGTCTACAGATTGTTCCACCGCATACCCCCCCGCCTTAGACGCATCCGCAGCCCCATCTACCTCGATAAACTTCCCACCCAGGCTCATGACCTCCTCTCTAACAGCCGGCCGGGTATCGAAGACTTCCACGACAGCGCCGAGACGCCTTGCAGTAGCAATTGCCTGCAACCCGGCCACACCCGCCCCCAGGACCAATACCTTCGCCGGCGGGATACTGCCCGCCGCAGTCATAAACATGGGAAAATAACGTGGGAAAGCGCCGGCGGCGGCCAGAACGGCCTTATAACCGGCAATATTCGCCTGCGAACTCAGCACATCCATAGTCTGGGCACGCGTAGTCCGGGGTAACATATCGAGACTAAAACTGGTGATCTTCTGCCGGGCCCAGACAGCCATGACCGCCGGATTGAACAAAGGATTAAAGACGCCAACCACCACCTTATTCTGAAAGGCCGCAGCATTCTCAAAAGCAGCAGCATCCTGAAAGCCACCAACATTCTCAAAAGCCGCAGCATTCTCAACGCCACCAGCATTCTTAAACGTCCCCGCAAAATTTTCAGGATGTATCGCCAACAAAACATCGGCACCGGAGACCAGCTCCTCCCTCGACCGGATCTGCGCCCCCACACTGCTATAGGCCGCATCCGGACAATAAGCCAAACTCCCCGCACCCGATTGCACCCACACTGTCAGCTTTCGCTTCACCAGAACCGCCGCGCCTTCCGCCAGCAATGAGACTCTGGATTCAAATGACGGTTCCCTGAGTACGCCAACAATCATAATGGAGCATTAGTTATATCCTTTAAGGTACGAACTATTTGTTATCGGACAAGCATCGATTTTGTCTGTGAAGTATGCGCGCTAAAATAACCCAGAGCCCCACCCGTTATATTGGTCACCGGATTCGACGCCGTAGTCCCCCCATCCCCGGTAGAAGATTGATCCACACTATACCAGTATTTATACACCTCCTTGTCGATACACTGCATCTCCACACTAACATTATCTTTAATGTGTAAGGTGCTGTCTGGGTCCGGCCGCAGCAGGGAAAAATTGCTCAGCTTCCCATCCGTAAAATCATCATTCAGATAAAACAACGTCTTGTCCAATACCCCATTAATGGTCTCATTAAGCCGATAAGAATTACCCTGTCCCACAGGATCAGTAAACACCGGCACCACAGCCTTCACCATCTTGGAAAAATTATATACATCGACAATATAAAGACTATCCAGATTCACCTGGTGAGGCATGACAGAACTCGAAGTAAAGGTACTCCCGCCAACCAATATGCTTAGATAATAGGTCCGCCCTTCCATACCCTGTAACGATTGAGTCTGATAGACACCGGGCTGAACTTCCGAAAGCGTTTCCCCATTACCGGTATTATCCCGGATGCTCACAGTCGCCCCGCCAACCCCCTGGAATACATAATCCGAAGTCACCTCACCCGTCTTGCCGATCCTCACCTGGTAAGGCCCCGGCAGATTAGTGACATTACCCTCGATCACATACTTCCCCGATGCATTCTTCAGATTCAGATCGACCACCTTCTGACAGGCTGCCAATCCTATAATAACCAACAGTGCAAATACAAATCGCATAAATTAAAATTTAAAATTGTAGGAAATAAAAGGTACCGCACTAAATAAAGTGGTCCCCGAACAACACCGGAACACTCTTGATCTCCGCCGTGCTGATATGCTCGACCCCCATCTGTGTCCCCCGGATAGTCCTTCCCCTGCTGCTCTGCGCCGTGACAACCACATTCTGCAATTGCCCCTGCTCTTCCAGCAGCGTCTCCAGCTGTATATTTTCTTTCAGGTCGACGTCGGTAATTTTGCTCTGCCGCCCTACAGAAGAGATGACAAGCGTATACTTTCCCTCCGGAAGCGTGAGCGAATAATAACCATAATCGTTGGTACTAACCCCGATATTTTTCCCTGATACGACAACCGTCGCCCGGATAATACTTTCGCCTGTGCCCTTTGCTTTGACCGATCCGCTGATCGTATGTTTCACCTGCGCTGACAAACCCAGCGACATCGTCGACAGAAATAACAACAACAATAAACGCATAAAATATTATTTTTTAGTCAGTGAAATAGTGATCCCGCCCGTCGCACCAAAAAACAGCCCGTAATAGCAATGTGAGTTTCTGTCGCTCCAGAGATAGTGGTCGACAATATCTTCTCCCTGTCCATTCCTCGCACGGAAATAATTAAAGCTCGGTCCGGCAAAGATTTCTACCCGTGACCCGAGACGATATGCAGGTAATACCCTTAGCGACGACTTCATCCAATCCCCATGTTTAAAGTCGGTCAATCCTACATTCACGACCTCCACATTCAACCGGAATCGTTCAGTCGACACAAGATGCGCACCAAGCCCCACCTCCCAGGCAGCCAGTTCCCGCTGACCTTTGTGATTGTAACCAAGACCCGCAATGCCATAAAGATATCTGCCACCAGATCTGAAACTCAGCAAAGTAGTCAGCGTCTCATCCGTACTGACACCGATGGACTTCTCTCCATTCTTTACAAAATTGAAAATCGCGATCGGGTAGTCACTGCTGTCCGCAATATTGATAAACCCCGCGATCTGTACTCCCTTGACCTTTTTTGCGACATTGATAAACCCGGCGACCTGCGTTCCGGCATTAGCGCTCGCATTAATAAAACCCGCAACCTGCACACCCGATGAATTCCTCCGGGCAAAATTCCCAAACCCGGCTACCTCTACCCCGGTGCTACGCCCCACGACATTCGCAAACCCCGCGATCTGCACCCCGGACGCACTGTCTAATACGACGTTCGCAAACCCCGCCAGGCTCAGCCCCGTCTCCGCACGCGACAAACCCGCCACTGCATTCAACGAAAAATAATTGGTATATGTCTTAGCCTGCACACCATTTGTGCTCATCGGGTATATAAGACCGATATTAACATGTTTTACATCCGGTATCCCGGACTGTGCAGTAGCGTTTCTAACAACGCTAAAAAAAAGAAGTGCGGTAAAGATTATTTTTGTGTCCATACAGGAAAGACACCCTGACTTTCCTTCACCCCTACCCCAAACTAAAAAATGTTTATCCCGGCTGTCCAGCCCACCCAGCCCCTGACATTACCGACAGGAAACGTATGATAGCCGGCCCTTGGCAGAATTGTTTTATACCCATCGGGGAGATGGGTCTCATTCGAAGAAGTGGTCATCGACAACGCAGGCCCGGCAAAAAGAGAGACCTTTCCAAGCTTTACCCGTAACAGGGTCTGAAACCTCACAACCAGGGGTAAGTTCCTGTCATGTCCCACAATAAAACTATTCAAAAGACCTTCGGTGTTCAATGCAAGACGGGAAGACAGTTTCGCCTCGGTCCCGATACCTACACCATAAGCATAAACCTTTTCATTATTCGCCGGGTCAAAGCCAACTTGTACAATACTATACATCTCGCGCCTGCCCATCTTATAAGAAAGATTCAATGGCACCATCTCATTGGAAGACAAAGTAAATTCATGAACTCCATTCTTCACAATATTCACCAGCCCGATCATAACGCCGGAAGAGCTATCCGCTATATTGATCAACCCGATCTGCACCCCCTTCAACCGTCTCGTATAATTAACCAGCGCGCTCAGCTGAACGCCCCTCACCTCCTTTTTACTGACATTCACCGCACCCGCAGCCTGAACGCCCGTCACTTCTCCCTGGCCGACGTTCACCACACCCGCCAGTTGTACTCCCGTCACCGCTCCCTTCACCACATTGCTTACACCCGCAGCCTGCACCCCAACCACCGAATCCAGATCATGGTTATATATACCTGCGAGTTGAACTCCCTGCACCTTCCCTCCGACGACATTCACAACACCAGCGGCCTGCACATATTGCACGGCATTCTTATCGATATTAAAGACTCCCGCCAATTCCACTCCATTCATCCCGGCAGTATATCCTCCCACGATGTTGAGAGAAAGCTTATTCACCACCTGCCCGCTCATCCGTCCATGTGTACCCAATCCCGGCGTCAGTGACATCTGAACCGGCTTGTTGGCAAAGAAATCCGCCAGGTTCAGACTTTGAACGATCGACCTCGAAGACAAAAAGAATCTGCCCAGCCAGGTCTTTTCAACCCGGTTGGTAACCACAAAGGGTGACAGATCTGAGATCTTCTCCTGCGAGATCGGGACAACGAACTGCTGATCCAGGCCGGGCTGGACGAATAGCACCGTATCTCTGTAAAACTGCTTGCTGATAATTATTGTAGTCGAACGCGCAGACTTCTCCTTCAGCCTTAACCGGAAAAAACCATTGGTATCCGTTAAAGTGGATACCAATTGGTCACCGTCATAAATACTTGCATTGCCTATCTTCTGCCGGGTGATCTCGTCCTTCACATACCCGCTGATCATATAGGATCTGGCGGGCGGAATATTAGGTGGGGCCTTGGGTCGTTGTAAAATGATGACATACTTTCCGTTCTCAGAATAGTCATAGCCATCTCCAAGTAGTCGAACCAATACCTGTCGTACAGTCATTCCATCGGCCTCTAAATTCACAAGACTATCCCCGTTGAGGATGGTGGTATTATAGGAAAAAATGACTCCCCCCTTCCGCCCGATCTCTGCCAGCGCCTGGGCCAGCGACCGTTGATGGATAGCAACAGTTATCTTTTTGTCCAGTTTGTTCTGAGCATAAGCCGTCCGCAGCGAACCCAGCAAAAACAACCCCAATAGCAAACCGACAGGTATAAGGTTCTTCATAAAATTCATACCCTCCTATACTATTTCAAAATTATTTCCTGTCCGTTTCGGACAATCGTAATCGCAAATGTCTTGGCAACCACATTCAATATCCCGTCCAGTGACTCATCGACAAATGTCGTTGTCAGCGGCAAATTACGCAACCTGTTCTCGCCGATCACGATATGCACTTTGTAAACCTCGTTCAGTTTCTCGACAAGCCTCCACATAGGAGTACCGTTACACTCAAAAGTTTTGGTCCGGTAATAATTGTAAAGCTGATCCGGATTATCCTCTTTCATCAGTTTAGCATCGTCTATCCCGATGACTGCCTTTTCATGAGCCCCGACACGCACGACATGCCCCCCTTTTTTGATCTCCACCAACCCGGTCTCGACGATCACTTCCGTTTTTCCTTTTACAGCCCTGACATTAAAGGAAGTCCCCAACACGGTGATGGTCACCCCATTCGCCTGGACTACAAATGCTTTATTCTTATCCTGGGCCACCGCAAAAAAAGCCTCTCCCTCCATCTCCACCTGACGGACATCTCCCGCAAAACGCCTTCTGTAACGGATCGACGACTCTTTATTCATCGTAACAACCGACCCCTCCGGCAAAGTATCCGACAACACCCTTACTCCGGAATTGACCGACAAAAATTGACCCGGCTTATATGAATAGGTATAAAAGAACCATCCTCCGGCTACCGCCACGATCAATACAGCCGCCACCCGAAGCATCCACTGGCGACGCCTTCCACTTCCAACACCCACTGCCCCAACTCCAGTCTCACCCCTCCCCGCTCTTTCCTTAAACCTGCCCCACGCCGCCTCTTCGTCCACCACACTATGCACAGCCAGGTTCCTGCTCTCCTCCCAGATCCGCTGAAAATCGCTAAAATACCGCTCATTCTCCGGCCTCTCCGCTCTCCAGCCCTGGACAAAGCTCAGCTCTTCCGCGGTGGACTCTCCCAAAACCACTTTCACCAGGAGATCATCTATATTATTATTTTCTGTCACCGCTGGTTTATTTAAAAAAGGTGATAAATAGCAATATCGTCGGTAAAAAATCAACAAGTTTCAATCGCAATAACTTCAACGCCTTGCCCATCTGGTTCTCTATCGTCTTGACGGAAAGCCCCAGTCTGTCCGCGATCTCTCTGTATTTCAGATCCTCAAAACGGCTCAATTGAAATATCGTCCGGCACTGCTCCGGCAGCTCCTGGAGGGCAATCTCCAGTTTCTTTTCCAACTCCTTCATTACGACCTTTTCGGCCGGCTTCTCCTGTTCGGTTTGTTTATGTTGACGCATAGCATAAGATTGATAAGCGGACCGCACCTTCCGATGTCTCAGATAGTTGAGACTCTCATTATGTACTGCCCTGTATAAATAGACAGAAATATTTTCCTTTATCGTTATCTCCTCTTTCTTCTCCCAAAGCTTTAAAAAAATATTCTGGACGATCTCTTCAGCCGGCATAGTATCTCTCATAATGGTACAGGCATACGAATGCAGGCTCTTAAAATGAGATTTAAAAACCTGCTCGAACAAGTCCTCCACCCCCTTGCCAGCTGTAAAAATACCGGTGCGATTTGCTATCATCCTTTCAGCTTATGACTATATGACACGGTAAGGAACACTTACCCCCATCCAAAAATAAAAAAAAGGGCGCCACCCGGCTGCCCCAAAAAAATCACCCCCCATCTCCCCCCATAAAAAAAATTAAAACCGAATCACAAAATCCTGCTTCACCTTAAATTCCTCCCTCAAAAAAACAAGTCCTATAAAAAAAAGGTCGATCGTCAGATAAACCCTCGGATCATTCTTAATTGTCACCCACGCCTCCTCCATCTCCGCACTCCAATGAATATCGTCAAAAATTAGCACAGCAGGCCGGCCCGCATGCTCCATCAGCTGGTTAAAATAGGCCAAAGTCGGGTCCCGCCGGTGATTCCCATCTACAAAGGCCAGATCAATGCCCCCCATCTCCCCCAACACCTCCGGCAACACAAGATCAAAATTCCCCACCACCACCTTCGCCTCCAATCCAAGCGATCGAAGATTCCTCTCCGCAACAGCAGCCACCTGTCCCGAACCCTCGATCGTCCAGACCCGCCCCGCGTTCCCCCTTTTCACCCCAGCCGCCAAATAAGCCGTCGAAAACCCCAGCGACGTCCCCAGCTCCACCACTTTAACCGGCCGATAATACCGCGCCACCCGATAAAGCAGCTGCCCCAACTTCGCCGGCTTCGCCGCCCGCCTCGTAATATCCCCCACACTCCGCTGGCTCGGAGCCTTCCATGCCGAGCCCGCGCCCAAATCCTCTATCTCGAGCAAAGTCCCATCCTTGCGCAGCCGCCTGCGCAAATCTTCGACAGCAACATAATCCGGGTAAGCAACCCGGTCATTCAAGACATGAAGTATAAAATCGAAAACAAACGGCGAGTGAATGCCATGCCCCTTACCATTGGCGGCCGTAAAGTAATAGTGGAGATATTTCTGTGCAAGCCGGAAACGGGAATACATCCGGCAAACCTACGTAAAATGAAGCTTACTTCTTCCTCTCCCAAATCTGAAAACTATAAGCAAAAGCATGCTTCTCATCCGCCGGAAAATCCCTGTTATCAGTCAACTCCCAAACCTTCTCGTCAATAACCGGAAACCAGGTGTCACCTTCCAACACAGCATCTACGCGTGTCATGTATATCTTATCGGCCACCGACATAGCCTCCGCATAGATCTGACCTCCGCCAATGACAAAGGTCTCCTTACAATCGGTCTCCTCCGCCATCCGCAACGCCGTCGCCAGATCAGCCGCCACCTGCGCCTTATCATTCCCCGGATTCCAATTCTTATTCCGGGTGATCACAAAATTGAAACGTCCCGGCAAAGGCTCCCCCGCCAACGCCTCGTACGTATTTCGGCCCATCACGACCGGCATGCCCCAGGTCGTATTCTTAAAATACTTCATGTCGCTCGGCAAGTGCCAGAGCAGACGATTATCTTTCCCGATGACATTATTGGTACTGGCGGCTACGATGAGACTAATGATCATATTTATGCTTTATACACGTATCCCGCAAAAGTCGCCACAAAACCGACACCCCCCAAATCGCGACGCATCGATTCGCGACGCCCGCCCAAATGCGACGCATCGATACGCGGTGCGCCTTTATACTGCTACCGGCGCTTTAATAGCCGGATGACTCTGATAATTTTCCAGCGTAAAATCCTCAAAATGAAACCCAAAAATGTCCTTCACATTAGGATTGAGCCTCATCACCGGTAACGGATACGGCTTGCGTGTCAGTTGCAGACGCGCCTGCTCCATGTGATTATTGTATAAATGGACATCCCCGAAAGTATGGATAAACTCGCCCGGCTCCAATCCACATACCTGCGCCACCATCAGGGTAAGCAGTGCATACGACGCTATATTAAAAGGCACACCCAAAAATACATCTGCGCTGCGCTGATAAAGTTGACAGCTCAGCTTACCATCCGCTACATAGAACTGGAACAAAGCATGACAGGGCATAAGAGCCATATCCGGCAGGTCAGCCACATTCCAGGCACTGACAATCAGCCGGCGGCTGTCCGGCGTCTTCCTGATCTGGTCGATAACCTGAGAGATCTGGTCGATCGTTTTTCCGTTAGCCCCTTCCCAGCTACGCCATTGCTTACCATAGACAGGCCCCAGCTCTCCCTGCGCATCAGCCCATTCATCCCAGATGCTGACCCCATGCTCCTTCAAATACCGGATATTCGTCTCGCCGCGAAGAAACCAGAGCAGTTCGTAAATGATGCTCTTCATATGCGCTTTCTTGGTCGTCACCAGGGGAAAACCCTTCGAGAGATCAAACCGCAGCTGATAGCCAAAACAGCTCGTCGTACCCGTGCCCGTGCGGTCCGTCTTGGTAGCGCCCTTGTCAATTATATGCTGAAGAAGATCTAAATACGCTTGCATGGGTGCAATTTACAGAAATTTCAGTACTTTAGTCCCGACCTCTACCCCCCTAAAAACCATCGCATTGAAGCTGCTGAAAGTTACTACTTCCGCAAGTGAGCCAACCCTTAAACAAGGCAGGTTCTTCTTTACCACACCCCTGAAAAAGCCCAAACGCTTTGACCTGATCAGTTATCGCGCCGTACTGCCCGACAGTGGCCTCGCCCTGCTGACCCACCGCCTCTGCGGTCTGCCCGGAGATTCCCTTGAGATCAAGGCAGGTGTTTTATATGTCAACAGCCAGAATGCCGATAGCCAGCTACAGCTGAAACACGTCTACAAGATCAACAGAAACGACAGCCAGCCCCTGATCTACGATAAAGCCCAGGCTTATACGATCCCACCCTACACAGACACACTCTATATTTCGCTGGAAGATAAATACGTCCAGGTCAACCAGCTTTCCTGCGAACGGTATACCCTGCCGGCAGGCCTTCGGGATGAAGCAATTTATCTGGTCTATAAAAAGAATTGGAATCGGGACAACTTCGGACCGGTACGCGTCCCCTCCGGCCGCTACTTTGTACTGGGCGACAACCGCGGCCAGTCGACAGACTCTCTAAATCTGGGATTTATAGAACAGTCAAAATATGTAGGCACCGTATTGTGGAAAAAGTAAAAAACTCAGTTTGCTGTTTGCACTAATAATTCATTTACCGTGGCGTAAATCTCTTTCTTTTGGTCTTCATAATGCTCGCCGGTCCCCGGACCGCTAAAACCTGTATGGATCTTCGCTATACGCCCGGCCTTGTCTACAAAGATGGTAGTGGGAAAATTCACGATCCTCTCCAGCTGCGGCAGCGTCTTCTCAGCGCGCTGCGGATCACCCACCGCCACACCGGTTATCAGCATCGGATATTTAACCTGGAAACGTTGCTGAAAACTACGCAGACTGGTCTGCGACCGCGCAAAATCTGTGCTGCGTTCATAGGCCAGCGCAACGATCTCTACGCCCTTACTTTGGTATTCATCATAGAAACCGCTGAGGAAACGCGTCTCATCCATGCAATTGGGACACCATGAACCCATTAGCTGTACCAGCACCACCTTGCCCTTGAAACGCGGCTCGCTCAGAGACACCGCATTCCCGTTAAGGTCCTTAAAGCTAAAGGTAAATGGCGCATCTTTTTTCCATTTGGTCATAGCAAACTGGTCTTCCAGCTTTGCGTTGTCATCCTTTTGCGCAGTCCATATTTCATGAGCCGTCGGTCCGGCAAAATACTCACCGCCGGACAAGCTATTCCCATCGATCTTAGCCGTGAAAAAATAGGCATGCGTCCCGTCAAAACAGGAAAGCTTCAACGAATCCCCGATCACCACCCCTTCAAGATAACGGAGATCTCCCCCCGCATCCAGAAAAGTACCGGTCACCCGGCTGCCCTGCTGCTGAAATTCACCAACCCGGAATGTCGTATCCTTGCCATTGGCCGAATGGAACACTGCCGCCCAACGACCCGCTACACTAACTCCGCCTGCCGCCGTTCCACCAGTCGCCGCAGCACCACCACTCGCACCCGTCCCCTTTCCATCTCCACCCGTCGCCGAACCACCACCACTCGCACCCGCCCCCTTTCCATCTCCACCCGTCGCCGCACCTGCGCCAGCCATCCCGGCCGCCCCACCGGCCGCAAAACGAAACGCCTCCCCATAAAAAGCCCTAAAAGGAACAACCTGATAACTATCTGCCAAATGCCTCAACCAAACGCCCTCCAGGTTCCCCTCCTTCGTAACCGCTGCCCTCAGCTGCGACTCATAAAAAGGCAACCGGATAATAACGGAGTCCCCCTCCCGGGAAATATCATCCACCAACAGCCGCTCACCGGCATTCCGGATGTACAACACCTTCTTCCCGGCGCTGTCCTTTACCTCAAAATTGAAAGCTATATTATTCCCGTCCTTTCTCTGCAGTATTGCCCGCCACTGCCCATTACGAAAAACAGGAGGCTTACCTGCACAAACACCTGCCCCAGACCCGTCGTATAAAGCCCCCGTCGCCGCAACAGCACCCCCCAACTCACCGGGAGTAGCAGGACCC
>Ga0193716_1001701_pt1 | contig 12644 bp, 13 predicted proteins | sample U2c1metaG_FD_145901 | JGI IMG/M metagenome (GOLD analysis project Ga0193716, IMG submission 145901) | Soil microbial communities from a riparian zone of the East river system, Colorado, United States - U2c1 | ecosystem: Environmental > Terrestrial > Soil > Riparian zone | place: USA: East River...
AAGGCTTGCAGGCCGAGGGCGGGTTCGCCCACGACCAAAAGCTTCACGTCGCGATCGGGCACCAAACCCAACTTCGCGCGCAAAACATACCTTGCGATGGAATCGGAGATCGAGCCGGCGCGTCCGACGCCGACGGTCTTGCCGCGCAAGTCTTCCGGGCTCTTGATCTCGCTCCTGGCATAGATAGCGCCGCCGACTTTGTTGATGAAGTTGGCTACGATCACCTGATCCTTGACGCCGAGAATGTGTGAGGTGAGCGCGCCGCTGCCGGTGGCGATGACCGCGGCGACGTCGCCGCTGACCAACAGTTGCTGCGGCCGCATCCTGCCGGCGTAAACGATTTTGAGATCGATGCCGTATTTGCGGCCGAGGCCGTCTTCCGTCGCAATCCACATGGGCGTGTAGTGACCAGAGAAGGATGCGTAGCCGATGGTGACGCTATCAAGCGCCGTCGCGGCGCCGGCCCAAGCTCCCGCTGCGGCCCATAGGGAGAGCAAGCAAGGAACGATGAAAAAATTTTTGCGCGTCATTCGTTCTCCCGCGCGGCAGAATGTTCGGACTACGCCACCGGCGTTACGTAGCGTGTGAATATACGCAGAGCCACGTCGGGATAGTGCTGTGACAACAACCCGACGGCATAGAGCAAGTACGAAGAATCGAGAAAGATGTTCGGCTGGCGCGGCCGCAAGGTTTCGACTCGATCGTCGGTTGTCGCCCCGGGTGTCAATATATACGCGCCATGGGAATTATGAATGAATACGCCGCCGGTGCCGATCAACGTGTGCGTGTCACGCAGATCCTTGCCGTAGTGCGCCCAGGCCTCGCCTTCACGCGCGATAATTCGCTCGCGCCGGCCGACGTGGCGCGCTACGGCGAGATCGACCGCGGCACGCGCCAACACCGCGTCGGCGGCAAAATGCCACGGCTCTTGCGGCACGGTCCCTGTCTCCCGGCTGATCTGTTCGATATAATCTTGCATCGCTCCGCCGGTCACCGCATGCTCGGAAAAATCGCGATTCAAATCTTCTGTGAGTTTTTCCAATCCAACCCGATTGAGAATAGTCATCGCATTGAAGCGAATGCCGAGATCGCCTTCGACGGTTCGTTTGGCGTAGGGCTCGGCCATGCCTTGGGCAATGACATTCTCGCCTGTCGCATAGCCGTAACCGATCGAATGCACGTCCGTGGTCGCGCCGCCGACGTCGACCACGAGCATATCGCCCCAGCCCTTTTCGTCCGCCGTGCCGTCGGCGCCTAGCCGAAGTCCTTCGAGCACCGCCATCGGCGTCGGCAACACCACGTCGACAAACGCCTTTACTTGATCGAGCCCTTTGGCGTGCGTGATGCGCTCCATAAAAAGCTTGCGGATCTCTTCGCGCGCCGACTCTACCGCCAGCGTTCCCGAGCGCGGCATTACATTGTCGACGAGCCTAACCTCTTTGCCTCGCTGTCGCAGCAACTGCGCGATTTCCTCGCCAACCACCTGATTGCCCGCGACAACGATAGGCATCGACAGCTCGGCAGACGCGAGGACTCCCGCATTGTGCGAAATCGTATCGGCGTCGCCGCCATCGACGCCGCCCGTGAGCAGAATCATGTCGGGACGAAGTCTTTCGATTTCTTGGATTCGATCCGCGGCTAGCTTAAACGCGGTGGAGCCGACGATCTTAGCGCCCGCGCCGAGCGCCGCCTGGTTGGCAGCTTGGACGGTCAATCCCGGAACGTTGCCGACCACCGCGATGCGCAATCCGCCGGCAGCGCTGCTCGATGCCAAGACCAATTTGCCTTCTAGCACAGAAAGATCTTGGGGCGGGCGCTCGAAAAGCGCGCAGCGCTCGTGCAGTTGTCCGAGCGCGAGCAACAATCCTTCACGCACGTCGGTCAGCACCGTCGATGGCGCCTGGCTCCGGCCAAGCACCGTAGCCTGGGCAAGATCGACGGCGGTCACTTTCGTAAAGGTGCTGCCGAAGTCGATGAGGATAGCGAGGGAGGACACGATAATTCAAAATGGCAAATTAAAAACGCAAACATTGACGAACTGGAAATGATGAGAACGGGAGATCATCATTTGTTTCCCGGGGTCGAGTGGACGCGTTCCGAAGGCGTCCTGCATTGTCTGGTTTTTTGGGTCTGAACTTTTGCATTTTTCATTTTTAATTTTGCCCTGAGCACCCTCACTTCGCAGACGCGATCATGCGATACAAGTCCATCAGCCGCTTGTCGCTCAGCGTCGACTCGATATCGCGGTTCAATTCCTCGCCACGAATCAATTCGACCTCCAGACCAATCTTTTCGGATTCCTTTAGGAACTGTTCGTCCTTCGTCATCACCGCAAAAGCATCACGCAACATTTTTACACGGTTCGCCGGCACGTTGGGCGGTAACACCAACGAACGCGCGAGATTTTGCCCGGCATAGAGCGCGTTCAGCAAACCTTTGCTGCCGGCCGGCGCGATCTCCTCCATCGGCGCTACATCGGGGATACGCGGGTCCCGCCGCTTCTTCGACGTTGTAAAAAGCTTGATATAGCCATTTTTAGTCCACTCCCGCCGGGTCGACATCAACGAACCAATTCCCTGCGCGCGGCCATCGAGAGCACCACGCTCGATATCCAACAGAATCTGCGGCGTACCCGGATAACCTGGAATCACCGTAAAATCGAGACCGAAAATCTGCTCGACGATTTTCACCACCACGTTGCTGGTGTGATCGAGTGCTTGAGCGCCCATTTTCGGCTGCTTTCCTTCCTTGTTAGCCTTGCGAATCGCATCAAAACTCGGGTACGGCGTCGACGTCTTGAGATAAACGACTTGCGCGTCATCGAAAGCTTGCCCCACCCAAATAAACTTTTTCAAATCGAATCGGATCGCCTCGTTTCCGGTCGCCGTTGCGAACAGGGCACCCGTATTCATTGTGCTGACGCTGAGGCCATCCGGCTTTTTTAGATTGTAGAGTTCGTTAGCGGCGATCATGCCGCCAGCTCCGGGTTTGTTAATAACATCTATTCGCGGTTTACCGGGGATATACCGTTCCAGATGGCGCGCGAGCAGTCGCGCGGTAACATCCGTGCCGCCGCCGGCGGACGAGCCGACTAGAAAAGTGATAGTCTTGCCGGCATAAAAATTAACGTCGCTCTGCGCGTGTAGCGGTTTCGCTGCCGTCAGGGCCAGAAGTGAGATAAATGAAAGGGCGACAACCCGATAACCGAGTGTTCTTAATTTCACTAAATCAAACTCCTCCCTAAATATAATTCACTAAAAACGACGTCGCAGACGATCCCGCGGCGTCGTCTCTCTCTAAACGATTGAAACGTCTGGAACTATTGGAACCACGCGATGCGCTAATACCCCCAACGCTGCTCGACGATCTTTACCCGGTCGTATTCTTCCGCCAGCTCTTTGCGCGCGCGCAATTCTTTGAACGCCTCGTCGACCAAATCCTGCGCGGCCACTTCTTTGATCGGCGGAACTTCGTAATTGAGCTCGCCGAGCCGCTCTTCTTCCTTGAGCATGTCTTCGAAACCGGTCGCCCTGCCGTTAAGCGGAAACGGCATCGCTTCCAGATCGCGCGGGCTGCGCAGATGCGTGACCACACGCTCTTCCGGATCCGGACTCTTGAGCCGCAGGCGTTTTTCCAGATTGTTCACGTATTCGAAATTCTTCGGCATGTCGCGAATAAACCAGTAGCTCCGGATCATTCCCCTGAGAAAACTCTTGACTAGGTCTGGCCGCTCTTCGAGGATTCGGCCGGTGGCGGCGATGATGCGCTCGGGCCGCCCGTCCGGATACTGATCGGCAGGAGAAACCAGCGCATTGCAACCTTCCTTTTTGAGATCTTCGGCGTGCCAAGGCGACACCGGAGCGCATTCAACCTTGCCGTTGCGGATCGCGTCCACATGAAACCGCCCGTTTACGCCGAGCCGCACCCACTCGATGTCGCGGTCCAAATCCAACCCGGCTTTTTTCAACTGAATCTGAATCGCCCAATGGCGAATGCTGTTGAAGTCGCTGATACCGACGCGCTTCCCTTTCAAATCTTGCAGCGACTTGATATGCGGCGGCGCCATCCACACGTTGGTGTGCTGATTGCGCCAACCGCAGAGGATGTACAGATCGGCGCCCCGCGCGCGCTGGTAGAAAACCGTGCGCGACTGCACGTCCAGCGCGATGTCGATCGACTTTTCTTTCATCGCCTGAGAGATACCGAGCTTCTCGAGACCAAAAGGCACCATCGAATCGGTCAACATCTCATAGCCCAGGGTTCCGTGCGGCGTCACCAAGCCTTCGTCGTAGAAGAAATTCATTTCGTGCGCCGTCATCACCGGCACCTGGTGCAGCATATGATAGCAAGTCGGCGCAATTCTTAGTTTCCCGTCAAGCATGAATCACCTCGTTTTTAGAAATGTATTGACCCCTATCACGACTTCGGCCGTTTTGATAATTGTCGCGCGACTCGTCAGAAATATAGCGCGAGCAACGCTCCGGCCAGCGACAGGATGGCGGCAACTCCCATTCCGGCGCGGGTCCAACTATCGACGCGAAACCACGCGCGAACTCGGTTCTCTGGAGCGGCGCAATTCCCATCCGGTGAAATCTCGCCCACGCTTTTTTCCTGCAAACCTTGCAGGATTTGAATCGCGCGTTTGGCTTCCGAACGTGACACCTGAATCTTGACGCCGCCGAGGGACGCTTTCCTCTTACCGCGACCCACGACGGTTCGTTCGTCGGCAAGACAGCTCTCGATGTTCGCCGCCTTGAGCTTGTAAGAGGAAAGCGTCCCTTCTTCAGGAGTACGCACGGTGGAAATCGTGACATTCTCGGCTTTTGGCTTGTCCGTCGATTGCGGCATCGGCGTCATTTCTTGGTGAGCGAGCGGATCAGACCACCGTCTTCGATTTTTTTCATGAACTGTGGATCAATGATCAAACTCGCATCGGTTTGCTTGGCCTGAGGGTACTGCAATGACAGCATCTCCAATCCTCCCTTGACCACTGGCAGCGACGGGTACGGCGCATCGTCGATCGTACCACGGGTATATTGATAGGACTCCTCGAGAATATCTTCATCGGCGCCTTTCATATACTTGCGCAAGGCCGCCAACGACTTCGCTTTGTCCGCCTTGAATATCGCTATTCCCTCGACGATGCATTTGACGAATTTTTCAACCAGTTCCGGATTCTTCACCGCGGTTTGGCGCAGCGTCACCACGCTAGTGTATGGGTATTCGATGCCGAGCTTATCGAAACTCACCAATTCCCTAAAGCCGGCTTTGCGCGCCACAAATAGGTGCGGTATCGACATTGCCGCCGCATCGACAACACCCCGCTCCAACGCCTGCAGGCCGAGGTACGGCTCGCCAGTTGGTAACAATTTTACGTCACGATCCGGAATGAGTCCGAATTTGGCGCGCAGGACGTAGCGCACCGTCGCATCCAAAAACGCCGCCGGCCGGCCGGTCGCAATGGTCTTGCCCTTCAAGTCTTCGACAGTTTTGACGTCCGGCTTGGCGAAGAGCGAGGTGCCGATTTTGCTCGTGATGGTCGCCACCAGTACCTGGTCTTTTACTCCGAGAATGTGTGACGTCATCGTGCCGGTTCCCGAGGCAACGACAATCGGCACTTCGCCGGTGGCGAGCAGTTGCTGCGGGCGCACCCGGCCGGCATAGATCGCCTTCAAATCCAACCCGTACTTTACGCCAACGTGCTCTTCGACCGCAATCCACAGCGGCGCGTAGGTCGCGGTGATGTTGGAATAACCGACCGTCAATGGCTCCAGGCGCGCGGCTGCGAAAACATCAAGGGGAGAAAATAACCAAACGGCTACAAGAGACTTAGCGAGGAAACGCAGAAGTTGAAGCATTGTGTGATTCCCGATGATCAAAGATTAGACTTGCCGGTTATCACTCTGGTGGTTTCATGTCAATGAAAAGTGCTCGATGCCAACGAACGGGAGCTGAAATGAGCAGCCGAATGGGATCCCAATCAAATCGCTTGGAAAATCTCCGCGCATGGCGCCTTCCGCACAAAGAAAGCTAAATCCGAAATGTTAACGGCGAAGGTTGCGCCAAGCCGCTGTCTATCTTCTTGGAATCTGCGCTTAGGAGCCTATGGTGCTAGCGGGCGAATTTTTTTGACCACAGCAGGTCTTGTATTTCTTCCCGCTGCCGCACGAGCAGGGTTCATTGCGGCCAACTTTTTTCGCCGCGGTCATCGGTTTGGGCGGGTTCAGTAATCGCGTCAGATCGTCAATATTCTCCGGTTTGTCCGGCGCTAATTCGATTTTGTAGCTCCAGCCTTTTTCTTGAAAAGTAGCGGTTACTTCTTTGAGGCGCTTTTCTGTTTGCACCGTGACGACGGCCGGGTTCATTTCCGTACCCAATTTCCCGATCTTCCTGCCGTCGAAAACCCCAGGGCGAATTTCAGCATCCACCTTGTTTCTCATCTTCCCGATATCGGTAATTTTGTTGCTCATAACGTCACTATTTCAGATATCCGGAGACTAATCCATATTCAGCCGAAAGCGGTGTCGTCCGTATCAGCGAGTGTCGCGGGAAAACAACGTGGATCACGACGCGCGCGACTTCTTATATTGCAGCACGCTATTTCACCCCATACGAAGCGTAGAGTTTGTCGATGAAGCCGCTTTCGTCGAGTCTGCGCACGAACCGGTCATCGATCACATCTTCCACTTTGAGCTGGGCCAGTTTGGAATTTTGTCCTTTCATCAGGCGCTGAATATTATTCAGCCCATCGAGCGAAGGATAAGGCTTGCGCTCGAACTCCTGAACGAATTCTTTGAAGTCTTGTTCGATCAGATCGAGGCTGGAGACTTTAAGACGCAGCTTGATGGTATTCAAAACCGTCGCTCTATTCCCCGGGCTGAGCGTGAACGCCAGCCCTTCGATTTGCGCCTTGAGCAGGTTCTCGACGACGCTCGGTTGTTGCTGGATCAACGTTTTTCTAACTACGATCGTCGTGCCGGCGATCGCCAGCTTGAGTTCGCTAAGAGTGGGAAAGCCGTTCTCCTTCAGCGCGCGGCTAAAAACAGAAGTGCTAAGAACCAAAGCGTCGATGGTCCCGGTTTCCAACGCGCGATTGAGCACGTTCTGATCGCCGACAACCAACAAGCGGATATTGTCGCGCACCGGTTCCAACCCCAGCTGGTCTAACGCCAGCATGGTGTAAAGCCACGTCGTGCCGCCGAAACTTTGCAGCCCGAAACGCTTACCCCGCAAATCATTGACGCTCTTCGTCCCCGGCCGCGCCATGACCTCGACGTTAACGCGATTGGCAAGGTTCGCGACGATCGCGACATCGGCGCCCGCCGCCGCGCCTCCGAGCGCCGGGGTTCCGCCGGTCACTCCGACCGGCACATCCCCCGATGCCAGCGCCGCCATAAGAGTGGAAGCGCCGCGCACGAACACCAGCTCGGCCGGAACGCCATACTTCTTGAAGAATCCCTGTTCCTCCGCGATCCAGAGCGGCACGAGCCGGGCGCTCAGCGTTCCATAGGCAAAGAAAATCTTCGCCGGAGCGGACGCCGCCTGAGCGGGCGTACAAAGAAGGAGGAAAACAGCGAGCGCCGAAACTAGCGGGATTGCGAGCGAGCGGATTCGGCGCATCTTGGCGGGTTATGTGCGTGTCATCAATTCCAGCAAGTGACCGTCCGGGCCGTGAAAATAAACGCCCCGGCCGCCCTTGCGGGAATTCAACTGGCGGTTGGCCGTGTTCCTGGGATCGCTCCCCCAGGTGATGTCGGCCTCCTGCACGCGCTTAAAGATCGCGTCGAATTCGTCATCACTGACGTGAAACGCATAGTGATGCGGCTCGAAAGATTCGGCGTTGTCAAAGTCCAGCGTCAGCTCTTCGTTGATCCGCACTGGCGTGAAGTGCCCCATCGGCCCTTCGTAAGGGAGTCCGAAAATCTTCGCAAAGAATTTCGCCGCCACCTCTTTATCCTTCGCTGGGACAATCGTGTGATTCAGCTTAATCGACATAATCCCTCCTTTGATCCGATTAACCGTTGCGAAATAATCGGACAAAATTCTAGCTCTAATGTTATTTCTTGTATAGCACCTTGATAAACCCGCTCTGGTCGATGCGCTTCATGATCGTCGTGTCGATGATCAAGTTCGGATCGGTCTCTTTCGCTTTCGGATACTCGTAGGACAGGATTTCCAGCGCGGCTTTGGTGATTTCCAACGACGGCGTGGGGTTCTCTTCCGTCACGCTCTTGGCGTATTGATAGGTCTCTTCCAAGATCTCGTCGCTGGCTCCTCTCATGTATTTTTTCATGACCGCGAGACTTTTCTCATGGTCGGTCTTGGCGATATAGGTTCCTTCGATCATGGTCTTTAAGAACCGCTCGGTTAAATCAGGCTGCTTAATCACAGTTTGGCGCAGCGTCGTGATGGTATTGTAGGGATAGACGACCCCGGCTTTGTCGTAATCGATCAGTTCCCGATAGCCCATTTTTTTCGCGATCAAGGTGAACGGGATCGTCAGCGAAGCCGCCTGCACTATTCCGCGCTCCAATGCTGGAAATGTCAACTGAGCTTCGCCGATGGGTAACATCTTTACGTCGCGGTCCGGCACGAGCCCGAGCTTTGCCCGCAAAACGTATCGAACCATGGTATCGCCGAATGCGCCGGGGCGTCCCGTCGCGACGATCCTGCCGCGCAGGTCTTCAGCGGTTTTGATCTCGGGGCGGCTGAAGATTGCTGAATTGACCTTGTTGATCGTGACGAAAATGATCGCCTGGTCCTTGACGCCTAGGATATGCGAAGTGATCGCGCCCGTGCCGGTGGCCATGACGAACGGAACTTCGTTGCTGGCAAGGAGCTGTTGCGGCCGGATTCGGCCCGCATAGATGGCCTTTAGATCGAGATTATGTTTTCTGCCCAAACGCTCTTCGACGGCAATCCAGAGCGGCAGGTATGCGCCGGAGAATGTGGAGTAACCAATCGTGACCGGTTCGAGAGTAGCCGCCGCGAAGCAGAGCGAACCGACGAGCAGCGACGCACAGCCGATTGAAAAAGTAATCAGCAATTTTATCCCTATCATTTGAAATCTCTTCTCCTTATTGATGTATGGGCAGCCGGGGAACTGTAACTTGTTTTTTAAGGATGATGCAAAGCCTAGGCATCACTGCCGGTCGGCCTCGATTCATCCTCGCCTGATTTTGCAACGAACGATTTGCATCAAAGTCTCCTTTCGCTCCCCGCAGTTGCCCTCCGTCGTCATCTGTTCTTATATCCAAAGGTAGACATCTGAGACTCTCGGAAACGATTGCGCCGGTGGGGAAAGGAAAGGTCTTTTCCTTATGGATGAAGATCTCCTGCAATTCGCCCTGAAGGCATTTGTAACCTTGATCGTAGTTGTCGATCCGCTCGGGGTCGCCCCCAACTTTGTCGCGCTTACCAGTGAGCTCGACACGATCGAGCGCAATCGAACTCTCCGGCGGGCGTTGATCGTCGCGTTCAGCGTGACGCTCTTCTTCCTTGTCGGCGGCCGATGGTTACTCGCTTACCTGGGCGTGACGGTGCACGCCTTCGCCATCAGCGGCGGAATCTTGTTGTTCGCCGCCGCCTGGCCGATGTTGTTTGGCCATCGGCCCGGTCTCCAGGCTCCCGAGCGTAGCGAGCCGAGCATGGTCGGCGAAGACATCGCGGTATTTCCGCTGGCTATTCCGTTGCTCTCCGGTCCCGGAACAATCACGACGATCCTACTCCTCACCAATCAGCAAGACATGGACATATTACGCGCGGGCATGCTCGCCACGATCGTCGCCGTTGTCTATCTCATCGCGTGGTTCTTGCTCTACGCCGCAGATCGCATTGTGACGCGCCTGGGCGAAGGGAAAGTGCGCATCATCACCCGAGTGCTCGGTATCATCCTTGCAGCCTTAGCCGTGCAGTTCGTTCTCAACGGAATCGGCGGCTTTTATGGTTCGTTGATCCACCGCGCGGGATGAGTAATGAATGAGGCAACACAAGTTCGAAAAAAGATGGGCTTTAGGCGGGAAGTAACGGCTTAGCGTTCGACTGACCTCTGGAATGGCTTTGCGTGAACCTCCACGCCGATGTCGATTTGCAACAAATCTTCTCCCACGATCAACGGACCGGAATAAGTTCCCCGCGTCATCGGAACCAAATCTTCGGCTTTGGCGCCGCCGAAAAGCAAAAGATGATTGTAGACCGCCAGTTTTGGTTTAACCTCGGCGAATATTTGACCTGCCTGATCGGGAGTCGTGTGATTGGCGCCAATGCGTTTAAGTTGCTGCAGACTTTCGGCCGCACTGCCGGCCGCCGCGGTAACCTCATGGACCAGGAGATCAGCGTCGCGGGAATGTTCGATCAGGTTTCGATTGAACGTCGTATCGCCGGACAACACAGCCGAGTGGCCCTCAAAATCGACACGGTAGCCGAAGGCCGGCAACTCTTCGCCGCCATGATCGACCTCGAACGCGCTGACGGTCACTCCATTATCGCTGTAAACAATTCCTTCTTTGATTTCTTCTGCCTGCAACTTCACGCCGTCGGGTGGATAGTTTCTGCTGCGCACTCGAATATCGACTGCAAACGCCTGGGGCAAATGCTCCATCATCTGCCGAGTTCCTTGGGGCCCCCAAACGCGCAGCGGGATGTTTCGCTGCCCCCACGGCCGTCCGATCCAACCCGTCAGCCAAAGGTCGGGAAAGCCGACGACGTGATCCGAATGATGATGCGTGAGGAACATGCCGGTGATCGCGCTGAACAGAATCCCGAGCTGATGCAGCCGTTGCATGGCGCCGCGGCCGGCATCGAAGATAAATTTCTCGGCGCCGACTTCGACCAGAGTGCTCGGTCCGCAGCGGTCCCAGCGCGGCGGCGGCGCGCCGGTACCGAGCAGAGTCACGCGGAAAAGATTATCAGCCGGTTTTGTCATGGTCGGTTTCCTTTTGCCGCAGTTTCAAATCCACGCACTCATCGCTCCGCCAACACCGCCTTGATGAAACCGCTCTGCTCCAGTTCCTTCACCAACCGGCTATCGGCGAATTCTTCGGGCTTGGCTGTCTTTGCCTTCGGAACCGTCTTCTCTAACTCGAGCAAAAGACTTGCAATACCTGCTGGATACGGTGGAACATTAAAGCTCGTCTTGATCACCATCTCGTAAGTTTCTTCGAGCACTTCACGGTCGTCGGTGCGGAAATATTTTCCCATGGTCTTCATGGCAAACGCCTTGTCTTTCATACCGCGCACCGCCCCCTCGATGTAGGCTCTGAGGAAACGCCGGACGGTGTCTTCGTTGGACTTTAAAAACTTGCGCGTCGTTACCACGCCGTTAACGTGATACTCGATGTCGAGTTTTGATAGATCGACCAGGTCTTTCAATTTCGCTTTGCGCGCTTGAAGCGTCGCCGGCGGCGTCACCGCAGCAGCCTGCACTTTACCGGCAACCATCGCGGCGATCGTCTCCGCCGGCCCGCCCGTTTGAACCATCGTAACGTCGCGCTCGGGATCGATGCCGGCGCGGCGTAGCGCGATGCGCGAAGCGAGGTCGGATTGGGTGCCGAAGCGCGTCGTACCGAATATTTTGCCGCGCAAATCTTCGATGCGGTTGATGTTGGGCTGAGCATAGATCCACCAGTTAAATTTCTTCGCGATGGTGGCGATGATCACGGTATCCGTACCCGACAGCGCCGCTTGTATCGGACCCGCGCCTCCCGCTTGAATGATCGGCAACTCGCCCGACAACATCGCCTGAATCGCCAACGAGCTACCCGGTATGCTGATCACCTCGACGTTGAGGCCGTTTTTCTCATAGAAGTTGCCTTCCTTGGCAAACCAGACCGACATCTGCGCCCCGGAAGCCGAGCCGCCGCCCGTGCGAAGCTTTTCAAGCTTCTTTTCCTGAGCGTTTACCGGAGCGCACAGCCACAAAACTAAAATAGCGTAGTAAATTAACCACCGAACCCTCATAAATACTCCCCGCCGTTTCATCGCTTCATCAATGTCGCCATGATCCTCTAACTGAGGCACTGCTTCGATTCAAGGGACCCGATGGCGATTTTTTCGCGCGGCCACCCGGCTTGACAAGCAGGGCCTCGACTGTGATAGAAGCCAACTTGGCGTGCTTCCTGAATCCACCTTCCTACTGTGTTCCGGCGACGCCTTGCAGTCGCGAACTTATCAAAATGAATTCACTTCAATGAGTTGCAACGAGATAGTTAACGTTAAACTGACAAGGAGGATTCGCGATGGACTGGCGTCTTATTTTTGAACAGAGTGCGGTCAACGGCGGTGTTTATGATGAGCGGGACCTGGTCGCAAGGGTTTTTCGTCCGGTCACCGATTCATGGTTTCAAAAGCGGCTGGATCACGTGCGTAATGAGCTCAAGCGGGAAATGCACCAGCTACCGATTAAGTCCGATAAAGACCACTGAGACGTTTTTAGCAAACGGGGCGAGCTGCAGCCGTCAGTTTGGATGCAAGTGACGCGCATTGCAGCTCGCCCTTTTTTTCATTTCGACGCATACCGGTGCGGCGGCCCGCCTTCCTTAACAACGAAAATCACCAGTGAGTTTATCAGCCAAACCAGCGGAGACCAAAAGATTTCATGTTCCCGTATCGTGATGAGAATGAAACTCAGCGCCCGGCCATCGTCA
>Ga0193716_1001704_pt1 | contig 12638 bp, 8 predicted proteins | sample U2c1metaG_FD_145901 | JGI IMG/M metagenome (GOLD analysis project Ga0193716, IMG submission 145901) | Soil microbial communities from a riparian zone of the East river system, Colorado, United States - U2c1 | ecosystem: Environmental > Terrestrial > Soil > Riparian zone | place: USA: East River...
GCTCTTTGAGGCTCTCCGGATAGACACCCACTGTCTGGGTGTAGGAATTTACGGCAGCCAATAGGTCATCCGTTGAATCGATCGGCACGAGATTCGCCGTGCGATCGTTCAGCAAGGTGGAGAACTCCACGGCATCCGGTATTTGAGAGACGATGATCGCCCCCTCCTCCTGCCGCCCGCCAATGACATGGAACCACTCGCCCTCCAATCGAAGGGCATCCACATGCTCTTTCAGATCCCGATCGTACAGCTTCGGCTTGGTGCTTGTGGTCTCCGGGAGGCGGACCAGCGCGTCATACACGTATTGTCCGAATGTGTTGATCGTCTTGATGCCGCGGTCGTCCGTTCCGTTCATCAAATAGGAGACTCTCGAGTTCACGCAACCCACCTGGTTCATCGCGCCGATATCCGTCGCCAGCCGGCGCGCCACATCCCGCATGGTCGCATCGTTCTCGAACGCCTCTCTGCCGATCACGCTGGTGCTGCGTTTCGGGTCGAGTGCGATCAATTCCAGGCCCGGTTGAATATAGCGAGTGACGTGCTTGAGGGACGAGAAGCCCCCCCAGGCAACGATTTTCTCGATTCTGTGCGGCTGATAGAGCTTTTCCTCGAAGGCTGCGTCGCCCCCGCGCCAATAAGCTACCGTCAAATGTTTGGTGATCGGGTGATCGGGCGCGATATCGATCATCGTCCGCGCGATGGCGAGCGCAGTGAAGGGATCGTTGGACGGTGTTTTGATAATGGCGTCGCTACGGAGAATGATGCTGCGGATGATCGTCTGCACCGACACGGTCGGACTGTTGCCGGCGACGATATGCAGCGCACGGGACCCAAAGCAGCGCACCGCTATCCGAATACCCGTCGAGAGTTCTTTCTCAACCCACCCCTCGAGGTAGTCAATGCCGATCGTCTTGTCGGCCAGTTCTCGGACTCTTTCTCTGGAAAATAAACGATGAAGAGTACCGTACACCTTATCGATTATCGGGGGCGTCGTGGGCGCCGTTAGATAGGACAGTCTGCAAGCCTGTTGGAGATGAGCATTCGATTCGATTCGCAGGTGATTCCCAAGATTGTCCAAGTAATCGAGAATTTCGTCGAAACTGATGTCGTATAGATCAGACAGCGCGGAAGGACTGCGCAGCGGTATTTCATCGATGTATTTATGCACATCGGGTGTTAGAAATTTCAAGTCGCCGCCGCGTCCGCCCGCTTCCACCAGGTCCTCCGTAATGAGCCTTCCGCGAATTGCCATCGGTGCGACGGGCGTATCGGTTGTCGAGTGGACTGGCTTCATCATGACTATCTCCTAGACTTGAAGATCGCCTACGCCGGGAAGTCGTTCAGAAACCGAAGCGCGGAAACGTGCGCATCCGCGGCGGCAGCGCAAGTAATCTTGTCGCTTCCTCCGCGTTTCTCGCTGTACCGCTCAATTCTTCGGTCTATGTGAGGCGATAGCTTGCCGCAGCGGCACGGGGTACTCCAATCCACGGTAACCTCGTCGCCGGACACGAACCCGCCCCAGTACGTTTCAGCGAGAAGACTGTAGAAGGCGGCGCGGCCCGTTTGCACACCCTGCCGGGGCAGGGGTTCGCCGCTGTCGGGATCCAGGACGAATAGAACTGCGGTCGGTTCGATGTGAAATCGTCCGTGTTCGCACAGCTTATTGCTCCCGATCACTTCGGTCATCCCATACACGTGGTTGAGCCGCGCTACGCCGAAGAAGCGCTTGACGACATCTTCCCAACCTGGAGGAAGCACCTCGCCCTTGCTGCCGCCTCCGGCAATGACGATTGAATTCGGCGCGAATACACCCTCCAGTCCGTCTGCAATTCCCGCGCTCGCAATGTTGTAGAGCACGTTCCAGGCGTTGAGCGTATATATCTGCTTGCCTCTGAGGTGTTCCACGATATCCGCGAAGAATCGCTTCAGGTCCCCGGGCATATTCCGTTGCACCGCCTCGAACTCCGGCTTGCGAGCCAGCAGTTCCGGGGAAAGCTGCAGGCGGTCAAGTTCGCCCTTGGCTTCCGCCGCGCGCATCCGTCCCGCCAAGAACATCAAGTCGGCGCTTTGCGCATAGGGATATAGCGAGTGAAGTTTCGATTGGTCCCCATTGCAGAGATACTTCACAAAGCTGGGAATACTGCGCGGCATCATGCTGGTCCCGCTCCGATAGCCGCCGTTGACGACATGCATATCCAGCGGATGGCCGCGGGTCGGCGGCGTCAATCCCAGAATTGCAAACAATCCAACTTGACCGATTAAAAAGTGCTGTTCGAATTCGTGTCCCGTGCGCGGAAGAAACGACATCGTGCCCGTGGTTCCGGAGGAATTGCACAACCAAACCGGGCTCTGGGCCTCCACCGCTCGAAACCAGTCGTCAATCCCACGGCACGATGAAACATCTACGGCTGACAGATCGACCGTGGTTAGTTTCTGCAGCCATAGGGTGAGTTGCTGGAAGCGGTTCTTCTCCAGGAAGGACATCGGGTATGATTTGTAGACGGTATGCGTGAATAGCAGGGGAATTACGTCCTCGAGCGTTTCGAGAGCGCCGACTTCCGCTTCGTCTGCCAACTTTTTCAACATCGGGATTTTGTCCCGAAGTTGAGAAAAGCGAATCTTCAAACCTGCCAGCTGGATGGCCTCCAGCCTGTCGCGTGGAATTGCGTGCATACGGGCATAAGAAGCGTCGTACGCGCTGACTGGGTCGGCCAGCATCATCGCCGCAGCGGAGTCGACGCCCTCGTGTGCGTTCTCAGCAACAGCTCGACGTGCCGGACCGTCAGCCGCCATCGTTGCCTCGGCGGCCGAAACGGTAGGTGAACGTGACCCCAAAATTTCTCGGCCTGCCCGTGGTCCTGACAAAATCGTCGCCGGTGTAACTGATGTCATTGAAGTAGTACTTGTTCGCAAGATTGCGAACCCAGGCCGTGGCGGTCCATTGCCCGGCGCCGGCGGCCAGACCGATGCGGGCATCGAACGTAATATGCGAGGGGATGTCGTAAACCGGTTCGTTGCTGAGATCGGCGGATTCCTCGCTGTCGTAATAGCTGCTGGCGCCGATGAGTCCGTCGATGCCGTCAAAAAGCGGCCTGCGATATTCCGTGTCGAAAATGGCCGACCATTTCGGCGCATAGGCGAAGGTGTGACCGACGTAATCGACGGGTTGCCCGAAACCGTCCAAGGTCAGCTGTCCCGGTTCGGTAATCCTTGTCCGGGTGTTGGTGAGCGCGCCGTGCAATGTCAGGCCGCGGATGGGAACGAGTGTGGCCTCGGCATCAAAGCCGTACGCTTTCGACTTGGGGATATTGATCAAGCCTTGGACGGCGCCGACCAATGGAGCCGGTGTGTTCGTGAACGCCTGCTTGTTCAAATAATCGTAATAATAGCCCGCGGCCGAAACAGTGAGCATGCTGTTGAGCGCGTATTTTACGCCGCCCTCATAGGAGGTCACCTGCTCCTGCTTCACCTTGCCCAATTCGCTGGCTATGACCGCGGCTTCGAAGGCGTAGGCGCCGGCTTTGAATCCCCGGCTGACGAGCGCATAGAGCATGAGGTCAGGGCTGACATGGTAGTTTGCGCCCGCCCGCCATGAAACATTATGGTCGGTGCTTGCCTGGCTGAAGGCGTAGGGAAGGTATTCGGGCCCCGGTCCTACGGTCGTGCACGTGCCGACCTGGTAGGCGTCGGTTGGACCGAGCCCGCTATAGACTGCACGATAGGCGTTCGCCAGACCGCCGAAGAATGCCGACACCGCAGGAGCCCCGGAAAACAAACAATAAGAATCCGACTGATGGTTCACCGTGTAGCGCGCGCCGGCCAGCAGCGTGATCTGCTTGGTGGCGTTCCATTCCGCATTGACGAAACCTGCGGTCGTTTCGCTGCTGAAATTCGACCGGGAATCGGTGACGAATCCAGGCGAGAAAATGGAGAAATGATTATAGGTGTACGGTGCCCTTTCATCGACGGTATCGTGCGAGTAATTCAGGCCGGCAATGAAATGCACGCCGATGTCTTTCAGATCTCCGGTGAGCCGGACTTCTTCGCCGTAAGTCTGAATTGTGCCGTCGTGCCTGAGTTCGAGAATGTTGATCCGCGTACCGTCACCTTGCCGGTCGATCGATGATCGCAGACGCGCGAAATTGGTCAGCGACGTCAGCGTCAGCGCGTCGTTCAACTCATAATCGGCGCGCAACACACTTTGCAAAAAGGTGTCGGATCTGGCGCCCGGATAGGTGAAGTCGGCGGCGCGGGCGTCGCGGGGCGGCAGAGGATAGGTCTCGGCGCTGCCGTAGGGCGGGACGACAATTGTGCTGCCCGGGCCGCCCTCTGGACGCGATCCGGCAAACTGGAATTGCGTCGGGTCTGAATCGTCGTAATAAGAGTTGAGGTTCAGCGCTACTTTCAGTTTGTCCGACGGCCGCCAGTCGAGCAGCAGCCGCACCGCGCCTTTGTCCGCGGCGCCGGATTCCAAGTATGGTCCGGCAGTATAGGTGTGTTGCCAATCCCCCCCCTGCGTCGTCGAGATTGCCAGGCGCGCGTTGAGCGTGTCGGTGATCGGCCCGCTCACATAACCTTCTCCGGCAAATTGCCCGAAACGGTCGCTCGATGCGGTAAATCCGGTGGAAAAATAATTCGTCGGCTTGGCCGCGATAAAGTTGATCGACCCGCCCGTGGCGTTGTTTCCAAACAATGTGCCCTGCGGTCCCTTGAGCACCTCGACCCGTTCGAGATCCAGGAATGCGCCGCCGGTCATCGACGAATAAGGCAGCGGCGCTTCGTCGACGTAGGTGCTCACCGTCGGTGAAGCGGATAGTTGGTTCGACGTAAACACCAGACCGCGAATGCTGAATTGCGGTATCGCGTCAAAATTGCTGGTGACAGTGAGGCTCGGGACGATATTGGAGAGCTGGTGAACATCGGCGACGCCCGCATTCTGCAGCTGCAGCTTCGTGGCCACGTTGACCGTGATGCCGATATCCATGAGCTTTTCTTCGCGCTTCTCCGCCGTAACGACGATCTCGGCGAGTCCGCCGCTGTCTTCGGCGTTAGGCGCGATTCGAGCTGTCGCGGCAGGCTCAGCGGGAACCGCAATCTGGCCCACCGCCGCTGTTGTAGCGATGAAAAGTGCGCAGGCGGCAACCATAGACTCGGGTAAGCCCTGATTCATTTTCACTGTCTTCTCCCAGGCTATTTTTACTGTTGCGAGAGACTCTGACGAAACTTAACGAGAGACCCTGATTGGAATTTAAGGGCAGAATATGACATTGTCAATATAAAACTGTATTTCGACATATGAAATGATGTCCATGCCTCTTCACGTCGGCTTTGGAAGGCGGCAGCGGACAGTTACTGGCGGGCTCGTTCGACCCTATGAACTCTTGAAGGAGGCAATGGGAAGAAAGTTGCAGGTTGGAACACGCGTGTGCTGCGCCGCAGCTTTTCGCGCCGGGGGCGGCATTGCGCCTCTCCGGTCAGACTCTAAGATAATCGAAATAGGCGCCTTCCAGCGGGTGAGCGAGGGTTGCCCTCAAAGATTTCCCAAGCTCCCGAGAGAACCCCGCCACGGCTGCTGTGTGAGCATCGACCGATTCCCATTTCTCGACGAGGACAAACCTCGCGGCATTGCCCGCATCGCGCAAGAGTTGGACGCCCTGGCAGCCTCCCATGCTGCTAGCCATCTCGGCCAGGGTTAATAGTATGGCTTCAAGCGCTTTTTCTTGTCCGGGTGCAGCTTGCATGACGTAATGACGTGCGATTGGCATGGTTTCTCCTCACGAGGGACGCGGAATGGCAACGCCCGGGTCGGTCTTGCCGCCCCGCACGAGACGCCCCGGCCGTTCGTCGGTGGCGACGCCATCGCGTCGAACGATCCGGCCCGATACGAGGGTGAAATCGTAACCATCGGCCTGCTGATGGATGCGCCGTCCGTTTGCCGGAAGGTCGCGACGCATGTGCGGCGCATGCAGATGGAGGTGATCGAAATCGATGACGTTGAGGTCCGCCTTGTAGCCCGCACGCACCCAGCCACGATCGCGCAAGCCAACCGCCTCCGCCGGGTCCCGGGACATCATCTTCACCGCCAAGGGCAAGGCCACCTTTCGGTCCTCCGCTGCATCGCGCACGTTCGACTCCAGAAAGTAGCTCGGCCAGCTTGCATCGCAGATCATGCTGTAATGGGCGCCGCCGTCGCCCAGTCCCAGAAGTGTACCCGGTGCGCCGGTGAGCAAGCTCGCGCTGTCGAGGCGGCCGCCGGCCGTATTGCCGACCGGAACATAGATGATGGCGCGGCCGTCGTCCTTCAGCAGTTCGTCATAAAGGAGATCCAAAGGCTCACGGCCCGCGCGACGCGCCCGGTTTGCGATGCTGTCCTCGATCGGCGGCGTATAGCGGGGCGGATCGCCGAGCGGAAAGCATGGGTCCCACATCTTGGCCAGAGCAACGAGAAACGGGTTGGGGTCGGTGGGTTCCTCGGCGAGCAGGCGCGCACGAAACGCCGGATCCTTCATCACCGCCAGCTTTTCCGCCAGCGGCAGATCCGCGATCGGCCGATAGCTCGGATTCAGCGCGAACGGATGCAGCGAAAGGTCGAGACCCAGCATCACGCCTTGCGGCCGCGGAAAGATTTGACCGCGGATCGGGCGACCCTCCGCCGATGCTCGCCCGACACCGTCGAGATAATGCTGCCAGCCGCCGGAGAACCTGCTGTCTTGATTCAGAGTGAAGGAGATGGGCCGGCCGGAGCGGACGTTGAGCCGCTCGATCAGCGCGAATTCATCGGCCGCTGGATTTGCCAGATTCGGAAGCAACTGGAATACGCCGGCGCCGGCATCGCGCAGGCCGTCGGCCAGCGCCATGATCTCGTCTTCTTCCGTCTTGACCGACGGGGCGGGCCGTCCGTCGCGAAAACGGTGCGCGAGAGACCGCGAACTCGAGACGCCCAGGGCGCCGGCGGTGATCGCCTGCGTCGTCAGGCGGCGCATCTCGTCGAGATGCGCCTGCGTCGGCGGCATCATGTTCGCGCCGTCTTCGCCCATCACATACACACGCAGCGGACTATGCGGAAGCTGCGCCGCAAAATCGGCGTCCGCATGCCGCGCCTCCAAGGCGTCGAGATATTCGGGAAAGCTCTCCCAGTTCCACGGCAAGCCGTTGGTCATGACGACTTCGGGAATATCTTCAACTCCCTCCATCAGCTTGATCGCCAAATCACGCTGGCTCTGGCGTATCGGCGCGAACCCTACTCCGCAATTGCCCATCACCACCGTCGTCACGCCATGTCCGCTGGAAGGCGACAACGTGTTCTCCCAGGTGATCTGACCATCGTAATGGGTGTGCACATCGACGAACCCCGGCGTGACGATGCGGTCCCTCGCATCGATCACTTCCGCCGCATCGCCGCGCAAATCCCCGACCGCCGCAATCCTGTCGCCGACGATGCCGACATCGCCGCGAAACGGTTTGCCTCCGGTTCCATCCACTATCAATCCACCGCGGATCAAAAGGTCGAAATCGCTGGCCATCATTCGCTCCTTTGCCTGCCCACTATCTGGGCCACGTGCGATCTGCATATTCCGGAAAATCCGCCGCAAAGCTGACCTCTTTGAACGCCTCAATTTCGGTCAGCCGCCGTTCAAGCGCTGCGATCGCCACCTTGTACGCCCTACGTCCCAGTAGAAGGCGCATCGGTGCTTGGGGGTTCAGGGCAAAACGGACGATCTGATCCGCTGCGCGCGAAGGGTCGCCGGGACACCACGACGGAGGATTGTTGATGAGTTCACGCAATGGCTTTACCGTGTCTGCATATTCGTCCATGGCAATGGCTGCCATGCGGCTGCCCGAGCCGACAAAGAAGGACGTCTGGAAGCCGGGCTCGAGAACGGTGACCTTGATGCCGAAGGCCGCGACCTCTTTCGCCAGGGACTCCGACATTCCTTCGATCGCGAATTTAGCGGCTGAGTAGGCTGAAGAACCTGCGAAGCCTTGCACCCCTCCGATCGAGGAGAAGTTGAAGAAATGGCCCTTGCCTCGCGCCCTCATACCCGGCAACGTCGCTTTTATGACATTGACGACACCGAAGAAATGAGTGTCCATCGTTGCGCGCAATTCGCTGTCGCTCGCCTCCTCGACCGCGCCGACGAAATTTGAGCCTGCGGCGTTGACGACGACATCGATTCCTTTGCCGAAATGCGCCTCGCTCTGCTTCACTGCCTCTGCCGCTTGATCTGCACGGGTGACATCGAGCCGTGCACCAAAGGCGCTGGCACCGTATGTCCCGACGAGGTCTTGAACTCGAGCGGCGTCACGCGCGGTGACGGCGACATTGTGACCCGCTGAAAGTGCTTTGGCGGCGATCTCGCGTCCGAAACCCGTCGCGCCGCCCGTCACCAGCCAAGTCTGCGCGTCCAGAGACATAACTAAGCCTCGAACAGCGGCAATGGCGGGTTAGCGGTGAACCGAAACGCCGTAAACCTTTTCCGCGTTCTGGTAGCAGATTTTTTTCTGCACCTCCTCGCTGAAACCGCTGAGCGTTTCCTCGATCTTTTCGTGAACATTGCCCCAGAGCGACATCGGATGCGGAAAGTCGGTTTCGAGCATCAGGTTGTCGGGGCCAAGATCTCTGATGAAGAACTCAACGGCATTTTTATTTTCAAACCAATAAGACGCATAAATCTGGTCGATGAAGGTTTCCCGCGGGGAGCGCTTAAAGGCCGCGCGTTCGCTATCCGTCATCAACTGTTCCCAGAAATATTCCATGCCCTGGACAACAAACGGGATCCAGCTCGCGCCGCTCTCGACCGATACGAACTTCAGACGTGGAAATTTCTCGCACACACCGAGCAGCACGAGGTTGGCGATGTCGCTCATGTTGTTCATGAACAGCTTGAGCGATTGGTACACGGCCAGCGGGCCATTCAGCTTGCCGCCGGGACGAAACATCATCTTGTCCTCGCTCCACCATTCGCTGAGGTCTCCTTCCCAGGTACCGGAAGCGATGTGAAAATTGATGGGCAGGTCCAAGTCTTGGCAGGTGGCGAAGAAACGATCCCAAACCGGATCAGTCAGCGGCTTTTGCCCGAAATCGGCCGGCTTGTCGGACATCGCGATTCCAGTCAGGCCAAGCTTCTCACGGGCACGGTGCAATTCTTTCAACGTTGCGTCCATGTCCCAGAGCGGAAGCGCAGCCTGGGGAAGCAACCGTCGCGAGCCAGCTTTCTGCATTTCCGCCAGCGCATCGTTATACGCCGTGACGTGCCAATGCCGCAGTTTGGTATCGCTGCTCACCTTCATCAATGTCTGGGCGCCGAAGCCGATGACGTTTGGATAGATGATCTGATTGCTGATGCCCTGCACGTCCATCATGGCAACGCGCGCCTTCGGGTCGTAGCATGACGGGGCGATATTGTCGAAATGCGACAGAGAAACTGTCTGCAGGACTCTCTGCGAATTCTTGTCGATCACGGAGGAACCGGCCCAGTAAACCCACTGGTCGCCGACATACCAAGCCTGCGAACCGTCAGGCTTTTCCTTGATATGCAGCACTTGGCCTTTGTATTTGGCCGGTGCCCGCGACTCCCAGATGTCAGCCGGTTCCGACCAATGCGTATCGACATCAAACACTGGAATTCGTTGGCTCAGCATAGTCGACTCCTGAACTCTCGATCGCGGGACACGCAGCGCACGAAGATATCCTCCGCGAGCGCCCCGATATTGTCAATATAGAATATACGTTTCACAAAGAGAATATTTTTGACGCAAAACGGAACTCACTCCGTCGCCTGCTATTCCTGGACTGCTCGCGCTCAATCCTGGAGCGTACGGCGTCGCGGCAAATGGCGGCTGATCCGCCCGCCCTCGATCGCCCTCGATCGCCCTCAATCGCCCTCGATCGCCCTCGATCGCCCTCGGCAGCATCAATGCCGGCTTCTCGATGTACATGACTGAATCTGCCGCCACGCTACTTCGTTCGATACACCCTCCCTACGGAGGCGCAAGTAAGCCAGTGAATTGGTGACGTAGCGCCGTACCATGCGTTCCTTGATCCCCATGAGCCCGGCAATCTCGGCAAATGAACGATCTTCCAGGCGATGCATTCGAAAGGCGCTCTCGTAACTCTTGGGCAGCTCCGCAATCAGCTTCCCGATATTGGCCAGCTCGCTTCGCGCGATGACGGTCCATTCCGCCGATTCCGCGACCAGTGCGTCATCCGAGTCGCCGGTTTGATCGACGCGCGCGCGCGCGCGCTGCTGCCGCAGCCAGTCGATCGCCAGATTGCCGGCGACTTTGAAAAGATAGGCGCGGAGAAATTTAACCGAGCCCGGACTCTCGAGCTGCAGCACCTTTACATAGGCTTCCTGCGCCACTTCACGCGCGGATTGAACATCCTTGAGTCGGGCCGCGAGAAAAAGTATCAGAGTGCGGTTGTGCTCACTGAAAAGCCGCGACACCTCGGCCGCGTGGTCCGCGGCGCTGTGCGCACCGCCTCCGTCAGCGCACTTCTCGCTCGACGAAACGGTTATCGCGGGAACCTCGATAGTTAACATCATGTCGTTCCCGATCTCCCCAGCATCCCGATGTCCAAGTCCCATTCACGCATCAAGACTGGATGTTCTAATAATATTCTAGGTATGATATGGCCATATCATCCATAGAATGTCAATATAGAATATCCCTATCGCGCTCACAAGCGCGATTTCCTAATGCCGCGGCGCAAATTAGGCGGCGGCGGAGCAACCGCTCAACCGATTCTTCGATAAAGAGAATGTCCCATGTATATTGACAACGACACTATCTCTTTTTAATGTTGACCGGATCCCCGCGCCGCGGAATTCCCGCAGGCGATCACAACCCAGAGAGACCATGGCCGAGGCGCTGATCATTGATGCCGTTCGAACCCCACGCGGGATCGGTAAACCTGGCAAGGGAGCGCTTGCCCGCCTGCATCCTCAACATTTGGGGTCGACTGTGCTGAAGGCTATTGCGGAGCGCAACGAGCTGAACACTGCCGAAGTCGATGATGTCATCTGGAGCACGTGCGCCCAAGTCGACAAACAGGGAGGAGACATCGGGCGCATGTCGGCGCTCGATGCCGGCTACGATGTGAAGAGCAGCGGGGTTACGCTTGATCGCTTTTGCGGCGGCGGAATTACTGCTGTGAATCTCGCCGCAGCCTCAATCATGTCCGGCATGGAGGATCTGATGGTTGCCGGCGGAACCGAGATGCTGTCCTTTGTAAACTCGCTGCCGGCAAGCGAAGCGTCGGCGTGGGGGGACCGCGGGAATACGCGGCTGCGGGCGCTTCATCCACAAGCGAACCAGGGTGTGTGTGCCGACGCAATTGCGGCGATGGAGGGGATAACGCGGGCAGATGTCGACGCGATCGGTCTCGAAAGCCAGAGGCGTGCCGCCAAAGCGATCGCTGAGGGCGCCTTCGCGAAGAGCCTTGTGCCGGTTTACGGCGTCGACCGTTCGCTTGTCCTCGACCGTGAGGAATTTCCTCGCCCGCAGACCACCGCAGAGGCATTGGGCCAGCTCAAGCCGTCGTTCGCTGCGCTCGCCGATGTCGAGCTTGACGATCGAGGCACTACGTATAGAAAGCTGATTCGAAGCGTCTATTCGGATTTACGCTGGGATGCGATCCACCATGCCGGCAATTCCTCCGGCGTCGTGGATGGCTCGGCAGCCGTCCTTCTCGCTTCACCGCAATATGCCGCCAAACGAGGCATGAAGGCGCGAGCAAAGGTAGTCGCGTTCGCCAACGCGGGCGATTCGCCCACGCTCATGCTGAATGCGCCGGTACCTGCGGCCAGGAAGGTTCTGCGAAAGGCCGGACTCACCAAGGACGATATCGACTTGTGGGAGGTCAACGAAGCGTTCGCGGTTGTCGTGGAGAAGTTTATCCGTGACCTCGGACTCGATCGGGAAAGGGTGAACGTGAACGGCGGCGCAATCGCTCTCGGCCATCCGATTGGCGCGACCGGCGCAATTCTCATCGGTACAATGGTTGACGAATTGGAACGCCGCGGCCTTAGACGCGGGCTGGTTACAATGTGTGCGGCCGGTGGAATGGCACCCGCGATTATCATCGAACGCGTTTGATCGGTGGAGATGGAAAAATGAATGTTGCGAGACAGGTTGTGCTGATTACCGGCGCCGCCGGGTCGTTAGGCCGGGCAGCGGCGGCGGCGTTCGCCGAAATCGGCGCGCGGCTGGTCCTGCTCGACATCGCGGCCAAGGCGATGGACGAATCATACGGTCCTGAAAACGACACGATGTTGCCGTTCGTCCTCGATCTGGCGGACCGTTCGGCTCTGGGCGCGGTGGTTGCCAAGGCCAAGGCAAAATTCGGCGGCATCGATGTGGTATGCAACATAGCCGGCGGCTTTAGCATGGGGCCGAGCGTGCATGACACGACTGATGAACTCTGGAGCCGATTGATGGATCTCAATGCCGGGTCGGTGCTGAATGTTGCGCGAGCGGTCGTGCCGCAGATGATCGCTGCCAAGGCGGGGAAGATCGTAAATGTCGCGGCAATGAACGGGACGGTGGGCAAGGCCAACATGTCCGCCTATTCGGCCTCCAAGAGCGTCGTCATCCGCCTCACCGAGAGCATGCGCGCCGAGCTCCGCGATCACGCC
>Ga0193716_1001705_pt1 | contig 12635 bp, 8 predicted proteins | sample U2c1metaG_FD_145901 | JGI IMG/M metagenome (GOLD analysis project Ga0193716, IMG submission 145901) | Soil microbial communities from a riparian zone of the East river system, Colorado, United States - U2c1 | ecosystem: Environmental > Terrestrial > Soil > Riparian zone | place: USA: East River...
ATCGAGATAATTGATGACCGTCGCCATAAAGGCCATGGCAAGCACGACCCATCTAACCCTTGTTCCTGTCGCCATCTCCATCCTTCATCCTCCGCAGCACTCTTATGTTGCACCGATGCCGGATTAAATCAGACCCTGCTTCACCATATGCGCTCGCACGGCGTTCAGGTCGCTACGCATAGCCTCGAGGACATGCTCGCGGGGCAGGGTCAGTGTCTTCTTGCCGTTTTCTGCTCCACCCAGCCCGGGATACTCGAAGTGCAGTTGCACAGGTCCAGAGAATCCGTCGGCCTTGATGATCTCAAAGAAGCCGTCGAAGTGAACCATGCCTGAATCGATGGCGCACCAGTGGGGCACATACGCTCCTTCCACACCCAGGCTCTTGTCGTAGGGATCGGCGTGTGTGGAACTCTTTTCGTTGCGTTGCCACAGGAAGTCTTTCATGGCAACCCCACGCATGTAGTCCTTCACAAGCTTCGATGTAGCAATCCATCCGCCGTAGCCGCCCTCGACAGTGGCATGCCCGATGTCATAGTTGATGCCCATCCACTGCGGATCAAGGTCACGGAACATCAGCCAAAGATCCCACATGCAGGCGCCGATCATACCCGGCCCGGAGTGCGTGTGATACATGCCACAAACCTGGGTGCGCCGGTTGAGTTCAGCCAACGAACGCATCTTCGGGCGCATGGCTTCGATCTGTGCCGCAATCGGCATCGCGGAATCGTACTTGAGGCCACCCCAGCGGTAACGATGGATCCCAAGCTTTGAAGCCGTCTTCAGAATCGCCTCCGCCGAGGCCATCGTGTCCGGTGTGATGTCCGTAGTAATCATCGAGACTTCGAGACCAGCTTTGCGAATCTCATCGACAGCGATCGGCAGATCAGTAGTTGCCCGCTCCGGCAATACGTGACCTTCAGCTCGTACCGTGAGATCGATGGCGTCAAAGCCTATCTCCTTCGCGATGGCCGCAGCCTCAGGCACGCTCAGCCACTGCAGATGCTTGGAGAATATCGAAATCTTCAGGCTGCCACGGGGTGTCGCCGCCGCTGGCGGAACCGGCGCTTCCCCGCGGGCAAATCCAGAACCGAGAGCCTGTAGCGCTCCCGTCGTGACCGCGCCAAGCAACAGCGAGCGGCGTGACATTCCAAGTTCCATCAATTCTTTTTGCATCTCCGTCCTCACTTGTCTCGTTTGCCTTTCATCGTCGTTTCGTATCTCGACTGCGAAGGCAGCGCAAACGAAAGCAACGTGGATCCCGCAGTAATGGCAACGTACTGTTTGCCATCAACCGCATATGTCATCGGCGGACCTTTCATACCGACGTTCGTATCGTAGTGCCAGAGCATCTTTCCATCGTTCTCATCCACAGCAACGAAGGCTCCGTTGGGGTCGGCATAAAAAATAATCCCGCTGGCAGTTCCCAACACGCCGGACCACGTCTTCAACACAAGCGGACCGGGCTGCGCAATCTCCCACTTGATGCTGCCCGTCTCAATGTCCACCGCTCGCAGGTAGCGCTGGCCAGGTCCATTCGCTTCCTTGGAGCCGAAGGGCGCCTTGGGATCGCCGCAATCCTCAATTGTCATGAAGTAGTACAGGTTCGTCGCTGGACTAAAGGCTGTTGAGGTCCAGTTGGCTGCATTGTTCGGACACTTGCGCTGCTTGGTTGAGACGGGGCCACTGAAGTGTGCGAGTTGCGGTCGTCCGTCCGCGCCAATGCCAGTAGCCCAATTCAGCTGCTTGAGAAAACTCTTGGCGAGCAGCAGTTTGCCGTTCGTCCGATCGAAGACATACAAGAACCCGTTGCGATCCGCGTGCAGCAACAGTTTCATCGGCTTGCCCCTGTAGACATGGTCGACAAGAACTGGGGGCTCAACTGCGTCACGATCGGCGGTATCATGCGGAGTGAACTGGAAGTACCACTTCATATTGCCGGTGTGTGGATCGAGTGCAAGAATGCTGTTCGTGTATAAGTTGTCACCCGGCCGATCACGATCGTCAGAGTCCGGCCACGGATTGCCGGTAGGCCAATACAGCGTCTCGGTCTCCGGGTCATAGGATCCCGTCAGCCAGGTGGAACCGCCCGCGAGCCGCGGCCATTCTTTGCCCCAGGTTTCAATGCCCTCCTCGCCGGGTCCAGGTAGCGTCCAGTGACGCCATAACAACTTGCCGGTAGCCGTGTCATAGCAGACGATAAAGCCGCGCATGCCCCAGTCACCACCGGAGACACCCGCGATCACCGTATCGTTCAGGATGAGCGGAGACACCGTGGAACCGTAGCGCTCCTTCTCCTCCGGCATAACAACCTCCCACATCACCTTGCCGGTGACCCGGTTCAGGGCCAGCAGATGTGCATTGTCCGTAGTGACAAAGATCTTGTCGCGAAAGATGGCCGGCCCTCGGTTCGTGCCCACCGAAGCGTCCCCCACTAAGCCAGGCGTAGGCGGACGGAAATACCGCCAGATCGTTCGGCCCGTCTTCGCATCCATGGCGTAGGCTTGGTTCTGGCCTGAAAAGTACATAATGCCGTCGACGACCAGGGGAGTCGCCTCCAGCCCAAGCTGCGGCATGGGCGCAATCCACTTCAGCAGCAACTCACTTATATTCGCTTTGCCGATGCCCGTGAGCGGACTATAGCGATTAGCGCTGACGTTGCCGTTATACGTTGGCCAGTTGCCAGCCTTCGGATGAAGTATGCCATCGAATTCAATGGCGTTTGCTCCGGGCGTCACCGTCGCGTTTGGTGCGGGCAGCGCGCCAGATTCCACCCCCGTGAGAGTCCTCAGGTATGCCTTGAGATTCTGCATCATTGGCTGCGGCAGCTCCAACGGCTTCATCGCGGCATGTTGATCCTTCGTCACTGACACCATTTCGCTCAACGGCAACAAATGAAAGACGCCTTTTAGATCCTGCAGGTGGATGTCGTAGTTCGTCTGATTGCGCAGATATCCGCGGAGCGTCTTCCTGCCGGGCTTGGTCACAACAGTAGCCAGTTCGTATCCGGGTGTGATGTTTAGATCAGGCGTCGTCAGGACATTGTGGATGGAAGCCGCGCTCAAACGTGTTCCAACATCGGACAGGTCCGGCCCAATGGAGGAGCCCATACCATGCACCATGTGACACGTGCCGCACTTGCCGTCGCTCCAGAAGTATCGTCTACCCTCGGCCACATCACCTGGACCGACTGACTCGGAGGCGGCAAGATTCAGCCACCGCACATAAGCAGCAAGATCATCGAGCTGCTCCGACGGCAGGCTACCGAACGGAGGCATGCCAGACGCGGGAAATCCCGCTGCGATGGTGCCGTGGATGCGATCGATCGAACGCCCTCTCAGATCCGAATTGTCTGCAAGCGGTGGTGCGTGCTCGCTCCCCACGCCATCCGTACCGTGGCAACCCGCGCAAAGGCTGTCGTAGCGGGCCTTGCCAACCTTTACCGAAGCCGCCATCGCAGCATTACCTCCTTGTGCTGAAACAGAATGCGTCATCAGCGTGGCGGTAGCGAGTACAAATATGCAGAGAGAAGAACGCCCGTCGAGGTATCTCCTCAAAACGATCCTGCCCGCCGTAGAGCTGCGCTTGCCTGCTCTAACGCCTGAATCCTGTGCACAGCCAGGTCGTGGCATTATCACTTCTGATACTCCACAGTACTGCTAAGAATCTGCAGATAGTCGGCGTTGTCAAAGTCTTCGGCCCGATGCTCCATCATGAAGTAAAAGACAAAGCCCTTCCCCGTCGGCAGCAGCCATCCGGCACTCTTCTGCATATAAACCTTGCTGGTCTTCGGATCGGTATATTTCATACCCAAAAGCAGAGTGCGCGGCCCCATAAGCACGCGGTTCACATACACCTCAGTGTCCGCGAACGACGTGGCAGGAAGCGTTCCTTCAGTTCCACCGGACGGATCGCCAAACATCGTCTTCTGGTCAAAGGTGACCTGCTTCGTCGTAACCGGATTATTCGGCGCAAGGTTCACAACCTGATAGGTCACCGGATCGAAATACGCGTAACCACCCTCCGCAAAGGGCTTCGCAGGCAACTCAACGTGCAGAAAATTGAACCAATCCTTGTTCTCCCGCTTGCGCGAGCTGATCGTGTGATGCAGCAGGATCAGCTCGCCGCCGTCAGTAGCATACTGCATGAACTTATGTTCAGCAGCCGATTGCAACTCGCCATAGAGATAGACGATGACCGGACGGTACCCTGCGAGCGAAGGGGGCATCTCCAGCTGCCCGACAATGCGCGGATGCACCTTCGCGTCTTCCTCCAAATGAGCAGCCATCACCTGCATCGCGTGAAACTCGTCGGCGACGATCAGCACGTCCTGTGCCCGGCTATCCAGCGCAACGAAACAGCAGACAATAGCCAATATTAGACCGGGACAGCGCATGACTCCCCTTCCTCGGCGAACGCTCCTTCTGCTAGGAGACGACCCGTCAATTGCTCCCTCGCCAGACCAGACAAGTTCACCGCGCTCCAATTGGTTGGAAGCGTTTCCGAGGTATTCTCAGACATCAACTGCACACCTGTCAACCAAAGTATGCTCGCAGGCGCGAAAATATCCACCCGACCATTGACATCGGGCCCTCGCGGCGCGATAGTTTGAATTTCATCTCCTATCACCCGGTCCCCTAGGCCAAACGGAAAGGCGTATGGCAAACTCTCTTAATTCACAGGTCGTACTCATCGTCGGAGCATCCAGCGGCATCGGCCACGCTGCCGCCATCATGGCTGCGCGCGCAGGAGCCACCGTAGTGGCGGCGGCACGACGCGAAGCGCTACTGCAGGCCATGCAGTCCAAACTCACTTCGGAAGGCGTGCAGATGGCTATTCGCAAGGCCGATGCCAGCAGCCTGGACGACATGATGGCCCTCGTTGAGAGTGTCATCACCGCGTACGGCCGCATCGACATCGCAGTCTATGCCTGCGGCACCAACACTCCCGATCGTGCAATGAAGGTAATGCCTCCGGCAACATGGAACGACATCCTGCAAACAAACCTGACCGGCGCCTTCTACCTCTCACACGCCGTTTTGCCTCATATGCGTAGAGCTGGTGCTGGCCATATCCTCTACGTCTCTTCGACTGCTGGCGCTGTCGCTGATCTGTCCGGTGCAGCTTATCAGGCATCGAAGCGAGGCCTGCTCGGACTCGCGCATGCAATCCGCCTGGAGGAGCGCTCAGCCGGCATTCGCACCTGCTGCATCATGCCGGGACTAACCAATACCGAACTTGTGGAGAAGCGGCCGGAGAAACTCTCCGCCGACGTCTTAGAAAAGGCGTTGCAACCGGAGGACGTAGCCGCGACTATCCTCCATGTCATGCAAATGCCACCTCGCGTCAGCGTTCCGGAGATCCTGATGATCCCTTCCCTCGCATGACCCTGCGTCTCTCCAGCAGGGTCATGCGAGAGATATTGGCAACCGACGCACGTTCGATAAGCTTCACATCTAACATGCGGTGTCGAGGAGTCTTCGAGTCTGACTCCAACAACTCTTTGACAATCTCAAGCGCAGCACGACCCACGCTGTATTTAGGCTGGTGAATCGTCGTAAGGGGCGGAAAACTCATTGCCGCAAGCTCTATGTCATCGAAGCCGATGAGAGAAATGTCTCCCGGAATCTTTACTCCGACTTCAATCGCCGCGCGCATCACACCGAACGCCATGACATCGTTCCCGGTGAAGATCGCCGTCGCCCCCTTCATCGATCGGAACAGCTCTTTAGCCGCCCCATAGCCGCCCTGCAGTGTATGGATGGCATGAATCGTGCGCACTTTAGTGCCACGCTGAGACGCCATCGCCTTGATAAACGCTTGCGATCTGCGGGCCAGATTCGCGTGGCTCTTTGGCCCCGTCAAATGGATGACACTGAGATGACCATTGTTTAGGAGATGCTCTGCTGCCAGTCGTCCACCCTTTTCATTATCCGCACAGACAGTCGAAAAAGCGCCGGCACGCCCTTGCCTGTTCAGCAGCACAATGGGCACGCCCGCTGCGGCAATCTGTTGCTGATCCGCGCGAGAGAGCGTCGCGACCGAGTTCATGATGATGGCCTCCGCGCGCTTATCTAGCAACGACACAATGGACTTCATCTGCCGCTCAGAGTTCAGGTCGCTGTTGCACAACATTACGTCACGCCCGGCCTCCAGGGCTGCGTCCTCCACGCCCCGCGCCACTTCAGCGAAATACGAGTTGCGGACGTCACTCACGATAAGCCCAATCATGTCGGAGCGGCCGGTTACCAGGCCGCGAGCGAAACGGTTGGGCGTGTAGTTAAGCTTTTTCGCGACCCGCAATACACGTGCCCGCGTTGCCGGATGAACGCCATATGCGTCGTTCAGCGAGCGAGAGGCCGTTGCGATGGTAACCCCCGCTGCCTTTGCAACGGCCTGGAGCGTTACTCCTCCCGATAGTAAATGCGATTTTTTCATGTTCATGACTATAACGTCTCACAAAGAAATCGGAATCATCGAACACGCAATGTGCAGAGGGCAACTGCAGTCAATCCTCTCCCCACATTGCAAACTACATAATCAGAACAGCAGGTCAGTTTGGATAGCTGAAAGATCTAGGACCTGTCGGAAACCTTTCCGAAAAGTATCTTACCACTTGAGGATTTGCTTGGGTGTCTTGCAAGGATAAAGTCTTGACAACCGCTAACCCTCGCGCGTAGCTTCGGAAGCGTTTCCTACAAACGGAGCGGTTTCGTTCCGCGACGAAAGGGACAAAAGAGTTTGCTAAGTGTCATGAGCCCACTCCTGATTGCAGCAAAATCCACCGCAATCGTTAGCCCGTCAGCCGTGGACTGGATACGGAAACTTCCGTTTTTGGGAAGTCCTCTTCTGGGATCCCAGATCGTTTGCATGTTCTTTCACCAAGAAGACAAGACTTAGAACGATGAATGGAGCACAATCGATGCGCGCCTTACCACTCAAAACTTCCAAAGCAATTTTCACCCTGCTGCTTGCCTGTGCGACCCTGCGTACCGTGTATGCACAATCCAGTGCGGCGACCATCGTTGGCACGGTAACGGATGACTCAGGTGCCGTTATTCCCGATGCGAACGTTACTGTTCGCAGCCTGGGGACCGGGCAGGAACGCGCTGTTAAAAGCGGATCGAGCGGAGCATTCACTATCTCAGATCTTCAGGCAGGCCATTACTCCATCACGGTCGTACGCGAGGGTTTCACGCCTGTCAAAATTCTTGATACGGACCTTCAGGTGGCGCAGCGCGCAACGATCAATCCAACACTCCATCCCGGTGCGGTCACGGAAGAGATAACTGTGGTCGGGAACCAGACCCCGTTGCTGAATGAGGCCTCGTCCTCTGTAGGCCAGGTAATCGATACGGAGTCTGTCCAGAACATGCCACTGAATGGCCGCAACTTTTGGCAGCTGACACAACTCACGCCTGGAGTCAGCTACATTCAGGGCGGCCAGAACATTCCCGCCGGTGGAACATCGATCCGGGCGAGCTCTGTCAATGTCAACGTGAATGGCTTATCTCCCGCTTTTACGGGATGGTACTTGGATGGCGCCAATATCACCGAGTTTCAGTTTGGCGGCACCATCATTCAGCCAAACGTAGATGCGCTCCAGGAGTTCAAAGTAGAGTCCAGCAATATGGGTGCTGATTATGGACATAGCCCCACCATAATCAATGCCTCGCTGAAGAGCGGCACAAACGCACTTCATGGCACATTGTATGAATTCCTCCGGAATAATGCGTTCGACGCAAAAAACTACTTTTTCCTTCCTCCTGCCGGATCGACAATACGCGTTGAGCCTTTACACCGCAATCAGTTCGGCTTTGTTGTTGGCGGACCCATATGGAAGGAAAGAACATTCTTCTTCCTCGATCTGCAGACAACGCTGTTCACCAACGCCCAGCCATTTGACAATGTGGTCCCGAGTGATGCTATGCGCGCGGGCGACTTTACGGGTGCGGGTCGACCGGTGATCAAGGATCCTCTTACCGGTAAACAGGTCAGCAGCAATGGGGTTCTGAATATCATCCCCGCGAACCTAATCTCACCGCAAGCGCGATATCTGTTGCAATATATGCCGCATGCCAATCAACTGCGTGGCACGACCTCGCATGCGGTGTTTACCAATAATCTGAAACAGCAGCTTGGTCAAGGAGACATCCGGATCGATCACCAGCTTTTTTTCAAGGATCGACTGATGGGTCGCTACTCCATCTCGAATAATCGCGAGAATGACCCTAACCCATACCCCGCGCTGGGAGGATTCCCGCTCCAGAGCAGGGGACAGGACGCTCTCATCCGCGAAACACACATCTTCAATTCCAAGTGGATCAACGAAGCCCAGGTGTCGCACTACCGAAGTTTCTTTCTCTTCGCGAGTTCCCTCCAAGGCACGAACATAAATGCGGCGGCGGGTATTCACGGCTTGGAAGGGCTCTCCCCAAATGCATACCAAGGCTTTCCAACCGTCACCATCTCCAACTATTCAAATTTCGCCGGGCAGTCCGGCGGCTATCCCAAGCAGAATAAGAGTCGCTCCATCCAGTATGTGGATCATGTCAGCTACGCTACTGGAAAGCACGACCTGCGTTTCGGTTATGAGAATTTCCACAATACGGAGACTTTTGTGTATGGCTCCAACTCAGTGGGGACCTTCAATTTCAACGGTAATTACTCAGGAGATAACTTTGCAGATTTCTTGCTTGGGTACCCGGGGAACTCCACGCGCAGCTACTTTCGGGATCTCTGGGGCAACGCAGGCAATTTTCAAGCATTGTACGTACAAGATGATTATCGTGAGAAGTCAAATTTGACACTAAATGTGGGGCTCCGGTGGGAGATCAATCCTTACTACAACGCAATTAAAGGCCAGGCAACCGGTTTCGATACTGCGACAGGAAAGATAGTTATACCTTCGAACTTCTCTATCAATGCCCAACCGGGGACGCCCGCACTGTACTCTCTTTTTTCGGACCGTATCGAGTTAACCAATGACCTGCATCTTCCAACGACAATTAGGCCCACAAGCACGCGGGACGTGGCTCCTCGATTCGGATTTGCCTACAATCCCAAGAAGGGTAATACCGTAGTCCGCGGAGCATATGGCATATTCTTCTTGTTCCCCGATGACAATGCAATCAATAACACCGTTGTATCGGTTCCATTCATCGCAGCGCAGACCACCAATAACACCAAGCCGACCCCGACACTTACCTTCGGCGACTTCTATCAGGGCCAACCCATCGTTAGCGCCAATCCAAATCCGGGTTCACCTTGCTCTTTTGGATTCGTTGCGAACTCATGCTCGACTCCAAGCGTGAGCAGCCTGGATTTGCATGTAGAGGACACCTACATGCAGGAATTCAACTTTGCGATACAGCACCAGTTCGGATCGAAGATGTCACTCGATGTCGCTTACGTCGGCAACACAACGAAACACATGGAACAGTCGTGGACGATCAACGATCCCAGTCCCGGTTCGGGGACCGTGCAGACGCGCCGTCCTCTACCGCAGTGGGGCGCTATCACGGACGCGCGTTTCGCCGGAAACGCCAATTACAACTCGCTTCAGACAAAATTTGAGCTGCGTTCCCTGGGTGGCGCCACGGTACTGGTTTCCTACACCTACGGCAAGTGTTTGACGGAAGGCAGCTATGGCGGCATTACTCGGTCGCAGAATTCAGGCATTCAATATTACGGTCCTTGCGACTATGACATCCGCAACAATCTCGTAACCAGTGCGTTGTACGATCTTCCCTTCGGCCGCGGAAAGGCTTTTTTGCCACACCTTTCACGAGTGGCGAACGGTGCCATTGCTGGTTGGCGGTTAAGCGGGATTGGGACTCTGCAATCAGGATTGCCGTTTACTCCGACGATCAGCAGCGATCAGGCGAATACCGGCGTAGGCGGGCAGCGGCCAAACGTAGTCGGAACTCCGAGGCTCGTGCGCAATCCGAACTGCTGGTTCTTCGATTCCAAGAACCCGTCCTGCGGGGCAGGGGCGGATGCTTTTGCGGTCCCTGCCCTCTACACGTACGGCAATGGGGGGATCAACACGCTCAGAGCAGACGGACTTGTGCAGTTCGACGGTTCCCTGATCAAGATGTTTCACTTTTCTGACACCAGGTCGCTTGAGTTCCGTGGCTCTTTCTTCAATGTGTTCAACCACACTACGTTCAGAACTCCTTCGACGAATATTGATTCGACCTCTGCCGGTCAGGTTACTGCCACTCTCAATGCGGCACGGCAAGTGGAACTAGCCGCCAAGGTGTACTTCTGATGCTTGAAGAAGGAATCAGAAGTCGCCTTGTTCGTCAGTTTCATTCCAACGGCCTATTGCCGGAATGGATGGAACTGGAGGGTAAACGAGCCAGTTGGTTGTTCTGGTTCGTACGGCTAGTTGGGAGTTAGTGGAAATCGGTGTCCACATGGCCCCATGTGGACACCGATCCGAGAGGCTAGTACTTACGACCTCCCAAAGCGCAGTCATCCCAGACCTGCGCCGCACAGCGTGGCTGGGCCGGGGCAGCGATAGATTGCGGCTTCTCGTTCGCCAGTGGGGACTTGATCAAGAGAAGGAGATAGGATCGTGCAACTGCTGTCGCCTAGTGGCTGTGCGGAGGCCCTGCAGACCGACTTGCAGACCTTGGGCGTGCTGCGTCCGATGCCGGCTCTTGATGGAGCGGGGAATGTAGCGATGCGCTCCATCACGTTGTAGTCTGCAACCGTGGGCGACATGGATGGCGTGGCACCTGCGCCGCGTAGCGCCTGGCTGTCAATCATCTCGCGGCTAAGATAGCCCCGGTGCGAATGCTGGCCGCGACTCTCCTGAACATCAACATGTATCAGGCCATAAGGAAGCCGCCATTGACTTCGATCACCTGGCCGTGGATGAAGCTGGCTTGGTCGCTGCAGAGGAAGACGACGGCATCGGCTATCTCTTCGGCGGTGCCGAGCCTCCCGGCGGGCGTGCTAGCGCGGACCCCATCCAGGCCCTCGGCAGTAGAAAAGGCTTTGTGATAGCCAGTGTCAATTGTTCCGGGCGAAATGCAATTGACGCGGATCCCCAGCGGAGCGAACTCTTTCGTCAACCCCTTCGTCATAGTGGAAACAGCGGCCTTCGCCGACGAGTACGCCAGGGCGCCGATGCCGCCACCGAACCGTGCTGCAACCGATGAGATGTTCACGATGTATCCGTGCTTCCGCTTTACCATGCCGGGAAGAACAGCTTGCGCAAGAAAGAAGGAGCTGGTGAGATTAAGCATCATAACTTGATCCCAAAGTTCTTCCGTGAACTCCAGAACCCGTGTGCGAGCCACAAGAGAGCCAGCGTTGTTGACCAGAATATCGACTGCGCGGTCCCTGGCGAACGCAGCGAGAGCACGCGATCCCTCGCGGGTAGCGAGATCGGCCTGTACGATCTCCCCGTCACCACCTTGCGCGCGAATTTCAGTCAGCCGAGCAGTCGCTTCAGTATCCCGCGAGTTGTAATGCAGGATTACGTAAGCACCCTTTTGCGCCAGCGCCAGAGCCGTGGCTGCGCCAATACCGCTGCTTGTGCCCGTGACGAGTGCGGTCATGCCTTGGAAGGCCTTATCAGTGCTCAGAGAATTGCTTGATCTAGGCATAGTATTCACTTCCTTGAAAGTTAGTTTAGGGGGGCGTTGTGGAAGCGCTTCCGAAAGTCCTTTGTACGTGACGATCGCCGATGCTGTCAATGTCGCAGCCGGCGTAGTTCCCGCGCGGTGCAATTCCACGCAGAAGGGCCCCATTGCAATAGCAACAACGAAGTGCGATCTCATGCGCTCCGCGCCCAGCAAGGAAACCAAGCCTTCCTGAGAGGTGAGTGTACCGGAACATCCGTTACACTTTGGACCGGGGACATCCGTTACAAGTCCCTTGCGGAGTTGAGGGCCTGAATTGAGGTTGTGGCTGGTCTTTGCCGTTGCTCCTAAACACCTAACCCGCCGTCGAGGCCGTGGTAATGTGGGTATCCTGACGGGATTTCCAAAGAGTGTGGGAAGCATGATGTCAGGCTCATGCCGGCACAGTACGTGAAGCCCTACGTCAAGACGAATAAGAACGACTACCTGGACGCAGAAGCGATCGCGGAAGCCGTGCAGCGACCGACGATGCGCTTCGTGCCGATCAAACTGATGAGCAGCTGGATCTCCAGGCTCTACACCGGGTGCGCGATCGTTGGGTAGCAAGGCGCACTGCGGTCATGAACCAGATGCGCGGATTCTTGCTCGAACGCGGCATCACGATGCGGAAGGGGCCTTCTCACCTGGCTGCGCGGCTGCAAATCATTTTCGGAGAAGGCAATTGTTCCTTCTCAGGACGGGCGCAAGGTTTGCTTTTGGAGTTGAAGCACGAGTGGGATGAACTCGAGAGGCGGATTAAGGAAGCAAGCGCCGAACTTCAGCGGATTGCGAAACAGGATGATGCCTGCAGTCGTTTGATGGAGATCCCCGGCATCGGCCCCTTGGTGTCGACGGCACTGGTAGCGTCGGTCGGCTATGCAATCACCTTCCGAAAAGGAAGGGATCTGGCTGCATGGCTGGGTCTGGTTCCACGCCAACACTCTACCGGTGGCAGGCCGAAGTTATTAGGCATTAGCAAGCGAGGAAATGAGTATCTGCGAC
>Ga0193716_1001706_pt1 | contig 12634 bp, 11 predicted proteins | sample U2c1metaG_FD_145901 | JGI IMG/M metagenome (GOLD analysis project Ga0193716, IMG submission 145901) | Soil microbial communities from a riparian zone of the East river system, Colorado, United States - U2c1 | ecosystem: Environmental > Terrestrial > Soil > Riparian zone | place: USA: East River...
CCAGTTGCACGATCAGGATGAACGGCTGGTAGACGCCGCGCTGGCGCTCCTTGCTCCAGCCCTTGAAGCCGCACCAGATGGTGACGAAGGCGCCGGGGAAGGCGGCAGCACCTCCCGTGACGCCGCCCAGGAAGCCTGCGAACCCGTCCCACAGCGCGTGCTGCCGCTGCAGGACGATGGGCCGGCGGAAAATCATGAAAGCGGCGTAGAGCACGAGCAAGCCGCCGATGACGTGGGTATAGAGGACGGGTCTGCTGTGCAGCAGGACATAAACGCCGAGCGGCAGACCGACGGCCGCGCCGCCCACGAAGACCGACACGCCGCGCCAGCGGATGTCGCGGCGCAGCGACCACACCATCAGCGCCTGGCCGCCGACGCTGCAGACCATCATGATCTCGACGACATGGACGGGGTCGTCGAGCAGGTGAAACAGCATGGCCCCGCAGATCGCCGAGAAGGCAAAGCCCGCGATGCTCGACGTCCAGGCCGCGACGAAAATCGCCGCCATCGCCCACAGCGAAACCTGCGCCGAATCCGACACGGCGAGCACGCCCGCATAGGCCGCGAGTGCCGCCAGGCCGGCGCCATACATAACGAGGCGTCTTTGCCAGCCAGCCAATATCCAGTCGCCCAAGGCTTCGGCGCGCGCCTGGCGCGCCCGTTCGAGCGGGTCCGATGTCGACGAAAACAAAGCGGGGGACGCGGCCTTCTGAGCCATGATCTCCGGCCTCCTTGTGCAAACGCGAACCGATGGAAGGCGCGCACGCTAAGCCGCGCCGGGTCCGTCGCGCATCGGAGGCTTCCCCCTATTTTGCCGTCGCGATCTCCCCATGCTGGGCGAGCAGTTGGCGCTCCTGGGCGATCCGCGCCGCTTCCCCGCGCGACGTCGCACCGAGCTTTGCGAGCACCGAGGAGACATGGTGGTCGACGGTCTTGGGCGACACATGCAGCCGGGCGCCGATCCGCCCGTTGGTCAGGCCGTCGGCGACGCAGCCCAGGATCTCCATCTCGCGCACCGTGAGCCCGTACGGGTTGCGACGCGTCGTGGGCCGGGGCCCGCGCGGGATGTGGCGTATCCCCGCCCCGCGCATGCGCTGGCGCAGCAGCGCCGCCGCCGGCGCGGCGCCCAGGCGGGTGAAGATCTCCAGCGCCTCGATTTGTGCCGATGTGTCGCCGTCGGCGAGCGCCCGCGCCTGCTCATAGGGACAGCCGAGCTTCTCCCAGGCCGCGGCGGCGCGCCGCCACTGGCCCTTCATCTGCAGCAGGAACGGCGGCGCGCACCAGGACGGCGCGGCGATGCATTCGCCGCCGAGCCGGCGCAGGAAGATCAATTCGCCGGCATACCAGCTATGGTGACGCTTGAGCGCGAGTTCGCAGGCGGCGCCTGCTTCCGCCGCGGTGCGTGCAGTATCGCCGGCGAGCCACGCCGCCTCGGCGCGCGCCGCGCGGACGGGTGCCAGGCGCTGCAGCGTCTCGGTCTTGGCCGCAAGCTCGAGCGCCTCGTCGAGCACCGTCTCCGCGCCGGGATCGCCGCGCCGCGCGCGCACGCGGCCGAGCGCCACCAGCGACACGATCCGGCTGATCGCCGAGATGCTGGGCCGCACGATGATCGATGTTGCGATGTCGCTCGCTTCGTCCCAGCGCCCCTGATGGAGCCGCGTCAAGGCAAGCCAGGCGTGCATGTAGTGGTTGGCATAGTCGAGATCGCGCTCGGCCGTGTAGGCCATGCCTTCGGCGAGATGGCGTTCGGCCTCGGCATAGCGGTACTGCTCGCCATAGGATGCGCCGATGTTGCAATGGCCGACGCCGACCTGGGCATCCATCCCGGTCTGCTGCGCGAGCGCAATGCTGCGCTGGAGATGGTCGAGGCCGCTGTCGTCGCCGCTGACCAACAGCGCCGAGCCGATGACATTTTCCGCCGCCGCGATGGTGACGTCGTCGTGGAAGCACGACGCCAGTCCGATCGCCGACTGGCCAAGACGAACGGCAACGGCGCAGTCGCGGTCCAGCATCCTGAGATGCGCCTGCACGCGGAAGGCATTGGCGAGCTGCCGCGACGGCGGCAATTTCTCCAGCACTTCGATGGCATGACGGCTCGTCTCGTCGGCCGCGGCGTTGCGGCCGGCGCGCACCAGCGGCCAGGCGAGCTCGGCGAGATTCTCGCCTTCCTTCAACGGATCGCCCACCTCGCGCCACAGCTCGATCGCCTGCCGGCGCGCCCCTTCGGCCTCCGGAAGCTGGTCGACGATGGCGCATTCCTCGGCATAGGCCTCGCAGTACAAAGCGCGCTCGCCGGCCGGCCGGTCGGCGGCATGGGCCAGGATGCGGGCATATTGCGCCGCCGCCTCGCGATGGGCGCCGACGGCAGCAGCGGCGCGGGCCGCGGCCAATCCGAATTCACGGACGGCTTCGGAATCGCCCGCGCCCTGCGCGTACTGCACCAGCTGGGCGAGCTCGGCACGCTTGGTGTCGGTCTTCCTCAGGATTTCGAGGGCCCGGCGATTGAGTTCCCTGAAGCGCGTCGGATCGAGGTCGGTCAGCACCGCCTCGCGCGCCAGCTCATGGCGGAAAGCAAGGCCAGCACCCGCGGCTTCGAGCATGCCGCTCCGGGTGCAATCCGCCAGGCCTTCGAGCTTGCCGTCCAGCACCCGCTCCAGCAGACGATGGTCGATGCGGCTGCCGATCACCGCGGCGGCCTCCAGGACGGCGCGGCCGGCAGGGCTGAGCATCGCCGCCCGCGCCAGCACGGCGTCGCGCACCGTCGGCGGAATGCCGCAGGCTGCGCTCGACAGGATCTCGGTGACGAAGAACGGATTGCCCGAGGTCTGGCGGTGAAGCGCCGCCGGATCGAGCGCGCGGCCGTCCACCAGGGCGCGGATGGCTTCGATCGAAAGCCGCGGCAGCTCGATGCGCACCGTGGCCTTCGAGGCCGCGAGGTCGCCCAGCAGCATCCTGAGCGAGCGCTGGGTGGCGACTTCGTCCTCGCGATAGGTGAGCACGAGAAGCGCGCCGGTCTGCGCCATGCGCCGGCCGAGGAACTTCACGAGATCGAGCGTGGCGTCATCGGCCCAGTGGATGTCCTCGATGACAACGACCGTCGGCGCCCGCGACGCGCGCAGCATTCCGAGCAGGGAGGAGAACAGCGCCGCGCGCTTGGGGCCGCTTTCGAGCTCGGCGAGCAGCCGCGCGTTGGTCTGGCGGGCGATATCGTAGAGCGGACCGAGCGGCGTGGGCGTAACCAGCGGATCGCAGTTGCCCTTCAGCACGCAGACGCCTTGCGCGTGCGTCGCGATGAAGCCCTCGACAAACGATGTCTTGCCGATGCCCGCTTCGCCGCTGACAAGTGCTATCCGCCCGCAACCGGCGGCGGCTTGGTCGAGCGCGGCCGCCAGGACGGCCAAATCGCGTTCTCGTTCGAGCAGTTCCACGGGCAACCTCAGGGCTTGCGGCGGGAGGGCGTGGAATATGGCCAAAACGCTCCGGCGCCAAGAAAAATTGATGCATCGGTCACGCACGATTTGTTGAGGTCGCCGGGCAACGGAAAGCGGAGACTCTTTGAAATGCCGAAATAAAGCGCATGCGTCCTTGTGAGTCTCATCAGGCAACCATCAGTGCCCTCGCCGGGTTCACGAATTTTTCACGTGCGCCGCCACGCCTCCACCGGCTTTCGTCTATCCAAAATGCGACACGCTCAGCGAAGGCGTTCGACGGCCCGCGCGATGACCGCAAGCTTCGCCTCGGCCGCCGAGGCGCTGCAGATCGGATTGTCGGCGAAGGTGGCAAAGCCGCAATCCGGATGCAGGAGCAGGCGCCCGACGCCGAACAAGTCGATCGCACGACCGATCTTCTTCACGACGTCTTCGAGATCTTCCGCCGGGGCATGCTTTTGATTTACGACGCCGATGCCGATGCGCGCATCGGCAGGAAGCGCCCGCAGGATTTCCATCTCGCCGGCGCGCGGCGTGCACATCTCGAGCAGGTAGGCGCCGACCCTCATGGCCTGCAGCGTGGCCAGCAGAGGCTCGTAACTTCCGGTCAGTGCCACTGACTCATCGGGGGTCCAGTTGCCGCGGCAGACATGGAGTGCCGTGCGCTCGCGCGGCATGCCGTCGACAACCGCGTTGACGAGATCGCGCGCGAAACCAAGCTCATGCTCGGGCTCGCGCGACTCCGAAAGCGCGCCGCACATGAAGCTCGGCCGGCTCTTCGGTCCGCTGAACACGACCTCCGACAGCACCGGCTCATCGAACTGGACGAGCGTAACGCCGGCGGCGATGAGGCTCGCCAGCTCGGTGCGCAGCGCGGCCACGACGTCCTCGGCGAGCTGCTCGCGGGTGTCGTAGGCGCGCTCGGACAGGCACTCCATCCACATGGTCCGCGTTAGCAGATAAGGGCCCGGCAAGGCGACCTTGATCGGCTTTTCGGTCAGGGTCCTCAGGAAATCGAACTCATGGAGCACCAGCGGGCGGCTGTGCCCGATGCGGCCGAGCACCGCCGGATGGCGGACATCGGCCGCGGGAATGTCGAGCGCCCGCAACTCGCGCTCGAACTCCTCCGGGTCGTCGACGAGGGGCAGCAGGTCGGTGAGCGGGATGAGCTGACAGTTGTCGAGGCGCTGAGCGACGAAGCTCGCATAGCTGTCGCGCCGCTGCTCGCCGTCGGTCATCACATCGACGCCGGCGCGGTCCTGCGCCGCCGCCACCAGCCGCACGGCGTCGTTCGCCGTCTCGTGGAAGGCCGCTTCGTCGAGCCGGCCCTCGACATGGGCATGCATGGTCTCGACCATCCAGCGCGGCCGCGGCCAGCTGCCGATCCCCGTCACTGCCAGTGGCGGCAGGGCTGGCACCGAGACGGGGGGCTGGGGCCGCACCGGCAACGCCACTACCGGGCGCGCCGTGACTGGCGTTTGCACCGAGCGTGCTTCGGCGCGCCCGCGTTCTTCCATCTTGCCTTTGCACACCAGGAAGCTGCGTTGCTTGCCCACCTTGGTGAAGGACACGAGCTCGTTCGAGGTCATGCGGCACCAGGCCGGCAGATCCTCGTCAACCGAGATCTCGGTCGAGCGGATCTCGAGCAGCTGGCCGCGCGCCATCGGATCGATATGCTTGCGGATCAGCAGCAGCAATCCGTTGCCGCAGTCGAGATCTCCGCCGTCGAAGCTGACATCGGGCGGAAGGAGATGCTGGTCCGTGGGCTTCATGGGGCGTCTTCCAATGCAGGCGAAAGTCGGGCGGCCGGCACATCGGCGTCAACGGCCGACTGCGGCCCGTAGAGATGCGCGAAGGCCGCCTCGTCGAAGCGGTCGGCCGGCACGTCGATCACGACCCGGCCTCGGGACAGGCCGACGACGCGATCGGCGTACGCGCGCGCCAGATGCACCTGGTGCAGGCTGCAGACGACGCCGACGCCATCGGTGCGGGCAATCCCGTGCAGCAGGTCCAGAACGCCGGTGCTCGCGCTTGGATCGAGGCTCGCCACCGGCTCGTCGGCGACGATCAGGCTCGGCCTCTGCGCCAACGCGCGGGCGATCGCCACACGCTGCTGCTCCCCGCCGGACAGGGTATCGGCGCGCTGCCCGGCCTGGCCCAGCAGGCTTACACGGTCGAGGCATTCCAGCGCGATCAGGCGATCGGCGCGGCTGAAACGGTGCGACCAGCCGCGCCAGGCGGCAACGTAGCCGAGCCGCCCCGCCAGCACATTCTCCAATGCCGTCAAACGGTTCACCAGATTGAACTGCTGAAACACCACCGCGACCCGCCGGCGGGCCCGCCCGCGCAGCGCGCCGATGTCGTCATCGCCGATCCGGACCGTTCCCCGATCGGGCGCGAGCAGGCCGGTCATGCAGCGGAACAAGGTGGTCTTGCCGGCGCCGCTGGGGCCGAGCACCGCCACGAATTCGCGTTCGCCGACCGTGAAGCTCACATCCTCGATCGCCGGGCGGCCGTCGAACGCCTTGGTGACGCCGACAGCAGCGAGCCGCGGGACATGGGCGACGGTCACGATCACACCAGCCGCTTGCGCAGCCAGCCTGAAAGCTGATCGAGCAATGTCACGACGATGAGGATCACGGCGATGATCGTGAAGAGACGCGAGAAATCGAGCAGGTCCATGCTGTTCTTGAGTTCCTGGCCGATACCGCCGGCGCCGACCACGCCGAGAACGGTCGAAGCGCGGACGTTGAACTCCCACCAGAACAGCGTCGTCGACAGCAGGACCGGCAGGACATCCGGCACGAGGGCGTAGGCGATGGCCGTGAAGTGCCCCGCGCCGGTCGTCCGCACGGCGTGGAAAGGACCGAGATTGGCATTCTCGATGTGATCGGCGAAAAACTTCGCCGCACTTCCCCAGGTATGCAGGGCGATCCCCAGCACGCCGGCAAAAGGCCCAAGCCCGACGGCGGCCACGAACAACAACGCGAAGACGAAGGAGTCGATGCCGCGCAACGCGTTGAGGAACCAGCGCGCGGGATAATACAGGCTGGGCCAGGGCGTGATGTTGCGGCTGGCCAGGATCGACATGGGAATCGCCAGCAGTGTCGCCAGTGTGGTGCCGATGGCGGCCATCGCCACGGTCTCGGCGGTTCGATAGGCGAAGAGCGGAACTTCGTCGAGCTTGGGCGGCCAGGCCGTCGCGATCCAGTGGCCAAGCTTCGGCAGCCCGGTCGCCAGTTTTTGCAGATCTATGCCGGCAAGGTTCCACGACACCGCATAGAAAGCGAGCACGACTGCGCAGATGCCCCATAAGCGGATGCGGCGGGCCGTGAAGCCGCGCCGCATTGCCTCCATCTCATCGAGCGCCTGTTCAGCCGGGCTCGCCATTGCAATGTTCCCGGCTCATGACTTCGGCTTGATCTTGCCGACCGCGATGCCCGCCTTCTCGATGGTTTCGTAAGCGGCATGGTCCGCCGCCACGAACCCGGTGTAGCGCGGCGGCAGCAGGGTCTTCGCCTGCTCGACGGCGATCGCGGTCAGGATCTTCTGGACCTGGGCGCTCAACTCCTTCGGCGCCGTGGACGGCAAAACGATGGCGTCGTTCGGCAGCGGCGCGGACGTCCAGATGATCTTGTTCGCATCCGCCTTCACCTGGCCGCTGGCGATCATGGCGTTGCGGTTGCGGTCGAAATCAGTCGCCATGTCGACCTGGCCCGAGCTCACGGCGATCTCGTTGGCAGCGTGGGTCGCGCCCTCGCTGTACTTCCAATAGGTCTTGGGATCGATCTTCCAGACTTCCTTGGCGTAGTAGGTCGGCACCAGCCAGCCCGAGGTCGAGCCGACATCGGCGAACGACATCGACTTGCCCTTGGTGTCGTCGGGGAACTTCGCCACCACGAGGTCCGGCCGGGCGATGATGATTCCGTAGTAAACCGGCTTGTCGTCGTATTTGACGGTCGCCACCGCCTGGCAGTTGGTCGCCGCATTCGCGATGATGTAGCCCCACGGCCCCATCCAGGCGACGTCGAGCTGACCCGAGCCCATGGCCACCGCCATGCCCGCCCAGTCCGTGGTCGCGACAAGGTCGAAATCCACGCCGAGCTCTTTCGCCAGATGGGCGAAGACCGGCATATAGGCCTTCTTGGTGTCTTCCGGATTCGGCAGCAACGGACCGACGCCGAAATGCAGCTTCTTCTTCGTCTGCGCGAAGGCGGGACGCAGGATCGAGGCGGCGGCGAGCCCGGTCGAGCCGGCGATGAAACTCCTTCGATTCCCGTTCATCGTCAGTAGCTCACGCTCGGGCAAGCCTCGCCCATGAACTCCACGAGCTTCGCGCCACCGACCACGACGGCGCCGTCTACGAGATTGTTCTCGTCGAGCTTGCGCTTCTTGAAGCAGGGCGAGCAGACGTAGATTTCGCCGCCGGCCTCGACGAAGCTCTTCATCAGGTCCTTGAGGGGAGCGAAGCCCTCCTCGTGAACGTCGTCGCTGAAACCCTTCTGCGACAGCCGCGTGCCTTCGATCGACAGGAACACCATCGTCTTCTTGTCGGATGCGACCGCCGCGTTGGCGACGACGAAAGCGACGGTGGCTTTGTCGGTATTGTCCTTTGCACAGGTCAGGCTGACGACGAATTTACCAGGCATTTCATTCCTCCTCTTCACTCGGTTATCGCTGAGTCCAATCCATCCGCGACCGTATCCAGAAGCTCTTGGTGTCCGGATCGTGATGGAGCAGTTCGTTTTGCGTGAGCCGGCACCAGGCAGGCAGGTCCAGCGGCGCACCAAGATCGAGCGCGATCACTTTGATCACGCCGCCGGGCATTGCGCGCAGGCGCTTGCGGAGATCGAGCACCAGCGTACCGCAGCCAAGATCGCCGGCATTCCATTCGGCGTCGGCGTGGAGAGGTTCGATCATTTTGGCATGCAACGGCAAACGCCCAACACAACGCCACCGACGCGCCTCAGGCGCGCCAGCATCGTCGACAATGTCACGGGATATGAGCGGACTTATCGCCAGTATAACGCCCCGCCAACACAACGGCGGCTACAGCCCGCACGGGGCATAGCGTTCTCACGATGTCGCTCTGCGTTGGACACTAGGTGCCGTGCTTCTCCTGGTCAAGAAGCTGCCCGCACGGACGCCTTGGTGCGCGGAATAGAACAGTGGTTTCTCGACCGGTCGTTCCGCTGCGAGCCCGGTGTCCTGCTCAGCCCACGCGCCGCCACGTCAGCGTGCGCGTAATCGTTGCTCCACTGGCTCCCGCGCTATGGTCGCTTCAGGTCGACGGACGGCGTCTCAGCGGAGCGATCAGCGATTACCTTACGTGTGGGAAGCGGAATGAGCATCGATACCTGCTCGCGATAGCGGCGATATTGATCGCCGAACATTTCCACCATATCGCGCTCCTCCAGATAGATGCCGAGGAGGATGTAACCGGTGGTTCCCACCGCGAACAGGAGATGCCCCACCGTCATGGACGGCGTCGCCCAGAAGGCGAGCAGAAAGCCAAAATAGAGCGGGTGCCTCACGCGCTTGTAGAGAAAGGGCGTCCTGAATACCGGCGCCGGCAGCGCCCGACCACGCAACCGGGCATAGACTTGCCGCAGGCCGAACAGCTCGAAATGGTTGATGAGGAAGCTGCTGAGCAGCACGGTGGCCCAGCCGATCCAGAAGACGGCCTGCAGGACCATAACGCCGGTAGGGCTTGTCACCGACCATATCGGCTCTGGCATCGCCCTCCACTCGCTGAAGAGCAGCACCAGCACCAGACTCGCGAGCAGCACATAGGTCGTGCGCTCGACCGGCTGCGGCACGAACCGCGTCCACCACCGCTTGAACGCGGGCCGGGCCATCACACTGTGCTGAATTGCGAACAGTCCCAGCAGCAGGGTGTTGATGATCAAGGCCGCAAGGAACGGTCCTGCCTCGCCGCTGTCGATCGTCTTGGGTACGGGCAGGTTGCCGACGAAGGCGACGGCATAAAGAAACGTGCCCAGGAAGAGCGCATAGGCAACAACGCCGTATAGAACCGAAGCAATACCACCCATCGCGATGTTTCCTTGTTCAGGCGCGATCGAAGGCATCGAACGATTTCCTGGAAACACTCCAGCCGAACGATCGCGAACGCGCGGAACCTAGGCTTCCGGCCGCGCGCTGCGCATAGGGCAGTCGTCCCTATTTTGCTGTTTACGCTTCCCCATATTGCAAAAGCATCAGGGGGCGCCGGCCATCACGCCACCGTCAGCCCGGTCGCCTCGTCGACGCCGGTCTTGAGGTTGATCACCTGCACCGCCGCGCCCGACGCGCCCTTGCCGAGATTGTCGAGCGAGGCCACCGCCAGGATGTTGCCCTCGTCGGCGTTGCCGTAAACGGCGAGCTCCATCGAGTTGGTATCGATCAGCCGGTCGGCCCGCAGGAACCGGTCGCGCTCCAGCCAGCTGCGGTCGGCGAGCGGCCGGACCGTGACGAACTTCTCGCCTGCGTAATGGTCGGCCAGCACCTTCTGCACATCGGCCGCGTCGGCCTGCTTGCCCAGGATATCGCGCGTGATCGGCACCATCACCAGCATGCCCTGGGCATAGTGGCCAACCGATGGCACGAACAACGGCGCATGCGAAAGGCCGGAGTATTTCTTCATCTCGGGCACATGCTTGTGCGTGAGCTCGACGCCGTAGAGGCCGAACGGCTCGACGTCGGGTGTGTTCTCATGGACGGCGATCAGCTCCTTGCCGCCGCCAGTATAGCCCGAGACGCCGAATACCGCGGGCGTGGCATCGGCCCGGATGATGCCGGCCTCGACCAGCGGGCTCATCAGCGCGATCGCGCCGGTCGAATAGCAGCCGGGATTGCTGATCCGCCGCGAGGCGAGCAGCTTCGCCCGGTGCGCCTTGTTGAGCTCGGGAAAGCCATAGACCCAGCCGTTGGCGATCCGGTTGGCGGTGCTGGCGTCGATCACGCAGACATCGGCGTCGCCGAGTGCCGCCATCAGCTCCTTCACCGCCGCGTCGGGCAGGCAGAGCACGGCGATGTCGGCCGACTTGGCGATCTCGACCCGTTTCCCCAGATCCTTGCGGTCGGCCATCGGCAGCTCGAGCAGCTCGATGTCGGGCCGATCCTTCAGCCGCTCCTGGATCTTCAGCCCGGTCGTGCCGTGCTGGCCGTCGATGAAAATCTTGGTCTTGTTGCTGGTCATGGTCTTCTCTCTCGGAGTTTGAGGGCCTTCAAGGGGCCGACGGGAGAAGGAAGTAAGGAGGAAGCCGCTTCATTCTCCAGCGGCTTCATGAACGTCGCGTTTCAGACGCGCGCGTTCTCGTACCGCTTTTGCAAGCGGCGACGTCGCGACCGGAGGGGGGCGAGCGGGTTCATCGTGGGCGCATATTTCATCGGCAGACCCCGATGTCAAGATGCCGGGGATCGTCTAGGCTCGGGAATTCCCGTCTGGAGGCAGCCCATGAGCCAGTCCGCCGAACCCGAAGGCCTGTCGATGCTGGAAAAGCGCAAGATCGAGGCCGAGATCCTGAAAGAGGTCTACGAGACGCTGAAGGCGAGCCACGGCGAGGCGGTGGCGAAGGCGACGATCGCCGAATCGGTACGGCGCTCGGCCATCGAGCAGGCGCGGCAGTTCGCAGCCGCAGCCCCGGGCGGTCCCTCGCTCAAGGCCTTCCAGAACGTCATGCCGCTATGGACCAAGGGCGGTGCGCTCGAGATCGAAGTGCAGGAGAAGACCGACACCAGTTTCGTCTTCAACGTCGTGCGCTGCCGCTACGCCGAGACCTACAAGGCGATGGGGCTGGGCGAGATCGGCCACCTCCTGTCATGCAACCGCGACGGCGCCTTCTGCGAGGGCTACGACCCCAAGCTCAAGCTCGAACGCAGCCAGACCATCATGCAGGGCGCCAGCCACTGCGATTTCAAATACAAATACGAGGCGTGAGTACCTTCAGACAATTTCTCGCGCAATTCCCTCCCCCGCAGGGGTAGGGCTATCGCATATGAGCAAAGAGGCTGAGCAGGAAGTCATCGTTCCAAGCGGCGTGCAGCATTTTGCGGCGCATGGAGGCAGTGTATGGACTGGCCTGAAGCATGTTGATGGCGAGCTTTCGCAGGACCGCGAGGTTCTCCGGGGCATGGTCCATGCGGCTGCGGCAGCGGTCTTCGCCGAAGACGACGTCGAGGATCCAATGGAGATTGTTCTCGATACCCCAGTGGCCGCGTACCGTCTTGAGCAGCTGCGCTGCCGAGAGCTTCCGCGACAACAGGAAGTAGCGCACCTTGCGTTTGGCCGGGGTGACGCCGGAGCGGCGCCAGCTGTCGATGCGGCCGATCGCCTTGAGGCCGGGGAAGCCGTACTGCTCGGCCATGTCGGGCGCCGGCATGACGACGGCGCTTCGCCGTTCGTGGCGGTCGTGCAAGAGCGCTGTCGGCTGGCGTGCGCGGGAAGCGCCACGGGCGGCTTTGAGGCGGGCCTCGGTGACGGTGAACAGCCTGGCGCGGTTCTTCTTGAGGGCCAGCACGTAGTGGCCTTTGCGGTCGAGGATGATCTTTGCCATTGCGACCGTGCAATACAAGGCATCGGCGGTGACGATGGCGCCGTCGAGATCGAGCAGGGCCAGGGCTTCGAGAGCCGCGGCGATCTCGTTGCGATTGGGTGCTTTCCTCTGGGCCAGCGCCATGCGGGCCTGGCTGGCCCAGACATTGACCAGGTGCAGAGGCGTGAAGCGCTCGCCGCGACGGTAGGCGCCACGCAAGGCCTTGCCGTCGATCGCGATCGTCTTGTGCTTATCCAGGCGCCGGTTGAAGGCCTTGGTGAACTTGCCCAGGGCGGCCACGAAGACGTGCGGATCGAGAACCCGAAAGACCGTGCTGAAGGTGTCGTGGCTGGGGATGCCATGCTCAAGAGACAGCAGCTGGCGCAGCAAGGCTTCCTTGGAGCGGCCGAACTGCGCCATCTCGGTGCAGTGCTGCGCACCGCACAACGTCGCTGCCAGAGCAATGAACACGATCTCCAGCAGATCGTGTCGGGCGTTGCTGGCTCGGGGGTCTTCGAGATTCGAAAAGACGCGCTTGAACTTGCGCATGGCTGTCTCCCTTGGGGGCAAGGCGACAACCAAAGAATCCTTTCCTTAAGCCGTTGCAATAGCTCGATTATTCCATATGCGATTCCCCTACCCGCAGGGGGAGGTGCCCGAAGGGTGGAGGGG
>Ga0193716_1001707_pt1 | contig 12631 bp, 12 predicted proteins | sample U2c1metaG_FD_145901 | JGI IMG/M metagenome (GOLD analysis project Ga0193716, IMG submission 145901) | Soil microbial communities from a riparian zone of the East river system, Colorado, United States - U2c1 | ecosystem: Environmental > Terrestrial > Soil > Riparian zone | place: USA: East River...
ATGGCACCGAGAGCCTGCCACGCTGGCCGCCATTCAGGAATATGCTCTTCTCGCTCATGGCGGCTTCGTCGATCGCCACCGGCACGCGTTTCTTCTGCGCGAAGGGACTGATTCCGCCAACGTGATAGCCGGTCAGCCGTTCCGCGTCGGTTAGACGCATCATCCTTGCAGTCTTGCCGTGGACCTCGGCCATAAGTGTCTTCAATACGCGCCGAGGCTCTACGCCGATGGCTTCGGCAGCCTGAAGGCCGATGCGTTCTGCATCGGGATCGTAGTCGTAACGATGGAGGGTGAAATTTACCTCAACCTTGTTCAGCGCAAGGGTAGCGCGCGTGCTCAGCGACATGACAACCACTCAGACTCCGGTCCTCGCTGTGTCCAGCCATGCTTGTCTCACGGTGGTTTCCGTTCTTCTCATGAAGAATTATATCATTGGGTCCTTTGAAACGCGCGGGCGCTGGCCGGCGGGTTAGAAGCCGAGATCGCTCAATCCCGGATGATCATCCGGACGGCGCCCAAGCGGCCAATGATACTTACGATCCGATTCTTTGATCGGTCCGTCATTGATACAGGCAAACCGCAAGCGCATCAGGCCGCTGTCCTCGAATTCCCAATTCTCGTTGCCGTAGGACCGAAACCAATTTCCCGAGTCATCGTGCCATTCGTAAGCAAAGCGGACGGCAATGCGATTACCGTCGAAGGCCCAAAGCTCTTTGATCAGTCGATAGTCGAGTTCCTTGGTCCACTTGCGCGAAAGAAACGCCACGATGTCATGTCTGCCGTTGACAAACTCGGCGCGATTTCTCCAGCGCGAGTTTGCCGTGTAAGCCAAGGCGACTTTCTCCGGATCACGAGAATTCCAGCCGTCCTCCGCCATACGAACTTTCTGGACCGCAGTCTCGCGAGTAAACGGCGGCAGGGGCGGACGCTGCTCGAGGAGACCCTTGTTCTGATCGGTCATGAAAGCTCCGGATTGGCAACGCGTCGATTTTGCTGGTCACCAGTTTCGTTTAGGAACCGTTGAATGTTTCCGGCTGATCAGTTATCGCCGACTATCTCCGATAAAAACCAGGTCCGGCGTTCGGTCTCGTCAATCCAGGTCTCGATCAAGCTGGCGGTAGCGACATCGTTGTGCCGGTCGCAAATCTCGTGTGTGGCGCGTAAAGATCGCGTTAGGTCCTGGTTGTCGATGCTTAGCTCCGCGAGCATTTCCTGTGGACCAACGATTTCCTTATTATTATCTTTCAGCCGCTGATTTTTGGCGATGTCGCTGATGGAACGAATCGTCGTCCCGCCGATCTTGCGCGCCCGCTCGGCGATATCGTCGGTCATGGCAAATATCTGCGTGGAGTGCTCATCCAGCAGCAGATGATAATCGCGAAAGTGCCGCCCGCTCATGTGCCAGTGAAAGTTTTTCGTCTTCACATAAAGCGCGAACACGTCAGCAAGCAGCCGGCGTAAGCTGCTGGAGATTTCCTCAACCGCATCGCCGCCGAGATCGGTTCTTTGTGACCCGTCTCTCTTTCTTCCCTCTAATTGGATTGCATCGTTCTTGGCCATTTTTGTTTTCCTTTCAGTAATTTAGTGCGTCCGTTAGGCTGTGTTGAACTGGATCAATCGCTGTCACGCTCGCGGCGCGTTTCGAATCACCACCGACCGCCTGCGGGACAACAGTGCTTTATCTCCTGCTATCAACTTTGGGATTTTCGCCGGGACTGCTCGTGATCGCGCTGACGCTGGCGAGTTAAGACGTCGCTAAGCACCCAGGACACCACCATGTAGGCACTGGCTGGATCTTGGACTGTCGGCATGACTTCGTCAGTCACCGCAACGATCAGATCACCCAAGGTAGTCTTGATAACTTTTCGCTGCCGCATGTTTTTCTCCTCCACGCACGGTTCGAATGCCGTCTCGTTGGTTACAAATGAGCATGAATCTTTCTTCGGGTTGGTTGCCATTAACGTGGGCAGCAAGCGGCGTACCAGAGTCGATCCAGGCTAAAAAAGTATTTGTGACTTATGAAATCAGGATTTTACGATTCGCGAGAGAGATGCCGTTGCCAAGAATACGCGACTGTTTATCGGCAGGTGTCGAAATGTCGACTGCGTTGCGTCCATAAACAAATCGTTAATGCCTGATGGTGAATGAGCGCACTGACGCAGACTGCGCGGATGATTCATTTCTTTTCCAACTGGGCGGCAAATGTTTGGGCGACGATTTTTCCGTTCCGTATCACGAAGGTATCGGTACCCAACGGAGCATTATAATAAGGTGAATTCCCAGACCAAAGGATGTACGCGATCTCGCCCTCGACGACTCGCCTTGTCAGGTTAAGCTCGGTCTTGTCGGGCGGAAACATGCTCGCAAAAACCCGCGTGAATAGTGAGCGAATCTGCGTGCGACCTTTCAGTGTGCTGTCCGGAGTGATGATCAGGGCATCCTCAGCATAGTCGGCCATAATCGCATCGACATCACCGGCACCGAAAGCCTGCCAGTGACGAAGCAAGGTCGTTTCCGTTTGTTCAGTGCTAGATGAAGCCATCTTGTGATCCTCCTAATGATTTCCGTTGATCGCCTCCCGGCGCCTTGAAATTGCGAGTTTATCTTCTGCGGTCGTCACGAACCGGCGCCAAGAGGATTGTTTATTTCGCCTCGGACGAAAATCCTTCGAGCACGATCTTGCCGCGCGATCGGCCGCTCTCGATCAGTGCGTGAGCCTTCTTTAGATTGGCCGCGTTGATGGCGCCAAACGATTCCGCCAACGTCGTGCGGATCACTCCGGCATCGACAAGGTCGGATACTTCATTCAGCAAGTGATATTGCGCGATCATGTCCCGGGTCTCAAAAAGAGCGCGGGCGAACATGAATTCCCAGTGCAGCGATGCGGCCTTGTGCTTGAGGGGCGTCGCGTCGAGCGCGACCGGATCGTCGATGAGCCCGAATTTGCCTTGGGGCGCGAGCACCTCAACCAGCGCGGGATAGTGCGTGGCTGTCGCGGTCAGGCTGGCGATGAATTCAACCGCCGGGCTGCCGAGCGCTGCGAGCTGCTCCGCAAAAGGCTTGGTATGATCGATGACGTAGTGCGCGCCCAGGTCCAGGCACCATCGCCGCGTCTCGGGCCGGGATGCGGTCGCAATGACCGTCAGGCCGGTAAGCTTGCGCGCCAGTTGAATCAAGATGGACCCAACTCCGCCGGCGCCGCCGATGATAAGTAAACGTCTCGCATTGGCGCATTGTTTGGGCTTTACCGCGAAACGATCGAACAGCAGCTCCCAAGCAGTGATGGTAGTCAGCGGTAAAGCAGCCGCATGAGCGAAGCTCAAACGCTTCGGCTTTTTCCCCACGATGCGTTCGTCGACCAGATGAAACTCGGCGTTTGTGCCGGAGCGCGCAATCGAGCCGGCGTAATACACGTCATCTCCTGGTTTGAAGAGGGAAGTCTCAGGTCCGACCTCTTTGACGACGCCGGCGGCATCCCAGCCAAGAATTTTGTACTCGCTGTTATCGGGGGCGGCACTTGCCCGCACTTTCACATCGACCGGGTTGACCGAGACCGCCTTGATCTCGACTAGTAAATCGCGCTTTGTCACCTGTGGAATTGGCACTTCGATATCGACGAGCGAATCCGGATCATCGATCGGCGACGGCTGCTTGTAACCGACTGCTTTCATTGTTCTCTCGTTACGATTGCTTCACATGCGGGGTAACTGATTTCGAAGTTCCTCGGCACCGCTATAATCCAGTGATGCAACTGCTACCGCTGTAGACGTTAAACCGCCCGTTGCGCAAAAATCCGACCAGCGTCATGGCGCAGCGCTCTGCGGTGGAAACTGCCAGGCTGGAAGGAGCGCCGACAGCAGCCAACAGCGGAATGCTCGCCATCAATGCCTTCTGTACGAGTTCAAAGCTGGCGCGCCCACTGACCAGCATCACCGAATCGCGCAGGGGAATGCGCGAGTTCAGCAGCGCGTGACCGATCAGCTTGTCCACCGCATTGTGACGGCCGACATCTTCGCGCAGCGACTCCAATTCACCGTCCGCATTAAAAAGCGCCGCGGCGTGCAATCCGCCGGTGCTTTCGAAGACGGCCTGCTGCCGGCGCAATCGCTCCGGCAGGTCATGGAGCACCACGGGATCGATCTTGAGGCTGCTGCGCGGCAGTACGGGACAGCGGTTCGCTTCGAGCGCCTTCAGTGAAACTTTGCCGCAAAGCCCGCAGGCGGAGGTCATGACGAAGCCCCTTTGCAGCACCACGGGTTTGACCACCGCGTCCGGCGCAAGCTCGACCACGACGATGTTCGGGTTTCCGTCGGGGGCGTGCTCGATGCCGCGAATCTGAGTTGGGCTGGTGATGATACCCTCGGCAAATAAAAAGCCCGCCGCCAAGTCGAAATCATCGCCGGGCGTGCGCATCGTTACCGAGAGGCTTCTCCGGCCGAGGCGAATTTCGAGGGGTTCTTCGACGGCCAGCAAATCCTCCTCACGCTGAGAGGCGTGCCCGACGACTTTACCGACCGGAACGCGAGCGGTGGAAAGCATAATTATCGCCGCGGCTGACCCGGCCAATCACGCGATGGGAGAGAGCGCGTCCTGGGCGGTTGCACAGTGATGGCAAGGAGGCCATAGATTGGCCCGACATGTTTCGAGCCGAAATAATCGGCGGTAACCGCCCGCACCGTTCCGAATCCACCGGTGGCAATGCCCCAACGATGAGCTATTTCCATAATTTTCTCTCACTCTAAAAAATTAGTTGAGTAGGACAGGTTGCGAATCTGCGCGCTCCGAAGTTCAAAGGTGTCCGCCATTCCTGTTCGACAGGTTCTTTCCGAACGCCAGCAGGAGATCGTTGAACCCGGCCAACCCTCGACGAAAGTCTCTATTCGAAAAAGTGCTCAGCAGTTTGATGAGGCCCGGCGGTCTGGCTTCTTCGGCGTGCGCCTGAGCCAAGGCTTGAGGAATCGCCAGAGTAAGATCCTTGAGCAACTCCGGCTCGATCGCGCCGAGCGCTTTGGCGAGAAGCAAAAGGTTGCGAATGGAGCGTATCCCTTCGGGCGATCGCGCTGTGTCGACAACCATCTCGAGGAGCTTGTCACTGGCGCTGAGCGCGCCGCGCGCCAGATCGAGCACGCCTCGATCGTGAAGTTGCTGCAACACTTCGTAGACTGACAGCAGCGCTTCGGCGTGCGCCGCCGGCGCATCCCGCAGGCGTGCCTTGATTTCCTCGCGTGGATCGCGCGCCGGCAACTCAAGCGGAATCGGTCGAGCCATTGTTTTCTCCTCTGGTCGATTGCAACTGGATCGGTGCGTGCCGTCGTCCGGGAGCAACATAGTCGGCGCGCTGCCATTTCCGCTCGACCTCGACGCCGCGCTGTGGCGTCGGATGACCGAAGCGGTGATTGGTTCTGGGCAACGGGTTTTCGCCGACTTCCGGCAACACGCGCAAATGGATAGAAAGTTCCTTGTACGCGGGCGTGTGGGTGACGGGATCCGTGTGACTGCTGGTCAGACGATTGACCGGGCTCTCGCTGGAATTCATCGGCATGTAGAGCTCTTTTCCCTGCACTCTGTCGGTCACCAGGGCGCGCACGCGCACCTGGCCGTAGCGCGAAGTGAGTTGCACCCAGGTGCCGCTCTCAATGCCTCGCTCTTTCGCTAGCTCCGGCGCGACTTCGACGAAGGTGTCCGGCGTCTTCTCGCGGATCCCCTCGCTGCGATAGGTCAGATTGCCTTCGTGGAAATGTTCGAGCAGACGGCCATTGTTCAAGTGCAGGTCGAATTCGGCGTCGGGCTGTTCGGGAGACTCCATCCACGAAAGCGGGAAAAGTCTTGCCTTGCCGTCGGGAAAAGCAAACTCCTTGGTGTAGAGCAGCGGTTGATCACTGCCATCGGGCGCTACCGGCCATTGGAGCGACTTGTAGCCTTCGAGGCGCTCGTAGCTCACGCCTGCGAACAACGGCGCGAGCGCGGCGATTTCATCCATGATTTCGGAGGGGTGCCGGTAATTCCACTTTGCCCCAAGATGGTTCGCGACGTCCTGAATGATTCGCCAATCGGGCCGGCTTCCGGCAATCGGCTCGAACACCTGGTAAAGCCGCTGAATGCGGCGCTCGGTGCTCGTAAATGTACCGTCCTTTTCCAGGCTCGGACAGGCCGGCAAAATCACGTCGGCAAACTTACAGGTGGCGCTGAAAAAGATGTCCTGCACGACAAAGAATTCAAGCTTGGAGAAGGCATCGGCAACGTAGTTCGCGTTGGAGTCGACGAGGCTCATTTCTTCGCCGAACAGGTACATCGCTTTGAGCTTGCCCTGCTGGATCGCTTCGACCATTTCATGGTTATCCAGCCCTGGGTTGGACGGCAGCTTCACCTTCCAGGCGGCTTCAAAACGCGCCCGCACTTCCGGATCATCGACCGATTGGTAGCCCGGCAGCTCGTTCGGCATGGAGCCGGTGTCGCCCGCTCCCTGTACGTTGTTGTGGCCGCGCAGAGGATAAGCGCCGGTGCCCGGCCGCATGTAGTTTCCCGTGACCAGCAGCAGATTCGATATGGCTGTCGATGTATCGGAGCCTTGGCTGTGCTGCGTGACGCCCATCGCCCAGAGAATGCAAACTCGGTCTTCCGCGGCGATCAGGTGTGCTACTTTTTTCAACGTCTCGACCGACAAGCCGCAGCGCTCGGCGGCGAATTCAAGGGTGAACGGCTCAAGGCTCTTGCGGTAATCATCGAGGCCGTTCACCCATTGGTTCAGGAATTCGTTTTTCGCCAAGCCGCTGTCGAGCAGATAGCGGCTGATCGCGGAAAGCCAGATGAGATCGGTTCCAGGTTTTGTGTGCAGGAATATATCCGCGCGTCTGGCCATCTCGTGCTCGCGCAGATCGGCAACGATGAGCTTTTGGCCGTGCAGTTTGTGAGATCTTTTGACGCGGGTTGCCAGCACCGGATGACTCTCGGCGGTGTTGCTGCCGATGATGATCACCAGGCTGGCCTTTTCGATATCGGCAATGGAGCCGGAGTCGCCGCCGTAGCCCACGGTTCGAAACAAGCCCATGGTCGCCGGCGACTGGCAATAGCGGGAGCAGTTGTCAATGTTGTGCGTGCCGACCACGGCGCGCGCAAGCTTCTGCATCAGATAACTTTCTTCGTTGGTGCATTTCGACGAGGCGATGAGGCCGATGGAGTCCGCGCCGTTTTTGGCTTTGATCTCCGCGAGCCGGCGCGCAACCAGGCTCAACGCTTCTTCCCAACCGGCCTCGCGGAACTTGTCGCCTTCGCGGATGAGCGGCTTGGTCAGGCGATCGGAGCTGTTCACATAATCCCAGGCGAACTTGCCTTTGACACAGGTGGAAATGCCGTTGGCGGGACCTGCGCCCGGCTCCACTTTTAAAATGTGCCGGTCCTTGGTCCAGACATCGAAGCTGCAGCCGACGCCGCAATACGTGCACACCGTTTTCGTGCGGCGGATACGCTGCTCGCGCATGGCCTCTTCGGCGTCGGAGATCTTCGTGATGGCGCCATAACCGGTTTCCGGTTCGACGCCTTTGACCGCTTCGATCATGCCGTTTAAAGCCGGCTTCGGCAGCGCGGTCAGAAATCCCGCGTGACCCAGCATGGTTTTCTCCATCAGCGCGTTGCACGGGCAGACCGTGACGCAGTGTCCGCAGGAAACGCAGCTTGATTCGCCGATCTTCGAGCCGCCGTCCCACAAGACGCGGGGATGAGGATCCTCCCAGCGAATCGAGAGCGTTTCATTCACCTGAACGTTTTGACAGGCCTCGACGCAGCGCCCGCAGAGGATGCATTGATCGGGATCGTAGCGATAGAAGGGATTGCTGTTGTCGACTTCGTAGGGCTTGGGGCGATAAGGAGTCTGTTGATGTTCCACCGCCAGTAACTTGGTGGTGTTATGGATGGTGCAGTTGCCGTTGTTGTTGTCGCACACGGTGCAGTAGAGAACGTGGTTGCCGAGAATTTTGTCGAAGGCTTGTCGCTGCGCCGCGCTCGCGGCAACAGTTTTGGTATCGACGTTCATGCCGGCTAAAACGGTCGTGGCGCATGCCCTGACCAGCTTGCCGTTCACTTCGACCATGCAGGTATCGCAGGTTTGAATGGGGCCAAGCTGAGGATGGTAACAAACCTGGGGAACATTGCTGCCGGTGCGGTTGATGAGATCAATGAGGCGTTCGCCATCGCCGGCTTCCACGGTCAGACTGTCAATCGTCACGCTGATCATCCCGTTGTCCTCCCAATCTTTTTCAAACCTGGCGCGACCGTGATCGAATAAATTTGTCTCCACTGCTCCAGGCCGAGCCGTGGTTAAACATCCTCATCTTATGTTAGTTTCCGCAACGGCTGTGCCATGCCGCAGCCATCTCTAGAAAATAGCTGTAATCGGCGACAGTCAGAGAGGTGCGGATAGTTACCGGACTCTGGGTTGAAGTGATTGTGTCGAAAACACCTGTCCACATACTAACTAATGTCGAAATGGCGACTTGAGTTGTGGGTCTCTTAATGAGTAGTTTTTCCAAAGAGCGCCGATAAAATGATCCCGCTCTGCCTTTCCAGCGTCGTGGGCAGTGCACGCTCGCGATGGGTGGATGCAGCACTCTCGATCTATGCGGCAGATGATTGATCGACAGCCCTATGTCGAGCCGGCGGCGCCATGAACTCCGGGCCCACCGGGTCGGTGATCGCATCGCGAACAATCTCGTCGATAGCTTTCAGTGTAGCGCCATCCAACTTCCACCCATCGATCGCGGAAACCGGCGCCAGCTGTTCGGGACGGCGGGCTCCCCAAAGCGCCACGGTGACGAACGGTTGATCTAACGTCCAGCGCATCGCCAGCTCAAGGACATGTTTACCGAAATTCTCCTGGGCAAAGCGGTCAAGGCGCTCGACGGCTTTCAAGTATTGCGCGTAGCGGGGTTGCTGAAATTTTGGGTCCAGTTTTCGCACGTCATCGCCGTTAAACTGACTGTTCGGTGTCATTTTGCCGCTGAGCAGGCCGCGGCACAGAGAACCGTAGGTCAGTGTGCTGATACCCTGGCTATGACAATAAGGCAGCAGGTCTTTTTCAACGTTGCGCTCGAACAGATTGTAAGGCGGTTGTGCGGTGTGTAGCGGCGCGGCTTGACGAAACAGATTCACCTGCTCTAGCGAATAGTTGCTTACTCCGATGGCCCGGATCTTTCCTTGCTTGTAAAGCTGGTTCAGTGCTGCCGCCGTCTCCTCGATCGGCACCAGCGGATCGGGCCAATGAACTTGATAAATGTCTATGTAATCGGTTTTCAGGCGGCGCAGCGAGTCAGCGATTTCCTGCATGATTCGAGTCCTGCTCGAGTTTCGAAATACCTGTTCTCCGTGCCACTCCAGTCCGACCTTGGTCGCGATCATCACGTCTTGGCGCTTGCCATATTGCTGTAAGGCGCGACCGACCAACTCTTCGGCACCACCAAGCCCATAGACCGGAGCCGTATCGAGCAAAGTTATCCCGTGCTCCAAAGCTTTGATAATGGTCTGGATCGCCGTTTGTTCATCAGTTCCGCCCCACATAAAGCCGCCGATCGACCAGGTGCCAAGTCCGATGCGGGAAACGTCGCGCTGTAGCCCATTCATTGTTACGTATTCCATGGTCCTCTCCGAATGAGTGATCGATGAAAAAGATTTCGTCACAGTGAGTCGCCGTCGACGACGACAACAAAAATTCCCTCGAGCTGGTCCTTCTCTTCGACGATGCCGCGATCGACAGCGGACTTTCGCACGCCGTGACCGTCGAACCAGCTCACTGCGAGCAGTTCGCCCGTTTGATTGTAAATCTCCCAATAATCCACCGGCCTTACGGTGGTGACGTCGTCATAGACGTAGGTAGCCACCGCACCCTTAACCTCTCCCTCGATCACCCATGGATCGAAAGAGACAAGTTTGATCGCGTGCGGTTCCGGTCCGGCAATACTTTCCCGCGTCGTGCCATGATCACTCGGCGGTCCTTCCTCGGCTCGAACGTCGCCGAAAAACAACAACGAGGCGATGATGCCCAAGATAACCAAATGAGACTTATACCTGCGTGCCATAACTTCCTCCGTGCTCCTTGATGATCGCAATTGCTTTATGCGACTTACCAATAAGAATAAGGTCCCCACATCTGCTCGCCATAGTCTTCCGCGCTTTGTTGCCGCCGCTCCGCCTCGATATAGGTCTGCTGCATATAATTCAGCACTGGATCCGGTAAGCCCATATCGTGCAGCTCCGCCAACTGCGCTGCCGCGAGACGGTACACGGCATCCGAATCGCGCATGGCTTTGATGATCGAATCGGCCGGCACTCCATCTTTGTTCATCTGGATCACTTGACTGATCGTGACCGGGTCGGGCGGTTTGAAGCCAAAAGTGGAACAGCCACTCAACAGAGTCGCGGAGACCAGCAGTGCCAAAGCGGTCGATTTCCGTGCCGATGATTTTTTGCAGGTCTCTATCATTTTAGCCTCGAACTCAATTTCCAAATAACTTTGCAAAGATCCCAAGCAGTCTTGAATCGTGTCTGGAACTAGTGCATCGCCAAATTCATGCCAGGGAGCTAGGTCGTTATGAACGCAGCTTCGATGGCGCGATTGTCACCGGCATCTCTGATCAATACGAGGGAAACTGCATTGTAATTGCCGATGGAATTGTCCACGGCGGATGAGGGCAGGAAGCATCTGGTTTGATGCGCCGGTCTGAATACCGGCACTTGTCGGAATGGCGTCGGCCGTGCCATCGGGAAAAATCGGCTTAACGAAGCACCGACCCTTCTTCAACCTCGTTGGACTTCTCCGTCCGCGCCAACGAACGGCGCCGTTCGTCTTCCAGAAAATCGAAAGTAGTCAAGGCGTAACGCCACGCTGGAGAAATCAACCAGGGGCGCGACGGTGCTCTATGGCGCGCTAATGGCGCATGGCCTTGATGATGGGCTGGACGATACTTTTGCATCGGTGAGTCTCTTTCTGAGTCAAGACACTAGCGGCGCACGGCAAACAGCGTACCGAATTTAAGTTCACAGCTCTTTGACGACGAGGTCAACTGCCGGGTTGCCAATCCCACTTGTGGGTTTCCATGTCGCTGCGAGTGAAGTGAATGAGGATCAGGACCGTATAGTCGTTATAGTTGGTTTCGCCGATCGCCGGCGGGGTTTTGTCAACGAATTTTCCAGTGTCGCCGTCGATGGCAAAGACTTCGACTGCGGCGTGGCCGCTGTGCCGCGCGTTTTTGAACAGCGAGATCTCCGGCATAACAAAACCTAGGATCGGAACCGTGAAGGCTGGGGCACCGACAAAGGAGTCCCCTTGGTCGACCGCGAGAACGGGAGCGAAGACCTTCAAGTGGAGCTGCGCTTGCTTCGGATCGGTGGCGATTTGTACCTGTTGTTCTTGCAGCCAAGCCGTGAACAACTCCTTTGCGAAATCCTTGTCCGCGGTAAGACCGAAGAAATCGACGGTGACGGTTTTGCCCGTGAATTCGTGAGTATCCAACGTCGCTAAAGCCCGTTCGAAGGAGGTGACCAGGAGCCGTTGTTCTATGCTCGATCGCGCCGTAGTGCCGACTTGAGTTGACACCGCGCAGCCCGTAAGCAAGGTGAGAAGGCATGAAATGGGAATGAATCTTCGCATGGTAAAAACCCTTATTGAATTCAACCGGACGGGCGAATGGGAAATCTCAGGACTACCGCTAGACGGCGGCGTGCTGTCGCAATCGTCTATTCGACTTTGACCCAGGTCTTGTCCGGATTGTATTCGCGGAGAGCGGTGGCCAAGTCGGCTGTCTTGGGGCCGAGATCTTTCTGATAGACAATGCCATCTTGATCGACCACAAACGACATAATGCCCGAGTTCGCGTATTCTGCAGGATAGGCCACGAACGCAAAGCCGCGAGTCATCTTGCCATGGACCCGATAGTGCTTGGCGCCGCCGGATGCGTGTTCTCCTTGCCTCGTCAGGACCTGGAAGTAATAGCCCTGAAACGGACTACTCGGAGATAAGCTTGGTTTCTGTGCGTAGCCATCGGAACCGGCATAGGCCACGAGCGGTCCGATCGGACTTTCCGTTTCACGGTTGCTGGCATTCCAGTAGAGGCCGTTGTGCTTTCCCTGATCGCTGACGAACTTCTGCGCATACTGTTTAACGCCGTCATCGTCGTGGGGTTTAGAATAATATTCCTTTTGGGCGGCGACCAGTTCTTGCAGAACACGGATGGTCGCCATCTCATTTCGTCCGATCCGGCGAAATAATATTTCTTCCTTGCCGGCGCTCGTCTCGAAGTACCAGGCATTTTTTCGGTTCACGAGCGGGATCGGCATCGGCCAGTTCTCGGCGCCGACGTAGAGCCGGAGGGTTCCATCCGGCTCCGCGACGAGACGATTCATCTGTTGATATTTCTCGGCGAACGTCGCGCGGCTTTTTTGGTCTTCTGCTGGGTCGCCGCTGGATATGATCTCTTTCCCGTCGGCTCCGAAAATTTCCAGGAGGTCTTTCTCGTTACCGGATCGAACGGCGAGGAACAATGCTTTGCTCGCTTGGTCGGGAGATGAAAACGTTTTTTGCCCCGCCGGTTGGGCCAAAAGAGTCCAGGCAAATCCCAGAGACCACACTGCAAAGAAAGCCACT
>Ga0193716_1001708_pt1 | contig 12623 bp, 7 predicted proteins | sample U2c1metaG_FD_145901 | JGI IMG/M metagenome (GOLD analysis project Ga0193716, IMG submission 145901) | Soil microbial communities from a riparian zone of the East river system, Colorado, United States - U2c1 | ecosystem: Environmental > Terrestrial > Soil > Riparian zone | place: USA: East River...
GGCCTCGGCTTCGGCGAAACGATGTTGCTCGAGATAAATCCGACCGGCTTCGATGGCGGCGGCGCAATGCCACCAGTGGTTCTCCCGGAAGTGTTCCACCAGCGCGAGAGCCTTTTCACTTTTGCCCTCGGCGCGCAGAACCTCGGATTCCAAATCGATCAGGCGCCATGTTCCCGGGTATTCGGCGCGCGCATGTTCGAGGATGGCGAGAGCGCCGGGCGAATCGCGCGCGGAGTATTTCATGTAAGCCAGATTAAGGGCGGCTATCCAGCTGCGCGGTTGATCGGAAGTCGTTTGCGCGGGAACGCTGGCGGTTTTCGCGAAGACCTGTTCGGCTTCGTCGGTCTTGCCTTCACGAAGGAGCAGATGGCCGAGGGCGTTTTGCGCCATCGCGTAACTCGGATTCGACGCCACCAGTTTTCGCAGGAGAGCTTCTGCCTTCGGATATTCTTCCTGATCGGCGTAGGTCTGGGCGAGGTTCAACGCCATTCTGGATTTTGCGGCGCCGGCAGCAAGAGACTGGCGGTAGAATGTTTCCGGGGTAAGCCAATCACCGCTCCGGACGAAGCTCCGCGCGCTCAATCCGAGGAGGGCCGCGCAGCCGAGGGCGGCTAAGAAAATTCTCGAACGCGCCGGCCATTCCAGCCAGCAACCCGCGATGAAGATCAGGAACCCGACGCTTGGTAAATAAAGCCAATGCTCCGCGACGGTCGCGTTCAGCGGGAACAAATTGGAGACCGGCAGATACGCCAGGATGAACCACGCCACCCCAAGGATTCGAATCGGCTGCGCTTTTCCTTTTCGAAATGCGCCATATAACAGGACCGCCGCGACGAGGAGACCGACAAGGGAAAGATAATGGCTCGCCAACAGAGCGCGCCAATCCATGGCCGCAACTTCGGTGAAGCGCACGGTTCTTTCCATGTGGAGGTTCCAGGGGAAAACCATGAGCTGGCCATAGTCGCCGAGCGCGCGAAGCATCAACATGGCTCGGTCACCCAATGGCAGAGCATTCCCGGCCGGCGAAAGCAGGTGGTCTGAAGGTAATTGTCGCAGGCCCGCATAAATGGCGATGAGGCCAAGGCAAACGGCGGCGACGATCGATTTGGATCGGCGGGAGGATTCCCGATCGAAAACGAAAAGGTAGAAGAGAAAGAGCAGCATCCAAATGCAACCGGTCTCGCGGGCACAAAGGCAGACAAGGGCGAACGCTGCGGCGCAAACGTGGAGCAAGAAACGAGAAGGGCGGGTGCCAAGTGACCGCGCTTTCAGATAAACAAGCCAGGCCGCGCCGGCGAAAAAAAAGGCGAGGCTATCAGCGCGCCCGGAAATGTAATCGACCGCCGCGCTGTGGACTGGATGCACGATCCAGAAGAGCGCGACGAAGAATGCCGCGCCGGAGAAAAGGTTGGGCCTGTCAGCGAAGCGATTTCGGAACGGCTCGAAAAGGCGCAGCAAGAGAAAGTAGAGCAAGAGTCCGCCGCCCACATGCCAGAGCAGATTGGAGAGATGGAAACCGAATGGGTCCGCGTTCCAGAACAGGTAATCGAAAAAATAGGAGATGTTTTGGATCGGCCGGTAATGCGTGGAAGAACCGTCGAGCGCGAGATAGTGGCGAAACGTTTCCGGAATCAGCAGCGGGCTTTTGGTGAAAGGATTGTCGCGAGTCAGTGAGGCATCGTCCCAGATCCATTCTCCCGAGAGCGCGGGGAACCGCACCACGATGCCGAACAGCGCGAGGATAAGGCAGCGGATCCAGTTCGGCCTCGTTCGTTCGAGGAATCGGGTGAGCAACGGCATCGTGATTCCTCCAGAAAGCACGTGGCCTTTAGTTCAGGCGCCGCTCGGAACGCGCGAGCGCGTTCAACTGCGAGACCTGGTCAAGGGCGGCCCGCGCTTCCTCGCTGCGCCCCATTTTTTCAAGGATGTCGGAGAGCAAGAGATACTGGCGCGGCTGGTCTGGCTGGCGCGCGACGGCGCGGCGCTGAATTTGGCAGGCGGCTTCCAATCGATTCTGGAGCATCTTCATCGCAACGATGAGGTTCAGCGATTCGATGAAGTGAATATCGAGCCAGCTCGCGTGCCGCAATGCCGCTTCGGCTCGTTCGGCATCGCCGCGTTCCGCATACAAACGGCCCATCGCCAGGAAGACGCCGCTATGCCACCAGTGGGTCCGGGCGAAATCCTGAATCATCGGCAAAGCCGAATCGGCGCCGCGCGTCTCGCGCAGCACTTCCGCTTCGAAGCTGACCAGCTCCCAGATTCCCGGATAATCAGAGCGCGCTTTCTCCAAAATGGCGAGCGCCGCCATGTCGTCGTGTTCCTTGTGGCGCATGTGGGCGACGTTCAGGGTCGCGATCCAGGTCCGGGGATATTGCGTGCGCGATTCCTCGGCGGACTTGCTCGCCGCGGCAAAAACGGCTTCGGCTTCCTGCGTTTTTCCCTGGCGAAACAGGGCTTCGCCTAGATTGCTGCGCGCCATGGTGTAGTCGGGGCTGATTTCCAGCACCCGGCGATAGAGCGCCTCGGCTTTTGTATATTCGCCCTTCGAGGAATAGACGTGGCCCAGGTTCATCGCGACGCGCAGACTCTTGCCTCCGGCGGCGAGCGTGCGCTGGTAAAATGTTTCGGCGGTAACCCAATCCGTGCTGCGGACAAAACTGCGCGCGCTAAGCGCAACGCAGGCGACGCAGGCAAAGGCGATCGCGACGCGCCGCGATCGGTTTGAAAGTTCCAGGAGACAACCGGCGCCGAAGATGAGGAAGCCGACACTCGGCAAATAAAGCCAATGCTCGGCGACCGTAGCGTTCAGACCAAAGAGGTTCGACGTCGGAAGATAGGTCAAGAGAAACCAAGCGACGCCGAAAATTCGAACTCCGCGCGCCGGACCTTTTCGGGCCGCCGCCAGAACGAGTCCGGCCGCAAGGACGAGACCGGCAATCGAAAGGTACTCGACCGCGGCCGCTTGCCGCCAGCTCGCGCTGTTCTGCAGACTCGCTGGGTCGAAAACCGTTCGCTCCATGTGCAGGTTAGCCGGCCAGACCATGAGCCGCCCGTAATCGCCGAGTGCGCGCGCCATAAGAGTCGCGCGAACCGGCGCGGGCCAGCCTGTGGAAGACGCAATCGTGGTCGTGCGGTGTTCTGGCAACTGGCGTAAGGCTGCATAGCAACCGACCACGAGCAGACACGCCAGGAGCGCGGCGAACTTCGCCCGGCGCGGCGTTGTCTTTTCGAAAACGAACAAATGACAAAGGAACATCGCCACCCACAGGCAAGCGCTCTCCCTGGAGCAGAGCGCAAGAAGCAGCGAGAACGCCGCGAGAAAGAAGACAAGGCATCGGATGGCCGGCCGTGTTGCATCGCGACCGCGCAGGTAAAGCAGCCAGCTGCCGCACGCAAAGAAGAAGGCGAGGCTGTCCGCGCGCCCGGAAATGTAATCGACCGCCGCGCTATGAACTGGATGAACCACCCAGAGGAGCGCGGCGAAGAAGGCGGCAATCGAAACGAAGGAGCGGCGACCGTCACCGACGAAGCCCTTCAGCAATTGGGCGAGCAACAGGTAGAGCAGGATCCCGCTGCCGACATGCCAGAGAACATTCGAGAGATGGAAGCCGTAGGGATCGGTGTTCCAGATCAGGTAATCGAAAATATAGGAGATGTTTTGGACCGGACGGTAATGCGCGGAGAAGGAATCGAGAAAGAGATAATGCCGGAACGACTCCAGGATCAGGACCGGGCTCTTGATGAAGGGATTGTCGTGAGCCAGGTATTGGTCGTCCCAAATGAGCTGGCCCTGGAGCGCGGGGAAGTGGACCGCGAATCCGAACAGCGCGAGGAGAGTGCACCGCACCCAGGTCCGCCGGAACAGCGCACCTGTCTTGTGGAGCAGCGAGCTGTCAGCAGCGCCGGATGTAGGAGAAGGAGAAGGTAGCGCGGCGTCCATTTTGTGTGGTTGAGTTCAAAGGACTTGGGCTTTCTTAGTTCCTAAACAAGAGAGCGTCCTTCCGTTGCCGAAAGGACGCTCTTCATGTTGAGAACCGCGTTGGCTTAGTTAAAGGGCGACCAGAAGGAGTCGTCCGTTACGTCCGAAAGATTGTTCTTAGCGACAGTCGGGACGGAAACGTGCGTGTCCACGGTCTGGGGACCGTAGTCATTGCCGAACAAATCCTGGCCGGTCGCGTAAAGGACCGTGTCTTTCTTCAGATAGTTGGTCCAATCGGCTACGGCGACGGGATCGCCGGTCTTCTTGGTTGTTTCGATAGCGTATTGATCAACGGCTGAATCGATCAGGCGAAGGTCATTGATGATCTTGGAAGCCTGGGAGCGCTTGCGGGCTCGGAGGAATCCAGGGACGGCGATGGCGGCGAGCAAGGCAATGATCGCCACCACAATCATGATTTCCACGAGGGTGAAACCCCCGCGTTTGGTTGTGAGTTTTTTAAGCATGGCTAGGAGTGCGTCTTTCTGTGTTTTTGTATTTTTGACTGCAGAGGTGCGAGGGGCGTGACGTTTTCGTCTCGTTCTCACAACTCATTCCCTGCCACCAGCGAACCGATGACAGGAGAATGAATCGTCAGATTCCTAGTTATAGGGTGACCAGAACGTTGGGTCGGTGACGTCCGAGAGCGCGGTCTTCGAGGTCGTCGGGACCTTGGGGAGGGTGTCGACGGTCTGTGGGCCGTACGAGTTACCCAGAATGTCAGCAGCTGTGGTATACAGGTTCGTGCCTTTCTTCAGGTAGTTCGTCCAGTCGGCGACAGCGACGGCGTCGCCGCTCTTCTTGTTGGTCTCGATCGCGTATTGGTCGACTGCGGAGTCGATCAAGCGCAGATCGTTAATGATGCGGCTTGCTTGGGAACGTTTACGAGCGCGGAGGAATCCGGGCACCGCAATCGCCGCCAGCAAAGCGATGATCGCCACTACGATCATGATTTCCACGAGGGTGAAACCCCCGCGGCGTTTGTTGAGTTTGTTTAACATGTTGTTGCTTTCTTTTTATCTCTTGTTTGTTTGACTGCGATCCACGATACCGACCGCGGATGTGTTCGTGTTTAAAGCAGCCATAATGCCAACAGGTCCGGTTTTTATGGCGGCTCGGCCCTCCCGCCGAAGCCCGCCCGCAGGAAGGACTCCCGCGTGACCGGTTCGGGCCGTCTCAGTATTCTCCGCAAGCTTTGGCCGGAATCTCTCGGCGCCGCGCACTATGTTTTTGCGGCGGTCTTTCTCGTTCGGCTGGTCGTTCTCATCCGGCTGGCCGCATCGCCGCTGCTCCTGCCCACCGGGAGCGACATGCATTTCTACGATGAGTGGGCCCAACAAATCCTGCAGGGGCATTGGACCGATCACCAGGCCTTCTACGGGCTGCCGCTGTATCCGTTTCTCGTCGCGCTGCTCTACCGGCTCTTTGGTTATGGGCCGTTTGTTCCGGGCTTTTTTCAAACCTGCCTGGATGCCGGGACTGCGGTTCTAATTTATAAGATCACTGTTCGCGCCATGGCTGACGGGTCGAACAAACCCGGCAAGGCCGCGAACCTCACCGGTATCGCCGCAGCCGCTGCCTGGTGTTTTTTCCTCCCAGCCCAGGCTTACTCGGCCATCCTCATGCCGACAGCGGGCGCAGTCTTCGTCTTCTGGCTGTTGGTCTGGCAAATCATCCGAACCGAAAACGCTCCGTCGCGATGGGGCTGCTTGGTTTGCGGTCTTCTCATCGGCTTCACCGCGATGGGTGTCGCTACGATTCTGTTTCTGATTCCACTGTTCCTGATCGCGCTTTTCGTGCGGAAGAATTACAGGGCACTCGCCGCGAAAGGGACTGCCGCCGCGCTGTTAATCCTAGGCGTCTTCATCGGCACCTCCTCATGCTGGCTGCACAACTACTTCGTCGCGCGCGATCCCGTTTTTCTTTCCGCCCACGGCGGGATCAACCTCTGGCTGGGGAACAATCCCGAGGCGACCGGTTACCCGCGCTTTCCCGATTTGCACGCGGGCCAGGGCGAAATGTTGCGCGACTCGATCGACCAGGCCGAAGCGGCGGCCGGCCGGCCGCTGAAGCGCTCGGAAGTTTCGCGCTACTGGTCGAGCAAGGCGCGCGATTACATCGCGGCGAATCCCGGTGCCTGGCTCAAGCTCCTCGCCCGCAAGATCGGCAACTTCTGGAATGCCTTCGAATACGACGATCTCGGCGTGATCGCGATCCTGCGCGAACAGGGAGTGGTTTTTCCCGGCCTTCGGTTCGCCTTCGTCGCGGTGCTCGGACTTTCCGGCGCTGCTTTTTCCTGGCGCGCGTTCCCGGCCTCGCGGTGGATCGCGGCGGCCATCGCGTTGCAGTTCCTGGCGATCCTTCCGGTCTTTGTCACGGAGCGTTATCGGCTGGCGGTTGTTCCCGGGCTTTTGGTCCTCGCCGCGCTCGGACTTGAACGGCTCTGGAATCGTTGCGCGACCGGGAACTACGGAGGCGCCGCCTTGCAACTCGGGTTCGTCGCTGTAAGCGCATGGTTCGTCACGATGCCGCGCCAAGATCCTTCGCTTTGGGCTCTGGAGCCATATAACTCGGGCCGCTTCGCGCTCGAAACAAACAATCTGCCGCTGGCCGAACAGCACCTCGAGCGTGCCCATGCCCTGGTCCCGGACAACGCGGAAACCAATTTCGCGCTCGGCAACCTTCGCGTCGCCCAGGGGGACTCATTGGCTGCGAAGACCCATTACGAATCGGCCCTCAGAATCGATTCCAAACACAAGGGCGTCCTCAACAATCTCGGCGTCCTGGCTTTGAATGACGATCAGCCGGCGGCAGCGATGGATTATTTCCGGCAGGCGCTCGCTTTGGAACCGCGCAACGCCAAGACTCACTACCTGCTCGCGAAAGCGCTCGACCTCGCCGGGAAGCGGGACGAAGCGCGCGTCGAGGCTGCTCGCGCGGTGGAACTCGGCCCCGATCAACCGGAATTCAAAGCCTTGCAGGACCAGCTCTCCGGCAACGGAGAGTGACGCCGCCAATCTTATGCACGAATATTGCGACTGCTTATGGACGACATGACCGCTGACTCGCAACCCGGAAACGCCCGACATCTGTCGCGACCTCTTCTGCTTGGCTTCATCCTCGTTGCCATCATCGGCATCGTTCTTCGAGTTTATCCTTCCGCCGGCTTCACAGGGATCGGCTTCGATGAAGGTCTTTATCGCAATTACGTGACCGACCTGATCAATCACGGCGTCACCAGTTATCCCGACTTCGCCGAACACTACGTCGAACGGCAGCAGAAATTGGCGATCGTGATCCTTCCGCCCACGCGCTTCCTTTACATTTTCTCCGCCTACGTCTGGCACGAAATCACCGGTGCGGATGCGTTGCTCTCCCTGCACCGAATTTCGTGCCTTTTCAGCATCCTGCTGCTCTTCGCCGCGGCGGCATTCACCTGGCGACTGGCCGGACCGGCCTGGGCGCTCGGTGTTTTCGCATTGATGGCCTGCGCGCCAACCCAAATCCACATGGCGCAGCACGCACTCATCGATGGGTTCTTCGCCTTCTGGGCCACGATGTGCCTTTGGCTTCTCTGGGAAAATCTCCGGAAGCCTAACGACCCGCTCCGGCTCACGCTCTTCGCGGTGTGCCTGGCGCTCATGGTTCTCACGAAGGAAAATGCCCTCTTCGCTTACGTCGGGTTACTCGCCCTGCTGGCGGCCAATCGCTGGCTGCATTTCGGGACGATAACCCGGAGCCTGCTCCTGGTGACTGTCGCCGGCCCCCTCACCGGTCTCGTCATCCTCATTTTTCTATGCGGCAGCGCGGAGACTTTCATCGCGACCTACCGGCTGGTCGTCAGCAAAGCGTCCGTCCTCCCCTACGCGATCGCGACGGGCGATGGCCCCTGGTATCGCTACCTGGTCGATCTTCTCCTGGCGAGTCCGCTGATTTTCCTGCTCGCCTGGGCGGCGATCTTCCAGCTGAAATTCACCGACAAGCCGTCGCTCTATCTGCTGGCGTTCGTCGTCTCTACTTACCTGCTCATGTGCAACATCCGCTACGGGATGAATCTTCGTTACACAAACATGTGGGACATGCCGCTGCGCTATCTCGCGCTGGGCTGCGTCGTCGATATCACGCGTTCCTTTCGCCGCCGCGAAATCTTCCTCGTCGTTGCCGTGCTACTTCTCTGCGCGATCGATCTCCGGCAATACTACATCTTTTTCGTCCAGCACGATCTCTATGAGCTGGTCACCGCCGGATTGCTCCGCGCGTTGCAAATCCTGAAATAATCAGCAGGCGATTTTCAGGACAGAATCGCGAAGCCGATCGCTCGATTCGATCGTTTCGCTAAGGAGATTGTGCACGGTCGGTTTGGCCACCGCCCGGACGAAGATCTGATACGAGAAGAATCCTTTGCTGACGGCAATGAGCGCCTGGTTCACGCGCAGGAAAAATCGCGACACGACATTGTTCCCGATCGCTTTCGGGAACGGCGCCGGGATCCCGCGCACTTCGAGGACGTTGTAGCCCGACTGCTCCAATAGCGCTTTCAGCGAGCGGAAGGTGAAGAGGCGTGTGTGGGTCGCATCCAGAATGCCTTTCCGGCCGTAATTAAATTGGCCGAAGAACAACATCAGCCGCGTGACGAAAAATCCAATGTTCGCCGTGGTGATGATCACCTCGGGCCGTTTGCAGACAGCGGCGAAGCGCAGCTCGTCCATGAATTGTTCCGGCTGCTTCAGGTGCTCGATGATGTCGAGCATCATGATCTGGTCGAACGCCGAGACGTTCACCGGGAACTCCGTGCGGTCGAGGTTCCAGCGGATGAAATCGATCCCGGCGGTTTCGGGTGAAGTAGCCGGAATGTATTGGTCCATCCCCGTGACGTGGCAGCCTTTCGCGGACAGCTCGCGCGCGACGTAACCCTGGCCGCAGCCGATATCCAGCAGCCGGTTCCCCGGCTTCGCCGCATCAATCGCCGCGGTGTGCGACGAAGCGTAGCCGAGTTTCAAATCGTAATTCTCCTCCGGCGGCAGCACGTCGAACTTGCGGTCGAACAGCAGGTTCATCTCGTGGAACCGCGCCCGGAGCATGGTCTTGAAAACGTCCCAGGCGTATTTCATCCCGTTCACGTGGCATATCTCGTCGCCGTAATAAGTCGGGATCGGCAGCTCCGCGATCCGGAGTTGTTTCATGACGAGCTGGATGATGATCTCGGTGTCGAAATGAAAGTCGTTCGTGTTTTTCTCGAACGGGATCTGGGCCAGCGCCGCCGTGGAATAGAGCCGGTAACCGGAATGAAATTCGGAGAGCGCCGTCCGGAGCATCCGGTTCTGGAACGCGGTGAGGATCTGGTTGCCGATCCATTTGTAAGCCGGCATCCCGCCTTGGCGGGCGGCTTTCTTGTCGATCATTCGCGATCCGAAAACCGCGTCTGCATCCTCGTTGATCAGGGGCGCGATCAGTTCCGGTAATTTCTCCGGCGCGTATTGCCCGTCGCCATGAATGAGCGCGACGATGTCGAACCCGTTATCGATCGCGTAGCGGTAACCGAGCTTCTGGTTGCCGCCGTATCCCTGGTTCTCCGGCGTCCGCAGCACGGTGATCTTGAACGCCGAATTTTGCTGTTGATAACGGAGCCCGTTCCCAAACGTGTCGTCCTGGGACGAATCGTCGATGATCAGGACTTCGACGTTGTCCCCGCGAAGGCTGGACGGGATGCGGCTCAGCACCTTCTCGATCGTCGTCTGCGCGTTGTAGGCGACGATGAAAATAAGCAGCCGCTTCCGACCGAGATCGACCCGATCCGACGCGCAAGGTTCCAGCTCCGCGAGACGCATGTCTCCCTGAAGAGCTAGAATTACGCCAGTAAGTGCTGATCGCTATCGCGAACCACTACGGCGCTTCGAGCTCGTAGAGCGCCGGTGCCTTCCGCGTCAGCCGAAAGCGCGAATTCACCAGCTTAAAAGCTTCGGAGTCGTCTTCTTCCAATGCGGTCGTATCAAGAAAGATGCGCCGGCCTTGCCTGGCTTTGTTGACTAGCAGGTCGATTTGTTCCGTTGCCACAAATTGGATGATGTACCGGCGCCGGGCTCCGCCGGTCGATATCGGCTGATCCTTCGCAGCGCTGGATTGGGGGACGAAGAGAGCGCGGGTGTACTCGACTTCACGCGAAAGGGGCACAATCCGCCGCGCCGAATGCCTGGCGACTCGTTGCTCCAGAAATACCGGATCGATCGCCGAGATAATCACCGCGTCGGCCGGTGTGTTCTCCCGGATCCTATCCGCGGCAACCCGGCGCTGTGGCACTGGGTCTGGCACACCGAGCCGCGCGAGCGCCACGAGCGGGAGCAGCGCAGCGAAGGCAGCGCCGATAGCGCGCTGGTATTTCTTCCCCCATTGCAACCCCATCAGCGACCCAGCGATGATGGCCGTACCTGTCAGGATCGGGAGAAAAAAGCGGTCGCACGGATAAACATAAAAGAGATGAAATATCAGCATCGGAATTCCCGTAGCGGCGACGAAAAAGACCAGGTCGCGCAATGGGCCCGCAGCTTCTTTCCGTGCCGAAGATTTGTTCCTGCGCAGCGTTATTTCTACTGCCAGGCAGACTATCAGTAGGATTGGCAACCCCGTCCGGAGAAGCATTTGCCAGTTCAGTGCGACGCTTGAGAGCGAGAAGAAATCATGCAGGGGCGTCGACTCGGTCCAGGACCAGAAATGGTAACCGTTTCGCAGGGGTGAGCCGAACGTCGCTGTATTGTAAGAGAACGTCGCCGCGGCCGCGCCTAACATTGGAAAGAGCAGGCCGACAGTGCGCGCCAGCGCCGAACGAACTTTCCATGGGACAATCGCCGCCACCGCAAACGGCAAGAGCATCGCCGCGGACACGGGCCGAAATAGGGTGGCGACCGCAATCAAAACTCCCGCGCCCCAGAACGCCAACAATTGAGGCGATCCAGGACGCCCGCGAATTCGCAGGAAAAGCCAGCAGCCGCCGAGCACCAGCGCGGTACACGGAACATCGGACATCACCTGCGTCGCCCAGCCACTGTAGGCCGGCAAGGCCAGGACCCCGAGCCCCGCCAAAATTCCCCCGACGGCCCCGCCAATTCGTTTCCCGATTGCCCAGGCAATTCCGACCCCGGCTACAGCAAGAAAAGTGATGCCTAGAATCGCATTCCCCGGTTCGGCGCCAAACAGAGCGTAGACCGGGAAGATCACTGCCATCGGAAACCAGGGCGGGTAACGTGGCGGCAACCCGCGACCTTCGACGATGATCTGGTAATGACCTGTCTCGAGCACTTGCGCCGGAGCGAGCGCGTATTCCACGGAGTCCGGCGGAACCTCCAGATTTGACGCGCTGTAGGGCGAGCGCGCCATCCAGATCGCGGCGATCAGGAGCAGCAGAGGCAGCTGACAACGCGACAACACCCGCGCGAACGAGAGGCGCTGCGACACTGCGCCAACATCCAGGCGCGGCTGAGCAATAGCAGTATCTACGAATGCGGTCGACATCCAGCGCGAGGTTCAGCGCCTGCCGTGCCATGGACGGCGGTCGCGTCGGGAGCAGCGCTATTGGCCGTTGGAGCCGGCGTGCTTTTCCTTGCCCAGGACCGAGTTCGCCGTCGCCAGTAAATCCGCATCGTCGTTGTCGGTCAGCTCGGCCAGGAATCGGCGAATTCGATGGAAGGATTGTTTCAGGAAAAGTTCCGCGGCACGTCTGCCTCCCGGCGCCGAGGCTCCGTTCTGGGCGACGCCTTGCAGCTGCGAGTCCAACCGGCTAATCACGCAAGCCGAGGCGAACATCTCCATCGCCACGCCCGCGATCCGTTCCTGGACCAACTGCATGTCCATGACCGGCTCGCGATACTTAATCAGCGCCTTGTTCACGCTGAGATTGAAACGCCAGATCAGACGGCCCAGTTGCGACGCATAAATGCGAAGGCTCTCGCTCTTCACGGGCACGCTCGGGATTTTTACCGCGGCACCGAGGCGACTCATCCCCGCCGTCCACGCTTTGCCGAGGCCGCGCGAAGGATTGAACATCGTGTCGTAAATCTCCTTGAACTCCATGCCCGGCCCGCGCATCCCGACCAGCGCGATGAACGACGTGAGCACTTCGTTGCTCCCTTCGCCGATCTGGTTGATCCGGGCATCTCGCAGCATCCGCCCTAGCGGCGAAGTATCGAAATACGCCGAGCCGCCATGAATCTGGAATGCGTCGTTGACTGCTTCCCAGAGCCGCTCGGTCGTGAATACTTTCAGCATCGCCGTCTCGAGCATGTAATCCTCGAGACCGCGATCGATCAGCGACGCCGTCACGGCCGTCATCGCTTCCATCGCGTAAACATCCGCCGCCATTCGCCCGATTTTTTTCTTCACCAGGTCGAAGTCGCCCAGTGTTTTCTTGAATTGCTTGCGCTTGTTCGCGTGGCTGACGGCCAATTCCAAACACGTCTTCGCCCCACCCGTGCAGCAGGCCCCGAACGTGGTACGTCCGAAATCGAGGACCGTTAGCGCCACCTTCAATCCCTTGCCGATCGGCCCCAGGATATTTTCCTTCGGCACCGCCATGTTCTGCATCGCGAACCGGCCGGTTGCCGTTCCGCGAATGCCCAGCTTTTCCATCCGCGGCTCGAGCATCGTGAATCCC
>Ga0193716_1001709_pt1 | contig 12621 bp, 14 predicted proteins | sample U2c1metaG_FD_145901 | JGI IMG/M metagenome (GOLD analysis project Ga0193716, IMG submission 145901) | Soil microbial communities from a riparian zone of the East river system, Colorado, United States - U2c1 | ecosystem: Environmental > Terrestrial > Soil > Riparian zone | place: USA: East River...
CTGGGTGGAAATGCCGCTGTCGCAAAGAACAGCGCCACGGTGAAACCTATCCCTGCGGCAACGCCGAGCACCGCCGTATGCAAATAACTCAGTCCGCCCGGCGCTCGAAGACCCACAGTCACAGCGAGAAAAGTCATCACAACGATTCCAACCGGCTTGCCGATGACCAATGAGGAAAGAACAATCCATGTGCCTTGCCCGACACTGGAGAGGGCAACACCAGCATTCGCCAGCCCGAACAGCAGAAGTATCACTTGCACAGGAACTCGCCACCAATGCTCGAAGCGATTCATAGTGTCAGGCAAGCCGTGCTCAGCCGGATTAAATAGCCCCAGATCGCGTGTTTCGTGAGGCATGAACGGGAGAATGAGCACGAGCGCAAGGGCGGGATGAAAGCCGCCTAGAAATAACCCCGTCCACGAAAGACCGCCGCCGATAATCACGTATGCCCAAAAATTTCGGATACGCCGTCGTTTCAGGCAAAACGCCACACCCACAGCCGGGATCATGAATGCGCAAAGATTCATAAGCGACAACGGACCTGTCGGATAGAACGCGGCGAGAAGAAACAGTCCAATCGCATCATCGGCGATGGCCAGCAACAACAGGAACGGAATGGCCGGATGGTCTTTGTGAAAGATCAGCCGGGCCGCCATGTACGAGAATGCGATATCGGTCGCGCATGGAATGGCCCAGCCGGGCATTAGGTCGGGCTTGCCAGTGACGAATACCTGAGTAGCGTAGAGCCCAGCCGGGACTGCCATCCCGCCGATGGCCGCAAAGATCGGTACCGCGGCTTCGCGCGGAGAGGAAAGAGCACCGCCCGGTAGCGTAGCCTCGACGATCTCCTTGGTAGCCAATGCGAAGAAGAACGCCATTCCGATGTCATTTACCGGGAACTCCAACGCATGTGCAACGCGCACGTATAACTCGTAATCGAAGTTCGCCCAAAGCAACGCTGCAACAGCGCCTACGACCAGCAGGAGGTAATTGTCAATTATAAACGGCCAGAGGCCCAATGTCGGGTGGTGAGACATCGTCAATTACAATCCGAAATAACCGCGACGGTCCACCAATCCAATTCGCGAGTTATATCCTGGCGAATTTCACGGCTGCTGCGGTCATTAAGAAAGTTTCTTCACTATTTCGACGGGAACATGTCAGTTTCAAGCCGTACATTCTTGGCAGAGGCGTTCCCCTGGGTTCGCTTTAAGATCGATGAAGCGTACGTGAACGAAATCGACCTCCGGCCAATGCGAGCATTTTGTATTGAAGTGCCACGGCGAAACTAGCGAGTCTTTGCATTTGCGGTAAACAAGAACATACACAAGTCTAAGTTGCGAGGGGAGTCGTAACAAGCAGCCATCTGGCGATTGATCCCTCGCATCTCGCGCGGGAATGCAAAGGCTTTATCACCCACCTTTCCTGTCGCAATAGTCATTCAGGTTAGTTACTCACGCTTCGAAGTTCCATCCTGTGTAGTCAATGCAACCAGTTGAGCCTTTTGTAGTCCTTTCATTGCTGGCGCACTCCTTGCCTTGGAACAGCCAGCTCATGAAACAAACCCTCCATCGCCCCGAGCGCTTGCTTACACTTGACGAAGTTGCTGAATATCTGGACGTCGACAAATGACCGTTCATTATTGGCTGCTGTCTCATGAGCATCTTACAGGCTTGAAAGTCGGTAAGAAATGGCAAGAAATGATTGAAGATTGTCTAGCGAAAAACGTAAATGAGCCCAGGAACACCCACTGTCAACGATCATGCAGCGTTCACGCCGGCGCGTTACGGATCGTTACGCCCGAGCAGCTACCGTCCGACCAAAATTCCGAAGAAGACTCCAACGAGTGCCAATATCGTCGACAAACCCGAGATGCGTAGGTCATGACGGCATTTACGTTCCAAAAATGACTTGAGCGCAGCATCTGGTGGACGATATTGGCTGGCGCCGCCGCCTGTTCACCCGAAGTTCATACTAACAAAACCCGATAATCGGTCGCCGCCTGCAAACGCGTTTCGCGCCCCAAGGTCATCGACCTTCCGGAAACACGAAATGACCACGGCCTGCGCAACTCCAAATTGGTCCAAACAGATTTATCTTACTCCACCTTACCGAGGACAAAAGATAACAGGAGCAAGCAAAAGACTATCGCGGTAATCAACGTGTAGAGCCGGTCGCGCTGATAAATGAAGGCGAAAATTGACACGCCGACGCGGATCACTGGCGTGGCGATGAGCAACAAGATTCCAAGCGTCACAATGGCATCTCCCTTAAACGCCCTCAATCCGGCGCCGACGTCGCTCAACGAGTTTAAGATAGCGCCTCTCGGCGCGCTTGAACGCCCAAAGAAAGACCGTTCCGAGAGATATTCGGGGTGCTGCACAAAAGTCACCACAGTGCCGAACACGATCAAAGTTAGACTAAGAATAACCCCTAGGCGGAGTAAGTTACTGATCAGCAGTTCGACCTTGCGCACACGCTCTTCGATTTCCAGCTCAGCCGACGATTCCAACGCTTGAGTCTTGGTCATCCACGCAACCCTTTCAGCAGCATCTGTCCAGAGACCCACAGCAAGACCACAACGAATACGAATCGGATCGTAGTGCTTTGCAGGCGGCCTAATAAGCGCGAGCCGAGTATCGCCCCGATAAGAACCCCCGTTGCCACTGGAGCGGCGACAAAGGGATCGATGTCACCGCGGGCAAAGTAAACCCCGGCGCTGGCTGCTGCCGTAACGCCGATCATGAAGTTGCTCGTGGCGGTTGAGACCTTAATCGGAAGTCGCATGGCAAGATCCATCGCGGGCACTTTGAGAGCGCCCGAGCCTATACCTAACAGCCCACTCACGACGCCCGCGATGTACATCAGGCCGAGGCCGACGCGAGTTCGCGCGACCCGATAGATAATTTCTTCCCCTGAAGCCTCATCATAATAACTGCTGTGTAATCGGAGATAGTCGGCCCACGGCGCGCTCACGGATATGTCTGTCGCCGACTCGTGCCGTTTTCGGAACATGATAAGCGCGGAATAGCCCATCACGATGCCAAAAATTATGTAGAGCCAACGCACGCTTAGGTGGCCCGCTAAATAGGCGCCGGTCAAGGCGCCGGCGCTGGTGGCCAACTCAAGCACCATCGCGACCCGCAGATTCGTCATTCGTTCCTTGACATAGGCTGCGGCGGCGCCGCTCGACGTCGCGATAACCGAAACGATTGAAGCGCCGATGGCGTAACGAATATCGATCTTAAACAGCAGCGTTAGGAAGGGAATAATGATGATCCCGCCACCGAGACCCAACAAGGAACCAAGCAAACCGGCCAACACAGAAATACTCAGCACCGAGAGATCAAACTGTAATAGGGTCATTGAATTTCTCGCGGGTCGGCAAGTCTACAGGCGTTTTCAAAATTATCACAACCGCGTGGAAGCACAAATACCACGGCGCCATCAGCCCATGTAACGACAGAATGAGATTTACCGGGAAACCCGCCCTCCTAGCCTTGCCTCCTAAAAACCGGGCCAAATACCTTGACTGAATCTTTTCGTCTCATTAATATTTAGCCGCTTTAGCCGGTTGGCGGCGTCCGGTCTGGACATGATTCGAGTTTGAGCTGACTGGATCTCTTCTCGAACTATTACGCGCCAACAACCGGTTTCGCCGGTGAGCAGGTAGCCCCCAATGAGACGACTCGCTCGAGGGTACCAGCGGTCGGGTCCGAACACGAGGAATTCATCGACAGCGCCGTCAAATGACGAAACAGTCTCACCCTAGCTTTATTGCTTGAAGCAGCGCCGTGAATATCTAGACTCCGGGTTTGACGTTTAGGGCGACGAACCGGTCGCGACGATTCCTCGACCAGCAGCTCTCATTGTGCTCACGGCAAACCGGGATTTCTTCGCCGTAGCTCATGGTCGACAGCCTTCCGGCGGCAACGCCCAATGTCAGGAGATAGTCTTTCGCCGTTTGTGCTCGCTTCGCGCCCAGAGCCAGATTGTACTCGTTAGTACCCCGCTCATCGGAATGGCCTTCGACTTCAACCCGTACCGTTGGGTTGTTCCGCAGCCAATCACTCGCCGCTTTAAGGGTAGCGCGTGCATCGCTCGATAGATCATAACGGTCAAACGCAAAAAAGATTTCCTTTAGGGCGCTGTCCACTGGAGTCTTCGCGGAGTCACCCCGGCGCAACGCATCCAGGCTGGTTTGCGACTGGGCTCGGCGAATCGCCGGCGCCGGCTTCGTGGCGGTTTTTGTTTGCGCCGCCAACGGCGTTATTGGCGACTTTGATGCGTCGGTGCTTGAGCAAGCAGCTACGCCGCCCGTCAAAAGCAGACACGCCATAACACCCGCATACTTTTTCTCTCTCATATACAGTTTTCCTCCGTGTTTTTGCTGCATCCTAGTAAACGCCGACTTCGATCATTGCATTGTCGCCGAGGCATTATCTAAGTAACTCAGATCGACGTATTTTCCGGGATTCGCCGCAGGCCCCTTCAGATCCGTCTGTTCCGCGTAAACCTCCACGACCGTCTTTAACCCCTCGAGATCGATGCGCAGACTCGTGTCCCAGGCACGATGGTCAAGATAGTAGTCAAGCCCCTTGCGGGCGAGCGCGGGCTTCATTTTAAGATCCTTGGCCAAAAATTCGGCGGCGGCCTCCCTATTTTTCTCGAGCCATTTGCGCGCTTGCAGCAACGCTCGGAGAAACTGAACCATTTCTTTATGATGCGCCGCCGCCCACTCACGTCGGACGGAAAAACTCGATAGCAGGTAATCGGGAAATACATCGCTGACTGCGCCGATCAAGTTCAATCCCATCTGCTGCGCTTTGAAATTTAGCGGCACGGCGAGAATGGCCGCAGCAACATTTCCCGAGCTCAACGCCAGGAGCGCTGGGCCGCTGCCACCGACATTCACCAGCGAATAGTCTTTGGGATACTCCAATCCCTTAGCCTTGAGCACGCGGCGCAGCAAAAACGCGGTTCCCGATGTCAATGTCGACGAGCCGATCGTCGTGCCGCGCAGATCTTCATAGCTTTTGATATCTTTTCGCCCCATGATCATATGCGTGGTCTTGGCGCCGGCAGCGATCATCGCCAAATCGACGCCCTTCTCGACTAGACCAATCACGCCATCGTTGGCGGCCAAGGCAACGTTGATCGATCCGGCGACGAGCGCCTGCATGCTCGGCGCCGTGCCGCGCGTGATCGTGACCTCGACATCAAGCCCTTCGCGCTCGAAAAATCCTTTTTTATCCGCCAGCCATAACGGCGCGTAGCCGAGCACCTCGGAAGATGCGCCGACCGGAAACTTATCGCCTGTTTCAGCGCTCGCTACGGCACAAAGCAAGACCATCAAGCAGATCGTTACGATCACGCCATTTCGTTTCATTGTTCCTCCTCCGGTTCGCGGTCATCCGCGCCAACTTCAGCGCGCGCCGAGTTTCCAACTTTCTTGCATTAAATTGAATATTTGAATCTCGACCTTATGCGTTTGCCTTCAGCCCGCCCGATCATTTCTCCAGAAGCTTTTTCATTTTCGCGATAATATCCGGCGATTGACTGGTGACTTCTTTTGCTAGCTTTTCCAGTTCATCGCTGCTCGTCGGGTCCAATTCCAACTTCTTCTTGGCTGCGTCGGCGATCACAGCTTCGTCTTTCAAAGTTTTATCGAAAGCATTGCGAATTATTTTGACGTGTTCCGGCGGAGTATTCGGCGGCATCACGTAAGGGCGGCCGAAATCGCCGGCGGCGAGCACTAGCGTCGTTAAGCTCCTACCCGCTTGCGGTGTTTTATATTGATCCATCAATTCATAGATCGTCGGGACATCGGGGATTCTCTTGTCCCGTTTTCTCCCCGTTTGCACCAAGACATTGACGAATTTGTTCTTGCGCCAAGTGGTAAAGGGTTCTCGCGCAAAGAAGGCCGTAAGCGTGAAAGCGCGGCAAACGACTTCGTTTCGTTCCACGGCGAGATCGATATCCTGTCCCGCTTGATAACCGAGAATGACATCGAACTTGGCGCCGCTGACCTCCTCCAGCAACTTCGGCACGTAGTACGCGGTCGAGCTGGTTCCGGTAGCGCCGCATTTCGGCGCCGTCGAAGATTTGATCACGTCGTGAATCGTTTTGTACGGCGAATCGGCGCGCATGTAGAGCAGATGATTGGAGGTTACCGGGCTACCGATCCAGGCAAACTTATTCCAGTCGTACTTCACCTCCGAACGCTGAACGACTTGGTCGAAATAGAGCGCCGGAAAAATCGCACCGACCGTCAAACCGTCGGGATTGGCGACGTTGTAGACGAAATTGGCCGCGATCATCGAGCCGGCGCCGGGCATGTTCTGCACGATAATATTGGGGTGGCCGGGAATATATTTCGGCATAAACTGTGCAAACAGTCGCGCATAAAGATCGTAAACGTCACCGGCCTTGGTGCCGGCGACAACTGTAATGGTCTTGCCCGCATAATAAGGCGTCTCCGCGACGCCGGCCGAAGCCCAGAGAAGCAACCCTAGTGTTATCCAAGCCACGTTGCTAAATCGATGAAACATCGAGACCTCCTGTTGTGTTGTTATTGTAGAAATCGTCTTTGCCGTTATTTTCTAGCGAGCAGTTTCTTCACCCGCGCGATAACACCGGGCGGTTGGCTGATCATCGTTTCCGCCAGCTTTTGCAGATCTTCGCCGGAAACGAATTCAACTTCGAACTTTGCCTTCTTGGCCTCGTCCAGAAGCGCGTGATCCGCCATAGCCTTGGCGTAGGCGGCGCGCATAGTCGTTACGATTTCCGGCGGTGTGTCTGGGGGCATTACCCATGGACGGCCGAAATCACCTCCGCGTAGAATGACGTCGGCAACACGCCGGCTCTCCTCGGGAGTTTTCTCCTTGTCAAAAATTTCGTAAATCGTCGGTGTTTCGGGGATGCGCGGGTCGCGCTTCAGGCCGCCATAGAGCAGCACGTTGACGAAATTTCGCTTGCGCCAGGAAATGAACGGCTCGCGGCCGAAAAACGGCGCCGCAGTCAGCCCGCGGCATTGCACCTCGCCTTTTTCCACCGCCAGATCGATCTCGCTCCCGCCGGGATAGCCCAAAACAGTTTCGATCTTCGCCCCGAGCGTGTCTTCGAGCAGGCGCGCTAGGATATAGTCGGTACCCGCTGTTCCCGTGGAGCCGCACTTGGGCGGCGTCGGCGCGTTGCGAATATCCTCGATCGTTTTGAACGGCGCGTCGCTGCGCATGTATATGAGCACTTCGCTCCTTTCCGGTGAGCCGATCCAGTTGAGCTTGCGCACGTCGTACTGAACTTCTTTGCGGCCGACCAGCTGATCCAGATACAAACCATAAGAAAGCATGGCGATGGACAGCCCGTCGGGTTTCGCCACGTTGTAAATATTGTTGGCAGCGATCATGCCGCCCGCTCCCGGCATGTTCTGCACGATCATTTCCGGATGCCCCGGCAAATATTTGGGCACGAAGCGCGCCAGCAATCGAGACCACCGGTCGTAAAAACCACCGGAGGTAAAACCGACGATGATTTTGATTGTCTTGCCCTGATAAAACGCCTCCTGCTCTGCGCCGACGGACGAATTCCATGGCAAGAATAGCGCCACACAACAGAAAAAAATTGTGCGCCTAAGCTTCATATTTTCTCCTGAACGGGTTGCAAATTGCCACTTGTCAGACGTCGGGAAAGTAGACCGACGGATACATTGCAAGCCCATTCACCGCGATTGCCGGTGACTCATGATTGTTTCCCGATCCATTCAACCCTCATCGCAGCCCAAAGATTTCCTGATACAGTTTCATGGTCTCGGAGTAATCCTTATAGTCTTCGGGATGCTCGACGATCCGCTTGTAGCCTTTGAAGAGCCGCGGCGGATCTTGGGTCTATGTCTTCGCGCACCGCGACACGTCTAAAACCCACCAGCATCTTCTGCCCCTCTTTCGACAGCAGGAAGTCGATGAGCAACTTGCCCGCGTTCGGATGGGGTGCTTAGCTGCCAGCATCAACGGGTTGACCTGAACCGGCACAGGTTCGAGAGAAACCCAATCCATCGGGTGGCCCTTCGAGGTTTCTCTCTGAATCGTCGGCGCATAGGCGACGATAAGCGGATACTCTCCGGCCATCGCCAGTTGGACACGGTTGGTATTGCCTCGCATCACGACGGGATCCTGGGCGGCCAGCTTTCTAAAATACTCGACGGCCTTTTCCTTTCTCCAAGCGCGAATTAATCCGGCGAGGAACCCATAGGCCGAGTCGTCAATGGAAATCTTTCTTCCTTTCCACTTCGGATCAAGCAGTTCTTCGTAGGTCTTAGGGACGTCTTCCTTTTCGACCAGGTTGGTGTTGTAGCCGAGTACGAAGGGATTCACGTAGTAGGCGGTCCAATATCCCGCAACGTCAACCATGTCTGGACTGACGAATTTACTCTCGGGAGAACGGTACGACGCCAAAAGCTTTGCTTCCGAGAGCGTTAGTACCATATCTCCGCGCCCTGAGACCACGTCCCATCCGTACAATCCGCCGCGCGCCTCATTCTGAATTTTATTCAGCACAGCGTCCGCGCCACTGCGGAACAGCTCCATCGTGATAAACGGGTATTTAGCTTGGAACCTGTCGGCGACTTTTTTACTCTGGGTCAAAGTCATGGTGGTGTAATAGGCCACTTCGCCCTCGCTCTTAGCCGCTTCGATAAGCTTGGACGTCGCCCCCGCTCGCGTCGTCGAATCAAGCGCTGGGCAACACAGAAAAAATGCTACGGAGAATAGTAGCAGCATGGATTGGACGCTTCGGTTCATTTTGAACTCCGTAATTCGCGGCGCCGATTCGACGCCTACGACTTAATTGTGGCTCATATGCGTGCGGCCATAGAGTTTGTCGATAAAACCGCTGCGCTTGAGGTTTTTGGTAAACCGTAAATCAACAAAATCCCGCGCGTTGGCTTTTGCAGCCTTAGGATCCCAAGCAGCCTGGACGGCGAGGGTCTCGCTAAGACCCGCCATCGACGGTGCCGTGTCTTCTTCCAAGAGCTCTTTATATGCGTTCCAAGAACCCTCGAGGACATTGGGTTTGGCGCCGCGGATATATTTGTCCATAATCCGTATCGAATCCTTCCTGTTGTCTTTGAAAAAATGAACCGCTTCGGCAACCGCCTTGACCAATGCCTCGACTGTTTTCGGTTGTTCACGAATCAATTTTCCCGATGTCACAGTGCAGGTAAAGACGAATGGGATTTTGAGCTTGGCCATGTCGATAACCAGGTTCATTCCGGCTTTTTCGCCTTCGATTTTTCCCGGCTCCGTAACCATCGTGAAGTCGGTCTGCCCATTGATCACCGCCGCAACCCGCGCCGTCGAGCCGCCGACCATGACGGCTTGGATGTCTTTATAGTCGATGCCGAATTTGCGCAGCGCCAGTCGCACAGCAAAGTCAGCGGATGTACCGGGAATGTGAGTGGCTAGAGTTCGTCCTTTGAGATCCTCGGGTGATTTAATCTTGGGGCTCCCGATAATGTAGTAAGGCAGTGTGTTGACGAGGCTGTCGATGATCACGATATCGCCGCCGGCTAATTTGCCATTGATCGCAGATGTGCCCACAGCGCCTGCGAATTCGATATCGCGGGCAACTAAACTTTGAACGCCTCGAGTGCTGCCGTTGATGAAGATCAGCTCGACGTCCAATCCGTACTTCTTGTAGAAACCCGCTTCCTTGGCAATCCAGTACGGCGCCGAGGAGCCGGGGGAGTCCGAGATATAGGCCATGCGCACGTTTTCGACGGCGCGCACGGACGAAAGCGGCAGGATCGACACCGCTGCGACGATGATGCATGCGATAAATTGGCTTAGCCAAGAACTTCTCGTCATAAACACTATCTTATGGCTCGATCGAGCTTCATTGAGGAAATTTACAGCGGGTGATCGCGTCATCAATTGATCGTCATTGGTTGACCACGCTTGCATTGATCCGTCGCCTATCGCCACGAAAGACGTAGGTCCGCTGCCGGCCTTGCCGAAGATGAACGTCTCGCACCAGCACCGTGTGACGCGCGAAGCGCGCCAAGATCGTGTAACTCCCCGGCGGAAGCTGAATGTAAAGCCAGGGCCCATAAAGCGATATTTTTTCGATGGGGCTTCCGTCGTTTGCCCCAATGACGAGAAATGCCGGTACCGCAGGCGTACCCACACTATTTGCGAACAACAGTTTGAGATTAAAGGGTTGAGCCGCCTGTTCCATGGCGCGCTGCTCGTCGTAACTGAAGCCGCCGTTCATGTACGGATGGCCGGCCGCGGTTCTGCCTTTAACTATGTGAATCTCGGGAAGCTGCACCGTAAGAGATGAGCCGAGTCCGAGTAAGATGGTCACCGTCACTAGAACGGCCGTGAGGGTGAATTTTGACTTCCCGTGGTGGAGGAGTGTGGATCGTAATTTTCGTTGGATCATCGCTCCCTCGCTACTAAAACGGCCGTATGCGGTATCCTAGATGCCCCCTCCCTGTGGAGCTTGTGGAAGTAATCGGTGAATCTGCTTTTGCAATTGCCGCCGGGTAAGAATCCGGGTCCGTTCAAGCGGATGTTCGATCAGTTGACGCAGCAACCGGCTGGTATGAACGCCGAGGCGTTCGACCAGAATAACGATCTCGATGGATTGATTGATATCTCGAAGATTGAAAACCACTTCGGCAGTGCTGATTAGCGAGCCTCTCGCGACCACGACGGCGACATCGAACGGTTCGTGGCGCGTTTGGTCGACGGCGCTTTGGCAATCCGCCATCGTAACTACATGCCAATTCGCCGCATGAAACCGCCGTTCGAGAACCTGATCATGGTCTTGTCCGACGAGCAGCAGCTTACCGTTTGGCGGCACCGCACGACCTTGCAGCAACATCGATGCTCTCGAAAAGTTCTCAATTTGGGCGGTCAATGCGACGCCCTTAGGAAGACTCGGTCACAGCCTTCCCCAGTATAGGAAACGGAGAAAAATTCCGTCGAAAATCGCCTGGCGATACTCACTGCCAACATAAACGATCTCCCGATTCGGGTCAGCGATTTTCGCTTCGCCGCGACCAACCTCGCCGCGATCGCGTGATCCGGCGTCGCCTTAAATGCTCACCCGATTGTGTTTTACACGATATTGGTAACGCAATGGCTCGCGTATTCGCCTCCGCAAACCCCGGGTGTTTTCGTGCTCGATTTGCCATCGATTTAAGCCAATCCTGAGGTAGCTCGGACTAATCCCGAGCACCTCGCAAACATGTTCAAAGGAATACAATTCTTTGGAGTCTTTGTTTGTGATCCAAGCTTCGGCTTCCTTAAAGAGATTACGGCATCGCCGGCTTTGCGCTCCGAGATATTTTTGAAAGCATTCGATGGCGTCCGTTAATACCGCAAACATCAGCTTTTCTTCCGGCTCGAAAAGACCGGTTTTTCGAAACACATTTGCGAACTGATACGCCGTCAAAGTGTCTGGCTCAAATGGTGAGAATGAACGAATCTCGCGCACGCTCCGGCTTGTTGCTTCGAACATGGTTTCCTCCTGCACGGAACCATTGAGCAATAATGGCACCATCGGAGCAGTGTGCGTGAATACAAGCGGTTATCCGAAGTTAGAATGTCGTCAGCGACCGATGACTGCGAGGTTCGTGCAGATTATTCACAGTATTATTCCGGGCAAACAAGATCGTGTAATTTATTTGCACATACTACGGGAACGGAATTTGGTCGGGCTAAAATCTGCCTGAATACCTTAATTAGCGGACTTGTCAAATATTCTAGTGTAAAAATTTTGCACAGTAGTACGAACTATATGGTCTTGATCTTGTTATAGAGCGCCCGTCTGCTGATGCCCAAAATGCTTGCAGCGAGTTTTTTATTGCCGCCGACGTGAGCGAGCGTGGTTCGGATAAATTCCATTTCTACGGCATTAAGCGTCGCACCGACTCGAAACGAGCAGCTTGCAAGGTCACGCGCATCGTGGCCTGCGCCGACCGCCTCCAGGATCCGCTGCGGAATCGAATCCGGCGTAAGCTCCGTCCCTTTGACCATGAGGACGGCTGCTTGAATTACGTTCTTGAGCTCGCGAACGTTGCCAGGCCAGGAGTATTTTCTCAGCATGCGATAGGTTTCCGATGAAACCCGGTCTACCGTTCTGTTGTAAACGCGTGCGAACTGCGAAACGAAATGATCCGTTAATACGGAGACGGCGCCAGGGCGTTCGCGCAGCGGCGGAATGCTGATGTGAAACACATTGAGCCGATAAAAAAGATCTTCGCGGAAGCTTTTTTCGGCGACCCTTTTGTCCAGGCTTTCGTTGGTGGCTGCGATGGTTCGAACGTCAACACCGATATTTTTGCTGCCTCCCACTCGGCGGAAAGTTTTTTCTTCCAGAACTCGCAGCAAACTCACCTGAGTTTTTTCGTTCATGGTGGCAATCTCATCCAAAAAAACCGTGCCACCGTTGGCTTGTTCGAAAATACCCGGACGGCTGTCTTGCGCGCCGGTATAAGCGCCGCGTTCGTGGCCGAAAATTTCGCTGGCGATCAGCTCGGGCGCAATCGCTCCCATATTGACGGAAACATATTCTCGGTGCTTGCGCCGGCTTTGTTTGTGGATCGCCGCGGCGACC
>Ga0193716_1001710_pt1 | contig 12614 bp, 8 predicted proteins | sample U2c1metaG_FD_145901 | JGI IMG/M metagenome (GOLD analysis project Ga0193716, IMG submission 145901) | Soil microbial communities from a riparian zone of the East river system, Colorado, United States - U2c1 | ecosystem: Environmental > Terrestrial > Soil > Riparian zone | place: USA: East River...
GCGTGGTCTTGCGACGGTGCTGTCCGCTGTCGACGCTGATGCCCGCCTCGTCGAATTGCCCATCGGCGCAACCGAAGACCGCGTTGTCGGGTCACTGGACCTGCAGAAGGTGCTTCGCGACGGCGAGCACGCATTCTCGCCAGGCCTGCTGGCCCGCGCGCATGGCGGCGTGCTCTACGTCGACGAGGTCAACCTCCTGCACGACCACCTGGTCGACGTGCTGCTCGACGCGGCCGCGATGGGCCGGGTGCACGTGGAACGCGACGGCGTCTCGCACAGCCACGAGGCCCGGTTCGTGTTGATCGGCACCATGAATCCCGAAGAGGGCGAACTGCGTCCGCAGTTGCTCGACCGGTTCGGGTTGACGGTCGATGTGTCCGCCTCCCGTGACGTCGACGTGCGGGTCGAGGTGATCCGCAGGCGCATGGCGTTCGAGGCCGACCCCGAGGGGTTCGCCGCGCGTTACGCCGATGACGATGCGGATCTGGCGCGCCGGATCGCTGCCGCCCGCGCGGCCGTCGCCGACGTGGTGTTGCCGGATGGGGAGTTGCGGCGCATCGCCTCGCTGTGCGCGGCATTCGACGTGGACGGCATGCGTGCCGACCTGGTGGTGGCGAGGACCGCGGTGGCGCATGCGGCATTACGTGCAGCCGATTCGGGGGAGAGCGCCCCAACGGTCGTGGCCGACGACATTCGCGTCGCGGCCGAACTGGCCCTTCCGCACCGGCGTCGTCGCGACCCCTTCGACGATCCGGGGCTCGACCCCGAACAACTGAACGAGGCGCTCGCGCAAGCCGGTGACCCCCCGCCCGAACCCGAGCACGACCCGGAGCCCGATCCGCCCGGCGGCGGTGGGCATTCCGGTGAAGCACCGGATCAGGCTGCACCCCAGGGCGGTTCGCATTCGGGCGGTTCGCGGCCGAACGCACCGGCTGCGGCGGCCTTCCGGACCAAGGCGCTGGTGGTACCCGGGGTCGGCGAGGGGGCACCTGGCCGTCGGTCACGGGCCAGGAACCGGACGGGGACGACGGTGTCGGCCACCGACGATCCCGACGCCGGACACGGCGTGCACCTGTTCGGCACCCTGCTCGCCGCCGCGCGCCACCAACAGCGGTCCGGCCGGGTCTCGGTGGTACCCGACGACGTGCGGCGCGCGATTCGCGAAGGGCGCGAAGGCAATCTGGTGATCTTCGTCGTCGACGCCTCCGGGTCGATGGCCGCACGCGACAGGATGGCGGCAGTCGGCGGGGCCACGCTGTCGCTGCTGCGCGACGCGTATCAGCGCCGCGACAAGGTCGCCGTCATCACCTTCCGCGGACAGCAGGCAGACCTGGTGTTGCCGCCAACGTCGTCGGTGCACATCGCAAGCCGCAGGCTGGCGCGGTTCGACACCGGTGGCAAGACCCCGCTGGCGCAGGGTCTGCTGGCGGCGCGGGACGTGGTTTTGCGCGAACGAGCTCGCGATCGCGCGCGCCGCAGCCTGGTGGTGGTGCTCACCGATGGCCGTGCCACCGGTGGTCCCGACCCGCTGGGTCGGACCAGGAACGCAGCCAGACTGCTGCGGGCCGAGGGCGCCGCTGCGGTCGTGGTGGACTGCGAGACGTCCTATGTGAGACTGGGTTTGGCCGAGGATCTGGCCAACCACTTGGGCGCGCCCGCGGTCCGGCTCTCCGAGCTCCGGGCGGATGCCCTGACCCGCTTGGTGAAGTCCGGGGCCGAGCTCGGCGCCGCTTGATCTACTGGCAGGGAGAGATTCGATGCCACAGGGCCAACCGCTCACCGTTCCCGACGACGGGCTGACCACCAGAGCCCGGCGCAACGCCCCCCTGCTCGCGGTGCACACCGGGCCTGGCAAGGGAAAGTCGACCGCGGCGTTCGGGATGGCGTTGCGCGCCTGGAATCAGGGCTTCGACGTTGCGGTGTTCCAGTTCGTCAAGAGCGCCAAGTGGAAGGTGGGCGAGGAAGCGGCCTTTCGCGAACTCGGTCGCCTGCACGACGAGCAGGGTATCGGCGGCCCGGTGGAATGGCACAAGATGGGCGCGGGGTGGTCGTGGTCACGCAAACCGGGCAGCGATGACGATCACGCCGCCGCGGCCGCCGACGGTTGGGCCGAGATCTCCCGCAGGCTGGCCGAGGACCGTCACGACTTCTACGTGCTCGACGAGTTCACCTATCCGCTGAAGTGGGGCTGGGTCGACGTCGACGATGTAGTCGCGACCCTCGCGTCGCGGCCCGGCCATCAGCACGTGGTGATCACCGGCCGGGATGCGCCGCCTGCGCTTCTCGATGCCGCCGACCTGGTGACCGAGATGACCAAGGTCAAGCACCCGATGGACAGCGGCCGCAAGGGCCAGCGCGGCATCGAGTGGTGAGCCCCCCTTCCGCGAGCGCGCGTGTCTGCGGGCGACACGCCGGGTATCTTCCAACATCTGCGCGCGCTCGTCGGGATCGAGCGCGCGTTCGTCGCGACCGAGCGCGCGCAAAGTACTCCCATATCGCGGCGTGTCGACCCGCAGACACGCGCGCTCGCGGGGGAACGGGGGAGTGACGTGAGTACGCCCGCGGTCGTGATCGCCGCACCCGCGTCGGGCAGCGGCAAGACCACGGTGGCCACCGGGCTGATGGGCGCCCTGCGCCGGGCCGGGCACCGCGTCGCGCCGTTCAAGGTCGGCCCCGACTTCATCGACCCCGGCTACCACGCGCTGGCCACCGGACTGCCTGGTCGCAACCTCGACCCGGTGCTGGTGGGGGAGCCTCTGATCGGGCCGCTCTTCCAGCACGGCACCCTCGGGGCGGACATCGCCGTCGTCGAGGGCGTGATGGGGCTGTTCGACGGCCGGATATCGGCGCAGGCCGTCGGCCAAGCCCAAGGATCCACCGCGCACGTCGCAGGCCTGCTTGGGGCCCCGGTCGTGCTCGTCGTCGACGCCAGAGGCCAGAGCCACAGCGTGGCAGCGCTATTGCACGGCTTCGCGACGTTCGACCACTCGGTCCGGATCGCGGGCGTGATCCTCAACCGGGTCGGCACCCCGCGCCACGAGCAGGTGCTGCGGCAGGCCTGCGAACAGACCGGTGTGCCCGTGCTCGGGGCGATCCCGAGGGATGACGAATTATCCATTCCCTCAAGGCATCTCGGCCTGGTGACGGCGGTAGAGCACGGCAGGCTCGCGCAAGAGGCCGTCGCGGCGATGACCGAGTTGGTCGCCCGTCACGTCGACCTCGCCGCGCTGGTGGACGCCGCCGACTCCCGCGTCGCCGACGCTGCATGGAATCCCGCCGTCGCCGAGCATGCCGCCGACGAGGTCGTCGTGGCGCTGGCCGCAGGCAAGGCCTTCAGCTTCGGCTACCCCGAGCACACCGAACTGCTGCGGGCCGCTGGAGCCGTCGTCGTCGAGTTCGATCCGCTGACCGAGTCGCTGCCCCCGCACACCGCGGCGCTGGTGCTACCCGGCGGCTTCCCCGAGCAGTTCACCGCCGAGCTATCCGCCAACGACGTTGCCCGCCAGCAGGTTCGGCAGCTGGCGGCATCGGGGGCGCCGATCCACGCCGAGTGTGCCGGACTGACCTATCTCGTCGACGACCTCGACGGCATCCCGATGTGTGGCGTGCTGTCCGGCTCGGCCCGGTTCACCGAGCGGCTGACGCTGGGGTACCGCGACGCCGTCGCGACGGCCGACTCCTCGGTGCACGTCGCGGGCACGCGGATCGTCGGCCACGAATTCCACCGCACGGCCGTGACATTCGGGCACGACTACGAGCCGGCGTGGCGGTTCGGCCGGGGTCCTTCGGACGTCGTGGCAGACGGTGCCGTGCACGCCGGGGTGCATGCCGGGTATCTACACGCCCACGCCGCCGCGCATCCGTCGGCGGCAACCCGCTTCGTGGCCGCGGCGGCAGCCTCTAAGCTCGCCCAGTGACCGAGAACGCCTACCTCGTCGGCCTGCGCCTAACTGGGCGGAAAGTGGTCGTGGTCGGCGGCGGCACGGTCGCCCAGCGTCGGTTGCCCCTGCTGCTGGCCAACGGCGCCGACGTACACGTGATCGCCACTGCGGCAGGTCCCGCGGTGGAGGCCACCGCGGGCATCACACTGGAACTGCGCGACTACCGCGACGGCGACCTCGCCGGCGCCTGGTATGCGATCGCGGCGACCAACGACCCGGCAGTGAACGCCGCCGTCGTCGCCGAGGCCGAACGCCGCCACGTCTTCTGCGTACGGGCCGACGCCGCCCGTGACGGCACCGCCGTCACGCCCGCATCGTTCGAGTACGACGGCCTTTCGGTCGGCGTGCTCGCCGGGGGAGAGCACCGCCGTTCCGCGGCCATCCGCACCGCGATCCGCGAGGCACTGCAGAGCGGCGTCATCACCGACGAGGTGCCCGACGGACTGCGCGGCGCAGTGGCCCTCGTCGGCGGTGGGCCCGGCGACCCCGAGCTGATCACGGTCCGCGGCCGCAGGCTCCTCGCGCAGGCGGACGTCGTAGTCGCCGACCGGCTGGCCCCGCCCGAACTGCTTGCCGAGCTCGCACCGCACGTGGAGATGATCGACGCCTCGAAGATCCCGTATGGCCGCTCGATGGCCCAGGACGCGATCAATGACGTACTGATCGACCGGGCCAAGGCGGGCAAGTTCGTGGTGCGGCTCAAGGGTGGCGATCCGTTCGTCTTCGCCCGCGGCTACGAGGAGGTGCTCGCGTGCGCGGACGCGGGCATTGCGGTGTCCGTGGTGCCTGGTGTGACAAGTGCCATAGCGGTTCCCGCGCTGGCCGGCGTTCCGGTCACCCACAGAGGCGTCACACACGAGTTCGTGGTGGTCAGCGGCCATGTTGCGCCCGACCATCCCGAATCGTTAGTGAATTGGAATGCGCTGGCTGCGCTGTCGGGCACGATCGTGCTGCTGATGGCCGTCGAGCGCATCGAGCTGTTCGCCAAGGTCCTGCAAGAAGGCGGCCGAGCTGCGGATACACCGGTCCTGGTGGTCCAGCACGGCACCACCGCCGCTCAGCGGACCCTGCGCACCACGCTTGCCGACGCGCCAGAACAGATCCGCGCTGAGGGCATAAGGCCTCCAGCGATCATCGTGATCGGGTCCGTGGCGGCCTTCGCCAGTTAAAGGATTCTTAAGATTACTGTAAGGTAACCCGCCATGACGGCTCTCAACGACGCAGAGCGCGCGGCGGCAAATGACGCGTCACGCGCCAGCAACCGTGCGCTGCCCGTGCACGCGGGGCAGTCGACGATCGGGCGAAGTGGCTGGTACCCCGAGTGGCTGCCATCGCGCCGGTTCCTGGCCGCCGTCATCGCCATCGGCGGCATGCAGCTGCTGGCCACCATGGACAGCACCGTGGCCATCGTCGCGCTTCCTAAGATTCAGGACGAGCTCAACCTGTCCGACGCCGGCCGCAGCTGGGTCATCACCGCCTACGTGCTGACCTTCGGTGGCCTGATGCTGCTTGGTGGCCGCCTCGGCGACACCATCGGCCGCAAGCGCACCTTCATCGTCGGCGTCGCGCTGTTCACCATCGCCTCGATCCTGTGCGGCATCGCATGGAACGAGTCCACCCTGGTGTTGGCGCGATTGCTCCAGGGCGTGGGTTCGGCGATCGCGTCGCCCACCGGCCTGGCACTGATCGCCACCACGTTCCCCAAGGGTCCTGCGCGCAACGCCGCGACGGCCGTGTTCGCCGCGATGACCGGCGTCGGCTCGGTGATGGGCCTCGTCGTCGGCGGGGCGCTGACCGAGGTGTCCTGGCGGTGGGCCTTCCTGGTCAACGTGCCGATCGGCATCGTGATGATCTACCTGGCCCGCACCACCCTGCGCGAGACACATCGCGAGCCGATGAAGCTGGACGCCACGGGTGCCTTCCTCGCCACGCTGGCGTGCACGGCGGCGGTGTTCGGATTCTCGATGGGCCCTGAAAAGGGCTGGATGTCCACGCTGACGCTCGGTTCGTGCTTTGCGGCGATGGCGTTCTTCGCCGCGTTCCTCTACGTCGAGCGCACCGCGATCAACCCCGTCGTGCCGTTCAGCCTGTTCCGTGACCGCAACCGGGTGGCCACCTTCGTGGCCGTCTTCCTCGCAGGCGGCGTGATGTTCACGCTGACCGTGCTGATCGGCCTGTACGTGCAGGACATCATGGGCTACAGCGCGCTGAAGGCGGGCATCGGCTTCATCCCGTTCGTCATCGCGCTCGGCATCGGCCTTGGCCTGTCCTCGGCGCTGGCGTCGCGGTTCCCGCCGCGGGTGCTGGTGATCGCAGGCGGCGTGATGGTTCTCGCGGCGATGCTCTACGGCTCGACGCTGCACGGCGACATCCCGTACTTCCCCAACCTGGTCATCCCCATCACCGTCGGTGGATTCGGCATCGGCATGATCGTGGTGCCGCTGATGGTGTCGGCCATCGCCGGCGTCGGCTTCGACGAGATCGGCCCCGTTTCGGCGATCGCGCTGATGCTGCAGAACCTCGGCGGCCCCGTGGTGCTGGCGATCATCCAGGCCGTCATCACGTCGCGCACGCTCTACCTGGGTGGCACGACGGGCCCGGTGAAGAATATGGACACCGCGCAGCTGCACGCCCTCGACCAGGGCTACACCTACGGCCTGCTGTGGGTGGCGGCCGTTGCCGTCGTCGTCGGCGCCGTCGCGCTGTTCATCGGCTACACCGCCGAGCAGGTCGCCCACGCCCAGGAAGTCAAGGACGCGATCGACGCCGGGGAGCTTTAGCTCGTTTCCCGCTTGACGCCAGCCCGGATGCCGCGGCCAGCCGTCTGTAGGGCGCCGACCACTGCGAGAACGTCGTTGGTCGGCCCGGGCTGGGTGATCGCGAGTATCGCCCGCCCCAGCCAGGTCGGATCGTCGACCCTGATCGTCGTCACTCCCTCGGGCACCGATGGGGCGGCAAGTTCGGGCATCAGGCAGATGCCAAGGCCCGCCGCGACGAGCCCCAATCGCGCCGGCCAACTCCGCGCACGGTAGGCGACCATCGGATCGGACAGGGTCGGCCAGGCCTGGAACTGCGGATCGCCCGCGGTGCCGTCGCCGATGATCCACGGCTCCCCGGCGAGTTCGTGCACCGCGACAGTGGATGCTGCGGCCAACCGATGTCCGACCGGGACGGCGACGCAGAGGTCGCCTGCGAACACCTGATGCGTCGCCAGCCCGCTCAAGTCGTAGTCCGGCAATCCGGCACCCGCGCCGATGACCGCAACGGCCAGTCGCCCGCTCCGCAGTTCGCGCAGCAGAGTCGGAGTGGACGCCTCACTCAACAGAATCGTCAGCCCTGGGTGATCAACTGCGATCCCCGCGATCGCCCTCGGCGCGAGAACCGCTGCCGCCGTGGGGAATACGCCCATGCGCATTCGACCCGCAAGACGGTCGCCAAGGCCGTCGAGATCGCGCCGCAGCGAATCCACCCCGGACAGGATGCGGCCCGCGTGCTCGACCACCGTGGCACCGGCGGCGCTGAGGCTGACCCCGCGGGCGTTGCGAACGAACAGTGGCAGCCCGGCGGCCGCCTCCATGGCGGCGACCTGTCGTGAGATCGCGGGCTGCGAGTAGCCGAGCGACCGGGCCGCGGCGGAGAACGAGCCGTGCAGTGCGATCTCGCGACACACTTGGAGGCCGGCAAGTGTCATCTCATCCACGCAGTCCAGACTAGCCATGCGTCATTCGTATGGGTCAGATCCGAAAGCCTCATCGGACGAATGGACTGCCGCGGCACCGAGGGACGTTGACTGAAGGGGATGAGCAGAGATCACCGAGTGAGAGCAGAGGAATATGCCGAAGACATGGTTCATCGCAGGAGCGTCCCGCGGGATGGGGCGTGAACTGGCAGAACAACTCCTGGCCCGCGGCGACCGCGTTGCCGCGACCGTGCGCAACACCGACCAGCTCGACGACCTTTCCGACCGCTACGGAGACCAACTCTGGGTGCGCGGGCTCGACGTCACCGACACGTCGCGACTGCGCATCGTGGTCGACGAGGCGTTCGCCGCCCACGACCGCATCGATGTCCTGGTGTCCAACGCGGGGTATGGGGTGTTCGGCGTGGCGGAGGACCTGAGTGACGAGCAGATCGAGGCGATAATCGCGACGAATCTGACCGGATCCATCCAACTGGCCAGGGCGGCCATCCCGCACCTGCGTGAGCAGGGCGGTGGCCTGTTGATGCAGATGTCGAGCATGGGCGCGCAGCTCGCCTTCCCGGCCTTCTCGATGTATCACGTCACGAAGTGGGGCATCGAGGGTTTCTACGAGGCGCTGTCGCAGGAGGTCGCACCGTTCGGCATCCACACCACCCTGGTCGAGCCGGGGGTCGTTCGCACCGGCTTCTTCGACGCCGCGACGAGGGTGCCGCTGAGCGAGCCCTACCTCGGCGGACCGGCCGATAACCCGCCGACGTCGGTCGACGAGATGAGCGACAGCCAGGAGAAGACCGTCACGGCGATCATCCGGGCAGGCGACTCCGATGCACCGCCGAGGCGTTTGGTGCTCGGATCCGACGCCTGGCAGCTGGTCACCGACGCGCTGACCCGCCGACTCGACGAGATCACGCCCCAACGCGACAACGCCGCGACGGCCGACATCGAGTGATGGAGGCAGGTCCGCAGTGAGTTCGCCGAGCCAGGCCGCGCCGCGCCCCTGAGCCCGCCGAATTCGGATCTGGGTAGGGTGGCAAGCCATGTCTGTCGCGGGGGGTTCGTCAGGGTCGACGGAGCGCACCAACACGCCACTTTCGTCGTCGGTGCTCGGGATTGCGATCGTCGCGATCACCGGCATGCAGCTCATGTCGACGCTGGACGGCACCATCGTCATCGTCGCGCTACCGCGCATGCAGGCCGACCTCGATCTGTCGGATGCGGGCAAGAGCTGGGTGATCACCGCCTACGTGCTGACGTTCGGCGGCCTGCTGCTGCTCGGTGGCCGGGTCGGCGACGCGATCGGACAGAAGCGTGCGTTCCTGTCCGGCGTCGGCGTCTTCACCATCGCGTCGCTGGTGTGCGGACTGGCCTCCGACGAGTACACGCTGATCGCGGCCCGCGCGCTGCAGGGCGTCGGGGCGGCGGTGTCGGCGCCGACCGGCCTCGCGCTGATCGCCACCACCTATGCCGTCGGGCACGCTCGCAATCAGGCGATGGCGATGTCGGCGGGGATGCAGGCCATCGGATCGGTGCTCGGCCTTGTGCTCGGCGGCCTGCTGACGGAGATCTCCTGGCGGGCGGCGTTCCTGATCAACGTGCCCATCGGCATCGTCATCATCGTGATCGCCGCCCTGCGGATCAGCGAGACGCACCACGAACGGCTCAAACTCGACATCACTGGTGCGCTGCTGGCCACGCTGGGGTGCACGGCGGCGGTGCTGGTGTTCACCCAGGGACCGCCCCGCGGCTGGATCGACCCTTGGGTGATCGGGGCCGCCGTCGCCGCGGTCATCTTCCGCAGCGCGTTCCTGTTCGCCGAGAGAACCGCCGAGAACCCGTTGGTGCCGTTCTCGGTGTTCATCGACCGCAACCGGGTGGCGACGTTCATCGCGTGGTTCCTCGGCGGCGGTGTGCTGCTGACCGTGACCGTGATGGTCGGGCTGTTGGCCCAGGACGTGCTCGGCTACTCCGCGCTGCGGGCCGGCATCTGCTTCCTGCCGTTCGCGGTGGCCGTCGGCGTCGGCAACGTGCTGGCGACCCGACTGGCGCCGCTCATCGCGCCGCGCTGGCTGATCATCGGCGGCGGACTGTTCGTGCTCGCGGCGATGCTGTACGGCTCGACGCTGACCCGCGACATCCCGTACTTCCCCGACCTGTTCCTGCCAATCGTGGTGGGCGGCTTCGGGATCGGCATCATCTCGGTGGTCCTGCCGCTGTGCGCGGTGGCCGGGGTTGGACCTCGGGAGATCGGGCCCGTCTCAGCCATCACATTGATGGTGCAGAACCTCGGCGGACCCCTCGTCCTGGTGGTGATCATGGCGGTGCAGACGTCGCGCACCCTCTACCTCGGCGGCACCACCGGTCCGGTGAAGAACATGTCGCCCGCCCAACTCGACGCACTCGGCTACGGCTATACCTATTCGCTGCTGTGGGTGGCTGGCATCGCGATCCTGGTCGGCGTTGCGGCGTTCTGGATCGGCTTCTCCGCCAAGGACATCGCCAGGGCGCAGCACACCCGCGAAGCGGTGGAGGCAGGCGAGCTGTAGCGCTAGCGTGGCCGCCATGCCCGATCACTCGCAGCTCACCCGCCAGGAGGTCTCCGACGCCGTCAGCCCGCTCGGCTGGCGCCTCGTCCTCGGCGCGGTGTACACCGAGGTCGACGTGGCCTCGCTGGCCCAGTCCGCAGAGGTCGCCACGATCGCAGCCGCTGGCATCGGCACCGACGGCCAGGATCGTCTCACCGTGGACATCCGCGCCGAGCGCGCCCTGCTGCGGCTGATGCCCCCGCTGGGCGGCCTGGTCACCGCCCTCGAGGTTCGGCTGGCCCGCGCGGTGTCCGAGGCGCTGGCGTCGCGTGGGTTCACGACGGGCCCTGGCAGCGGTGACCGGGCGGGCATGCTGCAGGGCATCGAGATCGCCATCGACGCCATGGATATCGGCAAGGTCAGGCCGTTCTGGCAGGCGGTCACCGGTTACATCGGTGAGGTGGGGCCATCCGACCTGACGGCGGGGTTGATCGACCCGATGGGGCGCGGTCCAGCGATCTGGTTTCAGCAGATGGACGAGCCCCGCCCGCAACGCAACCGCATCCACTTGGACGTCGACGTGCCGCACGACGAGGGCGAGGCCAGGGTCCTGGCCGCGATCGCCGCGGGCGGCACGCTGCTCAGCGACACGAGGGCGCCCGCGTTCTGGGTGCTCGCCGACCCCGAGGGCAACGAGGCGTGCGTTTGCACGTGGCAGGCCAGGGACTGAACCGGGGCGGGTACGCACGTGAAAGGAGGGTTCGTCGTGGTCGCTAAGGTTGTCGGCTGTGATCACCCGCATGTCCGAGCTGTTCCTGCGCACGCTGCGCGAGGACCCGGCAGACGCCGAAGTGCCCAGCCACAAACTCTTGATTCGCGCCGGTTACGTCCGGCCCATCGGGCCGGGCCTGTACAGCTGGCTGCCGCTTGGACTCAAAGTGCTGACCAAGATCGAGAAGGTGATCCGCGACGAGATGGCCGTGGTCGGGTCTCAGGAGGTCCGGTTCCCTGCGCTGCTGCCGCGCGGGCCGTACGAGACGTCGAACCGCTGGACCGAGTACGGCGACGGCGTGTTCCGGCTCAAGGACCGCCGCGGCAACGACTACATGCTTGGCCCCACCCACGAGGAGTTCTTCACGCTCACCGTCAAGGGGGAGTACAGCTCCTACAAGGACTTTCCGCTTCGGCTGTACCAAATCCAGACCAAGTACCGCGACGAGGCCAGGCCGCGCGCAGGCATTCTGCGTGGCCGCGAATTCATCATGAAGGATTCGTACTCGTTCGACGTCGACGACGACGGCCTCAAGAACGCCTATCACGCACATCGTGAGGCCTACCAACGGATCTTCGCCAAGCTGGCCGTGAAGTACGTGATCGTCGCGGCGACGTCCGGCGCCATGGGCGGCAGCGCCTCGGAGGAGTTCCTCGCCGAGAGCGAGGTGGGCGAGGACACCTACGTGCGTTGCGTGCAGTCGGGGTACGCGGCCAACGTCGAGGCGGTCGTCACGACCCCGCCCGACGCGTTGCCGATCGACGGGCTGCCCGAGCCGGTCGTCTACGACACGGGAGAGACCCCGACGATCGCCACCCTGGTCGACTGGGCCAACGGCGCGGATCTCGGCCGCACGGTCACCGCGGCCGACACGCTCAAGAACGTGTTGTTGAAGACCAGGGTCCCCGGTGGGGAGTGGGAGCTGCTGGCGATCGGGCTGCCCGGCGACCGCGACGTCGACGGCAAGCGACTCGACGCCGCCCTGGAACCCGCCGAGTACGTCATGCTCGGCGACGACGACTTCACCAAGAACCCGTTCCTCGTCAAGGGCTATATCGGTCCGAAGGCATTGCTGGACAACGGCGTTCGCTATCTCATCGATCCACGTGTGGTGGACGGCACTACCTGGATCACCGGCGCCAACGAACCCGGTAGGCACGTCACGGGGCTGGTGGCCGGTCGTGACTTCGTGGCCGACGGCACCATCGACGTCGCCGAGGTTCGCGACGGTGACCCGTCGCCGGACGGCGCCGGTCCGCTGGTGAGCGCCCGCGGCATCGAGATCGGTCACGTCTTCCAGTTGGGCCGCAAGTACGCCGACGCGTTCAGCGCCGACGTCCTCGGCGAGAACGGCAAGCCGGTGCGGTTGACCATGGGCTCCTACGGTGTCGGGGTGTCCCGGCTGGTGGCCGTGATCGCCGAGCAGCACCACGACGAGCTCGGATTGCGTTGGCCCTCATCGGTTTCCCCGTTCGACGCCCATGTGGTGATCGCGAACAAGGATGAGGAGGCCCGCGCCGGTGCCACCGAGCTGGCAGGCGCGTTGGATCGTCTCGGCGTTGAGGTGCTGTTGGACGACAGGAAGGCCTCGCCGGGAGTGAAGTTCAAGGACGCCGAGCTGTTGGGCGTGCCGTGGATCGTGGTGGTGGGCCGCGGCTGGGCCGACGGAGTCGTGGAGT
>Ga0193716_1001712_pt1 | contig 12612 bp, 12 predicted proteins | sample U2c1metaG_FD_145901 | JGI IMG/M metagenome (GOLD analysis project Ga0193716, IMG submission 145901) | Soil microbial communities from a riparian zone of the East river system, Colorado, United States - U2c1 | ecosystem: Environmental > Terrestrial > Soil > Riparian zone | place: USA: East River...
CGGGAACGCGCCTCCTCACCATGAGGTGTCGGATGCTCAGCTCCCGCTGAACGAATTATATCCCTGGTCTTCCCAGTAGCCGCCCTTGTAGTCGTTGGTGACTTCCATCGAGATCACGTATTTCGGGTTCTTGAAGCCGAGCTTGGTCGGTACCCGGATCTTCATCGGAAAGCCGTAGGCACGTGGCAGGATTTCGTCGGCGAACTTGAATGTCATCTGGGTCTGCGGATGCAACGCGGTGCGCATGTCGAGCGGCGAATTGTAACCTTCCCGGTCGGCACATTGGAACCAGACATATTTGGCGCGGGTGTCGGCGCCGATCAGTTTGAGGAAATCGCGCAGCGGCGTACCGGTCCAGCTGCCGATCGCGCTCCAGCCCTCGACGCAGATATGACGGGTGATCTGCGTGACCTGCGGCAGCTTGTAGAGTTCGTCCAGCGTCCATGATTTCTTGTTGTCGACCAGGCCGCTCACCTCGAGCTTCCATTCCTCGCCGTTGACCTCGGGCGCGTCGTCGAGCTCGTAATAGGCGTTGAACGGAAACGGCTTGGTGATCGCGCTTTCCGGGAAGGTCGGCGCCAGCGCATCGGGGTTGAAGATCGCGGCCTGCACGCCATCATTGAACTTGGAGATCTGCGCCAGCAATTTGTCGGCCGAAAAACTGTCGGATACGTCGCATCCGGTCAGCAGCGTCAGCGCGCCAAGGCTGGCGCCGCCGGCGATGAAGCGCCGGCGCGCGATATCCGGCATCACCTTGACCGCGTCCTTCACCAGCAGCTTCTTGTCGACGCCGGGAATTAAAAGCGAGCGCAAGCGGCCCATGGTCGTTCTCCTCAAAATTTATCAGCGGCCGATGATCATGGCGCGGAGGCTCTTCGGTACCAGCAGCGCCAGGACGACATGCACCACCAGGAAAGCGCAGATCAGCGCCATGCAGATGAAGTGGACATAGCGCGCGACATCGTAGCCGCCGAACAACGCCGTCAGGTATTGCAGCTGCACCGGCTTCCAGATCGACAGGCCGGACAGCACGATGACGATGCCGACCACGATGATCCCGGCGTAAAGCAGCTTCTGCACATTGTTGTATCTCGAGAGGTCGTCATGCGACAGCTTAAAGGTCAGCGCCGCCTTGGTATCGGCGATCACCCCCGATGGCGTAATCGGCAACAGCTTCCTGCGGAAGCGGCCGGTCGCTAAACCGACGATCAGATACAGCAGGCCGTTGACCATCAACAGCCACATCGCGGCGAAATGCCAGAGCAGCCCGCCGCCGAGCCAGCCGCCCAGCGTGATCGAGGATGAAAAGCTGAAACCGAACAGCGGCGACGCATTGTAGATCTGCCAGCCCGACATGATCATCAGGACGACCGCCACCGCATTGGTCCAATGCATGGCCCGAACCCAGGCCGGCTGAATGACCTTTCCGGCGGGCGGGGCGTGTTCATCGCTGACTGCAAGAGTGGACGTGGCTGTGGACATGGCTGTTCCGTCTCTGATGGGCTCTATGCACCGTTATATACGCCGCGAACTGGGGTTCCGTTACTGCATGCCGGTTATTGGATCGATATCTTCCGGCTAAGGGGCGTTCACAAAAAAGCGAGCCGGGGTTTCCCCGGCCCGCGGTTGCGCGTCCCGGTTGGGACTTAAGATCAGGACACGCGTGTTACGACGGTATCAGGACGGTGTCGACCACGTGAATGACGCCATTCGACTGATTGACGTTCGGGATCGTGACGGTCGAGGAGCCGCCCTTGGCGTCGATGATCATGACGGTGTCGCCGGACCGCTTCACGGTCAGTTCTTCGCCCTGAACGGTCTTGAGCTTCTTGCCGTCGGTCAGATCGGACGCCTCGAGCTTGCCCGCCACCACGTGGTAGGTCAGGATTTTGGTCAAGGCCGCCTTGTTCTCGGGCTTCACCAGGGTGTCGACGGTACCGGCCGGCAGCTTGCCGAAAGCCACGTTGGTCGGCGCGAAAACCGTGAACGGGCCCTTGCCTTCGAGGGTGTCGACCAGACCGGCGGCCTTTACCGCCGCGACCAGCGTGGTGTGATCCTTTGAATTCACGGCGTTCTGGATAATGTTCTTCGAGCGGAACATCGCGGCGCCGCCGACCATCACGGTCTTCTCGCCGGACATTTCGCTCTTCATCTTGTCTTGTGCGCTGACGGGCGCAACGATCGTGGCTGTGACGGCAAACGCGCTGAACGCGACGGCCGAAAGAAGTGCAATACGCTTGGACATGGATCATCTCCCGATGAATGAATGAGGTAACCGGCGGGTTCGCCGGAGATCGTATTGACGACTGCGATGGATGCTTCAAGTCCATCAGCGCTGTCGTTGGCCGAGCTACGGCAGGTTTCAGAGCCGGTTTCAGGGAATAAATTTTCGAGGACGTGAAACTAATTTCAACGTCGGCCGTGGGGGGCGAACACAGCTTCGCGATCTCGCGGCGCCAAGAGCCCGAGTCATTGCATGAATTCCTCGCCCAACAGAGGGCACAGCCCGATCCCAAGAGGGACGCAGGGAATGCCGGATGCCCGATGCACCCGCAGCCCGTGTGCAAAAGTAGTAAGCACACGGTAGTCACCACAGGTTCACCGGAATCACCCGGCATTCCCTGCGCAATGGTTTTAACGGTTTCCTTCGTGCTCTCCTCGGTGACCGGCTTGATTGTCACCGTCGCCGCGCTGAAACTTTCAGCGAGACTTGACGCCAGCGCCGGGGCGTCAGGACCACACGACTTCGCCGTCCGCTTCAGCGCTGTTCGTCAAAAGCGCATCCGCGTCCACCGCATCCCATCCCAACGTCCGTGACGATCGCGATACGCCCCTCGTTAAGGGATGAGACGATGCGGATATGTGGGTGATTTGGGTCGGAAGGAAATGGAAATATTTTTGCAGACGGGACTGGACTGATAGCATCAGCCTGATTGCGTTTAATAAATTAGGCTTTGCGCGCAGGGCGAATGAGCCGGCCGCGGCGGCGACCATCCCGTTGTGATGCTCGCTAGCAAACGAAAACGCGAATGTCAGTTGCGTCAAGGAGGCCAACTGAAAAGCCGCATCCGAGTCGGTCGCCGCGAGAACGGCGGATTACGCCTTCGGCTCCAATCCGCCCTACGAGCTAATCTCAACGCAGGCCGTGTGCAGCGTCTTGCCCTGTCCGCCTTGAACACCGCTGCACTCACCAACGCCGCTGCACTCACCGCTCACCCGCCATCGTGATTTACCGGTTGGCGGAATTGCCGCATCGCCCGCGTGTGCGGTGCCGCGAGCAATTGGCTTGCCGCCATTTCGAATTGGGTTCAGCCTTTGCCATCCCGACACCGTTCGCACGCGAACGGAAGCCGGCAACAAAAGCGCCGTCAACGATGCGGCGCGATCCGGGAGGACGATCATGAGCAGCGTCACGGCAGATGGCATGGCCGCGCCTGCGGCCAATCCCGCAGGCGAACAGATTGGGCCGCTGGAACAACAGCATCTGCAATACGCCAATTATCGCGCGGTCACCGACGGCACCGAAGTTTCCAAAACACATTGGCACATCGCCGCCGCCAACGCGCTCGGCTGGGGCTTTGACGGCATGGACGGCGTGATCTTCGCGCTGGTGGCGCCGATGGTAATCAAGGAATTTTCGCTCACCGTGCCGGAATATCGCTCCGGCCTGCAGATTGCGCTGTTTGTCGGAATAGCCGGCCTGTATTTTTGGCCCTGGCTGTCCGATCGCCTCGGGCGGCGTACATTGCTCGCGGTCAACATCGCACTTTTCTCGCTGCTGATGCCGGTGGTCGCGCTGTCGCCGACCTTTGCGGTGTTCGTGATCGCGCGCTCGCTGGTCGGCTTCGCGCTGAACGGTGAATGGTCACTCGGCTCGATGCTGGTGGCGGAAACCTGGCCGGCGCGATTGCGCGGCCGCGTCATCAGTATGACGCGTTCCACCTGGTGCCTCGGCGCTTCGGTCGCCGGCGGCATCACCGGATTGGTTGCGGCCGATTTTGGCTGGCGCTTCGCCGTGATGGTGCCCGGCGTGATCGCGCTGCTGGCGATCTATGTGCGCGCCACCTGTCCGGAATCGCCCTATTGGGTACGCGCGCAGGACCGCAAGCAACGCATCGCCGAGGCATTGGCGCGCGGCGGCCGCGTCAGCGACGACGACAATGCCTGGTTCGGCAAAGCCAAATCGGTCGGCATCCGCCAGGTATTTTTGCCCGACGTGCTGCCGGCCACCTTGGTGGCACTGTTCGTGGCTTGCTGCAGCACCTGCATCTTCGGCACGGTCGGCGGCTGGATGCCGCTCTATCTGGCGACCGAGAAACATTGGTCGACCGTTGAATACAGCACCTTCTATGTGTTCTGGGGTATCTCCGGCTTTCTTGGCCTGTGCGTCGCGGGCTGGCTCGCCGACAAGATCGGCCGACGGCTGGCCTTCGTGGTGACGCTGCTCGAAGGCGCCATCTTCATGACGCTCTGGGTCTACACCCAAAATCATCTGCTGCTGTGGTTGTTCGGGCTGGCCTGGAGTTTTGGTTTCCTGGGCTTCTGGGGACCCAGCACCACCCTGACTGCGGAAGTGTTTCCAACGCGGATCCGCGGCGCGGCCAATGGAGTGGTGTGGGCGATCGCCTATTTCGTCGGCTTCGTGCTGTTCCCGTTCGTCACCGTCGCACTGCAACAGCACACCGGATCGTTCGCGCTGTCGTTCCTGTGCATTCCCGTGCTGATGGTCGCGATGGCGGTCGGCGTCACTTTCCTGGTGCCCGAACATTCCGGCAAGGAGTTGAACGAGATCATCGTGTGAGAATCAACGCGCAGGACGGATTGAAGCCGACCGCGTCCGCCGTAGCTTAGCTAAAGAGGCCGGAAGGCACCATCCGCCGAACCGAGCCTGCGCGACGATGTTACCGCTTCCAAGAGGCGATTTCCTTTTCGAGATCGGGATCGCTCGCCAGTTCCTCTATTGCTCGCTTTGCCAGCGGGTTCTTCGATTTGCGTAAGGCCGGCAGCAAAAGAACACGGCTTTCGCCTTGCGTGCGCTCTTTGGCGATGGCGATCAACTCTCCCAACGTCTCCTCCGTAACCGCGACCGACAGCGCACAGGCCAAGCCGTCCTTCGCACCTAGCCTGAATTCCTTGGTATCACCTGGCCCCTTGACGCCCCAGCCGAACGGAGTCCTGAGGTATTCCTTAACCAGGATCGGCCAGGCCGTTACGAACTTCCTGTTCGGGCACAGCAAGGGAACGGGCAATAGTTTCCTTGGTTACGTCCGAATATGGCATCAACAAATGCTTCAATAGTACAGGAATGGCCCGCGCATATCTTTCGGGCGTATTGATCAAATCAGACACTGATTGAATTTTTAATCCGAAAACCTGCAATTCGGCCAATAAGGGGGCCTGCTCGGCTCGCATTCGCGCAACGCGCTCAACTCGATCTTGTTCTCTCGCCCTATTGATTTCGCGCAGCCGAGCTTTCTCATCATCGGTCAGCTTAAGCCGCGCAAAATCGTCCGCCGTCAGTCGCTCCAGCTCTTCAGCCGTCAACGGCCCGCGTATTGGGGCAGTCTGTTTTTTCGTCATCGTTGTTTCCCAATATCTTTCGGAAATAGTCCCTCGTGCATCGCGACGAAATGATAAATGCGACCAATCTCACACACGCGCAATTCGACATGCCGCGCGGCGCGGAAGATGGGTGAAGCCACCGGGTCGCGCGAACGCGCGCCCGATGACAGGCTCCGCGTGCCCACCATCTTTCCCAGAGTTCGCAAATGGTGAGCACGGCGCAAGAGCGCCTTTGCCCACCCTACGCAACTAATTGGCGCTGCGTGCCTACCTCACGACGCCTTCTGCGCCGGCGCCGGTTCGCGATTATGCGGCATCTGGATGAAGCCCCGGTTATGCGTCGGGCTGATCAGGATCTCGTTGATGCAGACCCGCGGCGGCATGCTGGCGACGAAGGCGATGGTGCGGCCGCAATCCTCGGGCTGCAGCATCTTGGCCTGCTCTTCTTCCGACGGCACCTGCGGCCGCAGCTTCAGGATCGGGGTGGCGACTTCGCCGGGCGACAGGCAGCAGGCGCGCAGACCGTTGACGCACTCATCCATGTTGAACGAATGGGTCAGCGCCAGCACCGCATGTTTGGTCGTGGTGTAGGCCGGGCCCGGCATCTTCGAGACGTGACGGCCGGCCCAGGACGCCACATTGATGATGCAGCCGTCCTTTTGTTTCCTCATCGCCGGCAGCACCGCGCGCATGCAATACAGCACGCCGTTGAGGTTGATCTCGACCAGTTTGTCCCAGCCTTCCAGTTCCATGTCGGCCCAGCTGCGCTTGGGAACATTGATCCCGGCGCTGTTGACCAAAAGATCGATGCGGCCGTGCCTGGCCAGAATCTGATCGGCGGCCTTGTTGACGTCGGCTTTCTGGCTGACATCGAGCACAATCGCCTCGGCCTTGCCGCCGGTTTTGCCGATCTTGGCCACCACGGCATCCAGGGCCTCCTTGCGGCGCCCCGAAACCACCACGGTCCAGCCATCCGCCGCCAGCGCTTCCGCGCCGGCTTCGCCGATGCCGCTGCCACCGCCCGTCACCCAGGCCACGCGTTTCCCGTTATTTGTCATGCAAACTGTCTCCGTTGCTTTGTTAAGGGCGTTTTTGCTAATGAACGCCTCAAGATCTGCGGCCGATTGGATGCCGCCGCCCGCCCCCTGCAATGATGCATGAACGCACCCCAGAAAACCATCATGAACGCCAACCTGTTTTCCCGCCTGTTCGATAACCTCGACAATCCAGCCCGCCTTGCGATCGAGATGCTCGACGGCAAGCACATCAGCTACGGCGACCTGATCGCCATGGCCGGACAGATGGCGAATGTGCTGGTGGAAGGCGGCGTCAAGCCTGGCGACCGCGTTGCAGCGCAAACCGAAAAATCGGTGCCGGGCCTCGTGCTGTATCTCGGGACGGTGCGCGCCGGCGCGGTATATCTGCCGCTCAACACCGCCTATACGCTCAACGAGCTCGAATACTTCCTCAGCGACGCCGAACCGTCGATGGTGGTCTGCGATCCCTCCAAGGCCGAGGGGATCGGCGCCATCGCCGCCAAAATCGGCGCGCGCGTGATGACGCTGGGCGCCGACGGCAAGGGATCGCTGACCGACGCCGCCGCCAAGGCAAAACCTGAATTCACCACCATCGCCCGCGCCAATGACGACCTCGCCGCGATCCTCTACACGTCGGGCACCACCGGCCGCTCCAAGGGCGCGATGCTGACGCACGACAACCTCGCATCGAACTCGTTCAGCCTGGTCGATTACTGGCGCTTCACCGACAAGGATGTGCTGATCCACGCGCTGCCGATCTATCACACCCACGGCCTGTTCGTGGCGAGCAACGTCACGCTGTTCGCCCGCGCCTCGATGATCTTCTTGCCGAAATTCGATCCTGAACTGATCATCAAGCTGATGTCGCGCGCGACCGTGATGATGGGCGTGCCGACCTTCTACACGCGGCTGCTGCAAAGCCCGGCGCTGACCAAGGGCGCCGCCAAACATATGCGGCTGTTTATTTCGGGCTCGGCGCCATTGCTCGCCGATACCCATCGCGAGTGGTCGACGCGAACAGGATTTGCCATCCTCGAGCGCTACGGCATGACCGAAACCAACATGAACACCTCCAACCCTTATGACGGCGACCGCGTCCCCGGCGCCGTCGGCCGCGCGCTGCCCGGCGTTTCCGTGCGCGTCACCGATCCCGAAACCGGCAAGGAAGTTGCGCCCGACACCATCGGCATGATCGAGGTCAAGGGCCCGAACGTGTTCAAGGGTTATTGGCGGATGCCGGAAAAGACCAAGGCGGAATTCCGCGACGACGGCTTTTTCATCACCGGCGATCTCGGCAAGATCGATCCTAACGGCTACGTCCACATCCTCGGCCGCGGCAAGGATCTGGTGATCTCCGGCGGCTTCAACGTTTATCCGAAGGAAATCGAAAGCGAGATCGACGCCATGCCTGGCGTGATCGAATCCGCCGTGATCGGCGTGCCGCATGCGGATTTCGGCGAAGGCGTCACCGCCGTGGTGGTCTGCACCGCGGGCGCCGACGTCAACGAAGCCTCCGTGATGAAAGCGCTCGACGGACGCCTGGCCAAATTCAAGATGCCCAAGCGCGTGTTCGTGGTCGACGAACTGCCGCGCAACGCCATGGGCAAGGTGCAGAAGAATATCTTGCGCGACACCTACGCGAAGATCTACGCGAAGTAGTCCCTCATGGTGAGGAGGCGCCAACGGGTCCGCGCAAAGCGCGGCCCGATGATAAACTCCGCGCCGTCTCGAACCATGTGCCACAACGCGATCCTTCGAGACGCGCACAAGAGTGCGCTCCTCAGGATGAGGCCGGACGTCATTCGATCACTTCGTCGGCGGTGGCGAGCAGCAGCGGGGGTACGTTGAGGCCGAACGCCTTGGCGGTCCTGAGATTGAAGATGAAGTCGAACTTGTCCGGCTGCTGCACCGGAAGTTCGGCCGGGCTGGCGCCTTTGAGAATGCGATCCACATACCCGGCGGATCGCCGGAAGATATCGGCCGTATCCGGCCCGTAGGCCATCAGGCCTCCCGCAGCGGCGAATGGGCGATAGACCGAAACCGCCGGCAACCGATGTTGCGCGGCCAATTGCGCGATCTGCTTGATGTGGACCTGATTGAACGGATCCGGGCCGAAAACCAGGCCATTGCCGGGCTTTTGCGCGAGGGCCGTGATCGCCGCTTCCAGCTCGCTGTCGGTACTGACATGCGTTGCGACAAGCTCGATCTCGCGTGGCTGCCGGGCGGCGTTAAGCTCGCGCACGTAACCATCATAGAATGGCGAGCCTGCCGGATCGAACAGCAGTGCGGCGCGCACGACATCAGGCGCCACCGACTTCAGTAGCTCCGTCCATTTCCCGATCAATGCCGGGTCGATGAAGGTGAATCCGGTAAAATTGCCGCCGGGCCTTGCAAGACTCTGGACGTGACCCATGCCGACCGGATCGATCGCCAGCACGAATACAACAGGCACGGATGTGGTGGTGTTCTTGAACGCGGTAACGACCGGCGTGCTGTTGGCGAGAATGACGTCAGGCGCGAGTGCCACCAACTCCTGCGCATATTGCCGGATCAGCTCACTCTTGCCGCCCGACCAGCGGTATTCGAGGCGAATATTTTCCCCCTCCTTCCAGCCAAGCTCGGTCAATCCCCGACGAAACGCCGCGAGCCGTTTTTGGCTGTCGGGATCGTTCTCAGCCCCTGAAAACAGCACGCCGACCTTGCGAACACTGCCGCTTCGCTGCGCGCGCGCTGCCTTTGGCCGGAAAGCGGAAGTCGAAGCCGCCGCCGCACCGAGCCCCGCGATGAACTCGCGCCGTTTCATTCGATCACTTCGTCGGCGCGCAGCAGAAACGACTCGGAGATCACAAGCCCGATCGCCTTCGCTGTCTTGAGATTGACGACCATCTCGAACTTGGTCGGCTGCGTCACCGGCAGATCGGCAGGCTTCGCGCCTGCCAAGATTCGCCCGGCATAAACGCCGGTTGCGCGATAGCCCTCTTCCAAATTCGGCCCATAGCTGACAAGGCCGCCGGTTTGCACGAATTCGCGGCGAAACGATATCGCCGGCAATTTGTGGCGGATCGCCTGTGCGGCGAGCAATTCACGGGTCGAGCCGAAGAACGGGTCGTTGCAAATGAGTACCGCGCCAACCTGCTGTTGAGCAAAGGCTGCGAAGGCGGTCTCGATCTCCGGTTCCGTGCTGGCATCCAGCACCACCATCTTGACGCCGAGCCGGGCGATGGCTTCCGTCACCTCCTGCGCTTGTGCTTTCGCCGCCGGATATTTCGGGTTGATGAGAACGCCGATGGTGGCGGCGTGTGGCAGCATCTCGTGCAGCAATTCGAGCCGCTTGGCCTCCAGCGCCGAACCGATCATGCTGATGCCGGTGACGTTGGCTTCGGGGCGATTGAGGCTGGCAACGAGACCGGCCTTGATCGGATCGGCGGCGCTGACGAACACAATGGGAATCGTCGATGTGGCTTGCTTGGCCGCCCGCCCCGGATCGCTGCCGCCGGCCGCAATGATCAGGGCAACCGGCCGGCGCACCAGCTCGGTTGCGAGCGCCGGCAATCGATCGTAATTGCCCTCCGCCCAGCGATATTCGATGGCCAGGTTCTGACCCTCGACATATCCGGCTTGCTTCAGCCCTTCGCGGGTCGCCGCGACCAGATTGACTTGATCGCTCGGCAATCCGCTGCCGAGATAGCCGATGACCGTTTTGACCGATGGCTGTGCCCTTGCCGCCAGCGGCAGGTTCGCCGCCGCCGCACCGAGCCCCGCGATGAACGCGCGCCGTTTCATGGACATTCCGACGACAGCTCCCGACCCTACAGCAGGCTTAGCACAAACCGGCTGCCGACAATGAACAGGTAGCATCCAAACGCGATTTCCAGCGTGCGCTTTGACATCGCATGCGCGACCCTGACGCCGAGCCCGGCGGTCAGCATGCTGGTCGGCATCACCAGCACCGCGCCGATCAGCGAGACGTAGCCCAGCGCAAACGGCAATTGCAGTGCGGCCACCCCGGGATAATGCGCCGCCGCCGGCCAGCCGGCATAGACATAGCCGAGGGCGCCGGGAATCGAGATCAGCACCGCGAGCGCCGAGGAGGTCGCGACCGCCTGATGGATCGGCCGGCCATAAAACGTCATCAGCAAATTCGAGAACAATCCGCCGCCGATGCCCATCAGCGTGGAGAGCAGACCGACCAGGAAGCCATAGGCCTTCATCAGCGGCCCTTTCGGCAGGTCGTCGCCGAACTTCCAGGTCTCGCGCGCCAGCAGCAGGCGCGCTGCCGCTGACCAGGCCACCATCAGGAACACGATCTTGAACAGCCGCTCCGGCGCGTAGCGCGCCGTGACGCTGCCTGCGATCACACCCGTCAGGATCGGCAGCCACCACGATTTGAGGACTTCCATGTCGACCGCGCCGCGGGCGCGATGGGCGCGATAGGAGCGGATCGAGGTCGGAATGATGATGGCGAGCGAGGTGCCGATGCAGAGCGGCATCCGCACCTCCAGCGGCACACCCGCGAGCCGGAAGCATTCATAAAACACAGGCACCAGGATCGCGCCGCCGCCGATCCCGAACACCCCGGCCAGGAATCCCGACAACGCCCCCACCGCGACCAGCAGAAACGCCAGCTCGATCAGCTCGGAGACATCAAGCCCCGCGACCACCATCCTGCTTCCCCGCTTTTCCCAGCCCCGCACGCATTGACGGCGCGTTCATGAATCGTGCTTCAGGTATACCAGCCATCAGCGACCGACACGCCTGTCAATACCTGCAATTGCAAGGCTCATCCGTAGGTGTGAACCACCGTTCGCTATTGATGATTTTCGCCGTTGCACTCGCGGTTTCGACTTCGTAAATAGAATTCATCTACCGCGATCCCCGAAGGGCTTGCGCGGGCCCGCTAACCGTCGAAGCCGCCGATGACCGCCAGGATCGAACGACCGCTTTCACCGCATCTGCAGACCTATCGCTGGACGCTGACGATGGCGCTGTCCATCGTCCATCGCGCCACCGGCATTGCGCTGTATTTCGGTACGCTGCTGCTGGCGTGGTGGCTGATCGCCGCCGCCACGGGGCCGACGGCCTATGCCAATGTGCAGGCCTTTACCGGCAGCTTCATCGGGCGGCTGATCACGTTCGGCTACACCTGGTCGCTGATGCACCATCTGCTCAGCGGCATCAGGCATTTGGTCTGGGATCTCGGTTACGGCTTCAAGGCCAATGAGCGCGAGGCGCTGACCTGGGGGGCTGCGATCGGCGGCATCTCGCTCACCGTCCTGCTCTGGATCATCGCTTACGCGATCGGAGGCGGCCGATGAGCGCGCAAAATTCTCCCGGTGCGAAATCGATGCGGACGCCGCTGTCCCGCGTGCGCAGTCTCGGCGCCTCGCATTCCGGCACCTCCGATTTCTGGCGCCAGCGCATGACCGCTGTGGCGATGGTGCTGCTCATGGTGCCCGTGATCGTGGTGGTGATGATGCTGCTGGGCCGCAATCAGGCCGGTGCGGCGCAGATCCTCGGCTCGGCGCCGATCGCGATCATCCTGCTGTTGTTCATCGTCGCCAGCACCTGGCACATGAAAATCGGCATGCAGGTGGTGATCGAGGACTACGTGCATAGCGAGATGGTGAAGCTTGCTTGCGTCATGGCCAACAATTTCTTCTGTATCGCGGTAGCGCTGGCCTCGGTCTACGCGATCCTCAAACTGTCGTCGGGAGTGTAGTCCATGGCCGCCGAGGGCAACGGAAAAGCCACGAATGGAAGTGGTGGCCCCGCCACCAATGGAAAGTCCTACCCGATCGAAGACCACACCTATGATGTCGTGGTGGTCGGCGCCGGTGGCGCGGGCCTTCGCGCCGTGGTCGGCTGCTCTGAGGCGGGCCTGCGCACCGCCTGCATCACCAAGGTGTTCCCGACGCGCTCGCATACGGTCGCAGCCCAGGGCGGCATTTCCGCCTCGCTCGGCAACATGCATCCGGACGACTGGCGCTGGCACATGTACGACACCGTCACGGGA
>Ga0193716_1001713_pt1 | contig 12612 bp, 12 predicted proteins | sample U2c1metaG_FD_145901 | JGI IMG/M metagenome (GOLD analysis project Ga0193716, IMG submission 145901) | Soil microbial communities from a riparian zone of the East river system, Colorado, United States - U2c1 | ecosystem: Environmental > Terrestrial > Soil > Riparian zone | place: USA: East River...
CGACGATTCTGGACCGACGGTGCACTAAGAGCAGACCGCGACGTTTGTGCTTTTTTTCATTCCTAGAGCTTTTCCCACGAGATTAGAAATACTCCCAGGATCACCAACGCGACGGCCGCGATCTTACGCGCTGTTACTCGATCCATGTCTTTAAGAAAAATCGCCGAGAGCGGCAGGATGAAGAGCGATGAGGCATTGATCAACGGTGAAATGATCGACACCCGTTCCATGCTGAGCGCAGTGTAGGCGAAGGCGTAGGACAGAAAGTTCATAAAGCCAGCGGCGGCGAAGATTTGGAAGCCCCGCGTCGCGGAGGTAGCGAGCGGGGTTTTCTTCTCGAAAAGCAGGTAAAGCAAACACATTGTAATGAACGAGGTGGTTGCGGCGATCGCAGCGCCGAAGATCGGCGCGTGGATATGGGCGACGCCGAAGCGGACCAGGTTGTCGCGCGCGGCGAACAGGAAGGCGGCGGTCAGCGGAAATAGCAGGTCGCGCGTGCGCCAGGTTTTGGTCGAACCGCGCCAGGAAAGTGAAACGATTCCCGCGACGATGGACAGGGTGCCGAGCAGGTTCGTGACGCTCGGGCGCTCCTGCAAAAAGGAAACGGCGAACAGGGTGGCGAACAACGGCGTGGCGTTGGTCAAGCACGAGGTTATCGAAGCGCCCAGCCGGTCCATGCCCTTGAAGATGAAAAAGCGCGCCACGCCGGGCACGAAAATACCGACTAACACGAAAATAATATTTGCCGGTGCCCAGAGATCGATCCCATCAACGAAAAGTAGAACGTAAACCCAGAGAAAGAGCGAATTAAAGCCAAGATTGGTGAGTAGACCGCGAAAATAGTCGAGGGACGCAATTCCGCGGTTGATCAAGATCATCGAAACGGCGAACCAGAACGAGCCGAACAGTCCAAGCAGGATGGCAACCATGATGATTGGTCATGACCCTATCCGCTGTTCGTCGGGGGATCAATTGCGCGAGGCGCGATTTGCCGCTTGGCAGCCTATAGATCTGTGCTAACAAAAACGCGCTAGCGGCGTCTAATAGTTGCGGCGGTTGTGTGCTTTACTATCTTTACACCTGACAGAATCGGCCCATGAAGCGAGTTCTAATCCCGGCGATGATTGTAGGTTTCATTCTATCGCTGCCCGATCCAACAATAGGCGGACCTGGGCAGCAGCCCGGTGTTCGCTCGGGTGTTAGTCCACGCGGTTCAGTTTCGCGTGGGCGAGGTCGCCACGGTGTGCCAGTCTATCGCTATGCTTACCCTGGTTATTCCTATTATTCCCCCTATTATCAACCGCCAGTAGTGATCTCGCCTTACGGACCCTCTTACTATCTGCCGCCGGTCGTCGAAGTAACCGCGCCATATTTTTGCGTCCTGCACAACGCCGGCTTCATGACGCGGGCGGGCATGCTCGACCACCTCGCCGGAACGCATAAATTTCCGCTGGAAGGCGCGGCTAGACTTTGTCCCGACGGTGTCGACAGTTGCATCTATCCAATGCCATAGACGGTTTCTCTGTCTGCTGTATCAAGTCTGAATTCGTTATTTTCGATCCATCGGATTGCACCGACTGCTCGATGTGTTACCTATGGAATTCGTTTGTCTGCTAACATCAATGCTGCGGACGCAAAACATGGCGGAAAAAATTTTTACACCTTCGGAGCTCTACGACGCGTGGCCCTTGTTGTCGATGGAGGAACGGATCGAAGGATTCGAATTTCTTCATCGAAATGATGCAGACGATTTTTTTCTGCAGTTGAGCGCGCGCGATAGAATGCAACTGATCTTGGCGCTGCCGACCGGTGCGCGCCGCTTGTGGATGAGGCTGCTGGCCCCGGATGACGCCGCCGACGTGATCCAGGAGGCGTCCGTCGACGAGCGCGAACATCTGCTCTCCTTGCTCGATGATTCTACCTCCCGCGAAGTGAAAGGATTACTCGATTACGCGGAAGATGAAGCTGGCGGCCTGATGAATACCCGTTATTCGCGGCTGCGCGCGGACATGACCGTCGGCGAAGCGATCAGTTATCTACGCCGTGACGCGCGAACGCGCGAACGGACGGTTTATTATGTTTACGTCGTCGATGGCGAAGAACGGCTCCTGGGTGTCGTTTCGTTCCGTGATCTCATCGTCGCTCCTGGCGACAAGCTTGTCAGCGATGTCATGCGCACCGAAGTGATTTCCGCGCCCGATGATTTGGACCAGGAAGCGTTGAGCAAGCTGTTTATGCGCCATCATTTGCTGATGATGCCGATCGTCGATGCGGAAGGGCGCATCCAGGGTGTGGTGACCGTTAACGACATCGTCGACGTGGTCCAGGAAGAAGCGACTGAAGACATCCAAAAACTCGGCGCGGTCGAGGCTTTGGACGAGCCATACCTGGAAATTTCCCTGCCTCGCATGATCCGCAAGCGCGCCGGCTGGTTAGCTGCGCTGTTTCTCGGAGAAATGCTCACGGCGACCGCGATGGGGCAATTTGAAGCGGAAATAGCCCGCGCGGTGGTCTTGGCATTGTTTGTGCCCTTAATTATCAGTAGCGGCGGCAATTCGGGAGCGCAGGCGACCACGTTGGTTATCCGCGCGATGGCGCTGGGAGAGATTCGGCTGCGCGATTGGTGGCGGGTCATTCGCCGCGAAGTGGTCACCGGCCTGGGGCTTGGATTAATCTTGGCCAGCATCGGCCTCATTCGCATCGTTTCCTGGCAGGTGATGTTCCATGCTTACGGTGAGCATTACTTTCTCGTAGCGCTGACCGTGGCGCTTAGCTTGGTCGGTGTAGTTTTATGGGGTTCGGTGGCCGGTTCCATACTCCCTTTTATATTACGCGGTTTGGGTTTCGATCCGGCGAGCGCGTCAGCGCCCTTCGTCGCGACGCTGGTCGACGTTACCGGACTGGTGATTTATTTCAGCGTGGCGGCGGTGGTGTTGAGCGGGACGCTGCTCTAGGACAACAAATCCGCGCTGCTCTTGCGCCGACGAATTCCTTATCCCCAATAGTTTGATCCGCATCAGAGCTGCGCGCTTTCTCGGCTACAGGCTTTGCGCTATGATTTCCTGCGTAGATTTGCCGATGCCATGAGCGACCTTGTCAAAAAACTCTCGAATATCCTCGATCCTGCGCGTATTTCTGTCGATGCCGGATTGCTCGATGAACTCTCGTGGGACGCTCTCAGCGAAGGACGGTTACACCCGCGGCATTCGCCGCAGCTGCGCACGCCGCTGGCCGCGCTGAACCCGCTCTCGACGGAAGAGGTTCGCGGTATTGTCGAGGTCGCTAACGCGGAGAACGTCGCACTGGTACCCTTCGGCGGCGGCTCGGGACTGATGGGCGGCGCGCTTTCGGTCCGGCCGTGTTTGGTAATCGATTTGCGCAGTATGAATCGAATTCTCGAAATCGACGGCGAATCTCGTTCTGCGCGAGTTCAAGCTGGCACAGTGTTGGAATCGCTGGACCAAAAGCTAAACGATCACGATTTCATTCTTGGCCACGATCCTTGGACGGTGCCCGTGGCGACCGTTGGCGGCGCGATTTCCACCAACAGCGTCGGCTATCGCGCCGGCATCTATGGTTCCATGGGTGAACAAGTGCTCGGTTTGGAAGCGGTCTTGCCCAACGGCGAGATTCTGCGCACAAGGCCGGTGTCGAAGCATTCTGCCGGGTTGCAGTTGAATGTTCTCCTGATCGGTGGCGAAGGTTGTTTCGGTATTATCACGGAAGCCACTGTCAAAATATTTCCCAAGCCGCAGGCGCGCCGATTTGTCGGCTACCTCTTCGCATCTTTCGAGCAAGGCTATGCGGCGATTCAGGCGATGTTTCATCAGCGTCTGCGGCCGGCTATGCTCGACTATGGCGATGATGAAGACCGTCATGATCCCGGCGCGTTGTTGTATCTCGTCTTCGAAGGCAACGCGGAAATGACGGCGCTAGAGGAGAAACTGGCGGCGGCTATTTGCCTTGCCCACTATGGTGAGTCGTTACCGCGCGCGGACACAGAGGCATTTTGGAACGCCCGTCATGAAATCGCGCGCCGATTCATGCGCAATCGGCGTCAGCGGCGCGAGCGCGGACGCGATGGAATGTACCGCGATTGGATCCATGTGGCATTGCCCTCGTCCAAGGTGCTGGCTTTCCGGCGCGCGGCGCAAGCGGTGATTCGACGCCGCGGTGTGCGATTGCAAGAAAGCGGCTTGTGGGTCCAGCCCGAACTGTTTTCGATGCGCCTGGGCGCCGATGAAGAGGATCTGCCGGACGCGCAGGTGGCATTGGAAGAGACCGTCGAGGAATTACTTCGCTTGGTGCAGCAGATGGGCGGTTCGATGGAATATACCCACGGCGTCGGCGTGAAATTGGCACCGCTTATGGCGGGAGAGCACGGCTATGGACTCGAAGTCATGCGACGGATTAAACGCACTCTCGATCCCAACAACATAATGAATCCGGGTAAGATGGGACTTGACTAACTGTCGTTGTCCTTGGTCAAGATTCCGCTCAAAGCTGTGCGACGCTCAGCTGCGCGAAAGCGCTCCGAGGGTTCGTAGTAATTCGTCAAAAAGGAAGTTGCAAATTCGGCGTCATGAGTGCTTTGACAAGCCGGGAGAATCCAGATAAGTAAATAAGACGAGGTTGGTTTTGGGAGTGAGTAGAAGTAGCTCGATACACATCTTTTGCGACTGGTATTTAGGCAATCAAAATGCACCCAAACGGGTGCATTTTTTTTTGGTAAAAATGGGAGACAAATAAGTTGCATACACAAATCGAATTGTTAGCAATGTTGCAGACGGTCGATCGAGAGATCAAGCAGCAAACTGGTTTCAAGCAAGGTTTGATCAGTGAACTCGAAAGCAAAGAGCGCGCAATACAGGTGAAGAAGCGTGAAGTGGAAATTACCACTGCCGCTTATGCGGAGCGCGAGAAGCTACGCGCGGAAAAAGATCGAATGTTTCAAGACGAAGGAAAAAAAGCCGTGGATAAGCGGATGCGCATGAACCGCATCAAGAACATCAAAGAGCTGCAAGCTTTGCAGCGGGAAATCGATCAGACCAAGCAAGCAAACGGCGATCTTGAAGACGAGCTAATCAAGATCATGCAGGAAATTGACACGATGAAAGCTCAGATCCAGGCGAAGGAGAGCGAAATGGACGCCTTGCAGGAAGAATTGAAACAAAAACAAGGCGAGTTACGGGAGCAAATCGGCGGCATCGAGAACGCCGTATCGCAAGCCGCGACGCGCCGACAAGCCATCGCCGCGCAACTCGCCAACGACTTAGTCTCGCGCTATGAACTGATCTTTGCGCGTCGTGGCGGCACGGCGGTCGTGGAAGTTTCCGGAGGTATCTGTCAAGGTTGCTACATGAACATACCACCGCAGTTAGGCAACGAAATCATCAGAAATGAAAAGCTTCATCTCTGTCCGAGTTGTCAGCGTATTCTCTATGTGAAGCCGTCCGCCGAGCAACCGGAAAAAACTGTCTGATTGTGCGGATGAGCCCGCAAATGGGCATTTGCCTCCCGCAGCGCTGTTGGCTCTCACGTACAGGTGAGGGAGAATTTTCGCCGCTATCGCTAGAGCGTATTTGATCGTCTAACCGAACCGCAACAGAATTTTTTTTCCTACTTGGTAATCGTTACGGTTGAATCGCAATAAGAATGTCTGTTGACGCTCGATGGGGTGTCGCACAGAACCGCCGATGCCGGCTGCGGCGGTGATTTTGGATGAAATCGGCAAGGTGATGAAAGAGATCGGCCGGCCGCATAACCAAGAATGTCGCGGAATGCCAAGGATGTTTGACTTCTCCGGTTAGGACAAAAAGAAATTCTCCTGCAGGGCGACTCCAACTCTTGTTCGGCAATTTGAACGCCGAATATCCGGTCAAGATCACAGCGCTCAAAGTGCCGTTTCAGCGCGCGATGACTTGGTTGCGCCAGTTTGATGCCTATCGTATTGTCATGTGCGCCGCGAGTTGGACAAATTGGCAGATCGATTGGCCAATGAAGATATCGACGACGCGGCCAAACAGTGCAGGCTAAAGTGGATTGAGCGATCGCTCCGCGCGCACAAGCGTGAGGGGAGGAAAGTCCGGACTCCATAGGACGGGGTGGCCGTTAATGGCGGCCCCGAGTGATCGGGGGAAAGTACCACAGAAAACATACCGCCTGCCGCTTTCGCGGTCGGTAAGGTTGAAAAGGCGAGGTAAGAGCTCACCGGTTCGCCAGTGATGGCGAACGCTTGGCAAACCCCACCTGGAGCAAGACCAAATAGGAGGGTTGGGTGGTCCGCCCATAGCCCTCGGGTATGGTCGCTCGACCCTTTGAGCAATCAAAGGGCAAGATGAATGATCGCTGTGGTCTCGTTACGGGCCACGACAGAATCCGGCTTATCGATCCGCTTTAGCCTGTTGGTTTATACCCTTCACTGCGTCGCTTCCGGGGCGCCAATTCTAGCCAGATCTACGCTCAGACGACGGTATCAACGCATGGAGCGAACTGGCTTCATGAGTGGCAGAGTACTGCATCCTTAACTCATCCCTAATTAGCGCGGCCAATTGGCCTTTCCAGGACCGGGCGATCGGTCTGGTCTACTTCAGTTTCACCTCACTCCCGAGTGGTCCGATGATATTGAGAAGTCGATAGAATTCCTCGCAAAAACCCCTAATTTTGATTGACACAATATGCCTAGCAAGTTATAAGTGGGCGCGAGTGTCACATAGGACCATGATATCCCAAATGGAACCGTCGATCGGCGTGAAAAATTGATGTTTCGGGGAAGTTTTGAACATTCTATCGATCTCAAGGGACGTTTGAGCATTCCCGCATCCTTCCGTGATGAGCTTACAGGTGAACATAAGAACCGTTTGATGGTCACCAATTTCGCGATAGAAGGCAAGAAATGTCTCGACGTTTATCCCGTCGATGAATGGTCGCGGATGTTAGAGGAAGTTCGCAAAAAGCCAAGGTTCGATCAGCGTATGTTGATGTTTCAAAACTACTATCTTGGTGCCGCCCGTGAATGTGAGCTGGACGCTCACGGGCGCATTCTGATTCCACCTGGCTTAAGGAAGTACGCGAACCTCAGACGCGAAGTCGTTCTGGTGTCAGCATTGGAGAAGTTTCGCGTGTGGGATCAAGAGATATGGAATCAGGTTTTTGCCGACGCCGAAGAAAAGCTATTACAGGATCCGGATTTCTTGAGTGAGTTGGGAATATAGGGAGTGATGATACGCGCGGTGACGGGCGAGAAGGAGAGTACGAATGTTAGTGCGTAAACCGATTCAAGACATCTCGGTGCTCGACGTTACCGGAGATATTGATTTTCGGGAAATGATCCGCATTAAAGAAGCTATCGGGGGTCTGATGGAAAAGGACCGGATCAAAGTGGTGCTCAACTTGAAATCGGTCGATCACATCAACTATCTCAGCATTGGCGTTCTGCTCGAACGGCTAAAGGCTTTGCGTAATCTAAACGGCGATCTCAAGCTCGCGGGCATGAGCCCATTCCTGCGTGATATTTTCAGAGTGGTCGGTATGGACCGATTTTTCGAAGACTATACCTCGCTTGAGGACGCCATCGAAAGTTTCGACGATGATTGGGAGGGTGACGAAACTAGTCACTGAGCGGTGTTTACGCATGTTTCCGTTTTGCTAAAGGAGGCCATTGGATTTCTCAGTCCCGCGCCGGGTCGGCGTTACTTAGACGGAACCCTAGGAGGGGGTGGTCATGCCGAACAGATTCTGATTGGCAGCAGTCCCGATGGCGAAGTCTTGGGGTTGGACCGGGATGACGAAGCGCTCGCCGCAGCCGAACAGCGGCTACGAAGTTTTGCCCCGCGGTTGCTAACCCGTCAGGCGAGTTTTGCAACGGCGCAGCAGATTCTCAACGAAATTCACTGGGAGTCGGTCGACGGCGTGATCTTGGATCTTGGTATTTCGTCGCATCAAATCAACGATGCGGAAAGAGGTTTCAGCTTTCGCTCTAAGGCGCGGCTGGATATGCGCATGGACCGGCGGCAATCCCTCGACGCCCGGCAGATCATCAATACGTTCGGCGCGGCGGAGCTGGAAAAGATTTTTCGCGACTTCGGCGAAGAGCCGCAGGCTCGGCGTCTCGCTCAGGCAATCGTTGCCGAGCGTAAAGCGCGATCTCTGGAAACCACGGACGCCCTCGCTGGGCTTGTCGAACGGGTTAAAGGTCATGGTTGGCGCGACCATCATCCGGCGACTCAGATATTTCAGGCGCTACGGATCGCGGTCAATGAGGAAATCCGGCAGTTGGAGCTTTTCTTGGCAAGCGGGTACGAATTGCTGCGGCCCGGCGGGCGTATGACGATCATCGCGTTTCAATCTCTTGAGGACCGCTTGGTGAAAAATGCTTTTCGCAAGTGGAGCCGTGCATGCATTTGTCCACCGCGGGCGATGAGTTGCCAATGCGGCTGGAGTCAAAAGGTGCGGCTGCTAACCAAGAAGCCGGTGGTGCCGTCGGCAAACGAAATTGGCGTCAACCCGCGCGCGCGCTCGGCGAAACTGCGCGCGGTGGAGAGAGTCTAGGGTTTAACATGGCCGGGGCCAACAGCGCGCAGTCGCTCAAATTATCCTCCGTAAAACGCGCACGGGCCGAACGTCCGGCGCGCGGCGAACGGGGAACGCGTCGTCGCCGTTTTCTGTTGTTGGCGTCACTAACCCTGTGTCTGATCGGCGCAGTCTTGGTTCACGTGTGGCTGAGACTGCAGGTTGTTCATATGGGCTACGTGCTATCCACCACGAGCAAATTGCAAGGTCGTCTCGAACAGGAAAATCGCGAGTTGAAACTTGAGTTAGCGACCATGACATCGCCGGACCGGCTTGAAGCGCTGGCGCGCAAACGGTTGGGTCTTGTGCCGCCGGAGAAAGGCCAAGTCATCGTATTGCCATGAGACGTTCCATCGAGCGCAATCATCGCCGGCTCACGATCACCAAAGTGCTGTTTTTGGTTGTGACTTTGGTCGTTGGCGGACGTGCGTTTCAGCTGCAGGTGCTGCAAGGAGACCGCTTGATGCGGCTTGGTCAGCGCCAACATTTAAAGGAATGGATCGTGCTGCCCAAGCGCGGCGCCGTCATTGACCGTGCTGGTGAGTCGTTGGCGCTGAGTCTGGAATCGCAGTCCGTGTATGCCCGGCCGCACCGAATTCAAAACGTCGACAACGTTAGCCGAAAACTGGCTGGGGTTCTCAACCTGCGGGTCGCCGAAGTGAAACAGAAGATTACCGCGGCGAAGCCGTTTGTCTGGATCAAGCGGCAGATTACAGCTCCCGAAGCGGAGAAGATTCAAGTCCTCAACATCGACGGCATCGGCATGTTCTACGAGCCCAATCGCCATTATCCTCAGGGTCAGTTGGCTGGACAGGTGATTGGCTTTGTCGGTCGCGACTCGGAAGGCTTGGAAGGTTTGGAGCTCAAATACAACGACTACATCCGCGGCGAAGCCGGCTCCTCGGTTACCGAGCGCGATGCTCTCGGACGCCGGGTCTTGGTTCAAGGCGTCGAAGGCCTGCAGATTCCTCCGGGAAGCGATATTCATTTGACGCTGGACACCGCGATTCAACACATTGCTGAAAAAGAGTTGGAAGCTTCGATTCTCAAATACCGCGCCAAAGCAGGTGTGGCGATTATTGTCGATCCATTCACCGGTGAAGTCCTGGCCTTGGCCAACTATCCGTCCTTCGATCCTAATCTTTACAATAAGCAGAGCGCCGATCAGCGTCGCAATCGCGCGGTGGCCGACAGTTACGAGCCTGGTTCTACTTTCAAAACCATTCTCGCGGCGGCTGCGCTCGAAGAAGATGTGGTCGGCAAAGAAGACCTTTTCTATTGTGAGATGGGCAAATATCCGTACGCCGGCAAGATCATTCACGATACCCATCCCTATGGCTGGCTGTCGTTCTCGAAGATACTGCAAGTGTCGAGCAACATCGGATTCACCAAGGTTGCTGAAAAACTAAAAAAAGATCGGTACTTTAAATATATCGAAAAATTCGGTTTTGGTCGCAGCACGGGTATCGATGTGCCGGGAGAGGTGCCCGGATTGCTCCGCAAAGCGGAAACTTGGTCGGCGATCGATTTGGCGACCCACGCCTTTGGCCAGGGCATTTCGGCTACACCGATGCAGATGGTGATGGCCTATGCGGCGATCGCCAATGGCGGTTTTCTCATGCGTCCTTACATCACGCAGCGGGTGGTCAGTCCACAGGGAGAAGTGGTGCTGGAAAATCAACCCCACGTGGTGCGGCGGGTCGTGTCGGAAAAAACCGCTAAACAGCTGGCGTCGATGCTCAGTCAGGTGACGACTGAAGGCGGCACGGGCGCGATGGCTAATATCGAGGGCTTCGAAGTTGCCGGCAAAACCGGTACGGCGCAAAAGGCCGATCCAGTTCACGGCGGTTACTCCAATAAACGCGTCGGCTCCTTCGTCGGCTTTGTGCCGGCTAATAATCCGCGCTTGGTCGCTTTGGTCTTGATCGATGAGCCGGAAGGCAGCGTGTACGGCGGTGTCGTCGCCGCGCCGGTATTCCGCAACATCGCACAGGGTGCGCTGCGTCGCATGATGGTGGCTCCGCAACAAGCGGAAGCGTTGCCGGTTGCGGCGAACATCGCGCAAGGCGAGCTGCCGCTGCGCCGGATCGTTAAGCTCAGCAGTGAAAGCGCAGCGGCGGACAATGACACTCAAGTTCCCGACTTCATCGGGTTGAGTATGCGCGAAGCACTGGAAAAGGCGCAGTTGAGCAAAATTAAGGTGAAGTTGCAGGGGAACGGCTACGTGGTGAAACAACTTCCCGCAGCGGGCGACCGTTGGAACGAAGACGGTATGTTGATGCTCAACCTGCAAGGCTGATGGAGATGCGAATAAGAGAGTTTTTGGCGCTGGAGGGGGTGGAAGAAGCGACGGGAGATTTGGACGAAGAAGTGAAAGGTTTAACTTACGATTCGCGCAAGGCCCACAAGGGGCAGGTTTTCTTCGCCTTGCCAGGCGAAAAAGTCGACGGCCATGATTATATTCGCGCGGCGGTTAGACAGGGCGCAAGCGCTTTTGTATTTTCCCGCCCGGGGGATTGGCCGCGCGCCGCCGCGACGGTTCGCGTAAAGGACAGCCGTCGCGCTATGGGCCTGTGGGCGGCGCATTTTTTTGCTCGGCCCAGCGCCAAACTAAAGCTCGTGGGCGTCACCGGCACCAACGGCAAGACCACTCTCACTTACCTAATCGAATCGATCCTTCAAACCGCGGCATTAGAGCCGGGTGTCATCGGCACCATCAATTATCGCTTTCGCGGCAACGTAACCCCGGCGCACCATACCACGCCCGAATCTCTCGACATCGAAGAGTTGCTCGATGAAATGCACCGGGCCGGGGTGGCGGCGGTGGCAATGGAAGTGTCTTCTCACGCGCTGGTTCAGGAAAGAGTGCGCGGCCTTGATTTCGACGTCGGCGTATTTACTAATCTGTCGCGCGATCATCTCGACTATCACCGCGACATGGACGACTATTTTCAGGCGAAAAGTAAATTGTTTACCGATCATCTCAAGCTCAGTCAAAAGCCCAACAAGGCCGCGGTGATCTACGGCGACGATCCGCGTGGCCCTCAGTTGATCGCGTTGGCACGCGCCTCCGGCTTGGCGGTTTGGAGCTATGGTGAAAGCGATCGGTGCGACATCCATCCGCTCCACATCGAAACAGACGTGAGCGGTCTACGCGGCTCGATTCAAGCGAAAGAGCAAATCGTCAAATTTTCCTCGCCGTTAATCGGCACGGCCAATTTGCAAAACATCATGGGCGCTGTCGGCGTCGGCTTAGCTCTCGGGTTGGAAGCGAAGATCATTGCCGATGGCGTTGAGCGACTGCAATGCGTGCCCGGCCGGTTGGAAAAGGTCGCTAACGACATCGGTGTTACCATTTTAGTCGACTACGCGCATACCCCGGACGCGTTGGAGAAAGTCCTTGGCGCGGTGCGGCCGTTGACACGAAAGCGGCTGATCGCCGTTTTCGGCTGCGGCGGTGATCGTGACCGGGGCAAACGAGCTTTGATGGGCGAGATCGCGGCGCGCCTGAGCGATGTCGTGGTGGTTACTTCCGACAATCCGCGCACGGAAATGCCCGAGGCGATTTTAGCCGAGATTGAAAACGGCGTGCGCCACACTCCATTGAACAGATTGACCGAAACAAACCTCAAAAATAACTCCGGTTACTGGGTTGAAGCAGACCGGCGCGAGGCGATTCGTATCGCCCTCGCCGTTGCGGCGCCTGGCGATGCTGTGGTGATCGCGGGCAAAGGGCATGAGGATTATCAGATTCTCGGTGAAACCAAGATTCACTTCGATGACCGGGAGGTCGCTCGCGATCAGTTGTTGCGGCGGGTCGATGGATAAGCAAACGAGGGATGGGTTGGAGCAAAACAGAAATTGTCGCGGCCACCGGCGGCAAGATCATGCGCGGCGGTCGGAAAGAACAATTCGGTGAGATCGTGACGGATTCGACCAAAGTGAAACGCGGCGCGGTTTTCCTTGCTTTGAAAGGCGCGCGCCACGATGGTCATCGCTTTGTCGGCGCGGCGATAAAACGTGGCGCTGCGTGTGTGATTG
>Ga0193716_1001714_pt1 | contig 12610 bp, 12 predicted proteins | sample U2c1metaG_FD_145901 | JGI IMG/M metagenome (GOLD analysis project Ga0193716, IMG submission 145901) | Soil microbial communities from a riparian zone of the East river system, Colorado, United States - U2c1 | ecosystem: Environmental > Terrestrial > Soil > Riparian zone | place: USA: East River...
TTCTCAATTGCCGATGCAATCGCCGTTCTCCGCGCCGTCTCGGTATTGGAGGCGTAGAACTGGAGCGACGCGATCATGTTGGCACCATGGGACAACGCAGCATCGATGACGGGACCCACCTGGTCCAACTTTCGGACATCGACGAGGATCGTATTCATCACGTTGTAGCCAACGATCACCGGCTCCTTGTTCGGCTCATAGCGCTGCTCGGGATAGACGTTGTAATTGATGGTTGAGAGCTGATCGTTCCCCAGTCCAAGCGCACGAAGGGCGCTCAGGACTGCTTGCTGCTTGGTCGCATTCTCGGCTGCAGCAGCGGCGGCAGTCACAGCTCGTGTCTGAACACTGACCTGGATGGTTGCCCTGTCGGGAGAGACCTTGATCTCGCCGCGTCCTGTTACGGCGATCTGGGGGATGGGCTCAAATGGCGGCCTATTGTCCTGTGCATGTCCTGCTAATGGCGCCAATATAGCCGCTAAAGTGAGACAGATTGTGGTTTTCATTCGAATTTTCTCGTAATAAGGGGGAATGTTATGCAGAAAAAGATGTCCAGGCTTAGAAAGACGTCTAGGCTCTCGAACCTTGCACACCTGCGTACACAGTCTCGATGTCGTGAATCCGGCTCAGGTTCATTCCGATGATTCCCTCGGCTTCGGTTCGCATGAACATGTTTGCGAACTTCGCGCCCCACACGATCTCGTCGGCCTCATACGAAGATCTCGAATGAACTGTCTGCGAGACCGTTTCGTCGGTTGCGATAAGAAGTACAAGAAGCTCTGCATCGGCGTCAACGAGATCAGAGTGGGTCAAACCCCACAACGGACTCGTCTCGTCGATCGGGTGGACAATCGTCCAGCTGAGGGGAAAGAACACCACACGATTTCGCTCGAGGGCCAGCTCGTGAAATTTCCGCACGGGCGTCCCGTTTACACGCTCGATCTTGGTGAGAATTGCCTGAGCCTGCACATCTATTAGTTGACTCCGCCGCGCGTTGGCGATTCGAAACTCGAGCGCGGTCGTACCGCGGTAAGGCGCGACGATGGCATTGCGACTGTAAACAATTCTCGAGGAAGGTCGTGAAAAGCGCGCAAACATTACCCCGGTTGCGAGCGCAATGCCGACGATGTTGAGCAGTGCCTCGATAGTTACCAGGGTATTCGCCGCCAGGCCAACTGGGTAAATGTTCCCGTACCCGATTGTCGCAAACGTATCAACGCTGAAAAAAAACGCCCTGTAGAAAGGCTGCGCAGCGAAGAGCCCCGCGTCGGACTGCAGCGCATCAGGCCCACAGGCGAGAAACGCAAAAGCGAAAAGAGTATTGACGACAACGTAGGTCCCGGTGATGAAGCCAAGGAACCGCGGCCACGAGATCGTGAGCAGCCAGTGGTACAGACTCAATGAAGAGAGAGGATTGAGTCCGTCGAGAAGAACATTGAAGCTTCCATCTCGATTCAACAGTCGACGGCGTGTTCCCTTCGCCACCTCCGTGCCGAAGCCGAGATCCTTGAATTCTTCCTGGGCCGTCGATGTTACAGCGGGTAGCTGTCCGGTCTGTGTTGGAGAGGTCATTTGACGCGCGTCGAATAGAAAGCCGCGATACGGTCGAAAAATGGCCCTGATTATCCGGTAAAGCTACATTCGCTCGATGGAATCCTCGGACACGTCGGTCGGCCGCGCCACGCTGCTGATCGTCGTATCAGCTCTCAGTTTCGGATCGATCTCCGTCCTCACGGTTCTCACGACGAGAGCTGGCGTTCCCCTGCTTACAGCGATGGCCTGGCGCTATGTCGTGGGAGCGGTGCTGCTCGGAGGCGTCGCCCAGATCGGCCAGATACGCTCGCTCTCGCGGCGCCGCATCGCTCAGCTCGTGCTGATAGGCGGACTTGGTCAAGCGCTGATCACCTATCTGAGTCTTCGCGCACTCGACTACATACCGGTTGGGCCTCTCGCGTTCCTGTTCTATACATATCCGGCCTGGGTAGCAGTGCTCGCGGCGATCCGAAGAACCGAAAGATTGACCGCGATTCGCGTGTTCGCGCTGATACTGGCTCTCACCGGAGTAACGATCATGATCGGAGCACCTACGGAGAAGCTCAACCCGATCGGGGTGATGCTGGCACTCGGGTCAGCTCTGCTCTACTCCGCATATCTGCCAGCTCTCGAGCACGTGCAGGAGGGATTACCAGCCCTGCTGTCTACGTTTCTGCTGATAGTGGGAGCAGCAATCGCGTTTGTAATCGCTGCACTGTTCGCCGGTGAGCTTTTTGCGCCCAGAGGAGTGGCTGTCTGGTCGAATATCGTCCTGCTGGCGCTCGTGTCGACCGTGATTGCGTTTTCGACCCTCATCAAGGGCCTGTCGGTGCTGGGCCCAGTGAGGACGGCGATCATCGCGACCGTCGAGCCTTTCTTTACAGCACTCCTTGGCGCACTTGTCCTCGGCAATCAGTTCGGGCCGGCCACACTCCTTGGAGGCGTTCTGATCGCGGTGGCGGTGCTGGTTATCGAGTGGAGCTCAGCGCGGATTACGGCTACAGCGTAGCAGCCAGACGTCGGCGTCTCTCAATCTCGATCACAAGATTCTGCAAGTCGCTGGGACTTATACCCGGAATTCGCGAGGCCTGAGCAAGCGACTGGGGCCTGAGACTCGAAAGCTTCTGACGCGCCTCGAACGACAATGAGCGCATATCGCTGTAGTCCAAATCAGTGTCGAGTGAGAAATCCCCCATCCTGCGCATCCTCTCCGCCTGCGCTCGCTCACGCTCGAAATAGCCTGCGTATTTGATTTCGAGATCGGCAGTGATCAGTGCCTCACCGTCGATGTCAGCGCCCACTCCAACCGCCTGGAACAGACTGTCGAGTTGAATCTCCTGACGTCTAGCTACCTCCACCAATTTCACCGCGTGGGGGAGTGGGGCACTTCCAGCGCTGGACAAAATCGGAGCGGCCTGATCAGGTCGTATGCTGGTCGTCTCGGCTAGTCGCAGGGCAGAGTCCTCGTGCTCCAACCGCACCTTGATGGTCACGTCCTCCAGTTCGGAATAGATACCCAACTGGGCGCCAATCGGACCTAGACGTCTCAACGCGTTATCCTGCCGCACCGTGAGTCTGAATTCCGAGCGGGAGGTGAAGAGCCGGTATGGCTCGTCCACTCCACGTGTGACGAGGTCGTCGACGAGGACTCCGATGTACGACGTCTCTCGACCCAGCACGACGGGTTGTCTCTGCTGCGTCGCGAGAGCTGCGTTGAGGCCGGCGACTACACCCTGCCCTGCTGCCTCTTCGTAGCCGGTCGTTCCGTTTATCTGGCCCGCGAAGTAAAGACCCGGAATGACTTTGACCTGCAGCGTTGGATCCAGTTGGGTCGGCGGATAGTAGTCGTACTCGATTGCATAGCCAACGCGATTCATCCTCACATCCGCCAGTCCCCGGATGGATCGGAGAATCTCGAGCTGGACGGAAGCCGGCAGCGAAGTAGATAGCCCGTTGACGTAAAGCTCCGATGTATCGTGTCCCTCGGGCTCGAGAAAAATCTGATGCCTCTCTGCATCGGGGAACTTTACGATTTTGTCCTCTACGGAAGGACAGTATCTCGGACCCCGTGATGAGATCGCACCGCCGTACATCGCCGACTTCGCGATGTTCTCCCTGATGATTCTCTTGCCTTCCGCCTCGAGGTATGTGATCCAGCAAGGCATCTGTGCCGGATGCCGCGTAGCCGCCCCATCTCTCCGCTTCTCATTCCAGAAGTGCGACCACGAATAGTCGAACTGGTCGATCTCGCTTTCCTGGGTCTCCAGCGCGGAATAGTCGACAGATCTGCCATCGATGCGCGGCGGTGTTCCAGTCTTGAAACGTGCAACCGTAAGCCCAGCCTGTTCGAGCTGCTCAGCCAAATGGGTGGTGGCAGTCTCACCAGCTCGCCCGCCCGAAATACGAGTCTCCGTTCCAATGTGAATCCGCCCGCGCAGAAACGTGCCCGTAGTAATCACGACGCTCCGTGCGCCGAAGCGCCTTCCCTCCAGGGTCTCTACGCCGAGTACACGCCGTTTGTCCGGCGTGAGGAGGAGGCGGCCGACGGTGCCTTGCACAGTCTGGATTCGTGCGTGTTCTTCGAGGAGCGTTCTGACTGCGCGGCGATACAGTCCACGATCGCACTGGGCGCGCGGAGACCAGACAGCGGGTCCCTTGCTTCGGTTCAACATTCGGAACTGGATCATGGCGAGGTCAGTAGCTCTCCCCATGATTCCACCGAGTGCATCGACTTCGCGAACGACCGTGCCTTTTGCGACGCCTCCAATGGCTGGATTGCACGACATCTGGCCGATTGTCTCAAGCGCGCTCGTGATCAGTCCCACTCGGGCGCCAAGACGCGCAGCCGCGACCGCCGCCTCCGTGCCCGCGTGGCCGGCGCCTATGACTACAACGTCAAATTCGGTTTCGAAGTCCGGCAATTTCGACATACATTAAAGATAAAGAGAGCCATGGCTCTCGTCGGTTCCTCTCGAACTTAATTCATGCCTCTCGAGCTTTCCCACAGCCGTGCCGTAGTCCTCATTCGCCAAAGCGCATTCGAGCGTGGCGGGTTGACTCGCCAGGCGGTTGACGAGCGCTACAACCTCACGGACGACGAATTTCGCGTCGAGGACGGCCTGATAGCGCTCGGACCGTTGCCGTCAGACGATATGCTTCCGGAATTGATCCAGGATCTCGAGGAGAGCGGCCTGATTTATTTCGACGATTTTTTCGAGTTGAGTGGCAACTGGCCGGATTGGCTCACTCTCTACGCGCGTGGATCGAAAGGTCGAGGAACCTAGAGGCGCTGTTCGACCACCGCCCACTCCTCGACGAATGCCACTCCGTTTTCGATCCGGTCGATAACGACGTCGGCGCCAATGACCAACGACTTCGGACTCAAGCCTCGGGCAGGAACTTTCATTTCCTTGCCAAGAGACTCGTATGAGATTTCTCCTGGAATGGAAGCCGTGATCTCTCGCGTGACGGTGGCGAGCTGGCCCTGAATTTCTTCCTCGTCAGCGGTTGAAGCTGAGGCACCACGGAAAGCCCACTGTGCGAGTAGCGTGATCATTCCACTGATCGCGAGTGCTCCAGCGGCAACCGCGATCAGTAGAATGCCCCACACCGGCAGCCGCGTACGGGATGCAAGTGGATATCCGGCAGCGCCGAATCCGATCGCAAAAGCGGCAACCGCCGGAAGATTGAAGAATGCGGAAGGCGCTCGCCCGCGTTTTCGACGCGCGACCCCGACGCCGTTCAACATTGCGAACACCGCCAGCATCAGTCCGCCGATGAAAGCGGTGAGGAAGACTACAGGAAGAATTATCACGAGATCGATTGAGTATCTGGAATCAAAACGGACTCATTGCGCGCGGATCATGATCCCAGGTACTTCTTGAACCAGGCGATCGTTGCCGGCCACGCCGCGCGCGTCGCGGTCATGTTGGCTCCATCCATTCCCGTCTGTTGCCGCAGGAATCCGTGACCTGCACCAGGATAGATGCTGTAGGTATAGGTTCGGCCGAGAGCATGGAGCGCCGTGTCAGCTGCTGGAATAGTTGCATCTACACGAGCGTCGTTTCCTGCGTACAATCCCAGAACAGGCGCGCGAACCGATGGCAAATCCGTCGCCTTCGGAGAGACTCCATAGTAGACGACCGACGCGCCAAGGCCCGGCGCATGAGCCGCGTGTGCAAAGGAGACGCCTCCGCCCCAGCAGAAGCCGACGATCCCGTACTTTTTCTGCGCTGCGGGCAGCGACATCCCGTATTGGCCAACGGCGTCCAGCTGGTTTTGAACCCATCCGGCATCGAGGGTTCTGATCGCGGCGGTGGCGAGCGGCGCAAGAACGCTATCAGGACCTTCGGGAAGATTCTTCATCGTCAGAAGGTCGGGCGCGATCGCGATAAAGCCATCAGCAGCAAGTTGATCCGCGACACCGCGGATCCACGACGACAGTCCGAAGATCTCGTGGACGACTACTACCACGGGAGCCTTGGTGCTCCGCTCGGGATACACTACCCAGGCGCGGACGCTATCCGTGCCCCCAGTGTGGATTGTGACATACTCGCCGTGTCGCGGGGATGCGGCCAGGCGGGCAGGCGCTCCCGCAGCGTCGGCCGGCAGACGCAGGTCGTTGGATGCCCCTGCCACCGCCGCGGACGACGATGGCGCCGCGTGATCAGCGTGTGCGTCAGTCGCGGGAACCATTTTGTTGGTCGTACACGCAGCTGCGAGCGCGAGGATTAGTCCGAGTCTGATTGCTGCCGCTTGAACACGCATGTTACCGACTCTCCTGTTTTGCTGGTTGCCGTAACGCCGAGGTCGTTCCGAACTGTTCGGCGAAGAATTCTCCAACACGATATTCCGCATAATAAAACGGACTCCACGGCCACGAGCCAGCTATGAAGCCTGCATGGCCGCCCTTGTTTACAAATTCCAGGTGCAGCTTCGGGTTCCGGCGGGCGATATCCCGAACTTCGTCGAGAACTACGGGAGGAAGCATAGGGTCATCAACAGCGCTTAATAGTAGCGTTGTGAGCCTAATGTGCTCCAGGCGTGGCAGCGAGCTCGAGCACTCGTAATAATCCTGTGCGTTCCTGAAGCCGTGCAACGGGCCCGTGATCAGGTTGTCGAAGTCTTCCAGGGTCCGTATTCTGGAAATCCCTCCCGCAGGGGCGAGATCGGGGAACCGGCCGGCCTTTTCCTGAGCCTTTCGTCGCAGCGAGCCCAGGAAGAACTTCTGGTACAATCGCGAGAACCCACGATTGATCCGCGTGGAGGAACGAGACAGGTCGAAAGGTACCGAAATAGCGGCGGCAGCCCGCAATTGAGGCGGCAAGTCGCTGCCCCGCTCCCCCAGGAACTTGAGCAGCACGTTGCCGCCGAGCGAGACCCCGGCGATGGCGAGGGGAGATGACGGGTGCTCGCGCGAGATTCTGTCGAGGACGAACGCCGTGTCGGTCGTTTCGCCTGAGTGATAGAATCGCCGGGTGAGGTTTGGTTCCGTGCCGCACGATCGGAAAATCAGAAGATCGGCACCCCAGCCTCGTCGGGCTGCTTCATTGAGCAGACCCTGCGCGTAGTGCGAGCGAACAGTCCCCTCGAGACCATGGAGCAACAAGACGCGCGGTGCCCCCGCCGGTGCGGACAGGCGATGCAGCTCGAGAAAGTCTCCATCTGACGTGTCCCAGCGCTCGAGGACGGTTGGAGCTGCCGCCTGACGTCTGAACAGTTTTCCCCAGAGCGTCTGCAGATGGCCGCCGGGAATCCACCACGCCGGCGAATAGATTATTTCACGCCGCATTAATCGGCGGTGGCAGATCGGACCTCATTCTTCAAATCTCCCCTGACAAGCCAGGACGGCACGTTGGAAGTACAGATCTTTGGAGTCAAGAAAAGTGCGGACACGCGCAAGGCTCTTCGCTTCTTCTCGGAGCGGAGGATCAAAACCCACTTCGTGGATCTCCTGGAGCGCCCGGCCTCTCTCGGCGAGCTTCGCCGATTCGCCCAGAAATTTGGCGTGACGGCGCTCCTCGATCGAGCCTCGAAGCGTTTCAGTGAGCTTGGTCTTCAATACGCGCAACTTTCGGACGACCGCTGGCTGGAGAAGCTCTCCGAAGAGCCGCTATTGCTTCGACTTCCACTCGTCCGCAACGCAAACCAGGTCGTTATCGGCGCGGATGAAGCAACGTGGAAAAGCTGGTTGGAAGGGTAAGCCCCTTCCGTCGCTTGTGGGCATGAGCCCGGGCTAGCGATATTGCACATTGTCCAGCTTCCTCCTCAGCGACCAGCTCAACCGGGCTCACCAACAGTGACTTATCGCGTTCTCGTCACCGATGAGATCGACGCCGAAGGTGTCGCGCTCCTTTCGGCCGAGCCGAGGATCGTCGTCGATGAAGTACCGACGCTGCCCAAGGATGAACTGCTCGCCAGGATCGCCGACTATGACGCGATCGTGGGTCGCAGCGCGACGAAGATTTCCTCGGAGCTGCTGGAGAAGGCTCGCAAGCTCAAGGTTGTTGGACGGGCAGGCGTCGGAGTCGACAACATCGCCCTCGACACAGCAACCGCTTTGGGCGTCGCCGTCATCAATGCTCCGGCCGGCAATACGATCGCTGTCGTCGAGCTGTTCTTTGGAACGGTCATCTCACTACTCCGGCACATCCCGCGCGCTGATACCTCGATGCATGCAGGCAAGTGGGAACGGTCGGCTCTGCTTGGATCCGAGCTGAAGGGCAGGACGCTCGGAATCGTGGGTCTTGGTCGGATTGGGGGAGAAGTAGCGACGCGTGCCCGGGCGTTCGGAATGAACGTTGTCGCTTACGACCCCTACATCGCTCAGTCCCGCTTCGAAGCATTGCGCGTTCAGGAACTGCAGTCGCTCGACGCCCTGCTGGAGCAGTCTGATATCCTCACCGTTCACACGCCCCTGACCGATGAAACCAGCGCGATGGTAGGCAAACGGGAGATCGCGCGTCTTCCCCGGCAGGCCATCGTGGTGAACATGGCACGTGGTGGCATAGTTGAAGAGAAGGCATTGCTAGAAGCGTTGAGCAACAAGCATCTCCTCGGAGCGGTAGTCGACGCCTACGAGAAAGAGCCACTGGCTGCTGATCATCCGCTGCGGACGCTTCCAAACGTCCTGCTTACTCCGCATATCGGTGCGTCGACTACTGAAGCGCAGCGCAACGTCGCCGTCGACGTCTGCGTGGCAGTGCGCGACGCGCTTCTGAGCGGAGAGCTCTCGCGCTCCATAAATGTTGCCGACGTTGGTGGACAATGGTCGGAAGTCGAACCGGCGTTGACACTGGCGCGCCGCGCAGCTGCAGTGGGAAGAGCGATCCTGGCAACGCAAGGCACGCGCGCGGTCCAACGGGTTGACGTGCGTTCGGGCTCGGCGTTGACCGCCGCGAAGAGCGCGCTGCTTGCCTCGGCTGCGCGCGGTCTGCTGGAAGGCACGGTAGAACAGGAGCGCCTCAATCTCATAAATGCCCGCGCAATCGCCGAGACTCGCGGAATCAATCTCTCGACGACGGAGACGCCGATCCAGGACAATCCGTATGCGATCGAAGTCAGATTAAGTGGCGGCATGCAGGAAATAGCAGTCGCCGGTACGGCGCAACCTGGCGCGTCGGCGAGGTTCACACGAATTGGGGCGTTCCACGTAGACATTCAGCCGCGGGACACGCTGCTGATTCTTACCAACAACGACGTTCCAGGTGTGATTGGACGCGTCGGGACCCTGCTCGGCGAAGCGGGCGTCAACATCGCCGAATACCATCAGGCACGGCTGGCTCAGGGAGGCCAGGCTCTTGCCGCCGTATCGGTCGATGGAGACGTGAGCGAAACGATCAGGGAATCACTGCTTCGTGTTCCTGACGTGTCATCCGCAGCCGTCGTCTGCTTTACTTCAGGGTGAGTGTCAGCTTAAGCAGCGAGAGCGCCGTAAGGGAATCTTATGCAGCCGACGCATCTGGCCTCCATCTAGTTCCAGAAACGGTGGCTCGCCCAGAGTCGGTGGAAGAGGTCATCGAGCTTCTGCGGCGAGCGACGGTTGACCGCATGGCGGTCACATGTGCAGGCGCCCAAACGAGTACAACTGGCGCATCGATTACCGACAAGGGGATGCTTCTCTCGTTACGTGCCATGGATAGCATTTCGTCGATCGACGAAAGCACCAAAACGATCACCGTTGGCCCGGGCGCTCTTGTGGGTGAAATAAAACGGACGGCGGCGGCAGCCGGTCTTCTTTTCGCTCCGGATCCCACGAGTGAGGAAGAGTCCACGATCGGCGGAGCAATCGCTTGTAACGCGTCCGGCGCTCGCACGTTCAAGTACGGCGCAACGCGAAAGCACGTGCAGGCCCTGAAGGTCGTGATGTCAAACGGCGATCTGACGGAATTCCGGCGATCCAACCTCGAGAAAAACACGGTTGGATATGCATTTGCCCACGATCCTATCGATTGGTTCATAGGCAGCGAAGGCACGCTCGGAATAGTCGTGGAAGCCGAACTGTCCTTGTTGCCGCTTCCGGCGCATGTGATCGGACTCGCAGTCTTTTTCAGGACAGAGGAAGCCGCGCTAAAGTTCGTCGTGGCGACCCGGGAGGCGCGTAGCGTAACTCCGCGATGCATCGAGTACTTCGACGGTCAGGCCATCGAGATCGCGCGTGCTGCCGCCCAGGGTGGGATCCTCCCGGGGGGAGCGGCGGCGATGATCTACGTAGAAGAAGAAGTCAGCGACGATCTCGATTCCACACTCGCCAGGTGGGGTGAGCTCATCGAATCAATTGCGCCGGATTTCGATCCAGCAGTGTTTGAGGGTGAAGCGAGGCTGAGGGAGGCGCGAAAAATCCGCCATAGCGTTCCGTCGACGATGAATGAGCGGGGAGCCCGACACCGTGCTGCAGGCGGAAGAAAAGTCTCTACCGATTGGGCGGTTCCGTATCACAGACTTCCTGAAACGATTCAAGCCGCCCGAATGCTCGCCACGGATAGTGGTGTCGAGCAAGCAGTTATCTATGGCCATGCCGGTAATGGGCATCCCCACCAGAATTTTCTCGCTCGTGATGCGCGAGAGCTGGCTACCATAGAAGGGGTCATCGAACAGACGCTGAGGCGTGTGCTCGCCTTCGGTGGCACCGTGGCAGCGGAACACGGAATCGGAAAGATCAAGCGCAAATGGCTCCCGCTTCAGATGAACGGACTTCAGATCGCCATGATGACGGCGGTGAAGCGAGAGCTGGACCCTCTCGGAATTCTCGCACCCGGAAATATTCTTTGAGCCGCTTCAATTCGGTTGTAATCGATGTTGACTCGACCTTGAGCGGAATCGAAGGGATCGATTGGCTGGCCGCCCTGCGTGGAGCTGAAGTCGAGGCGTGGAGTGCGGGGCTGACGGAAAGGGCGATGGAAGGAAAGCTTCCGATCGAAGCCGTTTACAGCGAACGAATGAATGCCGTGAAGCCGGCGCTGGCCGATATCGAGAGACTGGGGCAGGTGTACATCGAGCGGATGGCGCCTCGCGCCAGGGAAACACTCGGCGAGTTGCGAGCGCACGGGATCGAACTCGTCATGGTCAGCGGAGGGCTGCGCGAGGCGATACTTCCTCTCGCCAAAGCGCTTGGCGTCGACGAAAGCCGGGTCCACGCGGTTTCAGTCTTCTTCGATGAGGAAGGAAACTATGCCGGGTTCGACGACCGATCTTTGCTGACGCAGCAGCTTGGGAAACGGGCAACCGTGCGCGACATGGGCCTGAGAGGTCCAATACTCGCAGTCGGTGATGGCATGACAGATAGCGAAATCAGGCCTGTCGTGGATGGCTTTGCCGCCTTTACCGGATTCATGCGGCGCGAACCAGTCGTCGAGCGAGCAGATTTTGTAATCGAGAGTTTCGACCAACTGAGAGACCTAATACTGGAATGACCCCTACAAAAACCTTCGGCACTTTTTTCCTGCCAGGGCCGACCGAAGTCCGCGAAGAAATCATGATGGCCATGATTCAGCCGATGATCGCACACCGCGGCCAGGAATTCGAGAAACTGTTCGAGCGGCTTCAGAAGGGCCTTCGTCCCATATTCATGACGGAGCGCCCGGTGTACATCAGCTCGTCGTCGGCGACGGGAATGATGGAAGGGGCGATCCGATGCGCGCCTCCCGGCCGGATCCTTTGCCTGGTGAACGGGGCGTTCTCGGAACGCTTCGCGCACATCGCGTCGATGTGCGCGCGCGATGTCGATCGCTACGAAGTCGCATGGGGACAGGTGCACGCGATTCCCCAGCTGGACGAACGCCTCACGATGCGAAAGTACAGCGCAATCACGGTCGTTCATTCGGAGACGTCAACCGGTGCGTTGAACGATGTGCGCGCGATCTCGGATTGTGCTCATCGCCATGGTGTCGTTTGCCTGATCGACAGCGTGAGCGGGCTCGGAGGAGCAGAGCTTCGCTTCGATGAATGGAAGCTCGATTATGTTCTGACCGGCTCGCAAAAAGCGCTGGCCGTTCCGCCGGGTCTTTCTTTCGCTGTGGCGTCGACGAGCTTCATCGATCAGGCGAATAGCACTCATGGGCGGGGCGTCTATTTCGATCTCGTAGAGATGGATGCGTATGCTCGTCGGAACCAGACACCAAGCACGCCCGCGCTCACTCTGTTTTATGCGATGGAAGCGCAGGCCAAATCCATCGCGGCAGAAGGACTCGAGACTCGCTGGGCTCGGCACAAGGCAATGGCCGCGCGTACCCAGGAATGGATTACGAAGATCAGCGATGACTCAGGGAAAAGGCTGGGCAACATAGCGCCTCTCGGATCTCAATCACCGACGGTGTCGACGATCAAGCTTCCGTCAGATGTCCCGAGCGAGGCGTTTACCGCAGCTGTGGCTAAGCGCGGGATCGTAGTTGGAACCGGCTACGGAAAGCTGAAAAGCTCCACTTTTCGAATTGGCCACATGGGTGACCACACCTTGGAATCGCTCGAGCGCTGCCTTGCAGCGTGTTCGAGCGTGCTGCGTTCTTGACTCAGATAGCCGTCTCGAATGCCGGTGTCGAATTCGGCGCTTCAAAGATCTTCGGTGGAATCACATTCACCGTAG
>Ga0193716_1001715_pt1 | contig 12605 bp, 11 predicted proteins | sample U2c1metaG_FD_145901 | JGI IMG/M metagenome (GOLD analysis project Ga0193716, IMG submission 145901) | Soil microbial communities from a riparian zone of the East river system, Colorado, United States - U2c1 | ecosystem: Environmental > Terrestrial > Soil > Riparian zone | place: USA: East River...
CGCTTCCTCCCCACAATCGGTCACCCTCATGCAGTTGCGCTTCGCTTCGCTCGTTGTGACCAACTCACGATGGGACTTGCACCCACAAGAGTGCGCCCATGCTGGGCGCACAACGAAAAACGGGCCGCCCATTGGGCGGCCCGTTTGATTCAGTTCAGAGCAATAAGCCTAGTTGTTATCGCACCGTGACCGGCGCAGGCAGCGGCGGCACGACGGTCGGCTGGGTGCCGCCCGGGATAGGTGCGGGGCCGCCCGCATTCGGGCCGGGCACCGGCTGCGCCGAGGCCAAAGCGGCCGGCGGGTTGCCGGGCAGCACGACGACGCGGGTGCCGACCTTGACGCGATCGAACAGGTCCGAGACGTCGTCATTCAGCATGCCGATGCAGCCCGACGAGACGAACTTGCCGATGGTCGAGGGCTGGTTGGTGCCGTGGATGCGGTACACGGTCGAACCTAGATACATCGCCCGCGCGCCAAGCGGATTGCCGGGGCCACCTGCCATGAAGCGCGGCAGATAAGGCTGGCGGTCGATCATCTCCGGCGGCGGGTGCCAATCCGGCCATTCCGCCTTGCGGGTAATCTTCTGCACGCCGGTCCAGGTGAAACCATCGCGGCCGACGCGGACGCCGTAGCGGATCGCGCGACCGCCACCCAGCACATAATACAAATAGGTGTTCGGCGTATCGACGACCAGCGTGCCCGCCGGCTCCTTGGTCTGGAACGCGACTTCCTGCCGGCGCAGGTTCGGCGCCAGCTGCGCCGGGCCGGTTTCCGGCTGTTCATCCGGCGGCAGCGCCGCCAGGGTCATCGGCCTGCCATCGGCCCCTACCGGGGGCGCCGATCCAGTCGCACCTTGCCCACCGACAACATCCGGCGGACGCAAACCATCATCGGCCGGCGGGCGATTGCCGCCACGATCCGAATAAATCACCGGCGGTGGATCGGAGGGACGGCCATAGCGCGGGTCATCGGGCGACAGGATCGGGCCGCTCGGCACGCTGCGGTCGGAATAAACCGGGGGCGCGCCCATCGGGCGGCCATAGCGCGGATCGTCGGGCGACAGCACCGGACCGGTCGGTTGGCCGCGGTCGGAATAAACCGGCGGAGCGCCCATCGGGCGGCCATAGCGCGGATCATCGGGAGACATGACCGGACCGGGCGGCGGCAGCGCGGTCGAAGCCTGCGCGTTCGGCCCATCCTCGTCGTCCAGCGAGTCGAAATCCGGGATGCCGGGGCCGCGGCGATAATCGGCGGGGGCGCCGCCGGGCGGATACGGCGAATAGACTGCGCCGGGGGGCACGGGATAGCTCTGCTGGGCCTGCGCAAGCGAGGTCATCGCCGCGCCAGCCGTCACCGCGGCACAAATCGTCAAAATGCGTCTGATCATCATCGCTCTTGTATAGTCCCCAACCCGACACCGGGCCGTTAATGGCAAATGACCGAAGATAGCGGCGCATTCAAGACAAATCCGGCTAAATCACCCCTGGTTCCGGCATTTGTGATGTTCCGCACGGGACCGTTGCCATGAAGCCTCACCGGTTCAGGAAACACGCTCCGGCGCATCGCGGGGGCAATCGCTCCGCCATTTTTAACAAGCGCCGGCAAAACGATAAGCTATCCTCGATTCAGCCTGATTCGCGGCGTGCTGGCGGTGCCGGTGGCGTTGAGAACGCGGCTCATTCAGTCATCACTGCGTTCCCGACAGCTCAAAGGCCTTCGCAACTCCAGCGAAGCGGAACTTGGCGTTCATGCTCCCCGGCTTTCGCTTTTTGTTCGGCGCGATCGTCCTGTCGATGTCGATCCTGGTTTTCGGGTTCGGCGCGGCGGCGCTGCTCCGCACCGCGCATGAGGAATTTGCCAACACGCCGAGCTGGCAACCGGCCCCCGAAACCCGGTTCGCGCAGAGCCCTCCGGCACCCCAGCCCATCACGCAACCGGTCCTGGCGATGCTGCGCGTTGACGATCCGCCGAAAGCGGCTTCAAATGCCGACCAGCCAGCGCCGAATGACACTGTGACGACCGCCCCTGCGGACAAACCCGCCGGTACAGCCGAGCCGGCATCCCAGCCGGACCAGGTCGCAGCGCTGCAGCCGGTGGATTCACCCCCGCCCGAGATGACCAACCCGGCAGCTCCGACATCCGAGGCGCCGGCCGCGGACAGCGCGCCGCAGGCCGAGGCCGCGCCCGCCCCGACCGACGCTCCGGCAGCCCCTGACGACGCAACCAAGCTCGCGGCCACCGAACCGACCGCGGCGCCGACGAGCGAAGCCGCTCCGACCGCGCCCACAGAGGCTGTCGCCGCGCCCGAACAGCCAAGCGCGCCAAGCGTAGCGACGGACAATGCGATCTCGACCAGGATCGCCACGCTGGGCGGCCCACCGGTGACGATCGCACCACCGGCCGCAAAAGCCGCCAGCGCGAAATCCGACCCCAGCGCCGACAAGAAACGCCAGCTCGCCCAGCGTGAGCTGCGCCGCCGTCGCAACGCGGCGCGCGCGCGTTTGGCAACACAGACGCAGACGCTCGATCTGTTCGGTCAGCCGACGACCACGGCGCGCTGAGCGCGCCCGCTTAGGCCGACCCGGTCGCGATCGGCGGCCCGTCTTGCAAGCCCCATTCGGACCACGAGCCGTCGTACAGCGCGGTACCGCGCACGCCGAGGCGATACAGCGCCAGCGTCAGCACCAGTGCCGAAACGCCGGAGCCGCAGGTGGTCACGATCGGTTTGGCAAGATCGAGCCCGGCTGCCGTGAACGACTTGCGCAATTCGTCGAGCGACTTCATGGCGCCGGTCTCGGGATCGAACAATCCGGCATAGGGCACGCTGCGGCTGCCGGGAATATGACCGGAGCGGGATTCTGGCCGTGGCTCCGGGACGGTACCTTCGAAACGCCCACGCGGCCGCGCATCGACCAACTGCTCGGCGCGCGTCTCGATATTGGCCAGCACTTGCTGTTGGCTGCGGATGGTGCTGGGATCGAACTTGGCCGTGAACTTTCCCGGCTTCGGCGTGACCTTGCCGGAATGCGTCGGGCGGCCTTCGCGCGTCCATTTCTTCAAGCCGCCATCCAGCACCTTCACGTTGGGATGACCGAACGACAGGAACATCCACCACGCCCGGGGTGCCGCGACCCAGCCGCCGGAATCGTAGGCCACCACGGTATCGCCGGAGGAAATGCCGAGTGCTGAGATGTCACGCGCGAACTGTGTTGCGCCGGGAAACATATGCGGCCGCGGATTATCGTGATCCGAGATCGCGTCGACATCGAAAAACACCGCGCCGGGAATATGGGCGGCGAGATAATCGTCGATCGGCAGCGGCAGCACGCCCGGCAGCTTGAAGGACGCATCGATCACCTTGACCTTGGGATCGTCGATATGGGCAGCGAGCCAGTCGGTGGTAACCAGCGGATCGTCGGTGGATGATGTCATGCGTGTAGCTCCCGGCATTTCCCTGAGACGTTATTTCCGGACTTGATCCGGCCATCCATCTTTCTGAAGCGATGGACACGCGGATCAAGCCCGCGTGCGACGATCAATCTAACCCTTCTTCTTCGGCTCCCACTTCTCGATCGGGCCGCCGGCGTCGCGCCAGGCGGCGAAGCCGCCACCGATATGCGCAACCGGCTTCAGGCCCATGTCCTGAGCGGTCTTGGCTGCCAACGCAGAACGCATGCCGCCGGCGCAATGGAAGATGAATTTCTTGTCGCTCTGAAAGATCGGCTTGGCATAGGGGCTGGCCGGATCGATCCAGAATTCCAGCATGCCGCGCGTGCAGGAGAACGCGCCGGGAATTTTGCCGTCGCGCTCGATCTCGCGGGGGTCTCTGATATCGACGATCACGACGTCATCGCTTTGCGCGGCCTTGATCGCATCCGCCGCACTGACGGTTTCGATCTGCGCATTCGCCTCGTCGATCAGGGATTCGATACCGCGGTGGATGGTCTGGGGCATTGCTTCTCCCTTCGAATTCTTGGCACGTCATTCCGGGACGGTCCGAAAAACCGGACCGAAATGACGAGCGTCGTTTCTACCGCACCAATTCCTTCATCGCGCCTTCGAGGCCCTCGATCGTGATCGGGAACATCCGTTCGGAAAACAGGCGCCGGATGATGGTGGTCGATTCCGAATAATCCCAGTGCTTCTGCGCCACCGGATTGAGCCATACCGCGTGCGGATAGGTGCGCGTGATGCGATCGAGCCAGACCGACCCGGCCTCCTCGTTGACGTGCTCGACCGAGCCGCCGGGCACCATGACTTCGTAAGGCGACATCGAGGCGTCGCCGACGAACACCACCTTGTAGTCGTGCGGGTATTTATGCAGCACGTCCCAGGTCGGGGTGCGATCGGTGAAGCGCCGCTTGTTCTGCTTCCAGACGCCTTCATAGAGGCAATTGTGGAAGTAGAAATATTCCATGTGCTTGAATTCGGTCTTGGCCGCGGAGAACAATTCCTCGACCTGCTCGATATGCGAATCCATCGAGCCGCCGATGTCGAAGAACACCAGCACCTTGACCGCGTTGCGCCGCTCGGGGCGCATATGCACATCGAGATAGCCGTGGTTGGCGGTTTCCTTGATCGTGGTGTCGAGATCGAGCTCATCGGGTGCGCCGGTGCGGGCGAACTTGCGCAACCGCCGCAGCGCGATCTTGATGTTGCGGATGCCGAGTTCGACATTGCCGTCGAGATCCCTGAACTCGCGCTTGTCCCACACCTTCACCGCACGATTGTTGCGGTTCTTCTCCTGGCCGATGCGGATGCCTTCGGGATTGTAGCCTTCGGCACCGAAGGGCGAGGTGCCGGCGGTGCCGATCCACTTGTTGCCGCCCTGATGCCGGCCCTTCTGTTCCTTCAGCCGCTGACGCAAGGTCTCCATGAGCTTGTCCCAGCCCATCGCCTCGATCTGCTTTTTTTCTTCCTCGGTGAGGTATTTTTCCGCGAGCTTCTTCAGCCATTCGGCGGGAATGTCCGCCTTGTCCATGGCGTCGAGCAGGCTCTCCAGCCCCTTGAACACGGTGCCGAACACGCGATCGAACTTGTCGAGGTTGCGCTCGTCCTTCACCAGCGCCGCGCGCGACAAATAATAAAAATTCTCCACTGTCTGCTCGGCGAGGTTGGCGTCGAGCGCCTCCATCAGCGTCAGATATTCGCGCAAGGTCACCGGGACCTGGGCATCACGCAGCGATGTGAAGAATTGCAAAAACATACACTACAGATTGCCCGCCCTACCCCGCACGTCAAGGCCCTCCGCCATGCGGGGAGGCCTAGACCTGTCAGGTTTTTCAACTAGAATTGCCTGATCAGGCGGTTTGAGCGGGGCATTCTCAATGGGTATTTTAGCAGCACTCGTCATCGGCGCGATCGCCGGCTGGCTGGCCGGGCTGATCGTTCGCGGCGCCGGTTTCGGGCTGATCGGAAACATCGTGGTCGGCATCATCGGCGCGCTGGTGGCAGGCTGGCTGCTGCCGCAACTCGGCGTCGTGCTCGCCTCCGGCACGCTCGGCTCGATCATCGACGCTACCGTCGGTGCGGTCATCGTGCTCGTGATCCTCTCGCTGGTCAGACGCGCCTGACCGAAAGCTTCATTTTCCCGGCGATCGGCTCTCTCGCGGTCGTCGGCTGTTCGGATCAAGGCGCGCTCCTGCGCTCAAGAACAAACAACAAGGCAAAAGCTCGATGAAATTTACCGGCACCAAGGACTACGTCGCTACCGATGACCTCAAGATCGCCGTCAATGCCTCGATCGTGCTCGAACGCCCGCTGCTGGTAAAGGGCGAGCCCGGCACCGGCAAGACCGTGCTGGCCGAGGAAGTCGCCAAGGCGATCGATGCGCCGCTTCTGACCTGGCACATCAAGTCCACCACCAAGGCGCAACAGGGCCTCTACGAATACGACGCGGTGTCGCGGCTGCGCGACAGCCAGCTCGGCGATTCCAGGGTTTCCGACATTTCGAACTACATCAAGCGCGGCAAGCTCTGGGAAGCCTTCACCCATGAGAAGCGCCCGGTGCTGCTGATCGACGAAATCGACAAGGCCGACATCGAGTTTCCCAACGATCTCCTGCTTGAACTCGACCGCATGGAGTTCTTCGTCTACGAGACCGGCGAGAACATCAAGGCGAAGCTGCGCCCGATCGTGATGATCACCTCGAACAACGAAAAGGAACTGCCGGACGCGTTCCTGCGCCGATGTTTCTTTCACTACATCAAGTTCCCCGACATCGACACGATGAACAAGATCGTCGACGTGCATTTCCCCGGGATCAAAAAGCGCATGGTGGAAGAAGCGCTGCGGATTTTCTTCGAGGTGCGCGAAGTGCCGGGCCTGAAGAAGAAGCCCTCGACGTCGGAATTGCTCGATTGGCTCAAGCTGCTGCTCAACGAGGACATCACGCCGGAAATGCTGCGCGAGCGCGATCCGCGCAAGCTGATCCCGCCGCTGCATGGCGCGCTCCTGAAAAACGAGCAGGACGTGCACTTGTTCGAACGGCTGGCGTTCCTCAGCCGCCGGGAAGTCTGAAGACGATACCAAACGCCGGAACTTGATTCCGGCGTTTCGCTTTGAGTACTTTGAAACCACAAAAAAAGACCAGGGAAGATGAACGTTCAAAGCCAGATCCGCGCGGCCGATCCCGCGGCTACCGAGCATTTTGACGTCGTGATCGCGGGCGCCGGCATCTCCGGCGTCGGCGCGGCCTATCACCTGACCCGGCAATGCCCGGATATGAGCTTTGTCGCCCTGGAGGCGCAGAAGACATTTGGCGGCACCTGGAGCACGCATCGCTATCCCGGCATCCGCTCTGACAGCGATCTGCACACCTTCGGCTATCGTTTCAAGCCGTGGACCAGCGCGCCGATCGCCACCGCCGCCGAGATTCTCAAATATATGGGCGAGGTGATCGAAGAGAACGATCTCGCCCGCCACATCCGCTACCAGCACACCATCTCGTCGGCCAAATGGTCGAGCCAGGACAATCTCTGGACCATCGAGGCCGTCAGGGCCGACACGGGCGAAACGCGGCGCTTTACCGCCAACTTCTTCTGGATGTGCCAGGGCTATTATCGCCACACCGAAGGCTACACCCCGGAGTGGAAAGACATGGCGCTGTTCAAGGGCCCGATCATCCATCCGCAGAAATGGCCTGACGATCTCAACTACAAGAACAAGCGCGTCGTCGTGATCGGCTCGGGGGCTACCGCCGCAACGCTGATCCCGGCGATGGCCAAGGACGCCGCGCATGTCACGATGCTGCAGCGCTCGCCGACCTATTTCCGCACCGGCCGCAACGCGATCGAAATCGCCGAAACGCTGCGCCAGCTTAATGTCGACGAGACCTGGATCCACGAAATCACCCGGCGCAAGATCCTGTTTGATCAGGACGCATTCACCCGCAAGACCTTCGAGGAGCCGGAAGCCGCCAAGAAGGATTTGCTCTCGGCGGTCGAAGCCTATCTCGGTCCCGACTACGACATCGCCACCCACTTCACGCCGAAATACCGGCCGTGGCGGCAGCGCATCGCCTTCATTCCGGACGGCGATCTGTTCCAGGGCATCAAGTCCGGCAAGGCCTCTGTCGTCACCGACGAGATCGAGCGCTTCACCGCCAAAGGCATCCTGCTGAAATCCGGCAAGGAGCTGGAAGCCGATATCATCATCACCGCGACCGGCTTTTATCTCAGCGCCAATGGCGACATCGCCTTCGAAGTCGACGGCAAGCCGCTCGATTTCGCCGACACCGTGACCTATCGCGGCATGATGTTCACCGGCGTGCCCAATCTGGTCTGGGTGTTCGGCTATTTCCGCGCCAGCTGGACCTTGCGGGTCGATCTGGTGGCCGACTTCGTCTGCCGCCTGCTCACCCACATGAAGGAAACCGGCCCACGCAAGGTCACGCCCGCCTTGCGGGCCGAAGATCACAACATGCCGCTGTTGCCGTGGATCGATCCGGAAAACTTCAACCCCGGCTACATGATGCGCGGCATGCACCTGCTGCCGAAGCGCGGCGACAAGCCGGAATGGCAGCACAACCAGGATTACTGGGCCGAAAAGGACGAATTCCCCGCGATCGATCTCAGGGATAGCGCCTTCGTTTATGAATAGGATGCTGATCGCATAACCTCGTGCAGGGATCTCAAGCTATACAAGACTTCCGAGAACGACCTCGCGCAGAACGCGCGTCGGCGGCACCGATTGATCTTCCTTGCCATAGTTTCCAGACGTGATCGCGATCACAAGCTGCAGCGCCGGAATGATGAAGAGGCGCTGACCGCCCTCGCCCTGCGCCATCCACATCCGCTCCAGCCGTCCGATGGCCCACCCCTTTGGCTCACCAAAGGCGATATCGAGGATGAACCACTGATATCCATAGCGGCGAAGTTCATCCGCGCTGACGAGCGGTGCGGTGCAACGCTTTAACCAGTCGGCAGGAACGACGGTACGGTCGCCCGCCTTGCCTTCGTGCAGCATCATAGTGCCGATGCGGGAGAGATCGCGCACCGACATCCGCGCGCCGGATGCCGCGAACGGCTCGCCGTCCGGCCCGGCCGCCCATTCGGTCGTTCCCATGCCCAGCGGATCGAACAGGTTCTTGCGCGCGAATTCGTGCAGCGTTTGGCCCGTGCCTTTGGCGATCAGGCGCGCCAGCAACGCGGTGGCACCGCCGCAATAGGTCCAATGCGCCCCGGGGGTGTCGACAACACGGCGCTCCAGGACATACCGATAGCGGTCCGGCGCATTGTCCATCGCGGTCTCACTGTTGCGCGGGTCGGAGTAGACGAGGCTGCTTTCGTCCCAATCGGTGCCCATGCTCATGGTCAGCACATGCTGGATCGTGAGGTGGTTGCGGCCCTCCTTGTTGGCGAGATCGGCGTATTCAGGGAATGCCGAGAACAGCGGCGCTTCCGGCGGTGGCACTTTCCCCTGTTCCAGCGCAATACCGTACAGCAAACCGATGATGCTTTTCGAACAGGAGCGCAGGTCGTGCAAGGTATCGGACTTGAACGCGACATGACCGATGTCGCCGATGCCACGCGCCCGATCATCGCCATCGAAATAACGCTCCAGCACCACACGGTCGTTACGGAGCACGACAAGCCCGTGCAGATTCCAGACGCGCTTGTCGGCAATGGCTTGGTCGAGCCGTGCTTCGATATCCGAAGCAAAGCCCGCATCGGAAGGCGAGATCGGCAACCATGGATCGGTCGCCGCGGATGGCTGCGGAGATTGAATCGTCATGATAGCAGCCGCTCCGCTCAATAGAATTTGCCGGCGATCCAGTTTCCTTGCGTTCACTTAGTACCCCCTGCCACCGAATGAGTAGCGGTATCCGCGTTTGCAGGAGCAGCGCTCGCCTTCCGTTCTCAGTTCATCGACACGCTCTTGCCGCGGATCAGGTCCGAGGCCTTGTCGGCGATCATCATGGTGGAGGCATTGAGGTTGGCCGAGATCATCCGCGGCATGATCGACGCATCGATCACGCGAAGGCCCTGCAGCCCATGCACGCGCAACTGGTCGTCGACAACGGCCCATTTGCTGTCGGCCGGACCCATCCGGCAGGTACAGCCGGGGTGGAAGGTCGTGGTGCCGCGCTGCGTCGCCGCGGCCAGGAACTCATCGTCGGTCTGCACGCCCGGCCCCGGAAAATCTTCATATTCGTAATAGGGCGAGAGCGGCGAAGATGCCATCAGCCGGCGCGCCAGCTTCATCCCGGCGACGATGGTGCGGCGATCGAGCTCTTCGGCGAGATAATTGGTTTGAATGATCGGCGGGTCGAACGGATTCGACGATCGGGCGTGGACATAGCCGCGACTCTCGGGGCGTTGTTGCCAGGACGCGATCGTCATGCCGGGCTGGTCTTCAAGCTGCCCCTGCACGCCTTCCTTGTAGCTGGCGGGCGTAAAGGTCAGTTGCAGGTCGGAGCTTTCGGTGCTCTCGCCGGAATGCCAGAAGCAATAGACCATGGTCGGCGACAGCGACAGCAGGCCGCGCCGCGTCGTCGCCCATTTCAGCGCTTCGAACGCCAGGCTGAGGCCCTGCCGCCGTTCGTTGATGGTCTTGATGTTCTTGACGCGGGCGACCGTGCGCGGCGCGTAATGGTCCTGCAATCCCTCACCGACTCCCGGCAGAGCGTGACGCACCTCGATGCCGAGCGAGCCCAGCAATTCCGGCGAACCGACACCCGACAATTGCAGCAATTGCGGCGAGTTGTAGGTGCCACCGGCCAGGATCACTTCCTTGCTGGCGCGCACTTCGACCGGCGTGCCGCCCTTGCCGCCTTTGATGTAGCGCACCCCGACCGCGCGCTTGCCCTCGAAGATGATGCTGGTGGCATGGGCGTGGGTGCGGACATGCACGTTGGGACGTTTCCGCGCCGGATGCAGAAACGCGGTCGCCGCGCTGACGCGCAAACCGTTCTTGATGGTGCGTTGGGCGTAGGACACACCCTCCTGGATCGCGCCGTTGTAATCCGGGTTGCGCGGAATGCCGAGGCTGATCGCGCCCGCCATGAAGGCTTCGCACAGCGGATCCTGCCAATCCATCGTGGTCACGGTGAGATTGCCGTCGCGCCCGCGATAGGCGTCGTCGCCCTCGCCGATACGTTTTTCCAGCCGCTTGAAATACGGCAGCACATCCTGATAGCCCCAGCCGCGATTGCCATATTGGGCCCAGGTGTCGAAGTCCTGCCGTTGGCCGCGATTATAGATGTGACCGTTGATCGAGGACGAACCGCCCAGCGTCTTGCCGCGCGGCGCGTAGATGCTGCGGCCGCCGGTCCAGGGCCCCGGCTCCTGCTGGTAGGCCCAGTTGATGCTCTTCATGTGAAACGTCTTGATGAAGCCGGCCGGCAAATGGATGTAGGGGTGCCAGTCGCTCGGCCCCGCTTCGAGCACGCAGATGCTGGTGCCGGCATCTTCGCTCAGGCGGTTGGTCAGCACGCTGCCGGCGGAACCTGCGCCCACGATCACATAATCGAACGTTTCCATCGTCTCACTTTCGTACGGCTAGTACAGCATTTCCAAAGTTCGAATCGTATCAGGTATTTCCCGACCTCATCCTGAGGAGCATCGCGCAAGCGATGCGTCTCGAAGGATGGCCGCAAATGACGGCCGTGCAAGCTGCCATCCTTCGAGACGCGGCGAAGCCGCCGCTCCTCCAGCGATAACGGCGAAGCCGTTACGCAGGGATGAGGTCGGGGAGTGTGAACCGGTTGGTCCCATAAAATCGATCCACCAATTACCGCGTCTTTTCGTTCAGTTGATAATTGAGATGCGCCTTCACCGTCGGCCATTCGCTGGCGATGATGCTGAACACCACGGTATCGCGCAACGTGCCGTTGGGCGCAATCTGATGGTTGCGCAGGATGCCGTCCTGCTTGGCGCCCAGCCGCTCGATGGCGCGGCGGCTCTGATGATTGAAAAAATGGGTGCGGAATTCGACCGCGATGCAATCGAGTTTTTCGAACGCGTGCTGCAGCGCCAGCAATTTGCACTGGGTGTTGAGCGCGCTGCGCTGGACCCGCTTGGCATACCAGGTGGAGCCGATCTCGACGCGCCGGTTCGCCGCATCGACGTTCATATAGGTCGTCATGCCCGCGATCTGGCCGTCGGCGTCGAACACCGTCCATGGCAGCATCGTACCCGACGCCTGCAAACCCAGCCGGCGATCGATTTCCTTGGTCATGTCCTCGGCGCGCGGGATCGCCGTATACCAGAGCTTCCAGAGGTCGCCGTCCTTGGCAGCGAGGGTCAGGCCGTCGCAATGCTGCTGCGACAACGGCTCAAGCCGGGCGTGCGCGCCGCTGAGGGAAACGGGTTGAAGCCATGGCATCGGAGAATCTCCATTCTTTGTCATTCCGGGATGGTGCGATAGCACCAGACCCGGAATCTCGAGATTCCGGGTTCGATGCTTCGCATCGCCCCGGAATGACGACTGCACTTTTCGCAATCACTTATTCAAAAAATTCAACGGCAGGCCGGGCCGCGCCCAGTCCATCGCGATCAGTTCGCCCTTGCCGGACAGCGTGATGTAGGCGGTCTTCAGCTCGGGGCCGCCAAAGGCGATGTTGGTGGTGACGCGGTCGCCGGTCGGGACCTGCTCGACCACCGCACCATCGGGCGCGATCACGGAAATGCAGCCCGAAATCAGGGTGGCGACGCAGACATTGCCGGAGGCTTCCACCGCCAGCGAATCGAACATCTGGTAGCCGCCGAGACCCGCGATCGGCTTGCCGCGCTCACCGCGATAGATCACGTCGCGCGGCTTGACGGTGCCGGGCGCGGAAAGATCGTAGGCCCACAGCCGCGCCGTCGGCGTCTCGGCAATGTAGACGGTGTTCTCGTCCGGCGACAGCCCGATGCCGTTGGCGGGCAGCACGCCGTGCATGCCTTCGACGATCTCCTTCATGCCGGGCTTGAGGTAGTAGAAGCCGCCGACGTCCATGTCGCGGGCGCGGCGCTTGCCGAGATCGGAGAACCAAAGACCGCCGTGCCGGTCGAACACCAAATCGTTCGGCCCCCGCAGCGAATGTTCACCGCATCTGTCGATGACGGTCTCGACCTTGCCGCTTTGCATATCCACCCGCTGGAGCGAGCCGCCGAGATAATCAT
>Ga0193716_1001716_pt1 | contig 12602 bp, 11 predicted proteins | sample U2c1metaG_FD_145901 | JGI IMG/M metagenome (GOLD analysis project Ga0193716, IMG submission 145901) | Soil microbial communities from a riparian zone of the East river system, Colorado, United States - U2c1 | ecosystem: Environmental > Terrestrial > Soil > Riparian zone | place: USA: East River...
AAGTCTTATCGGGCGAAAAATATCCGGAGAAGAAAGCCTGGAAAGAAAAGACGCTGCCTGGGAAGGGCAGTTGTTCGCCCGTTGCCAAAGGCGTCTGCGATGCGGTTGAACATCGCGGCAATCTCATGGAGATCGCCGGACACTCTGTCGTCCTTCGCGTCGAACGCCTGCTGGCGATACGCGGCCGCGCGGGACCGGAAATAATTGGCGTCTACCGGCATTGATTTGAACTCGCGCTGCGCCCGCGAGGTCAACGAGAACAGTTTTTCACCGCGCGCCGGTTCTGGAAACGAGTCCATGGGATCGATGTTCTGCCCCGGGGATGCGTCGTGGCGATGATGATCTGCCTGTTGTTTACAGCAGCATTCTTGTTCAAGCCGGCACGAAGCCGATCAGTTACGAATTTGCCGGAGCGATGTGAGGCATTCAGATACCCGGCTCGTCGTCCCCAACGCCCCCTGCCGGGTTAATTGCGGCCGGTCCGGAATTTCCGGGCCGGCCGCATCTTTTTTGCATCCGATGCGAGCCGCCCGGTGACAAGAACTATAGCGGCGAAAACTGATTGGTGCGGCGCCATTGGGAGGGGGTAACGTCGGTCTTTCGCCGGAACCGCCGGGCGAAGTGTGCTTGATCCGCGAAGCCGCACGACGCCGCGATCTGGGAAAGCGGTAACTGGCTGCTCGACATTTTATCCATCGCCAGTTCGAGGCGCTCGGACATGATGTATGTATGCGGCGTTTGCCCGAAGGCGCCTTTGAAGGACCGGCAGAAATGGCCCTTGCTCAATCGCAAAACTCCGGCAAGTTCGCCCAGGGTTATCGGGCGTTGCAGATGGGCGCGGATATGGTCGGCAACGCGCCTTATCTGCCAGGGAGCAAGACAGACTCCGGGCGCGCTCACCTAAATCTGATTGTCCCAGGCATCCAGCTGGTGGCTTTTCAGCATGTCCTCGACGAATTGCGGCACGACGTTGCGGAACTTGCCCGTGTCGGCCGGAACAATTTCAATCATCCGTCCGATCATCTCCGCCGGATCAAGGCGGCCCTCGGGCCTGCTCAGCAGGCCATCGAAAATTTCCCGCATTGCGGCGCGGGTGGTGAAATTGTTGGTATCATCCAGCCAGCGGAAGGCCGTGTCCGCCATGGTTTCATTGTATCCCGTCAGATAGGCGCCAGGATTGATAGTCTGGACCTTGATGCCAAAGGGTCTCAGCTCCTGCTGCATCGCCTCGGCAACCGCTTCCAGGGCGTGCTTGGTGGAGACATATGTGCCGAAGCCGGGCGGCGTGAACAGCCCGCCCATCGATGAGGTGAACACGATCTTTCCGGATTTTTTGGCGGCGATCCATTTCCTGATGAAGCCCTGGGTCAGGGCGAGGGGGGCGAACAGGTTGGTCTCGAAGTTGCGGCGAACCAGATCCACCGGGATCTCACTGACCGGTCCGCACTCGCCGATGCCGGCATTGTTGAACAGGATATCGATGTCCCAGGTGTGGGCCTGCGCCACATCGTGAGGATCGAGCAGGTCCAGCTTTTCAACCCGCAGGGTCTTCAGCCCAAGCGCCTCGGCCTTTTTGCGGAGGAGTGTGACCTGCGGCGATATCTGGACGCCGGCGATGACGCCATAGCCGTTCCTGGCCAGGCCAATCGCGGCGCCCTCGCCGAAACCGGACCCGGCGCCCGTGATGAGGATGGTCTTGGACATTGTTTCTCCTTGGCTTGAAGGGGCGCTTAAATCTGGTTTTCCCAGGCTTCGAGCTGAAGCTTTTTCAGCATGTCCTCGGCGGCTTGCGGCACGACGTTGCGGAATTTGCCCATCTCTGCCGGCACGATCTCGATCATGCGGCCGATCATTTCCGCCGGATCCATATGGCCTTCCGGAGTCTTCAGCAGGCTGTCGAAGGTTTCGCGCAGCGCGGCGCGGGTGGTGAAGTTGCAGCTGTCGTCCAGCCAGCGGAAGGCCGTGTCGGCCATGGTCTCGTTGTATCCCGTCAGATAGGCGCCGGGATTGACGGTCTGGACCTGGATGCCGAAGGGGTTCAGCTCCTGCTGCATCGCTTCGGCGATCGCTTCCAGTGCATGCTTGGTCGATTCATACACACCGAATCCCGGCAGCGTGGCCAGGCCGACCACGGAGGAGGTGAACACGATCTTTGCAGGTTTTTTGGCGGCGACCCATTTCTTGATGAAGCCCTGGGTGAAGGCAAGTGGCGCGAACACATTGGTCTCGAAGTTGCGGCGGACAAGGTCCACCGGAATTTCACTGACCGGCCCGCTTTCGCCGATACCGGCATTGTTGAACAGGATGTCGATATCCCAGCTATGGGCCTGGGCCACGTCGTGGGGATCGAGCAGGTCCAGCTTTTCAACCAGCAGGGTCTTCAACCCGAGCTGCTCCGCTTTTCTGCGCAGGAGCGTGACCTGGGGCGATATCTGGACGCCGGCGATGACGGTGTGGCCTTTTTGGGCCAGGCCGATCGCGGCGCCCTCGCCAAAACCCGATCCGGCGCCTGTGATGAGAATGGTCTTGGGCATGATGATGTCTCCTGAAATTTGGTTGGATTAAGGAACGAAGGCGTCCATGGCCGCCGCCACGACCTGAGTGTCTTCAGACACCGTCCCGCCCGACACGCCGATGGCGCCGATGATTTCGCCGCTACGCGCCTTCAGCGGGATTCCGCCGGCGAAGGTCACCAGCCCGCCATTGGTCGACTGCAATCCCTCTGCGGGACCGCCGGGTTTGCAAAAGTCCCACACATGTTCGCTGTTCATTCCCAGGAGAACCGCGGTTTTGGCCTTGCGCTGCGCAATGTCGATTGCCGCCAGCGGGGCGCCGTCCATGCGGCTGAAGGCTTTCAGATGCCCGCCGGCATCCAGTATCGTCGTGCACACCGGGACGTTCATCCCGGCCGCCTTGCCTTCTGCGGCCTTGATAAGTGTTTCGACCTGACACGCGCTGAGTTTCATGCCGTCACTCCATTATTGAGGCGACATTTTTGCGCGGGCATCAGCGCGGATGCTTGCACCGTTATCTCGCGGCTGGAACAATTCACGCGGATCGCGCGCGCGGCATGGTTTGCGGGAATGCTTGTTCGCCACTCACGCCCTGCAGGACAGTCGCGCATAGGGGCATTCGAGCAAACGCGTTCAAACCGTGCTCCGCAGCGACAAGATTGTAACGCCTGTCTTCCCCAATTTGATGATGCGGCGCCGGAATGAACCGGCCCCGCAACGTCCGGGGTCGCAGCATGGAAACCAAACGCCTTAATCGCCGCGGACTGCTGATTGGCGGAGCACTGGCGGGGTCTGCCGGGGCCGCAGCCGCGCTGCGCGATGGACCGCTGGGCGCGCCGCCGCACACTTACAGCGGGGCAATGCCCTGGACCGAAGGCGCCGCAGATGTGCCGCCGATTGCCGAGCCTGGTGGCTTTCGCTTTTTTACCGACGCGGAAAGAGCGTTCATCGAACCGGCGATCGACCGGTTGATCCCACCTGATTCCCATGGCCCCAGCGCCAGCCAGGCCGATGTGCATGTATTCCTGGACAGCCAACTCGCCGGCCCGTTCGGGCGCGGCGACCATTTCTATCTTGGCGGTCCCTGGCCCAAGGGTGTGCCCGAGCAAGGATATCAAAGCCGGCTGTCACCCGCGCAGCAGTATCGCACCAGCATTCCCGCCATCGAGCGCTATGTCGGAGGAAAGTTCAACGGCGCAACTTTCAAGCAGTTGTCGGTGGAGCACCAGGATGAGGTGCTGAAGGAACTGGAAAGCGGCAAGGCGGTTCTGGCCGATGCCGACGGCCAGGTCTTCTTCACCATGTTCCTGCAGAATGTGCTGGAAGGATATTTTTCCGATCCGATCTATGGCGGCAACAAGGATATGGCCGCCTGGAAGATGATCGGTTTTCCCGGCGCCCATTACGATTATCGCGAATGGGCGCAGCGCCATGGTGAGCGGGTGCCGTTCCCCCCGGTCGGCATCAAGGGCCGTCCCGGCTGGTCGGAGGCCTGAGCGATGGTGACCAAACTCCCCCCGACCGATGTGGTGCTTGTGGGCTTCGGCTGGACCGGCGCCATCATGGCGCAGCAGCTTTGCGATGCCGGTCTTGACGTTCTGGCGCTGGAGCGCGGCGTGTGGCGCGACACCCCGACCGACTTCGCGCCGACCTTCGCCCAGGACGAGTTGCGGTACATGTGGCGGCATCATCTGTTCCAGAATCTGGCCAACGACACGCTGACGATCCGCAACAATGTGAATCAGCAGGCCCTGCCGATGCGCCGGCTGGGCTCGTTCCTGCTGGGCAACGGTGTCGGCGGGGCGGGCGTGCATTGGAACGGCCAGATCTGGCGGTTCCTGCCCAGCGACTTCAAGGCCTACAGCCACAACAAGGAACGCTACGGCGCGGCGGCGGTGAACGCCTACGACATGACGGTGCAGGACTATCCCTTCACCTATGACGAGATCGAGCCCTATTACGACATGTTCGACAAGGTCTGCGGCACCACCGGCAAGGCCGGCAACCTGCGCGGCCAGATCCAGCCCGGCGGCAATCCGTTCGAGGGGGCGCGCTCCAGCGAATATCCCAATCCGCCGCTGCCGCTGACCTACGGCCCCACCCTGTTTGCCGAAGCCGCAGCCAAGCTGGGCTACAAGCCTTTCCCGCATCCCAACGGCAACATGTCCCGGCCCTACATCAATCCGCTGGGCGTGCAGCTGGGTCAATGCACCTATTGCGGATTCTGCGAGAAGTTCGGCTGCGGCAACTATTCCAAGTCAACGTCGCAGACCACCATCCTTCCGTATCTGATGACCAAGTCCAATTTCACCCTGCGCACCGAATGCCAGGTTATGAAGGTGGAGAAAACGGCCGACGGAAAACGCGCCACCGGCGTCACCTATATCGACAGCGCCGGCAAGGAGTTCTTCCAGCCGGCCGAGATCGTGATCCTGTCGGCCTATGTGCTGCAGAATGTGCACCTGCTGCTGCTCTCGGGCATCGGCAAGCCCTACGATCCCAAGAGCGGGGATGGCGTGGTCGGCAAGAATTATGCGTATCAAACCATGGGTTCGGTCAATGTTTTCCTCAAGGACAAGATCGTCAATCCCTTCATCGGCGCCGGCGCCCTGGCATCGGTGGTGGACGAATTCAACGGCGATAATTTCGATCATTCGGGCCTGGGTTTCATCGGCGGCGGGTACCTGGCCCAGATGAACACGGGCGGCCGCCCGATCGAGATGATCTATACCCCAGAGGGCATCCCAAAGTGGGGCGCTGCCTGGAAAGAGGCGGCGGCCCAGAATTACCTGCGCTCGATGAACATCAGTTGCCACGGTTCGATGATGTCGCATCGCGGCAACTATCTGGACCTGGATCCGACCTATCGCGACGGATTCGGCCGGCCGATGCTGCGGATGACCTTCGATTTCACCGACAATGAACGCAAGATGTCGGCCCATATCGTCGGCAAGGCGGCCGAGATCGGCCGCGCCGTCGACGGGGTGAGCGCGATCAAGGCGGCCTCGCGCAAGGGCTCCTGGAGCGTGGTGCCTTATCAGACCACGCACAACACGGGCGGCGCAATCACCGGCGACAATCCCCGCAACAGCGTGATCAACAAATATCTGCAGAGCTGGGATGTCTCCAACGTGTTCGTGATGGGTGCGGGCGCCTATCCGCAGAATGCCGGCTACAACCCGACCGCCACCCTGGCAGCGCTGGCCTATCATTCCGCCGCGGCCATCAAGGACCAGTATCTGAAAAATACTGGCCCGCTGGTGCAGGGGTAGCGGCGATGATGATGCGCACTCTGGCGATCACGCTCGCCGTCTTCATACTGGCCCTGGCCGCCGGCGCCATGGGCGGTACACAACCCGCCCGCAATCCGGGCCAACTGGCATTGCCGCGCTTTCTCACGCAGCCTGTCTCTGACAAGACTCCCAATGCCGACCAAATCCGCCGGGGCCAGTATCTGGTGCGGCTGGGTGATTGCGCCGCCTGTCATACCCCCCAGGGCGGACCCTCTTTTGCCGGCGGTCTGGGCCTGAACACGCCTTTTGGTGTCATCTACTCGACCAATCTGACGTCGGACCGTGAGACCGGCATCGGTGCGCTGAGCGCGGACAAGTTCTATGCGGCGCTGCATGACGGAATAGGGCCCAAAGGGCTGCTGATCTATCCCGCCATGCCCTACACAGCCTTCACGCGCGTCAGCCGCACCGATAGCGATGCGATGCTGGCCTATCTGAAGACGGTGCCCGCGGTTCATCGTCCGCGTCCGGCCAATCGGTTGCCGTTCCCGCTGAACTTCCGCTTCCTGCTGCATGGCTGGAATTTCCTGTTTTTCAGTCCGGGCACCTATCAGCCGGATCCGGCCAAGTCGGCCGACTGGAATCGGGGCGCCTATATCGTCAACGGCCTGGGCCATTGCGGCGCCTGTCACACGCCCAAGAATTTCCTGGGCAGCGACAAGGCCAGCAAGGCGTTGCAAGGCGGAAATCTCGACGAATGGGTCGCACCGGACCTGACGACGAACGCGCGCACGGGCCTCGGCGCCTGGACCGCAAATGATATCGTCGAATATCTCAAGACCGGCCGCAATCGCCACGCCAATGCTGGCGGCCCCATGGCCGATGTGGTGACCAACTCGACATCCCTGATGGATGACCGGGACCTGCGTGCGATCGCTGTCTATCTCCAGGATCAGCCGGCCGGCCCGTCAGACTCCGCACATGACGTCGATGCCGGTGCCATGCGCCGGGGCAAAGCGGTCTACAGCGATGCCTGCGCCTCCTGCCACATGCTGGAAGGCGGCGGGCAGCCCCGCACGTTCCCCCCGATCGCCGGCAACATGATGCTGCAGCAAAGCGACCCCGCCAGCCTGATCCACCTGATCCTGGCTGGCGGGCGAAGCGCGCCGACACCGACAAGGCCGACCGCCCTGTCGATGCCGAGCTTCGCCTGGAAGCTGACCGATCAACAGGTCGCGGATGTCTCCACCTACATTCGCAACAGCTGGGGCAATCGCGCTGCGCCGGTAGATGCCGGCACGGTCGCCGGCATGCGCAAGCGCCTCGGCCTGGATGTGATCCACCGCACCGACAATTCCGGAGACGGTCCGTGATGCTTCGGGTGCGGGCGCAACAGCAATGATGAAGGAGACACCTATGCAGGCAAAGTTTGCCTTTGGCGGCGCTGCACTGGCGATGTTGCTCATGGCGGGGCAGGGCGCTTTTGCCCAGACCACCGAGGATCATCCCGACAAGATCTATTACAAGGGTGTGGCCGTTACCGTGGGCGGGTTCGCGGAAGGGGCGGGGATCTATCGCTCCCGCAACGACGTCTCCGACATCTCGTCGAATTTCAGCCGCATCCCCTTCCGCAACGCTCCGCTCGCCCATACGTCGGAGCTGCGCGGCACAGCGCGCCAGAGCCGCCTCTCGCTGCTGATCCAGGGTGATGTCAGTTCGAGCACGCATGTGGCCTTTTACAGCGAGTTCGATTTCCAGGCCGCTGCCCAGACCTCCAATTCCTCCGAGAGCAATTCCTATGTCCCGCGTATTCGCCATGTCTATGGCACGCTGGATTGGGACGATTATGGCCTGCATCTGCTGGCGGGCCAGAACTGGTCGCTTCTCACCATGAACAGCAAGGGCATCACGCCCCGCAACGAAGTCCCGCCGACGGTGATCGACGGCCAGTATGTTCCCGGCTTTGTCTGGGCGCGCCAGCCGCAACTCCGCCTGGTGAAGGATTGGGACCGGACATTATGGGCAGCAGTGTCGCTGGAGAATCCGCAGACCACCTTCGCCACGCCCGCCACCGGCATTCTTTCGACCGCCAGCGGCGTGAGCGTCTTGACCACCGCGACCGGCGTATCGGGCTTCGACAGCGCCAACAGCCTGTCGATCAACCATCTGCCCGATGTCGTGGGCAAGCTGGCGTACGAGCCGACGCTGGGTGACGCTTACCCGATCCATCTGGAAGTCTTCGGGGTGTGGCGAAGTTATTCCGATCGCATCAACATCGCGGCCGGCAACGCCCTGGGTCTGCCGGCCAGCATCGGTAACGCCAGCGCTGATGGGCTCGGCTTCGGCGCCGGCCTTATGGCCACGGTGATCCCCAAATGGCTCGATATCCAGGCCTCGGTCCTGAACGGCTATGGCATCGGGCGCTATGGCAGCGCCCAGCTGCCCGACGCCACGCTCAGGCCGGACGGTTCGATTGCGCCAATCAACGAGACCATATTCCTGGCCGGCGGCACCCTGCACGCCACCCCGCAGCTGGATTTCTACGTCTACGGCGGCGGCGAGAGCCAGGGCGCACGATTCTTCGATGCGGCCGGCGGCCATTTCGGACTGGGCAATCCCGCCGCCAATCTCACCGCATCGGCCTGCACCACCGAGGGCGGGACCTGCGCGCCGAACGTGCGGCGGGTCAACCAGATCACCGGTGGCTTCTGGCACAAGCTTTATACCGGCGCCTTCGGCCAGGTGCGGATCGGCGCCCAATATTCTCACACCGAATTGACCGCATTCGCAGGAGCGAGCGGATTCGCTCCGGCGACGTCGGAGGAAATGGTGTTCACAAGCATTCGCTATTATCCGCCCTGACCGAGCGCGTTCTTTTGTTCCCCCCAAAATCTCAGGAGACTGGCCATGAAATATTTTCCGCTCGCCATTTTGACCCTGACGGCCTGCTTGGCCACGTCACTTGACAGCCAAGCCCATTTTCAAATGCTTTCGCCGGCGGACTGGCTGGTGGAGAAGGATGCGCTTGGCGATCCGCAGAAGCTCGCACCCTGCGGCGGCACCTCGGCGGACAAGGGCACGCCTAGCAACCTGGTGACGCCGGTCCAGGGCGGAGACAGAATTCACCTCAAGCTGCATGAGGCAATTTTCCATCCGGGCCATTACCGCGTGGCACTGGCGGTGCAGTCACGCGCGGAATTGCCGCCTGATCCTGAAGTCGTGACACGCGACACGCCCATGGGTCCGATGTCGGTTTCGGCAAAGATCGCCGACGCGAAGATGCCAATTCTGGCCGATGGCCTGTTTGTCCATACCGTAAAGCAGGCGCCGGATGCCTATTGGGAAACCGATGTAAAGTTGCCGAACATCAATTGCGCCCATTGCACGCTGCAGGTGGTGGAGTTCATGGCCGAGCATGGCCGCAATCCCGACGGTGATTATTCCTATCATCACTGCGCCGACTTGCGCATCACCGCCAATCCCATGCTGCCGATCGACAAGGCCTGGCCAGGGCAGTAACCGGCAAACAGACGCTGATTGCGGCGGGGACAACCTGGACTCGCCAGGGTCCCCGTCGCGGCAGACGCCAAACGCTCAGCGATGTCCCAGGTTGCGGTCGAGAAAACCGTGGATGAGTGGCGCGGCGGTTTCAAACTGATCTTCCAACAGGAAGTGACCGGTATCCATCAAATGAAGTTCGGCATGAGGCAGGTCGCGCCGGTAGGGAGTCGCGCCGTCCGCGGGGAATATCTTGTCGTTCTTGCCCCAGACGATCAGCGTCGCAGGCTGGTACTTGCGGAAAAACGCCTGGAACTCCGGATACAAAGGTACGTTGGTGCCGTAATCCTTGAAGAGATCGAGCTGAATGTCCTTGTTGCCCGGCCTGTCCAGCAGGGCCTGGTCGTGCACCCAATTGTCCGGATCGATCCTTGTGACGTCACGAACGCCATCGGTGTACTGGAATTTTGTCGTTTCCGGCGCGACGAGAAAGTCGAGCGCTTTGCGATGGGCCTCGGAGCCGTCCGACCAATAGACTTTGATGGGATCCCAGAAGGCCTTGAGTCCTTCCTCATAGGCATTGCCATTCTGGATGATCAGGGCGGTCACCCGCTCCGGATGCTTTAACGCCAGCCGGTAGCCAACGGGCGCTCCGTAATCCATCACATACATGGCGTAGCGCCCCGCGCCGAGTTTGGTCATCAGGCCGTCGACGAGATCGGCATAACGGGCAAAGCTGTAGTTGAACTTGGTGTGATCCGGCGCGGCGCTTTGTCCGAAGCCGGGATAGTCGGGGGCGATGACATGGTAGCGATCAGCGAGCACCGGTATCAGCCGGCGAAACATGTGCGAAGATGTCGGAAAGCCGTGCAGGAGGAGCACGACTGGCGCACCTGGCCGGCCGGCTTCCCGGTAGAATATATCCACGCCGTCAACCGCTGCGGTGCGATAGTGAACCACGGTCGACGTCACCGACGCGCTCGTCGCACGATGGGTGGGTGGGTTTGCCAATACCGCAACCGTAAGGGCGGATGAACACAACAAGACAAGCGCAATTGCCGTCCCGGTGCGGCGTGCCGATGATCTCAACATTGATGGCCTTTCTGATCGTGGTTGGCTGTCGTCGCCTGCGCAAGCGTGTCGCGGACATGCTCGAACCATGAATTGTGACCTGGAAAGAGTCTTGAAGATTTCTCTTCGTTCGGAAGAATTTATGCGAGGAGGAAGGCAGATGCCTATTTGCAGGTCGCCGCGCCAAAGCAGGTGCGTTCAAATCGCGGTTTGCCGGGACAAGATTGCTGGGCTCGCCTGACAGATCGTCGTGCGCGCCGCTGCCGGTGACACTCTGTATCGTATAAGGAGCGAATTTTTGTCGGAAAGGATGAAGAAAGTTCACGGAAACAGTACGCTTTCGCCTGCGGGTTGGCTGGCGCTGTCGGTCCTTCTCGCATTTCTCGGTTCCGCCATGTGGTACGCCGTGAAGGTTTGGACGGCAATGTCCGGGGTGCATATGAGCAGCTTTGGCTGGGCCTCCCTGGTGCTGGGCGTCGTGTTCACGATCGGTCTTGGTGCCGGGCTGATGGGACTGGTTTTTTATTCCTCGCGCCATGATATGGATCGCTAGTACCATCATCCGTTCGGAATAAACATGACAGAAGAAGCTCTCATAGTTGGCGCCAGCGGCATTGTCGGCAGCGCAGCAGCGGATGTCTTGAGAGAAGCAGGTTGGCATGTGTCGGGACTTGCCCGCAGGCCCGTCAAGGCGCCCGGTGTTGTTCTTGTCGCCGCCGATCTGCTTGACCGCGCCTCCGTTACGGCCGCGCTCGCCGGGAAAACGCCATCTCATATTTTCATTGCCAGCTGGCTGCGGCAGGCGACCGAGGCGGAAAATATCCGCGTCAACGCCGCGATGGTGCGAAATTTGATGGAGGCGCTGCGGCCGGCGGCGTCGGTTCGCCATGTCGCCCTGGTCACCGGCCTCAAGCATTATCTGGGGCCATTTGAATCCTATGGCAAAGGCGCCTTGCCGCAGACACCTTTCCGCGAAGAACAGGACAGGCTGGACATCGAAAATTTCTATTATGCCCAGGAGGACGAAATCTTCGCCGCCGCCGCCCGGGATGGCTTTCACTGGAGCATCCACCGGCCCCACACCATCATCGGAAAAGCCGTGGGCAATGCGATGAACATGGGCACCACCTTGGCGGTCTATGCAACGATTTGCCGGGAAACCGGTCGTCCTTTTCGCTTCCCGGGTGTCGAGGCGCAGTGGAGCAGCCTGACCGATATGACGGAGGCGCATCATCTCGGCCGTCACATGCTATGGGCCGCAACCACCCCCGCCGCTGCCAATCAGGCGTTCAATGTCGTCAATGGAGATATCTTTCGCTGGAGTTGGATGTGGCAGAGGATCGCCAACTGGTTCGACGTCGAAGCCGCACCATTCGATGGTGTTGTCAGGCCGCTTGAGCAGCAGATGACGGACGATGCCTTGCTCTGGCGGGAGATCGCGGGGCGCCATCAGCTGATGGAGCCGGATATTCACCGTCTGATTTCGCCCTGGCACACCGATGCCGACCTTGGTCGCCCCATAGAAGTCGTTACCGATATGTCCAAAAGCCGCCGGCTTGGTTTTAACCTGTATCAACCGACCGACGATGCCTTCTTCGCGCTTTTCGCGCAGTTGCGAAGTGATCGACTGATCCCTTGATGGCTGGAAGAAGGGATCAGGCCGCCCGCTTCTGAAATGGCGCGCCTACACGTGGTATGCCAGGCGGTGATAGAGATGGCGACCATTTGAAGCCGGACGCTGCGGCCGGCGTGACCTTCGTCTGCATCATTCCCTGGTTCTTTGTGAATCCGAGCCGTGGGCTGCAGATCACTGCCCGATCTGCGAGGTACTGGCGTGTCCTACCGGACTTTTTCCAGTTTCCGGCTTTTGCGCCGGGGCGCGTTTTGCGCGGCGGCTTCGGCCAGCGACGTGTTGTCCAGGATCGCGGACGCCGCATCACGCACTTCGCGCATCAGGCGGCGGACCTCGCAGGTTTTTTCGTCCTTGCAGTCGGCGCAGCGGCGGTAGAATTTGACGCTGGCGCAGGGCAGCGGTGCCAGCGCCCCGTCCACCGCGCGCACGATTTCCGCGATGGAGATTTCGGCGGCCGGGCGGGCCAGCATATAGCCGCCTTCGCGCCCGCGGGTGCTGTGGATCAGGCCGTGGCGACGCAGTTCGAAGAAAATCAGGTCGAGGAATTTCTTGGGAATAGTCTGTTCGGCGGAGATATCGCGCGCTTGGGTCAGCTGATTGCTGTCCTGGGCCCGCGCCAGAACCAGCAGCGCCTTGATCGCGTATTTCGCTTTT
>Ga0193716_1001717_pt1 | contig 12598 bp, 10 predicted proteins | sample U2c1metaG_FD_145901 | JGI IMG/M metagenome (GOLD analysis project Ga0193716, IMG submission 145901) | Soil microbial communities from a riparian zone of the East river system, Colorado, United States - U2c1 | ecosystem: Environmental > Terrestrial > Soil > Riparian zone | place: USA: East River...
GTCGCGTTCGAAATCGAGCTCGGTGTAGATCCCCAAGCCGTGAAGCGCATTATTGGCTTCATCCAAAGAAGAACTTTCGCGTACGGCTTGCGCCGGGCGCGAAAGACTTGCATATAATTTTTCCGGCGACATGAAAAACGTCAGGGTGGTGAGCGGGGTAAGCTTGAGAGTGCGTCGGCCGCCACGAATCACCTTGATACCCCACGCGCCGTGAAAGCATTCCACAGGAATGGCACTGGCTTCGGTGGGCACGGTTTTGATAACCTCCTCGATTTCTGCGGCGATCTTTGGGGTAAGCGCCCAGGCGCCCTGCAACCCGTCGGCGGCGGTGAGCTTGCTCAGTGCCGCCTCAATTTCATCGACGGTCAATTCGCCGTCGCTGCCGTAGCCGAACACGCCCCATAAGGTACGGCGGCCGCGTTTCGCCAATTCCGCAAATGCCGCGAGCATGATCGAATCCGCCAGCGGGCTGCGCAGTCCTGGTTCGTGACCTTGTGCCAGCGAATCGCCGCCAACGTCGATGCCGACAAGCAAGTCTGCTTGGAGTTTTTTTGTCGCTATTTCGATTCCATCCACCACTCCTTCGACGCCGCCGTTGATGTCGATCAGCAGAACTTCTTTGGCGAGCGCCGCCGCGATTCTGGATTCGGCGAAATAGACGCCGGTATCGGTTTGACTCCCGCTGTTCGCCATCCAAGCAAACGAATGGAGGGCGTCGACGTTCCGCACTTCGCTCAACTTGCGCGGTCCCGGTATCGGGTCGTAGACGTTTCGCTCCCAGGAAAGACCGCCCAGGATAAATTCCAGGCCGCAGAACTCTAAGAAACGCGCTGTTGCGAGGGCGCCGACGACATCGCCACCGCCGCCAACACCGACTATGAGCGCTCGGGTGGAAGAACGAACGAGATCTTCGAGGGAAGTCATCAAGAAAGGTGAGTATCCTGTCCCGGCACTGGGTTGGCGATGGCTTCTTCCAATGACTTGACGCCGTGCCATTCGCTCGCCGGACGGACGCGGCCATCACTGCCGACTTGATCGACGCCCCAGTAAATCTCCAGCGAGTGATTATCAGGGTCGCGAAACTCGACGGCGATCTGGCAGCCGGCGCGGCGCCGGCCTTCAAAGTCGATTTTGGCCCCTTGCTCGCGCAAACGGTCGCGCGCCGCGAGAACTTCACTCAGCGACGCGACCTCGAAGGCAAGATGGTGCAACTCACGATTGCTGTTCTGTCCGTCGCCGGCGCCGACCAGAGCCAAGCAATGATGGTCCGTATTGCAGCGCAAAAAAACCATGCCGCCGGGCATCATTTCTTCCGGATAAACATCGGAGATTTTAAAGCCAAGCACTTGAGTATAAAAAGCCGTCGAATGTTCCAGGTTGGTTACTTGCAAGACGACGTGACCGACCTTTCTGATTTGGAAGTCCATGCCTCGAGAGCGAGTCATATTCTTTAATTTTTCGATGTCGACGGCCATAGCACTGCCTCCTTGCTCTTGGAAGATTTACTTTTCGCGAATTGACCAACCGTTGCGGTCAGCTCGGCAAAGGCGGCATTAAGTGATGGGCGCGCAAAAACTCGATGACAAACGCGTCGAAGCCGGCCGGATCTTCAATGTTACAGGCATGGCCGGTTTTCGGCAGGATCTTGTGTACTGCGCCAGGAATGAGCGAAGCGGTTTTTTTGCCGCCGGCCAATGAATTGTCATACTCGCCGTTGATCACCAAAGTCGGCACTTTCATGGTGCGGAGCCGGGGTGTCATATCGAGACCGCCGCGGGCGCGAAAAATCTGGCCGATGGATTCCCCGCTCAACCAGGGATCGCGTTCGACGAAGGTGTTGAGCAGATATTTGCCTAATTTGGTTTCCGGAAAATCCGGCGCGACCAACTCTTGCAAATGTTGGATGTGGTATTTCTCGATGCCGACCTGGGTGTAGCCGCGAATGCGCTCGTCGATGGACCCGCCCGGCCCGCTGCTGCCGCCGACCAAGATGATCGCTTTGAAGATCTCGGGATGGTCCAATCCGAGAAGGATTGCCATCCCGGAGCCGACGCTGACGCCTCCTAAAATCGCTTCTTTCACGCCTTGGTCGCGGCAGACGCCGAGCACATCCTCCGCCATCTCCGCCAGGCTGAACGGCGTCGTCGGTTTGTCGGAGCGGCCGTAGCCGCGGATGTCGACGGCGATCACTTTGAAGTAGGTCGAAAAGTGCGCGATCTGGTACATCCATAAATTATGGTCGAATGGATTGGCGTGGACCATGACGAAGGGCAAACCTTCGCCGGAGACTTCGTAATAAATCTTTAATCCGTTGGCGGTACTGTACATGAGTTTCCGATAGCTGGGTTCAAAACGTTCAAGCCGTTCAATCGCTGCGCTCGGTTTAAATCGTTAAAACCGGTCGGTTTCTTTGTTCGGTGTCTTCGACGATTTGAACGACTTGAACGTTTTGAACGGCTTGAACAAATTCAACTCGTCTTTCGCGGCCGCTCTTGTTTGATCTTTTCTTTAACTTCTTCGAGCTTCATCACGTCGGTGTATTTGTGGTGCATGTCGAAAAGATTGACTTTGTGCGACAGCGGGCTGCGATCGAACACGCACTCTTCGGCGATCGACACGTGGTAGCCGAGTGAGTACGCGTCGACGCAACTGGCACGCACGCAGCCGCTGGTGCTTTCGCCGCAGACGATCAAGCTGTCGACGCCGAGTTGAGTCAGATGAGCGACGAGCGGCGTGCCGAAAAAGCCGCTGGCGCGTTCTTTGAAAATGACCACATCGCCCGATTCGGGCTTGAACTCTTCCTTGATCTCGAATGCTTGCGGATCGATCTTGACCCGTTGGCGATTGGTCGCATGGACGGCGCCGGGTTTCGCTTCTTTGCGGGTTTCGGTGGTCGTATAAAACACCGGGATTTTCAGCGAGCGCGCCAACGCAAACAGTTCCTGCGTCGGTTTGATCGCGTTGTGCGCATAAACGCCGCACGAGCTTTTGTAGGTATCGATGAGCTCGTGGGGTTCCTTGGCGCCGCCTTCATAGGCGAGATTATAAAGATCGATGGCCAAGAGCGCGGGCCTTTGACCGATGTAGGTTTCGCGGTGATACGGCGTGTAGGTTTTGAGAATTTCCGGCGTGACAATATCTTTCCAGCAATGATCTTCGAAGTCGACGGCCATAAGGGATCTCCTTGTTCTTCAAATTCTTCCTGCGCATTTTGCTGCGCGGCTATTCTTCCTCTATCTGTTAGCCTGTGGAGTTGTCAAGGAATCTATTCGCAAATTGGCGACTTGGCATTGACAGTCCAGGCGTGCTCGATTAAATGAGTGCGTCGGTTAAGTCGGTATTCGAAAGGGGATCGGTATGTCGAAGGGTGTAAAGAAATCCGCAAGCGCCGCGACGCTCGAATCAGTCGGCCGCCGGCAGTTCATCAAGCTGGCAGCTATGTCTGCCGCTGCGGTCGGGACCTTGTCGTGGCCGCGGGCGCCGCTTTTTGCCGCGCAGTCAGCACGCAAACGAATCGTCATTCACGGAGAACGACAGGTGACCAGCCTCGGCTATCACAACCGCCGGGAAACCGAACATGTGTCGATGGTTGACGCGGGCTTGGTCGGTCAAAATCCGGTGACTTTGGAGCGCGTGCCCATGCTTGTCGAAGAATTGCCGTCGGTCAAGAAGGGCACGTGGAAAATCGATCCGCAAAAAAAGACCATGATCACGGTGTACAAGCTGCGGCCGGGACTTAAATGGCACGACGGCAAACCGTATACGTCAAAGGATTTCGAGTTCGGTTGGCAAATCGCCAAGCATCCCGAGTTTCCCATGCCCGACCGTCTGGTTCCCGATTTGATTGCCAAAATCGAAACGCCCGATGACCGCACGCTGGTTATCCACTGGAACGATCTTTACAACGAAGCCTATGCGATCCAGTACACGCACGTGCGCGCCTTTCCACGCCATTTGCTGCTCGATGCGTTTACCGGCGGCGATATGAAGGCGTTCGCCAATCTGCCTTATTGGAACAAGAATTTTATCGGCGCCGGTGCTTATCGAGTGGTCGAGTGGGACGGCGGCACGCGCATGGAACTGGAAGCCTTCAAGGATTTTCCGCTTGGGCGGCCGAAGATCGAGCGCGTGACCTACAAGACGGTGGAAGACACCAATACCAATCTCGCCGCCGTGCTCGCCGGCGAAGTGGATTTTTGCATGCGCAGCACGATTTCTTTCGACGGCGCGATGATTCTGCGCGACCAATGGGAAAAACAAGGCAAGGGAAAAGTGCTCATCAGCCCCGCGTCTTGGACCTGGTTGAGTCTCAGCCGCGACAACCCGATGTTCGCCGACGTCCGCGTGCGCCGCGCGCTGCTGCACGCCATCGACCGCGACGCCATGGTCCAAAATCTCTTTAGGGGCGAAAAGGTGGTTTCTCATCTGCCGCTGTCGCGGGTACGCAAGAGCTACAAAAATGCGTTAGCCGCCTCGACGATCTATAAATTTGATCCGGAGCGCGCAAAAAAACTATTGGCGGAAGCCGGCTGGAAGTCGGGCTCGGACGGCGTTCTCGCCAACGGCAAGGGCGAGCGTCTGGAATTTGAGTTTCGCGTTACCGCCGAGCGGCGCGATCATGAGCAGGCGCAAGCCGTGATCGCCGATTACTGGAAAAAAATCGGCGTGCGCACCAATATTAAAAATATGCCGAACCGCTTGCTCAACAGCTCGGATAACCGCAATCGCTGGCCGGGCGCCTACATCGGCTCGCACAACGTCACCGTCGAAGAATGGCAGGAGCGCTTTCACAGCAAAAATATTCCCACGGCGGAGAACAAGTTCGCGCCGGAAAACGTGTCCGGCTGGAGCGATCCGAAAAAAGACGCGATTCTGGATGAATTGAGTTCGATCGTGACGCCGGCGCGTTCGGAGCAATTGCAGATCGAATTCTGTAAAATGTTCAGCACCGCACTGCCGCATCTGCCGTTGAACTATTCGCCGGAAGTGCTCGTGGTCAAGAAGGGTTTGACCGGCATCACGCCGCGCCAAGAAAGCGGCGGGCAGAACTCCAGCAGCTGGAATATGCAACAGTGGGACAAAATTTAAGACAACAGCCGTTCCAGTCGTTCAAAACGTTCTAGTCGTTTAAGAGGGCCGACCTCACGTCGGTTAAAGGCGTCTAACCAGATACGCTGATAGTTAAATAAGCGATGCTTCTATACGTTGTCCGCCGGCTATTGCAGATTATTCCCCTGTTGCTGCTGATCTCGGCGATTATTTTCGGGCTGCTCTATGCGATGCCCGGGGATCCGCTTTACCGCATGCTGCAGGATATTCCGAATTTACGTCCGGAGGATTACGAGCGGTTGCGCAAGCTCTACGGCTTCGACGATCCCTTCTACGTGCAATATTGGAAGTGGCTCTGGCAACTGGTTCAACTGAATCCCGGCTATTCACGGGAATATGGCCAGCCGGTTTTTGATATCGTCGGGCCGGCGCTAAAAAACACCCTTGTGCTAACGGTCTCGGCGGTAGTTCTCGGCAAACTGTTGGCCATCCTGCTCGGGATATTTTCCGCCGTGCGCCAATATTCCATCGGCGACTATCTGCTCACCGGCATCACTTTTATCGCATACTCGGTGCCGGCATTTTGGCTCGGCTTGATGTTGATCATCGCTTTTTCGGTCAAGCTCGGTTGGCTGCCGACTTCCGGTATCGTGAATGCCGATCTACCGCAGGGAAGCTGGGAGGCGACGCTGGACTGGCTCAAACATCTGATATTGCCGGTCGCGGTCTTGGCCATCTCGGAAATCATTCAGGTGCAGCGCTTTATGCGATCGAGCATGCTCGAAGTCCTACGCCAGGACTATTTAACCACGGCGCGCGCGAAGGGTCTGAGCGAACGAATCGTTATCGGACGCCATGCTTTGAAAAATGCTTTGATTCCCGTGGTCACGATTATTGCCGTCACCATGCCACGGGTGGTCGGCGGATCGACCGTGGTGGAAACTGTTTTCGCCTATCCCGGCATGGGCCGGCTTCTCTACACGTCGATCATGGGCAATGACTTCGTCGTTGCCATGACGGTGGTGATGATCATCGCGGTGACGGTGGTTTTCTTCAACCTGCTTGCGGATATTGTCTATGGCTGGCTCGATCCAAGAATTCGCTATCAAAGTTGAGGTAGCGAATCCGGCGCCGGCTCACGCCGGTTACTGGCGCGTGGTTTGGCGCCGCTTCAAGCGTCATCGCGTGGCTTACGCCGGCAGTTTTTTCTTCCTCTTCTTGCTTATTCTAGTCGTCGCGGGGCCGTATGTGGCGCCCTATGAACTCGACCAGATATCTTTGTCCGAGCGCATGCAGATGCCGTCCTTGAAGCACTGGCTCGGCACCGACGAGTTGGGCCGCGACACTTGGGTGCGAATTATGCACGGCGGGCGAGTTTCCCTCGCCGTCGGGCTATTGGTCGGGTTCAGCACCGTAATTCTTGGCGGTTTGATCGGCATCATCGCCGGTTATGTCGGCGGCACAGTCGATAATCTGCTCATGCGCCTGGTCGATATGATCTACACGATCCCGCGAATTGTATTGCTGTTAGTTCTATCGAAACTCGCGGGTCCTGGATTGGTGAATATTATCGTGATCCTGGTTGCCCTTGAATGGACCAACGCGGCACGCCTGGCGCGCAGCGCGGTATTATCATTTCGCGAGCAGGAATTTGTCTTGGCCGCCCAATGCCTCGGCGCCACGCGCTGGCGCGTGATGTTGCGTCATCTTTTGCCGAATTCCTTGGCGCCGCTGATCGTCGCCGCGACCCTCGATGCAGGCGCGGCGATCCGCGCCGAAACGACTTTGAGCTTTCTCGGTCTCGGCATCCAGCCGCCGACACCGAGTTGGGGTAACTTGCTGACCAACGCCGCGACGAATATCTTTATCGCCCCGTTGCAAGTTTTCCTGCCAGGACTTTTTATCTTCTTTGCGTTGATGAGCTTCAATCTGCTCGGCGACGCGCTGCGCGACGCCCTCGATCCACGTTTGTCGGATTCGCGCCGCTAGTTAATCCTAGTCTTGCGCATTTCAACCGCAAATAGTTCCGTTTCATGACTCAAACTTCTAGGGCATTCGCGCAACCCGATTCCGGGCTGTCCTGATTTATTGCTGAGTGAAACAGATAATTTTCCTAGGCGTTTGTCTTACTCGTGAAGCGCGTCTCTTTGACTCCGAGGAAATTCAAGCTGCATCAGGGTTTTTTTAAGAAGTGCGAACGTATCTCACGAGTCGCGCCGCCGATGCGAGCAAATCCACGTTTTAGTCGCGTGTAGACGACTTTTTTTGAGTAAAGGTTCTGGTGAACGTGACGAAAAGAGTATGAGAGGCAACAGCAGCGACTTGCTCATCGAAATTGACCACGGACAGAAAGTTAAAGATCGGAGTTTATGGCGCGACGTTCACGAATAGCGATCGGCGGGCTTGGGTATCACGTCATCAATCGCAGGGTTGGCGGCTTGCAGTTGTTTGAATCCTATGCCGATTACTCGATGTTCGAAAATATTCTCCAGGAAGCTTACGAGCGCAGCGGGGTCAGCGTGGCGGCCTATTGTTTGATGCCCAACCACTGGCATTTGTTATTTTGGTTGCGCCACGACGACGAGTTATCGGAAACCATACGCTGGATTTCGGTGACGCACTCGGCGCGTTGGCGTTCGGCGCACCGAAACGCCGGCAACGGTCCTCTTTATGAGGGACGATTTCGTTCATTTCCGGTGCAAATCGATTGGCATTTTTCACTGGTCGCCGACTACATTGAACAAAACCCGCTGCGAAATGGGCTGGCTTACAATACGGGAGATTGGCCGTGGTCGAGTTTGTGGCGACGCAATCAAGGAGATGCCAAACTCACCGAGTTTCTGGGCGCCTGGCCTGACGAACCACTTTATGTTCCCGGCGAGGTAAATGGGACCGACGTCGAGGTCAATGACAAGATCCAGCAGATTCGTCATTGCGTGCAGTATGGCCGGCCATTCGGCGATGACGAATGGGTGCTTCGCACCGCCAAAGAGTTGCGTCTAGAGTCGACTTTGCGTCCGCGCGGCCGGCCGAAACAGAATCCCAACGCCGCGCCGTCTTATCTGCATTCCGATCGAACGCCGAACGTCATTTAAAATGCCTGGGATTCTCTATACCTCTGACCGAGAATCGCTGGACAGTCCGCTTTCGCTGTAGCTTGCCTAGCGGTTTTGAATGCGCACGCCGCGACAATTTGCGATCGAGCCTGCGTGCCATTTGCACACCCCATCATTATCCGTTATTTTCAGGGTTCGATTTTGATTTTCCCGGACCACCCTTGAACGCGCGCGACACGAGCCTTAACCCGTCTACCACTGTCGGCACGCCAAAAACCCTCGCCTTCGCGGCGTTACAGCACCGCCATTTCCGCGGCTTTTTTATCGCCACCATGCTGGCGATGATGGCGGACAACATCGAACACGTTATCAGTTACTGGATGCTCTTTCAGAAGTTCCATTCGCCGGTGCTGGCCGGTTTTGCCGTGATCAGCCATTGGACGCCGTTCTTGTTACTCTCGGTTTATTTCGGCGGCCTCGCCGATCGCTACGACTGCCGCAAACTCATCCAGATTGCTCAGCTGATGTATATGTTTGTATCTGCAGCTTGGGCGTATTTTTTCTTCACCGGTACGATCGAAATTTGGCATGCCTGTGTTTTGCTGGTGATTCACGGCATCGCCGGAGTCTTTTGGACGCCCGCCGAGCAATTGATCATTCACGATATCGTCGGCGCTGAGGATTTGCCTAGCGCGGTGCGGCTCAATGCGACCAGCCGTCAATTGGGGATTCTCTTTGGTCCGGCGGTGGGCGGCGGTCTCATGCTTTGGCTCGGCGCGCCATCCGGCCTCTTAGTCAACGCATTGATTTATTTGCCGCTGACCATTTGGCTGATGATCGTTCCTTATACCGGTCATTCCCGCGACGGTAAGCCGGCCCGGCGCGCACTGCGTTGGCGCGACGCCTATGATGTCATTCGCGATATCGCCGACAACCGGCCGATCCTGACGATGGTCGCGTTGGGCGGCGCGGCATCGCTGTTTGTCGGCAATGCGTTCCAATCCAACATGCCGGAGTTCGCCCATGATCTGGGCACGGGAAAGGCCGACTTCGCCTACAGCGCACTGCTTGCCGCCAATGCCGCCGGTTCCGTGTTCGGCGGCTTTGTCCTTGACGGCAAAGCATGGCTTCCGCCGACGGTCAAGTCGGCGATTGTCTGCGCGATCCTGTGGTGCGTGACTATGACGATGTTTGCATTTTCGACCAGCTACGTATTCTCGCTCACACTCTTGTTTGTCGCGGGCGCGTTGAATCTGGCGTTTTACTCGATTGCTCAAACCATCGTTCAGTTGGAGGCGCCGGTAAACCTGCGCGGCCGCTTGATCGGACTGTTCACGATGTCGGCGTACGGGTTACGCGCCTTTAGCGGCTTCACCGTGGGCGTGGTCGGCGGTTTGATCGGCATTCACTGGTCGCTGGCATTGAGCTCGATGATATTGCTGGCGGTCACCACGGCGCTGTTCGCCTTTGCCGCCCGAGGCGAGAGCAGCGAATAATTGGGATAGATTAAAAGTCAAACCCAGATAGATTCAACGCGTCGAACTTTTCATGAGTAAACCCATTGGTACGGCGAGTCAGGACGCCCAGCACAAGGCCGAACCGAAAGTCGCTTTTGCGGCGCTGCGCCACAAGGATTTTCGGGTGTATTTCGTTGCCACTATGTTGGCAATGATGGCGGACAGCATCGAGCACGTGATCAGCTATTGGCTGTTGTACGAGAAATTTCATTCGCCGGTGCTGGCCGGCTTTGCCGTGCTCAGCCACTGGACGCCGTTCTTGCTCTTCGCCGTTTACTTCGGCGCTCTCGCCGACCGTTTCGACTGCCGCAAGGTGATTCAAGTCGCACAGATCATGTACATGAGTGTGTCGGCGGCGTGGGCGGTATTGTTTTACACGGACACGATAGAAGTTTGGCATGCCTGCGTGTTGTTGATGATCCATGGCATGGCGGGAGTGCTTTGGGGACCAGGCAGCCAGTTGTTGATTCACGACATCGTTGGCCGCGAGCACTTGCAGAGCGCCGTGCGCCTTAACTCGACCAGCCGGCAACTGGGTATACTCTTCGGTCCCGCCGTGGGTGGGGGGTTGATGCTGCTCTTGAGCCCGGCGCTCGGACTGGTCGTCAATACGTTGATTTACCTACCGCTGACGATTTGGCTCTTGACCGTGCCGTACACGGGTCATAGCCGTGAAGACGCAGCACCGGCGCGGCGCGCCCTCAGTTGGCGGGATGCGTTTAATGTGGTGCGTGAAGTCTCGGGCAATCGACCGATCATCACGATGGTCGTGTTGGCCGGCTGTGTGTCCTTCTTCGTCGGCTCCGCGTTTCAAGCAACCATGCCTGAGTTTGCCCATGATCTCGGCACTGAGAAAGCCGACTTCGCCTACAGCGCGTTGCTCGCCGCCAACGCGGCCGGCGCGGTGCTCGGCGGTTTTCTGCTCGAAGGGCGTGGTTGGCTACCGCCGCGAGTGAGCACTGCAATGATCAGCGCGATTCTTTGGTGCATTGCCATCGCCGGCTTCGCGCTGTCGACTCACTATTATTTGTCGCTTGCGCTGCTATTCACGGCCGGTGTGTTAAACCTGACATTTTCTTCGATGGGACAGACCATCGTTCAATTGCTAGCGCCGCCGCCGCTGCGCGGCCGTCTGCTCGGGCTGTTCTCTATGGCTAGCATGGGGCTGAAAGCTTTCAGCGGCGTTACCGTTGGCGTTGCCGGCGGCCTCATTGGCGTGCATTGGTCGCTCGCGCTCAGCGCCATGGTGCTGCTGGCGATCACCACGGCGCTTTTCGCGTTTCTGATTCCGGACAAACAGTCGGGAGAGTTTAGCTAAAGGATGAAGTATGAAGGCAGAAGGCTGAAGGCAAAAGCAAGAAAACAGTTCCTGGAAAACTTCTCATCAGTTTCGTTGCTTCATTACTCCTTTCCTTCACCCCTCCGCGTCATCCTTTCTTGAAGTATCATGGCCGTAGATCCGATTCCTTCAGGGAAAGTTTCCGCGTCTCAATCCCAGCCGAGAGTCGCCTTCGCCGCGCTGCACCACCGCGAATATCGATATTATTGCATTGTCAATTTGTTTTCGGCGATGGGCGATAATATCGAACACGTCATCAGTTATTGGCTGCTCTACCAAAAATTTCATTCGCCGGTCTTAGCCGGGTTCGCTGTGATCAGCCATTGGACGCCGTTCTTATTTTTCGCGGTCTATTTTGGCGCGCTCGCCGATCGGCACGATTGCCGGAGAATTATCCAGGCTTCCCAGGTAATGTACGCCAGCGTTTCACTCACCTGGGCGATTTTATTTCTTACCGACACGATTCAGGTGTGGCATGCGTGTGTGTTGCTAGTCATCCACGGGATGGCGGGTGTGCTCGGCGGGCCGGGCGGTCAGCTGATTATCCATGACATCGTCGGGCGGGAATACTTGCAGAGCGCGGTGCGACTCAACTCCACGAGCCGCCAACTGGGCGTGCTCTTGGGCCCCGGCATCGGCGGCGCAACCATGGTGCTGTTCGGGCCGCCGATGGGATTGTTTATCAATGTCCTGATGTTTTTGCCGATGATCGTTTTCATGTTCATTCTTCCCTACACCGGTCATGGGCGCGACGACGCCATGAGCGGCCGCCCCGCACGTATCAGTTTTGCCGGCGCGATCCAACTTCTACGCGAAACTTCGGCCAATCCGACGATTTTGTCGATGATCTTACTCGGCGGCGCTACCTCATTGCTGGTCGGCAACGCTTTTCAAGCGCAGATGCCGGAATTCGCCCACGAGTACGGCCACGACAAACAAGATCTCGCTTACAGTGTGCTTCTCGGCGCCAGCGCCGCCGGCGCCGTGCTCGGCGGCCTCATCCTCGAAGGCAGTGGCTGGCTGCGCGCCAACGCGCGCAATGCCGCGGTCTGCTCGATTCTTTGGTGCACGGTGATTATCGCGTTCGCCGCCTCGCAAAGTTACTATCTATCTGTGGCGCTGCTTTTCTTTGCGGGAGTTCTCAACCTAGCGTTCATGTCGATGGCGCAAACGTTGGTGCAACTGCAAGCGCCGACAAAACTGCGCGGCCGCTTGATCGGCCTATTCAACACTTCCAACAATGGCCTGAAGGCGTTTAGCGGAGTCACCGTCGGCGTGGTCGGCGGTTTGATCGGCGTCCACTGGTCTCTGGCTCTGAGCGCGATGATTTTGCTCGCCGTAACGGTGGCGCTGTTTGCGCTGGTAAGCCCCGGTCGGAATGTGGAGGAGCCCAGCTAACGGCGGCGTCGACTTCGAGAAAAAGAGCTCAAGCCACGATGAATATTTATCTTGAGTGGACTCGCTGCCCTCTAATGTAAGGTAGTTATTGATGCTATCCGGCGGCCTGTCGCTTGCGGACCTGCGTATTTTCTTGCACCGCGCGGAATTCGTTATTCTTGAGCGCCTGGTAACTCTCCAATAACTGTTTCTTTTCGGCCTCCGATACTCCGAGTTGCGGCCGGCGCACCTTGGCAGTT